>Ga0214473_10003631_pt1 | contig 18668 bp, 19 predicted proteins | sample RVTome_7_FD_203509 | JGI IMG/M metagenome (GOLD analysis project Ga0214473, IMG submission 203509) | Soil microbial communities from uranium-contaminated site in the Upper Colorado River Basin, Wyoming, United States - RVT98D197 | ecosystem: Environmental > Terrestrial > Soil > Contaminated >... | reverse complement strand
CAAGATCATGATCGGGGGGGGACAAATTGACGAACAGGTGAAGGGCTTTGCCGGGGCGGATGCTTATGGGAAAGACGCCATGGAGGCCGTGAAGTTGGCCAAAGGCTGGATATAGGCCATCCTAAAAAAAAACAGGATGTCTGATTACTAAGATTAGAAAGCAGATTTCAGTGATTTAAAGATAAGGAACCAGATCTCTGTAATCTAAAATAATCTCTGTAATCAGGGATAATCTTTTATTTTACATGAAGATTATACCAGGAGGGTAGGACCATGGAAAAGAAATGGGAAGAGCTGTCAGCAGCAGAGAAGAGGGAGGCCAGATTTAAGACCTGGCATTCCGCAGAGGGCGTGAAGTTCCAGAGCCCGGAAGCTGAAACGACTTATAAGAAAGCCGTCATGAGATTTAAAGATGCTGTTCTCATGGAAAAAGCCCCGGACAGGGTGCCGATATTTCCTTTGGGTACTTTCTTCCAGACGCAACTCTATGGAGTGACGCCATATGAGGCCATGTATGACTATGGGAAATTGGTCTCTGCTCATATAAAATATCTTCAGGATTACAAGCCCGACTATTATGGTTCCCCGGCTTTTGTTGGCTCCGGTAAGATTCTTGAGATCCTTGGTTACAAGCAATACCGCTGGCCTGGCCATGGAGTCTCTAAGGAGTCGGTCTATCAGTACGTCGAAGGCGAATACATGAAGGCGGAAGATTATCAGGCCCTGATCGATGACCCCACGGATTTTTGGCTGAAGACCTATATGCCGCGCCTCAGTGGAGCTCTGGAACCCTTAGCTACGCTCTCTCCTTTTACCTGGCTTTGGGAAATCGTGGTAGTCTCCCCACAGATGATTCCATTTGGCACTCCCCCGGTCCAGAATGCGCTTAAGGCACTCCTGGAGGCGGGAACTGAAGCCCTGGGATGGATACAACAAATTGTGGGGTTTGAGATGGAAGCCAGGGGCATGGGTTTTCCCACTGCCATGGGCGGTGCAGCAAAGGCGCCTTTCGATATTCTTGCAGACACCTTGAGAGGGACACGGGCTATTATGGTCGACCTGTACAGGCGGCCGGAGATGGTTTTAAAGGCCTTGGAAAGAATTACCCCTCTTTACATCAAGCAGGGAGTGGGCATGGCAACCGGCGCAGGAAACCCGGTCGTCTTCATTCCGCTGCACAAGGGGGCCGACGGGTTCATGTCGGATGAGCAGTTCAGGACATTCTACTGGCCTTCCCTTAAAGCGCTGATTCTCGGCTTGGTCGCCGAGGGCTGTGTCCCCTTCTGCTTTTGCGAAGGAAGCTATAATACACGGCTTGAATATCTGAAAGAACTCCCCAAAGGCTCTTGCCTGTGGATATTCGATCGAACGGACATGGCGAAGGCGAAGAAACTTCTTGAAAAAGCGATCTGCATCGGCGGGAACGTTCCGGCGGGGATGATTCTCACCGGCACTGCCGAACAGGTAAGGGCATACTGCAAAAACCTTATCGATGTGGCCGGGAAGGGCGGAGGCTACATCATGGCTCTCGGGACCTCCATGGATGAGGCGAAGCCGGACACCCTGCATGCCATGATCGATTTTACTAAAGAATATGGAGTGTATAAGTAGGCTCTTAACACCTTTGTATCTCCACAACCCCTCACCTCCGCCCTCTCCTCTAAGCGGGCATATGCACTAAGTTAATATTGCTTCCCCTTCAAGGGGAGGGTGAGGGAGGGGATGGGGTAGTGGGCTGGGGTGGGAGTAACTAAAGAGAGGTTAAAGGTTAATGGAAACAAAACTATCAAGTGCTACAAAAGAGGTCGTGATGGGAGACGGCCTCCCAACGGTCTTGATCGGCGAACGCATCAACCCTGCGGGCAAGAAGAAAATGGCGGAGGCATTAAGAGCGGGTAATTTAGAATTAGTTCAAAAGGAAGCTCTGTCTCAGGTTCAGGCCGGGGCAGATGTCATAGACATCAATGTCACCCTGTTTGGTATGGACGAAATGAGTCTGCTCACCCAGACCGTCCAGGCGGTGATGGAAATTGTCGATGTTCCCCTTTGCTTTGATAGCCCGAACCCAAAGGCCTTGGAAGCGGCTCTGAAAGTATATAAAGGAAAGGCGCTCCTCAATTCTGTGACCGGGGAGAAACACTCACTGGAAATAGTGTTACCATTAGTTAAAGAATTTAGGGCAGTCGTGATTGGAATGACCCAGGATGAAGAAGGCATACCCGGGAACTCAGAGCGACGCTTGGCCATTGCCAAAAAGATCACGGAAAAGGCAGAAGCCATGGGGATTCCCCGCGAGGATGTCATCTTTGACTGCTTAACTTCAGCCGTGGGAGCCGATGGCAGGTCCGGTCTGGTGACCCTCGAGACGATTCGCAAGGTCAAATCAGAATTGGGAATGAACCTGACACTTGGAGCAAGCAATATTTCATTCGGTCTGCCTGACCGAGAATTGCTCAACAATGCCTTCGTCGCCGTTGCCGTGGGCGCAGGAGTCAATTCCCTCATTGTGGATGTAGCCAAGATACGGCCAATTGTTCTTGGCACAGATCTTTTGTTGAATCATGATAACCGTGCAAGACGCTATATTGAGGCCTATCGGCAGCGCCAGAGTAAATCGTAGACCCCACCGTTTAATTCCGAAAATTGTCACTTTAAACAAAATAAATGTCTCAAGGCCCTCTTGTCCCTTTTCAGGTGTTCCTACCCTTAGGCTTTGGAATAAGGAATAGCCTTTTTAAATTGAATAGTTAATAATTAGACCTTCCTTGCTTCTGCCTGGCATATATCTTGCTCCCGATAAAGATCGAGCATTCGGGGGCAAACTTAATCAAAACCATAAGAAAACGGAAAAATGGATCCGACAGAAAAAGACGAAGTCCTAACCACTGACGAGGCTATCCGATACCTTAAAATCTCAAAACCCACCTACTTTAAATGCATCCAACTCGGCAGAATAAATGCTATCAAAGTAGGAAGTGGTTGGAGGGTGCTTCAGTCGGAACTGAACAAGTTTCTAAAGAGTGGATGGAAAAGATAGAGTAAGAAAAAGGAATGAGTGTTCTTATCATCGGGGGGAGACAATGAGGGAGACAGCGGAGACACTTCGGAAGTCAGAAGAGATGGAGTTATTCCAAGTCTTATTCACCTTCTCAGAAATCGGTATTTACATTTTACAGGATGGAAAATTTCAGCATACCAACCCCTATTTCCAGAAGATCACAGGCTACAGCGGGAAAGAACTTGTGGACATGAACCCTTTGGAGATGGTCTGGCCGGAAGATAAGGCTTTTGTAAAAGAGAATGCCATCAAGATGCTAAAAAGGGAATGTTCCCATCCATATGAATTCAGGGTGGTCAGAAAGAATAGCGAACCATTATGGATCATGGAAAAAGTCACTTCGATTACGCATCAGGGGAGACGGGCAGTTCTTGGAAACTTCATGGACATCACCGAGCGCAAGCGAAGGGAAGAAGAGATGGCTGCCCTTCAAGAAGATCTTCGTCGATCGCAGAAAATGGAGGCCATCAGGCGCCTGGCAGGTGGGATTGCTCATGACTTCAATAATGTATTGACAGTGATTAAAGGATACAGTCAGCTCTCTCTTATGGACTTAGGAAAAGAAAATCCTTTGAGAGGAAGTATCGAGGAGATCCAGAGAGCTTCGGAACGAGCGTCCAACTTGACGCGCCAAATGCTCCTCCTCACCCGACGCCAGGACACGGAAATGAAGGTGCTTGATTTGAATCACATTTTACTGACTTTGGAAAAAATGCTTCATCGAATCATCGGGGAGGACGTTGAATTAATCACTAAACTGACGGAGGGGTTAGGAAGAGTCAGAATCGACGACGGCCAGATTGAACAAGTCATCATGAACTTGTCCTTGAATGCCCGGGACTCGATGCCCAATGGCGGAAAACTCCTGATTGAAACTGCAAACGTCATGCTGGATCAAGAACATGCCCGCAACCATTTCGCTGTCAAGCCTGGGCCTCATGTAATGTTATCCGTAACCGATACGGGCTGCGGAATGACGCCCGAGGTGAAAGAGAGGATTTTTGAGCCTTTTTTCACGACAAAGGAGAAAGGGAAAGGGACCGGACTGGGTCTTTCCACGGTTTATGGCATTGTGAAGCAGAGTGAAGGGAACATCTTGGTCTATAGCGAACCTGGCCGCGGAACCACTTTCAAAATCTATCTTCCTCGGGTGGACGAACTTCCAGAAGAAGCAAAGGAGAGAGCGAGAGGTGTAGGATTGAAAGAGACAGTGAGAAAGGGATTAGATCAACAAGCTCAAATATAAGTCATTCCTGTCTCAAAAGAACGCTTCCAACACCAAGATGCAACGGACGCTCAGAAGCAGTAAACTCGCTCAGGCATGGCTTCTACAGCCAGACATCCTTGATTCGCGATTTGATTTTATTCGTGGATTCGGAAGAAGTCCCGCATTTGCCATGAATACTGCAAGCATGTTCTTGACAATACTTCATCACTTCGTCTGCGGTCTCGGCCCTTACCACAAAATCACAATCCGCCCCAAAATCCCTACAGCCTAATTGTTTATATTCTCTTGATTGGGTAGCCATCCTTCTTACCTCCCTTTAATTTTAGTGTAATCCCTGGAACCCGGGATCGCAAGGTGGCGTCATCTCTGTTTATTTAGTGCTATTCTTCTCTCTGCTCCAGAGCTGTGAGCTTGGCCTCCAATTGTTTGACTTTTGCTGTTAGCTCGGCAACCTCAGTGGTAAGCTTAGCGGGGGTAGCCGCTTCCACAGCCTCCAAAGGAAATGCAGATTCATACTGCTTTTCGCGGACACCGAGGTTGAGTATGTCCCATCGGCTGTAACTTCCGGTGAGATTAATAATGGATTTGGCTACGACATTCACTTTCAAATCGATATCGCCATAGACGATGGTCTCTTTATAGTTTTCAGGGCCAGCAACAATCTCCCCCAAAGGGTTGATAATGCAGCTGCCGCCGAATGTCTGGTCAAAGGCATTGTTGTCGTAGAAATCCTTGGGCACCTGGTCTTCAGGGAGATAGGTGCAGGACAATACCGCCCACAGCCCTCCCGACACACATAAGGCCTGGGTCATCAACGGTATGATCGTCATTAGCTCCCCGGCGCCACCTTTGAAGCCTGGCCACAGCGAGCAGTTCACCTGTGCTCCTTGGATGATGAGATTCTGTTTCAGGAGGGGCTGATAGTGCTCGCCGCAGACCAACCCGCTCATCTTGCCAAGAGTCGTATCGAATACTTTTAGGTTTGTACCGCCATCCCCTCTTGTGTGGTACAAGAGCTCCTGTATGGTAGGGTTTATCTTGCGATGCACGCCTATCACCTCACCCTGAGGGTTGATGAAGAGAATGGAGTTGTACATCCTGCCCTCATATTTTCTATCCCGCTCGTTTATCCCCATGACCACGTAGGCATTGGTCCCCCGGGCTGCCCGGCCCAAGGCGTCTGTCTCCTCACCGGGGACCTCTATCGAGTGTCGAAGATACTCCATCCAGATCCCCGACCATTCGGGCCCCTTGTTCATATTCAATGACCAGTAGGGAAAGCCGGGGAGGAAGGTCTCTGGGAACACAATCAGCTTTGCGCCATGGTGGGCCGCCTCTTCAATAAGAGCCACGGCCTTTGCGAGCGTTGCCCTGGAATCAAAATAGATCGGCTTATCTTTGAATACGGGGGCTGCCTGCACAGCAGCCGCTTTAAAAAGAGGATATTCCTTGATCATTGGCACCTCCTTTCTGCCCGGTTCTTTTTTCAGCCGGGTCTCCCTTCTCCTCGGTTCCTGGAGCGGGCTTTGTCAAATCAATAATCATGAAGCATTACCGGAATGAAATAAAAATAATCAGAACTTGCTAAAAGGTGAGTGGAATATAAGAAAAACTGAGCTGTCTGTCAAGCAAAAAAGACCACAGTGTTTAAGCAAAGGAAGAATTGTTTAGCAGCGCCCCCACGTCATAGTGTGCTTTACCTGCTGCAGTTTTTCTCTCTTTCTCAGTGACTTTTGTTTTTGATGCACTTCCTACAGGTTTCAACACTGCTGATATTTTCTCTTTTGTGATTTTGGGAGATTCGACAAGAATTCCAACTATGTCCTCTTTTGTAGATGCGGTACTATCCCACAAGAGTCCTTCTTTTACCAGTCTTAATCGGTTCTCTTTAGCACAATTCTCTGAGTTGTTTTACAGTTAATTCATTAAGAAGTTCTTCTTTTGTTGGCATAAACGACCATTACCATTCTTTGTTTTCAACTTAAATAATTTGTGCGTTTGGTATTATGATAAACGAGAGACTTGGACACCGAGAACTCAAAGCGTTTGGGTTTAGGACTAAAATTTAATTCCCCCTTCTTTCTTTTTTTCTTGCTTCTCGCTCCCCCTTTTCCAGCTCCCCTATTCTCCTTTCTTCCCTCTCAGCGTCTTTTCTCTTTTCTCCTCTCGCTTCTTTCCTTTCCTTTGCTGCCAGCTCTTCTCTTTTATCTCGTTTCTCAGCTTCCGTTTTCTCTTCTCTTCCCATCTCTCTTCTTTCTTTTTTTCTTGCTTCTCGCCCCGCCTTTTCCAGCTCCCCCGTTCTCCATTCTTCCCGTTCAGCTTCTTTTCTCGTTTCTCCTCTCGCTTCTCTTCTCACGTTTTCTCCCAGTTCCACCAATTTCTCATTGTAGAACTTGGATGCTACGTTTATTATGTCTTCGGGTCTTTCGCTCATAAATTTCTGATATTCAATTCTTCTCCCAAGGTCAGCAGCCCGGTCGGTGAGTCCTTCCTTCTCTACCTTTTCTTTTTCTTGCTCCGTTGCGTGTATGGTCTTCGACGCGAGGTTTTGGATAACTTTGATGTATCTTTCCCTTTCCCCCGAGTTTTGAGCGGCCTCGAAAATGGCCTTATCCACTGCCGGTCTAAAGTCCCCGCTTTTTTCCGCCTCCTCGGTGAGGACATCGAGATCCTTCTTGGATATGGCCGCTAACGGATCCTCACACATATAATTACTTAGAAAATCATATAATGTTGCATCATCTCCGCACAACTCCTTCAAGAAACTCTCCTCTTTCTCCTCTTTCTTCTCCTCTTTCTTTTTCCACATAATTCAGTCTCCCTCCTTTGTTGTTCTTACCGCCTAATCATATGCTGATTGAACTCTTAATTCTTTTGGGAAAATGGTCTTAATTGAACTGTGTTTGGGTGGAACATTTTTCCAGTTCAGCCCCAACCTACAACCGTTAGTTTGTTCTCGACTTGAGACACGCCGGGAGCTGACCAAGCTGCGTATTCAGTTTCCTCATACTCTGCCCACGAGCCTACGCTGCCACGGAGAATCACCTTGCTACCTGAACATTCCACCTGAATCTTTTGGGCCGCTAATAATAATCTGGCATTGCGCTTTAGTGCGTCTTCGATTTTGTTCTTCACCTCGAGCGCTTTCACCGCCGGTACCGGCGGTTTGATAGTAATCGAGTTGATGACTCCCAATACACCTACTAAGTGACGTACGGCATCCTCCGCGCGCTCTTTTTGATAATACCAATCCACATCGCCACTCAGAGTGATCCAACCGTCCCGCACCATCACCTTGACGCGGTCACTCGGTATCCAAAGATTCCAGTCGAGAACTTTTGCCGCCGACTGGGCAATATCCTTGTCGGTGCGCTTGTAAGAGCCAGCCAGCACGACCTTGATCTCTTCAGTTACTGCCTTGACGCCATAAACCCGCTTGGCAGCACGATCGGCAGCCCACTTCTTACCATAGCTGTCAACGCTGCCGCTAAGAGTCACCACTCCATCCTTGACAGCAACACCAATCTCCGCCGCGTGAATGGTCGGCTCCCACTTGAGTTCATCCATAACATGTTGTTGCAATTCTGCATCGGTCTTCATGGCAATTTCCTCCTTCTGGTACATTGAACTTTCACTTCCTGCACCTTCAAATGTTAGGCCATCTTATCCCTAAACCCTAAATGTTCCGTCCCCCATGAATGGCTAAATGGTTATTAAATTAGTTATTCACCTCCTTTCTTTTATGTGACCTTTGCTGATTTACCAAAAAAAAGCCGAACTTACCGGAGGTTCATCCTTCGGCAGCTCGGCCATCTTATCGAAAGACCCGCCGCTTTCCGCCCTCTTCTCACGAAGGGTTGAGCTTTATCGGGTGAGCCAGTTTAATTAATTTAGTTACTAATCAGTTCATAATTGTATAGACACTGAAAACAAGCCGTTCGTGCTGAGCCTGTCGAAGCATGAACGGCGTAGCAACGCACCCTCCCTTCGACGGGCTCAGGGCGATCGGACGAATGTGGTGAGCTTGTCGAACGACAAGCTCAGGGTGAACGGTAAAAAATGTGTCTTCTCAATTATGGACTCCTTAGTTAGTAAGTATCAAGAAATGTTGAATTTGTCAATCTCAAAATAGTCTTGTGAAAGTTATTTTTTTAGGATTACCCATTGAAAGCCTGTATAGAGAGGTAATTTTCAGGATTCACGATAACAGGAAGAACTAAATGAGATTTATCTTTACATGACACTTTGGCTCTTTGAAATGATTTTTTGGGTACAAAGGGTTACCGGCTGGAAAACCAAAAAGTTTTAGTTGGGAAACCTCTAAAACCAACCCCATGTGTCCCAATGGCGATTCACTGCCTTCAAATGGGGGAAGATTGTTTCCCACTCACTCCGCCTTTTCTTGCTGAAATTCTTCAGAGAATCGTTCTCGGAGAAACTGGTAGATTTTTTCCCCGATCTTCAGCCCCAAATCGATGAACTCTGGTCCATAGATCTTTCCTGTCTCTGTGCGAAAAGTTTTTTTGATCCAGGAGATCCCTTCCATTCCCTTCGGAAACCTATGAATGAGGGGCAGGATGGGCGCCTTTCTGGAGCGGAGCATTTGCCAAAGGGTCACTGTAAAATTGTCCGGGCCCCAGCGGAATTTATCAGCATCGTAGAGCGCATCGCTGATCATTTGGCCGACAGACGAATCAATTTTTTTGGGTTCCGTGAAGGCTTCATGATTGGCAATCGCCTGCAAGATATATTCCTCTTTTCCGGGAGAGATGGAAAACCCCTGTAAAAGTTTTGAGGCCGCAAAGGAGCTAACCTGAGCGTGGTCTTTCTCGCTTCGCCGTAGATCATGCAGGAGGCCGGCGATCTGAGCCAAGAGGCAAACTTCGCGTCTGAAAGATTCCTCCAGGCAAAGCCTTTCCCCTTCGATGTAAGCCAAGGCCCCGGCTTCCAAAGCCACTCTTTCAGAGTGATCGACTCCATGGCCGAAGTCATTTTTCAATTCGTTTGTGGCTAAGGTACGGCATTTTTGGACTTGTGAGTCTTCATCATAAAGGGAGCGGGAAAGATCAAGCGGCTCTTTGCAATAAAAATAGAAGCGGGGCTGCGGAAAAGAGGCGGCGATCGCGCGGGAAGCGTCAATCATCTCGTCATAAATGTCTTGCATCCATCTTCCTTAGAATCCCCGTAATCGGATGTAATCTTTGTAATCAGAGATTTCGAGACTTTTCAGAAATCTCTCCCGCCTATTTTGACAAGAATTGCATATAATATCAATAATTTTATTGTATCGGTTCGGGTATTGAATATGATTCCATTTAATTTGGAGGTGTGGTAACATTCCAAAGAAAAGAAAGGGGTCATTCGCTCATGGTGGTTTATGTCGTTTTCTGCAAGGATTACGAACATAAAAAAGGGGAGTTGATGGGGATGTTGGTGGAAAGAAGGAAGGAGTTGAGGGGAAAGACCCAATTGGAATCCGGATTGAAATGGGCAAGATGGGCTTTTGGCCATATGGTGAAAGATAAAAAAGACATCTTTGTTTTTCCCAAAGAGTTGGAGGTGGGGGAGGAGAATAGGTTGCTTGTGGAGAAAGGGTTATTTACCAAAGAGGAGTTCTTGGAGGTGATGAAGAGTTTAGGTCAGGAGATAAAATGAAAAGCATAAAAGGAGAACTGCCATGGGAATCAAAAAAATAGTATTTGTTGGGACCTTCGTTCTCATTTTAGCTTTTGTTCAAACCGACCTCATCTACGGTTCTAAAGAGAAGGAGACCGCAAACTTCAGAGGGGGAGCAAACGTCTTTGTGACTCCGGAAGAAGTCATCTCCAGAGGACTCACTGCCGCTGGAGCCAATATAGAGATCTCAGGAAATGTGAACGGCGGCCTCAAGGCTTTTGGGGCAAATGTTGTCATTCCAGGTAAGGTACAGGGAGAGTCCACTTTCCTTGGCGCAAACATTATCCTTTCAGGAACATTTCAGGATGGAGTTAAAGCTGCCGCTGCCAATATCACGCTATCCGGCACTTTTGAAGATAATGTGGAAGTAGGAGCAGCAAAGATAACCATCACTCCCGCCGCCGTAATAAAAGGGGATCTCAGCTATGCTGCTGCGATCTTAGACCGACAGGAGGGCTCCCAGATTACTGGGAAATTGATCCCCAGGAGGGCCGAAAAGAAAGATATAAAAAAATGGGCGCGACTGGGAAGAAAGATTGTTTTCTGGCTCGCTTTCACTTGGTGGCTCATCTCCATCCCCGGACTCATCATTATAGGGATGTTGATGAACCTATTCTTCCCCAGTCAAACCAACACGATAGTGGCTACGATTTCGGAAAGCCCATGGAAGAATATAGGAATTGGCCTTGTCTTCTTAGTCGTCGTTCCAGTGGGGATCATGATCTCTTTTGTGACCTTGGTGGGGATACCTGCCGGGATTATTGCCGGCCTTCTCTATGGAATCGCCATCTACATGAGTCGCATCTACATCGCTGTCTGGGTAGGAAGGAAGATCCTTGGCTACATTAAGAAGTCCCTTGCAGAGGCATTCTTCTGGCCCCTCGTGGTGGGAACCATCATTATTGCTCTTCTTTTTCTCATTCCCTTCCTGGGATGGCTCTTCAGACTATTCTTCCTCTTAATCTCCCTGGGAGCCATGTGGGTGGCGACCTCGGAGCGCGTTAAGCAAGGAAAGCAGCAACTCCCCCAGGTCCCGCGAAGCGCGGGATCGAAGGGTTGACTTAACCTTAATGGGTGCATTGAAAAGGCAGTCGAGTGTGCTGAAAGACCTTTAGAACGGTACCTTTAAACGATTTATCACTCCGTTCCCCAATAAATAGACAACATTACTTAAGGTGTTAACGCGAGTTACCTATAAAACATGCTAAAAACCCGCATTCTAAAGGTCTGGAAGTACACCCGACTGTCTTTTCGATTGGAGAATCTACGGTCATCTGCCAAGGAACTCGCCAATGGGGGCAAGAGGAGGAATATGATCACAAAGGATCTTGAATACCGTGAGCATGGGAACGGCAAGTAAAGCACCCACAATCCCCCACATCCAACCCCAGAAGATTAGCCACACGAAGATCGCGACAGGATTCACGGCCAGGCGGAAGCCCAGGACCATGGGGGTAATGATTTGCCCTTGAATCGTTTCGAGAGCCAAGTAAATGGCCGGCGCCAGTATGATTCGGCCCAGGCCATCGAAGGTCAGGGATGCAACGATGGTAACGATCACAATCCCAATGAGAGGGCCAAGGTAGGGAAGAAAGACAAGGAACCCGGCCATAACACCCCAAAGAAAGGAATTGGGCATGCCGATGAGGTACATACTGAGCCCCAGGGTCACACCCATAAAGATGTTGATCACCGTCACCGTAAAGAGGTATCTCGAGATTCGTTGCTCAACTTCCCTGATGATTTTAACGACCTCTTTTTTCCGATCAAGACCAGGGAAGACTTTGACCGTCTTATTTAAGAACAGGTCTCCGGAGGCGAGAAAAAAGTAGAGTAAAATAAGCATGATGGAGGCTTTCGCAAGGAATTCCTGTGTGCCGGTTAAGACCATATCCGCGAGGGCCGGTCTTTTAATTTCTACCTCCATCTTCTTCTCCTCTCCCATCCTTGCGATCTTCTTCAGCTCTTCTGCAGTCCTGTTCAACGTCTCAAGCGGTTTGCGCAATAGGTTCACTTTTAACTCGATTTTGTTGAGACTCCCCGGAACCTTTTCCACCCATTCCGCAGCCGGTCTGGAGAGCCGAAGCAATCCATAACTTGCAAGGCTCAAAAGGATCAACAGGACAAGAGCCGCTCCCGCCCATTCCGGGATCCTTAGCCTTTTCAGTGTGCGGACAACCGGTCTTAAGAGGAAGGTCGATAGGGTAGCTAATACCAAAGGCAGGATGAGGGCCCTGGCAAAATAGAAGGTATAGAAGAGGGCAATAACAAAAAGCACTTTAAATGCTGTTGAAGTAAACCCCAGCGGTGTTCTATTCTCAGGTTCAGGCATTTTTGTGTCAGGAGTATCATTCGGATTGGATGAAAGGTTTTTCTGCCCTAAGTTCATTATACTTTGAACCCTAAGAACATCTTGGTTTTCAAAAGGTACATCTTCGGTTTCCCAACTCTATTGGATAACATCGTCATATAATAGTCTTCCTTGTCCTTGAAAAGTGGCATTTCCTCCTCTTTCTCTCGCAGCCGGTTGGCGTGGGTTGCACAAACCGTCATACAATTACCGCAGCCTATGCACCGGTCGAGATTGACAGTAGAAATGCCGTCAACCATGACCCTGGCATCCAGCTGGCATATCTGGACACAAGTCCCGCAACTATTACAGAATTCAGGGTTCACCTCCGCGTAGTAATTCGTGGCGAAGAGGTCAACCGGCCGGGGCGCTCGGGTGAGCTGCTTTAAAAGGACGCAACAATCCCCGCAGCAACAACAAATGGCCTCCGGCAGCTTGGAATTTTCCGGCTGGAGAACCAGACCTGCTTTCTGGGCCTTGTCGAGAATGTCGAAGGCCTTCTCTTTGGTGATAAAGCGACCGATTCCCATATCCACGTGCCGCTTCGCATGGTCTGGTCCGATGATGAGGCAGGTCTCACGCAGGTCGGTCTTGGCGCAAGGTTTTCCCAGGATATCCCCGCTTTGTCGGCAGATGCAGTTAGCGACCGCTATTTTACCCCGTATGTTTTCGATAAGCTTTCTGACGTTGTTGTAATGGCCGATCTGCACTTTATCCGGAAGAGAGATGCTTTTTTCGACCGGAATAGTGCGTAGAGGAAGCATATTCATTCGATTCTTCTTCGGGGCTTTAACCGCGTTTCTTGCCTTTGAGCGAGCTTCGGATTGATATTGCCAGTATTCGTTAATTAAATCTTCCGTAAGCCGGTCTACCTGATAGTTATAGATTCCACCGACAGAAAAGGCAGCGCTGCTGTAACGCTTTTCTGAATAACCTTCTTCACTGACCAGAATCGTCCCTTTGCGGGCCATTTGGCCGACCAGCTTCTGTAGCCTTTCGAGAGACATCCCGCTTTTCTTTACCCGGCCATAAATACGTCTTATGGGTTCCGGTTTCATAGAAAGTTGGATGGCCAGTTTAGCTTCTTCCTGAGTAAAAAGACGCTTCAATAAATGGATATCCAACCCGGATGCCACCTCCGGAAAGCCGGCAGGTAATCTGTCAAGACGTTTTTGCAGTTGACGATAAATCGGATCTTCGGTCCTCATCTATTTTTCCGCATCAAACACCTGCTCTGCGGGGAAGAGGGGAAGTTCAAGAATGACTCCAGCAGCTATCTTAGCTGCAATGCCGCAGATCTCAGGGCACCCCTTCCTGCTATGACCTCCTGCAATGAGAAAAGCCTCCATCTCCTCGGGGACAAATAATCGATAAGCCTTGCCGTAACGGATTTTATGGATTTCCGAGCAGAGCGTATGGCCGATTTTCTCCTTGAACAGGGCATAAACCCGGGAGGCCGGGTCCATGGAGTTCCGCAACTGCTCCATATCCTCCAGCTTCTCTCGACCCACCAACGAACTGATGGCCATGATGGAACCCGTGAGGGCTCCGCACGTTTCTCCCCTTAGGGCCACCCCTCCGGCAAGCGCACTCCCTGCTTTGAAAACCTCCTGGCTCCCCACATGAAGCTTTTCCTGCAACGCTGCAAGAACGGCTTGCGTTCAGCCGTGGTAGTTCATCTCGTTTTGAAGCGCCAATTCGAAGATCTCATCGAGCAGTTTTTCCTTTTTCATCATCGACCCTCCCCTCTGAGAAAGTTTTTACCCATTCTTATCACCTTTCATGACAAAATTCAAATCACTCACAATGACAATTCCCTAAATTGAGATTCAAGCTCATATTAATCAGAAAGTAGTAATTTATCTCCCTCTCCCCTGGCGCCTGCCTGCGCGTACCCGCTTCGGCGAAGGCAGGAGAGAGGGTGGGGGTGAGGGGGAACGTACCGTTTGCACCCCCACCTCTCTCCTCCCCCATCAAGGGGGAGGAGGATTGTTGGTCATTTTCATGATTCGTGCCTGCACACCGAAGTGGGCGTTTTGGCACGCAGGCGTACGTACTCTCCGGGCATGAGGCATTAGCTCTTAGATGGAAGGCGGGGGTGCTGTGTCGGCTTCTGCATGAGTCTTAGAAGATTTCTCTCTTGGGGGATGAGATTGAGGCGGGCAAGGCTTCCCCAATTCCGTTAAAGAGGAAAGATCATCCTTTCCGAAGGATAGTCAGGGCCATGTTTCAGAACCCAACGATGATTGGGGACATTTCTTGAGACTTTCTCGGCCTCTCGATCATTAAATTTTTCCCTTCTCGTCTCATTTCCGGCGATGTCCCTGAAAACCAGCATGTCGGCCTCCAGGTCGAATTCCGGTACATCGGGATCATTCCACCTTGTCATAAAATACTGATAGAAGGGGATATAAAGACTGCTAAGATTCCGATCGTGTCTAAATACATATTCTGGCATTCGCTGAACATCCAGGCCTGAGTGGTAATGCTGAATCCAGATATAGTCATCAAGAATCGCCAGTTTAAGAAGGGGCGTATCCTGGTAAAGCTTGAGCCTCACTTCTTTCCTGACGGCCTTTAAGCCTTTGAGGAATGCGATACTCTTTTTTATCTGCTCTTGAAAGGTTTCGAGGGTAACATGAGGATCAAGGATACTCTTTGCACGGGCCATCGCTCCTTCACTGAAGGGGTCCAAGAGCATGATCTTTGCTTTCCGGCAATTCTGCATGACATGATGTAAATCTCCTCTTGGATCGACGAAAGTCCGGAACCCTGTTGATCCGATAATCAGGACGTCCTTTGCGAATCCTTGTTTTTCTTTTAATTTTTTGATTCTTTTTCGTGAAAAAAATCCCCTCATGGGTTTGACTAAGACCAGGCCGGCATTCTTTGCCATATTGGAGAGTCTCCGGTCCTTCCAACTTCTACCCATGATATTGAAGAAAAAGGTGAGCAGGATCGCCACCGCCATTTCAATCACCACGACTAAGAGCTTTTCATTCTCTAAAAGCGACCAATAAACCAAAACCTTTTTAGCAATCATATTAAAGATCCATGGCAAGGAAAGCGCGATCGCAGCACTTAGCCCAGCCAGAGCAATGTGATAGAGAAACCGACCCCAATGGTTGACTAACTCTTTCAGAAATCTATCTTTAAACATCATGAGTTCCATATCAGAATAAAATGATCAGAGCTGTGATCAACAGAAAAACAATGAAAAGGAGCAAGAGCATAGACAAAAGCCATATTCCCTTTGTGCCAAATCGTTTCATATCAGCCTTATTTAAAGCAGGTATTATGCCAGGCAATTCAAGCCTTACTATTTATTTGATATTAATAAGTTTTCTATTTTTTTTTGATTTTTTTTACATTTCTTTTCTTGAAGGGATTTTCCTACCAAGAAAAAGGACAATTTGACTATGATTAGAAATAATTTCTACAAATATATCGAATAGATTTGAGATATGTATGAAATTTCCTGCACTTTATTTTTAGAAAACTAAAGGAGACTTGTTTCGAATGAACCAAAATACCTTTTAATCGTGCAAGCAGACCCTTTCAGCGGATGGGAGCATCGTTGACTTCATTTAAAAAATAAGATATAGGCGAGTAAGGTCTGACTATGAACCGTTATGATGAAGTGAGTTGTCTTTCGGTAGGCGAGACGCTGCAGAACTCAGCTCGTGCTGCTCCAGGAAAGGTGGCTTTGGTTTCCGGGACTGTTCGCGTGACTTACAAGGAACTGGATGAGCGTGTCACAGCCGTTGCTTCTTACCTGCAGCATCTGGGTTTTGTGAAGGGAGACCGGGTGGCCCTTTACATGAAAAACTCTGCCGAGCTTGCGATCGCCTTTTATGCCTGCCAGAGGATTGGGGTGATTGTAGCGTGGATTAATGCAAATTACAGAGAGGTGGAACTTACCTTCATTTTACAGAATTCCGGGGCCAAAGCTATTATACTTTTTTCCGAATCCTGGGGCTATGATTACCTGAGTATGGTCCGCAAGCTGAAGCCGTCGTTTCCAGAATTGATGCATATTATTGCCGTTGATGGGAAAGGGTATCCCGGTATCCTCGATTTTGAAGAAATGATGGATCGGGGAAGCAGTCTCACTTTAGATGAGCCCGCTATCGACATCATGAGTGATCTTTCAATGCTCATCTATACATCAGGAACCACTGGAGTACCAAAGGGAGCCATGATTACGCACTACCAGGTTGTCAGGGGAGGGTATGCTTATTCCACGGGGGTTGAAGCCGGGAGCGAGGATGTTTTTATAGGTTTCCTTCCCAACACCCACTCCTATGGATGCGGCTCCATACTTATCCAACCATTTCTCCTGAAGGCCAAAGTGGTATTTATGGAAATCTTCCGGCCCGAGGAGGCCTTTATCCTTATGGAAAGGGAAGGGGTAACTCTCCAACTGGCTTCGCCGACTCACTACCTTTTAGAGCTGGATCATCCTGCATTGAGAAGATATGACCTTTCTCGACTCCGGGCCGGACTGATTGCCGGGATGATCTGTCCGGAAGGATTGATTACCCGGGTCCAGGAGAAAATGAATATCTATCTGACCTCCTTCTGGGGTGCCTCTGAGGTTGGACCGGGTTTGGGCACGATGTGTCCTCCGGGGAGCTCTTTAGCGCTGAGGGAGCGGAGCATTGGCCGGCCCATTGAAGGGACGGAGGTTAAGATCATCGACCCGGAGGGGAGGAAGCTTCCTGATGGTGAAGTTGGGGAAATGCTTGTCCGGGGATGGCATGTCCTCAAAGGATACTGGCGCAATCCGGAGGAAACCCGGAAACAGATCGAACCCGATGGATGGCTCCACACCGGGGATCTGGTTTCAAAGGACGAAGACGGATTCCTGGCCATCTACGGCAGGATCAAAGACATGATTGTCAGGGGAGGGTTCAAGATCTATCCCTTCGAACTCGAAAAGGAGATCTCAAAACATCCGAAAGTCAGTCAGGTCTGCATTGTTCCCACCAAGAACCCGGTGCTGGGTGAAAATACCTGCGCCTGCGTCATTCCCAAACAGAATTCTGCCCCCACCCTTGCCGAGATTCGAGAATTTTTGAAGGATCGGGTCGCCAGCCACAAGCTCCCGGATGAACTGGTTATCTTCTCAGAGTTTCCCCGTCTCTCCGGGGGTGTCAAGATCAGAAAATTCGGGGAAGGGGGCTTAGCTGAACTGGCAGAAAGCAAGTCCGACCGGGAAAAGAAGAGAAACTAAGCGACTCCCGCGCGGTTGCAATAGTTCAGCCCTGACAATTCCAGGACCCGCTCTGACATAAGGCGGGCACGAAACATCAATATGGCTCGTGCCTTTTCAACGGGCCAGATGCGGCGCCAACGGCAGATCTCACGCTGCATATCGGCGAGCTCAACGGTGGTCAGATTTCCGCTCCATTCCATAAGCCATGCAATCTTGCGCATCAGATCAACGATTGCCTTATCGTTGTGTCCCGTCTGAATCCATTTGCTGAGGCGGAGTAGGTCGGATGCAAGATTGCCCATGCGGACAGGACTTGCATCCCGAATAAAACGTTCACGCATTCTTTGCAAATCTTTCATGAAGATTCCGCCTCCAACAATCCACGCACGATGGTTTCGATTTTCGATCGCAGCTTCGGATCCTCAATTTCCATTCCACGGTTCCCTTGGCGAGAACGGATATTAATAAGTGCTCCAAACTCAACTTTCTGGGACTCCGGATACCAATCCGCACCCCAGATATTTTCTTGCCGGCTTCCATCTTCGAGCAGCGCCTCTTCACAATCGGCGTGATATTCACCGCCCCCAGATAGTATGTTCCGTTCCACATCAACAGCCAGCTTGATGTACGTTTCAAGTTCCTCTAACATTTCCCGGATTTGTTCTTGAGTAGCACGATTCCGTATGATATGAATTTTCATGGACCTTTACTTCTGATGCTTTTTGAGGAATCTGACGACTAATCATACGATTCAAGCAAAGAATGTCAAGCGATTTCCTTGCCCCCGGCATAAAGCAATCAGACCATCGATACCCATTTCAGGAATTCAATGCCATCTTATTTTCCGCATAACGAGGGGAAAAAAAGGACAGTCCTTCATAAATTCCATAAATACAATAGTTGAAGATAATTATCATAGGCTGAGGGGGAGCGTCAGATTCCTCAGCATGGTGCGAATCATACCAGACCTCACCATTATCATACTGGGAGTCATTCCTCTGGCCTATTTCTTGTTCAAGACCTTCCCCTTTTTGAAAGCGAGAGAAATCAAAGAGGGAGAATCGGTTTGGGATAGGCTTGATATTCACTGGTGAAAAAAGGGGGAAAATCCAATCCTTTTTTCCTATTTTTCTTCAGC
>Ga0214473_10003630_pt1 | contig 18668 bp, 15 predicted proteins | sample RVTome_7_FD_203509 | JGI IMG/M metagenome (GOLD analysis project Ga0214473, IMG submission 203509) | Soil microbial communities from uranium-contaminated site in the Upper Colorado River Basin, Wyoming, United States - RVT98D197 | ecosystem: Environmental > Terrestrial > Soil > Contaminated >... | reverse complement strand
CCTCGGGCGACGCGCGCAACGCCGAAAACGCGTTCGTGCGGGCGCGCGCCCTGGGCGTCGCGCCCCAGGCCCAGCCCGTCGCGCCCCAGGCCCAGCCCGGCGCGCCCCAGGCCCAGCCCGTCGCGCCCCAGGCCCAGCCCGTCGCGCCCCAGGCCCAGCCCATGGCGCCCCAGGCCCAGCCCGTCGCGCCCCAGGCCCAGCCCGTCGCGCCCCAGGCCCAACCCGGCTGGGGTCCTCCGCGGACGCAGTATCAGGGTCAGCCGATGCCGCAGGCGCGGCCCGTGGCTCCCCAGACGCCGACGGCCCGTCCGGTCGCTCCCGGCTCCGGTTGGTGATGCAGCGGGAGCGCATCGGCGCCCGAGCTGTCGCTGCGATCGCTCTCGCTCTCGTCGCAGGCTGCGGCGGGGACGATCGCCGGACGGACGCAGGCACGGGTCGCGACGCGACCGCGGACGGCGCGACGACGGACGCCGGTCCTGCGTGCCTGCCGTCGAGCGCGGAGTGCAGCACGACGGGGACCGAATGCTGCACCGGGCTCGTCTGCCGCGGCACCACGCGCCTCTTCTGCGTGACGCCGGACGACACCTGCTTCGTCGGCGCCGAGACGGGCTGCTGCCTCGACGACGTCGACTGCGCCGAGGGGCAGCGCTGTCACCTGGCGGAGTGTCGCCTGCGCGGCGACGGCATGTGCGAGCCGGCGGCGGAGAGCGGAACGTGCTGGAGCGATCGCGACTGCGTTGCGGGTGAGATGTGCTCGGGCGCGACGGTGTGCGGGTGCGGGGAAGTTTGTTTCGTTGCCGACGCGCCCGGCACGTGCGGGTAGCTCAGGACGAATGAGCCAGGACGTGGGGTCGCGTGCGGACGGACGCGAGAGGTCAGCCCGGCATGCCGCGCTCGAGGAGCTCGCCGACGCACTTGCGGAGCAGCGAGCCCTGCTCGTCGGTGAGGCCGACGAGCTCCACGCCCGCCATGCCCGTCCTCGGGCCCGCCCCGAGGTGGCGCAGGATAGCCCGCGCCTCGAAGGGCGCGGCGCCGGGCACTCCGACCGAAAGGCGCAGCTCGTCCCCGACCTTGGGCGCGGGTTCGATGTCGGTGAGCTGCAGGCCGAGGCCGCGAACGCTCAGGTCGAAGACCTGGAGCGCGAAGGAGACGGGGTCCGCCTTTAGGATCACCTGCAGCGGATAATCTGGGAACGGTCGGACGCGGACGTGTCTGCGGCGCTCTTCCATGACGGCCGCAGCATACGCCCAGGAGGGTCAGCGCGACCACCCTCACGAGGGAAGATTGCGTACCATCGGCGGGTGCGAGCGCCGTGGCCGGTTCTTCTCCTCGTCATCCCCCTGGGGGGCTGCACGGCTTCCGTGGACGCTGAGCCGGACGGCGGCCCGTGGGATGGGGGATATCCCGCGGCGCCTGAAGGGGTCGTGGCTCCACCCGCGAGCGCGTCCTGCCCGCACCGCGAGATCCCTCTGTCGTTCGTGCGGCGCGAGGGCGATCGCCTCGTGGACGCCGACGGGGAGCATCGGTTCATTTCTTTCAACATACCCAACCTCCACGTCCTCGAGGACCCGGTCTGGCACGTTCCCCATCCCTGGGAGCAGAGCGACGCGCTGTGCTCGGTCGTCCAGGCCGGCGGCACGGTCGTGCGCATCTACGCCCTGTCCGTCGGCGAGGGACCCGACGGTGAGCGGCGCCACGTGATCGCGCCGGGAGTCTTCGACGAAGAGCTCTTGGTCGCCCTCGATGCGCTGCTCGAGCTGGCGGGCCGCTTCGGCGTGCGTGTGATCGTCCCCCTGGTCGACCAGTGGAGCTTCTGGGGCGGCGTCGGCGAGTACGCGGCGTTCCGCGGGCTCTCTCCGTCCGCGTTCTGGACCGACCCGACCGTGCGCGCAGACTTCGCGCTCACAGTCGAGCACGTGCTGACGCGCGTCAACACGCGCACGGGTGTCGCCTATCGGGACGACCCAGCCATTCTCGGCTGGGAGACGGGCAACGAGCTGTCCTCGCCGCCGGAGTGGACGGAGTGGATCGCGGGGCTGCTGAAGTCCCTCGACCCGAGGCACCTCGTGATCGACGGGCACTCGGGCATCGCTGAGGCCTCCCTCGACAACGCGGACGTGGACGTGGTCTCGGCGCACTACTATCCCGGCTGGGTGGGACAGGATCTGGCCGCGGCCTGTGCGCGGGACCGGGCGAGCACGACGGGGCGACGCCCGCTCATCGTGGGCGAGTTCGGGTTCGCCCAGGCCGACGTGCTCTCGGCCTTCATGGACGAGGTCGTGGACGACGGCACGACCGGAGCGCTCCTGTGGAGCCTGCGCTTTCACGACGTGCGCGGCGGCTTCTACTGGCACGCCGAGAACGAGGTGGAAGGCGTCGGCTACAAAGCTTACCACTGGCCCGGCTTCGCATCGGGAGCGCGCCACGAGGAGCAGGAGACGCTGAGTCGCCTGCGGGAGGCCGCGTTCCGGATCCGCGCCGTTCCGACGCCGCCGTGGGTGCCCCCCGATCCGCCGACCGTGCTCGCCGCCGACAGGCACGGGACGATTCGCTGGCGCGGGTCCGCGGGCGCGACGGCGTACGAGCTGTGGAGGGCCGACGGTGCCGATGGCCCATGGCAGCTGGTCCTGTCCGGTTTCGACGATGCAACGCAGCCGAGCTGGGCGTCAGCCGCCGACCCGGACCCGCCGGTCCGCGGCGCGGCCCACTACCGCATGACTGCCCTCAACTCCGCCGGCGCCTCGGCACCCTCGGCGACCGTGCCCGGCGACGGCGCCCCGTGACGCGATCTAGTTGGGCCGACGCTCGGCGGTGAAGTCGCGAACGGCCTCGCGCAGCCGCGCCCGCGCTTCGGTTTCCTCGGCGCGTAGCTGCGCCAGACGCTGGGCCAGGACCTCGCCGTCGCTCACGGCCCGGTCGAGGCGCTCCGCAATCCTCCGGCGCACCGCGATCGCCCCACCGGCTGCGCCCTCGAGCGACCGGACGCTGCGGCGCAGCTCCTCGGCGCGCTGACCGTTTTCACCGAGGCGCTGCTGCAGGAGCGCCGCCTCCTCGATCACGCGTTTGAGAGCGTCCCGGTCGTCGAGCAGCTCCCCGAGACGCTGCTCGGCGCTCGCCTCGAAGGCGTCCGGGCGCAGGTAGGCCCTCAGATCGGTCGCCAGATCCTCGGACAGCGACACGACCGCGAGCACCGGAGCACGTTCTTCAATGACGATCGTGGAGTCGCGACCCGCACGGATGGGTATGGGGACGAGGAGCGCGGTGGGCGACGTCTCGCTCTCGGGCGGCAGAGCGCGGGGCTCGTGGCCGGGAGCGCGCGCATGACGGATGAACACGCGCGACGGCGCGCGCGCGCCGACCTCGATGGCGTAGCGCGTGCGCAGGACGTGCACGCGCTCGACGTGGGCGTTGCCCCCGCGCACGGCGAGCAAGTCTGAAGGGACCATCTCGTCCTCGGTGGAGCTCTCGACGTGCGCCGAATCGTCCAGGGCGTACGGGATGAATGTCGTCTGTCCGGCGCGAAGGCCGTCGATGAGCCCTTCGCCCACGAACTCTCCGTGCGCAAAGAGGGCCACGGGCCCGGGCACGAAGTCGGTCGTGGCGTCGTTGCGGAGGCGAGCGGCGCGGAACGGATGCGATGCGCTGTCGGGAACCGAGACTTCGGGTCGAAAGAGGAAGATGTCCTCCCCCTGCATGCGCCGGTCGAGCATGGTCACCATCATGGAAGCTCCGGCCGGCACGCTCACCGGCCGCGCGATGACGTGCCGGGATCCGCTCGTCGCGAGGCGCGGGATGGCATTGCCGCGCACGGTCCGGCTGAGGGCCTCCCCGCGGACGCCCTGGGGCTCTCTTCCGGACTCCGCGGGCACCGCGCGCTCCGCGATGCGCATCTCCACGCGCCGATTGCGGTCGCGCCCGCCCTCTCCTTGTCCCGAGGCGAGGGCCCGGGTGGAACCGAAGGGACGCACCCTGAGCCGCGCCGACTCGACGCCTCGCTCGACGAGCGCCTGCTGCACCGCGGCGGCCCGCTCGGCCGAGAGGGCCCAGGGTCTCTCTTCCTCGTCCGACGCGTGCCCCTCGACGTCGACGGCGGCGATGTCGGCGTGGGCGCGCAGCGTCGCGGCCATGGCGTCGAGGATCGGGCGCGTGCGGTCCTGGATCTCGGCCGAGTCCCGCGCGAAGTAGACCTGATCGAGGATGCGCAGCGCCGACTCCTGAACGACCACCTCGCCCCGGTCAGGACACCCGTCGTCATCTTCGTGACCGTTGTAGAGCTCGGGCTCCGAAGGGCACGCGTCGTCCACGTCGAGGATGCCGTCGGCGTCCTGGTCCGGATCGGGGCAACCGTCCACATCTTCGAAATCGTCCCGGTCCTCGGGGTCGTCGGGGCAGAGGTCCTCGGCATCCGGAACGGCGTCGCCGTCCCGATCCCCGTTTCGCGTGGTGCGTTCGGCAAAGACGGGGCCGAAGGCAATGGGCGGCGTCACGTACCCCGTGACGTCCGGACGCGGCACGATGCGCGGCGTCCGCAGGTCCACGGCGAAGGACAGGGGAGCCGCCGTGGCCAGGACGAGCTCCACGTCACGCCAATCCTCAGCCGTCGTGTTGTCGACGACGGCCCATCCCTGAACGACGGCATTCCCGACGCCGTCGCCGTCCGGAAGCACGACGCGATAGCTCGCGCGCCAGGCGCTCGTGGGCGTCGCATAGGCAACGAGCACGTCACGCACGTCGCCGCCGAGGCCGATGGAGATGGAGTGGGCGCCGCGTGCCTCGCGGTCAGCGGGCGGCACGACGGCCGACGGCGTGAGGGCGCGGCCACTCGCCGATCGGTCCACCACGGTGAGCGTGGTCAGCACGTCGTCGATCTCGTGGGCGTTGACGCGCAGGCTCAGGCCCTGAGGCCCTACCCGTCCGGCCCGCTCGAAGTAGCCGACCCCGTTCTGGTAGAGCACCACCTGGCGGAGGCGGATGTTGCTGGCCGGAGCGCCTCCACAGCCAGCGAAGAACAGGGCGGCGAGGAGAATGGTTCTTACGCGGGTGTCCATCGGTTCCCCGCACAGCAAGTGGCATGCCTCCGCGCGGCGCCGCGGCCGGCGCGCCCGAGCGGCACTCGATGCTGTCGGCTCTCGACGACAGTTGCTGTCTCTGAACGACAGTCAGGACAGGACGTGACGGTACACGAACAGGCCGGAGAGGATCTTGGGCGCGAAGAACGTGCTCTTCTCCGGCATGACGATGTTCGGATCGTTCAGGCCCGCGTCAGCGACGGCCATGAGCTCTTCGAGGGACACGGGGGCGAGGCCGATCGCGAGGTCGTAGTCGCCGCGATCGACCACATCGTTCATCTCGCCCAGGGCCGACTCGGGGTAGTAATCGAAGTGGGCGGAATCCACGATGTGCGAGTGGTCGAGCCCGAGCAGTGGATAGAGCTCGCGCTCGAGGATCGCGCAGTCGAGCCGACCGACCACGTCGTCGGGAACCTCGCGCGCGCGCAGGGTCCACGCGCCTGCGCGGGTGCGGAGCGAGAAGACGTGCTTGGGTGGCGTGTGAAGCGCCTCGACAGGCTCGAGATCGAGCTGACTCGCGATGTCAGCGAAGGGGCGCGTCCCGTTGACCACGCGGTTATAGGCCTGGATGCGCGCCTCCTCGGTGACGTAGCAGAGGAAGTGCGTCTGCCCGTTCCTGAGGGCGGCGTGATAGCGGTGATGGCCGTCGGCGATGTAGAAGGGATGAGGAGCGATCAGCTCGCGGAGCGCCCTACCCTCGGGGCTGTCCTCGAGCACGCGCCACACTCGATTGCGAATCCCGTGGAGGTCCCCGTGGCCGCCGAAGTCCGACGTGAATTCGTAGCAGGGCTCGCCGGCCTTCGCTTGCTGTAGCGCCTCGCCGATGCGCGCCCGGGTCAACACGAACACGGGCCCGAAGGTGTGCCCCGTGGCGCGGCTCAGGGCGATGCGGCCCTGCACCTTCGCGTCGAAGGTCCTCTCGTGCCGGATGATCTGACCGCGCTCGTAGGGGCTCACCTCGGCCGCGACGAAGAGCCCGTTGCGCTCCGAGTCGCCCCACCGCTGCTCGTAGACGTAGAGGGCGGGGTCGTCATCGTCGACGAGGTGCCCCTCGGACCTCGAGCGCCCGAGGGCACCCGGCGGGTCCTCCCCGAGGATGACGTGGAAGAGCGACGCGGGCTCGGCTCGAAGCCGCTTCTCGAGGGCGGAGCCGGGCTTGATGACGTCGTAGGGTGGTGAGGTGACGCGCGCGACCGATGCGGCCGCGGGGCGCAGGCCCGAGAGACCACGGATGGCGACCATGGGCTGGAGCGTGCCGCACGCCCGGGTCAGTCTCAAGCGCGGCGGAAGGCGGTCGTGCCGTCTGCCACGCGGGGCGGGTACAATGGGGCCAGTGGAAACCCTGCCGGCGCGCTTCGGGCTCGCCTTCGCGCTGCTGGTCCTCGCGGCGTGCGAAGGGCCCATCGACACGGGCCGCGGTGACGGCAGCGTCGTCCCGCGGGACGGCGGTGCGGGCGAAGGCGGCGGCGTGGACGCGATCGCGGGGGACGCGGGACCGCCCCCCATCGAGTGCACCCTACCCGCCGCGGACTACGGCATGGCGAGGCAGCGCCTCGACGTTCCCACGGACTCGCCGGACCGAATGCGCTTCATGGTGCCCGACGTACCGCCACCGGACGCCGTCCGCGTCGCCATGCTCGCCTTCGAGAGCTACGACGCCGACCACCCGGGAGAGGAGGGGCTCATCTGGGTCAACGCGAACGGCCCCTACGATGTGCCCGCCGACGCGACGTGGGACCTGCTGCCTGGCACCGGCGAGATCGACGTGACGGGCGCGACGGTCGCCGGAGACAACCTCGTCGAGATCGGTCCCGGCACGCTGGTGCCTGGGACGTACTTCGAGATCGGCAACCTGGTCATCCGCGTGATCGCCGCCGTCGCGGTGTGCCCCGCGAGCTCCATCTGAGCGTGCACATCCGCGGCCCCGGCGCCGTTCGCGCTCAGGGGGCCCTGGACACGTAAACCTCACGGCCCGCGACGACGGTCCGAAGAGTGTGCACGGCGTGGATCTGCTCGGGCGCCATGGCGAAGGGATCCTCGGACACGATGGTCACGTCGGCACTCGCGCCCTCCCGAAGCGCGCCGCCGTCGAAGCCCACGGCCCTCGCGGGCGCAGCGGTGAAGCCGACGATGGCCTCCTCGAGCGTGACGCGCTCCGCCGGAAAGAAGCCCCCTTCGGGATTCCCGCTCTGGTCCTGGCGCGTGACCGCGGCATGGATCCCGAACCAGGGGTTCTCGCTCTCCACGGGCGCATCCGAGCCGAACACGACGAGCGCTCCGCTGTCGATCATGCTGCGCCAGGCGTAGCCGCCGCCGAGCCGCGCCGCGCCGACGCGCGCTTGGGCCCAGGGCATGTCGCTCGTGGCGTGCGTGGGCTGCATGCTCGCGACCACGCCGAGCCGAGAAAACCGGGGCAGGTCCTCGGGCGAGACGATCTGAGCGTGCTCGATGCGATGAAGCCGCGTGTGATCCGCGCCCTCGGCCTGCTCGATGGCGTCGAGCGCGATGCGATTGCCGCGATCCCCGATGGCGTGGATGGCCACTTGCCGGCCGCTCTCGTGGACCGCCCGCGCCTGTCTCGCGAGCTCATCGGGCGCGGTCAGCAGCAGACCCGACGTATCGGGCCGGTCGTCGTAGGGCAGGAGCAGGGCGGCGCCCCTCGATCCCAGCGCTCCGTCCGCGAAGAGCTTCACGCCCGCGACGCGTACGAGCCCATCGGTGACCGCCGGATCGGCGAGGACCGGGAGGACCTCGTCCAGGTCCCCGCTCAGGTAGACCCACACGCGCAGATCGAGCTGCCCCGCCGCCTCGAGGGCGCGCAGCTGCTCGAGCTCGGCGACGGAGACGCCCATGTCGTGCACAGCAGTGAGCCCAACGCGAGCGCACAGCTCCGCGCCTCGCAGATAGTCCGCGCGGATCTCCTGGGGCGTGGGCTCAGGGAGCTGCGCCTCGGCCAGGGAGATGGCGTTGTCGACGAGAACGCCCGTGGGTCGACCGGACGCGTCGCGCACGATCTCGCCTCCCTGCGGATCGGGCGTCGCTTCGGTGATCCCGGAGAGCGCGAGCCCGCGCGCGTTGAGCCACACCGCGTGACCGTCGACGCGCGACAGCCAGACGGGATGGTCGGGGGCGGCGACGTCGAGCAGACCGTGCGTGGGGAAGCTCTGCTCCTGCCAGTCGTTCTGGTCCCAACCCCGGCCGCGGAGCCAGCTGCCGGCAGGCACGGCCGCAGCCGCCTCGCGCACGCGCCCGGCGACCTGCTCCGCCGAGACGGTGCCGTTCAGGTCGATCTCGCGGGCCGCCGTCCCGATGCCCCTCAAGTGCAGGTGGGCATCGACCAGCCCCGGCAGGACCGTCGCACCCCGCAAGTCGACGCGCCGTCCGGTGAGGTCCGCAGGCGGGTCCCCGTCCACCAGGTGCGTGATGCGACCGCCGTCGATCCGGAGGCCGGTCGCCGCGGGTCGCGAAGGGTCGAAGGTGTGGACCACGGCGTTGAGGTAGATCACGGCGTGAGCCCCGGAGGCGGCGACAGTGGACCGGGGAGGCGACGCGGTCCCGCCGCAGGCGAACATCATGGCCGAGAGTACAGCGAAAGCGCGACGCATCGGGAAGGCAGCTCCAGTCGTTTGCCGGTCGTGGCTATCACGGTGCCTTCGACCATGCCAGCACGTCGACGATCGCCCCGCAGCGCCGTAGATTGCGGGAACCGAACGTGGTTTCATCACCGACGTGATCGACAGGGAGCCCGAGCCGGCCGCTTCCACGCTGTTCTGCCTGACTTGCCGGACGGTACTGGCGCGCGGGCAGCGCTGTGACGAGGACTCGGACCATCAGGTCCGAGACATCGGGAGCGAGCCAGGCCGCTCGGACGCCCTCGCCGCCGCGTGGCGGCGTGTCAAGCCGGAGCCCCTGCTGGCCACGCAGACCATCGTGCTCATCAGCGTGCTCGCCGCCGTGCCCGCCGCGTTCTTCGGGGTCACGCTCGTGCCGGCAGACACTCCCTGGCAGGCTGCGGACGAGCTCCACCTGACCTATTTCTGCTTCGCGGGCGCGCTGGCGTTCACGGCCGTCCTCCTCGTAGGACAGGCCATCAGCAAGTGGCCGCGTGCCGTGCGCATCGAGCCCGCAGGCAGCTATGTGGGGCTCGGTCTGTCGAGGGAGGGCCTCGTCGGCACGGTGGCGCTGGTCGACGGGGACGACGGTGCCCCGGGCGACGACCACCGGCCCGTCGCGAACCAAGTGGAGCTCTGCCTCGATGGGGACAGCGCCGTGACGCTGCGCGACGGGAGGAGCGAGACATTCGAAGTCCACCTGGACGATGGGCGGGTGCTCGAAGTGCCCGCCGGGCCCGTCCGCCTCGACGCGCCCCGCGCCCGTTGGGAGAGGATCGGCGATGGGGAGGCGCGCCTGGCGGCAGCGAAGCACGGTGGCATCGACAATCCCCACGACGTCGGCCGACCCGAGGTGGATCCCTTCCCCTTCGAGAGCGCTTTCCACATCGAGATTCGCCTTGGCGATCGACTTCAGGTCGTCGGCCAAACGGAGGCCATCATGGAGGATGTGGACGCCGAGGGGAGCTACCGCAGCGCTCCGGGCCGGCGGCTGCGTCCGCGCGGGGTGCCGAGGCTTCGGCTTCTGCGCCGCGGCGCGCCCTGAGCCCACGAGCGCGGCGGTGCCGGCGCCACCAGCGAATCGCGATCGCGATCGCGACCATGGGGAAGACATCCAGGGGAGCTGGGGCTCGGCCTCGGGACGGGGCCGTGCACGCGCCGCAACCCGAGGTGACCGACTCTCCGGCGCGCGGGGGGGCGGCCGGGGGTGGCCCTGGCGTCGTGGTCATTCCGGTTGGATTCGCTGGCTGTCCCCCTTGCGGGTCGACCGACGGTGGCGAGGGCGGCGGCCCGATCTCGGTCGAGGCAGGGTCCGTGGCCTGGTCGGGCGTTGGGCCGATGGCCACGCGACGCAGATCCACGGTCGCGGTGTCATTGCACGCGTTGGACCGGTAGCTGCCCCACAGACGATCGCCTTCGCGGCGGAGCGTGTACTGATCGACCCGACAGAAACGCCAGCCCGGCTCGGGACGCTCCTCGATGATCCGTTCGTCGCGCAGTGTGAGCTCGGCACCTGTACCGTCCCACGAGCCACGTACGGCGCGCCGGTTCCACCCGCTGCGCAGGCTCGACCATTGCAGCACTCCGGATACTTCGGCGCCTTCGGGACAGAACCGGAGCTCCACTTGGGCGGTGGGATCGTTCCCGCTCGCGCTGCCGACGTAGAGCTCGCAGCCTTCCTCGGGATCGAGCGGCACGGGCCGCGCTGCGGCCGTCGAGGGCAGGCCCACGGCTGCGGCAGACCACACCAGCAGCGCGCAGGTCCAGGCACCTCGACCGCTCCGGCGTCCGGCATGGGGGCGCGGCGCTGGCATCACGTCCCCGAACCCGAAGCGGACCCGCCGGCTGATCCGAGCAGCTTGCGCGCACGCTGGTTGTTCGGGTCGATCACGAGGATCTGTGACAGAGCGCCCCGCATGCCGGTCAGGTTCTTGCGCTCGAAGAGGCGCGTGGCGAGCGTGAACAGCGCCTCCATCGACCCGCGTCGGTCGCCCGTCTCCAGATGGAACTCGGCGATGCGCCGCAGGAGCAGGAGGTCCTCGGGAAAACGCTGTGCGAGCTCGTCGAGGCCGCGCCGCACCTGTGCCATGTGCCCATAGCGCAGCAGGACCATCATGTCGGCGAGGACCCGATCGAGCTCGTGGGCCGGCACCTGACCGTCCTCCCCCTTCTCGGGCAAGGGCGGCATCGGGGGTGAAACCGAGGCCACATCGGGAATGACGCGAGCGGCTTCCCGCCGATGCGTGTCACCACCGGCGTTGGCGTCGGGCGGCGGAAAACCGCTCGGAGCTTTTCTCCGGGTGAGCAGGACGACCTCCCCCGGAGGGTCCTCCGCTGCGAGGGTGGCGTGCTCGGCGGATGCCTCGATGGGTGGGCCGAGGTGGGGGATGGGAGCACGGCGGGTCCGGGACTGCTTGCCGACGGCGTTCGCATTGCGAACGAAGAGCCGGAACATGGCCTCGGCGTCTGGCCTCGGACTGAACCGATCGCTCAGCTTGCCACCGGGCACCGGAATCTCCGCACGACCCATGGTCGCAAGGCACCCGCGGAGGCGCAAGCGCTTCAGCACGCCCCGGAAGCTCGATCAGCGCGCGCGGAGCGTCACGGCTCACTCACGCCGGCACCGATCTGAGGGTGGAGATTCGCGCTGAGGCGCTTGTCCGCGTCCGCCACGAAGGTGAGCGTTCGAGTCTCATAACCTGAGGCGCTTATCTCGAGCGTGTGCTCGGTGCCCACGCGCAAGCTCATGGGGAGGGAGCCTGCGGGCAGACCGTCGAGCCGCAGCGTCGCGCCCACGGGGAGACCGCCCACCTCGATGCGCACGAATTGCCTCTCGGGGGGCGGGGGAGCCTGCAACAACGGGTCCGGAACGGTCACCGTGGGCGTGGGCGTCTCGTTTCCGGGCGCGAGGGCCCGCATGCCGACGACGACGCCTACGAAGAGGACCAGGACCAGCGTGCCGTACCGGAGCGGCACGGGTATGCGCCGATGCCACGACTCGGCGGGCTCCATGGGAGCGGCCGGCCAGGAAGAGGAGACGTTGCCCACGGTACGATAGCGACCAGACGAGAGGGATGGGGGCAGCGAGTGGGATCCGGAGGGGGGCCCCGAGGGAGGTCGGACGCTGGGTCCGGCAGGGGGCATCGACAGCGGTCGTGGGGGCCTGCGAGATTTGACCAGCACCGCCTCGTCGAGCTCGAGGTCGGAGGTGTCGTCGCCGCCGAGCCGTGCAACGTCGAGCTCGCCTGAAGGTGGCGCGAAGGAGCCGACGGGCCCGGGCGCGGGGAGATCAACAGGGTCTTCCGCCAGCTCGGAGCCGACGCGGCCGGCTGGCGGCACGGACCCGCCACGTCGCTCCACGGGTGGAACGCTACGCCGCGGCTCGATGACCAGATCGGGCAACGGGGCAGCGCTCGCGGACACGTCGGCGGCGGCGTGGTAGTCGGTGCTGACCGGTCCGGCTTCGTCCGGCGGCTCGCTGTCGCCTTCGGCCAGGGTTGCCGCCAGGTTGCCCGACGGCGGGCCGCTCGAGGAAGACTGGCGGACGATCGACGGGGTCGAAGGGACGCTCGCGTCGTTCAGCACCGCCTCCTTCAGCTCCCGCAGCATCTCGCCCGCCGACTGGGGCCGCTTCCGTCTTTCCTTCTCGAGCGCGTGTAGGATGACCCGTTCGACGGAGGCTGAGATGACCGCTCCCCGCTCCGTCGGGGGCGTGGGAGTTTCGTTGAGGATGATCTGGATCAGCTTGTTGTAGTTCGGCGCGTCGAAGGGCACGTCGCCGGTCAGGCACTCGTACATGAGCACACCCGCGGCGTAGACGTCCGCACGCCCATCCACTTGGGAGTCGCCCTTGGCCTGTTCGGGAGCCATGTAGTGGGGCGTTCCCAATACGGCGCCCGCCATGGTGAGCTGAGTGACGCGCTCGTCGAGCTTGTGCGAGATCCCGAAGTCGAGGATCTTGACTGTCTCCTCCCCACGGGCGCGCGGAACGAGGATGATGTTCTCGGGCTTGAGGTCGCGGTGGACGACGCCGTGCTCGTGGGCGGCATCGAGCGCGGAGAGCAGCTCGGACATGAGCTCTACGGTCTCCGCCTGGGTCAGACGGGAACGATTCCCGAGGCGCGTGCCTAGCGTCTCCCCATCGAGGTACTCCATGACGATGAAGGGAACCCCCTCGTCAGTGCGATCGAGGTCGAGGACTTCCACGATCCCAGGGTGCTGAATCGCGCTCGCGGCCCGGGCCTCGCGTCCAAAACGCTCCACGATTGCGTCGTTGTCGAGGAATCGCTCATCGAGGACCTTGATCGCGACCTGGCGTCCGACGCGCAGGTGAATGCCGCGCCAGACCGTGCCCATTCCGCCCTGACCCACCGGGGCGACGATCCGGTAGCGCCCGAGGAGTACTCGGCCGGTCAGATCATCGCCCATGTCCCCGCCAGACACCGCCCCACAGGATACCCAGGCGACCCCCGTCGAGGCGAGGTGTTTCCCGCCCCGATTGGCCCCCGCCTCGAGCACGGGAGGTCGACCACACGGACGGTCGGCGATCAGCTGGACCAGCGCACCACGAAGACGCAGGCCGCGTCCCCGACCTCGGTGCAAGCCGTCACCCGAACTGCGACGGTGTGCCCGGCCGCGCGCAGGGAACCGCGGACGAGACCAGCCACGAGCCCGCAGACCGAGACCGTCGACGTCGGCACCCCCACGACGGCGAGACGGGCTGCCCCTGGTCCGAGCTCGAGAATGCGAACGTCCCCTGCCCGGCATATGGCAGCCCACAGGTCACCGAATCGGCCGACGAGAACGCTGGGCGTGAGGGGTTCGGGCAGCCCGGGTACGAGACGCGCGAGGCCGCGGTGCGCCATCTTCTCGCCGAGGTCCACGACGAACGCATGGCCGCGCCCCGTCAGTCCCATCCCCGCGTCGAGAACGGATCCAATGACTTCGAGGGGGACACCGCGCTCGAGATGGTCATCGGTCTGGCCGGAGCCGGGAAGGAAGTCCTCCACGCCCGGCACTCGGGTCACGATCTCGCCCCAGCGCTTGGCGCCCAGGGCCTTGTACGCCGCCTCGATCAGTAGCAGGACCGCCATCAACTGCAGGCGCGCGCTGGACTTCGGCGCGGGTGGGCCACCGGCAACGGAACGGCGCTGCAGGAGATAGTCGAGATCGGCCACCAGGGCGTCACCGGAAAGTGCCAACTCGTCGCGCGGCGGTCGGTCGGAGGTGCCGGTGACGAGGGAGACCGCTGCGAGGAAAGCGTCCGCGTCGGCGAACTGCTCCTCGGGGCGGGCCGCGACAGCGCGCTCGATCGCGCGCCGGGCCGTGTCGGAGATGGGGTTGCCCGGATTCGGGGAACCCGTGAGGAGCGCGCGCAGCACGACTCCGGCGGCGTACAGGTCCACGCTCGGTTCGACCCCGCTACCGCGCCGGAGCTTCGGGGACACGTAGGGCGCCTCTTGGAGCTTCCGCGGGGACACGGCTGCGTCAGCATCGTGGGCGAAGACCGCGTTGCCGAAGTCAGCGAGCTTGACGAGCTCTTCGCCGCCGCGAACCGCCACCACGCGGATCGTGTCGGGGCCCACGCCCCGATGCACCACGCCGCCGCGGTGCACGGCGCTCAGCGCCTCGAGGAGTCCCATCGTGACGCGCGCGGCCCGATCGGGCGGGAGGCCACGCGGGTTGTCGCGCAGGAGGTCCGACACGGAGACCCCTTCGAGCGCCTCGTAGACGACAAAGGGTCGGCCCGCCTCGTCTACGCCGGAGTCGACGACGCTCCTGACGTTGCGGTGCGCCACGCTTCCGGCCGCCCTGGCCTCTGTGAGCAGCGCGGCCGCGTGGGGACCATCGGCGGGCAGAGTTGGGGGCAGGGTCTTGAGCTCGACGGTCCGTTCGATTCCCGTATGGCGGGCTCGATAGGTGACGGAGTGGTCCCCCTCGGCGACGACCTCTTCGAGGCGGTATTTCCCGTCGACGACCCGCCCCGCTTCCGGCGACTCTCCGGATTTCTGCACCACTGCTGGACGATAGCAGAGTCCCCCGCGGTTGGGGGACCGGGCGTCACGGGCCCTCACCTCAGAAGGATCATCCGGCGCCTGCGAGCGCCGGCCCAGCGCACCTCACCGAAGCTGATCCTCAGCCCAGTCGAGGACCGACTGCGTGTCGGCGTATGCAGGATCCGGAAAGACGAGTGATCGCACCCGATCGAGGGCCTCCTCGCCAGCACCGACGCCGACGAGTTGGCGCACGCGCTCCACGAGGGGGCCGAGGGAGACGGCACGCATGCGAGGCAGGATGAGGGCGAACCGCCGTTTGTACAGGAACACCATGTCGGTCCTGCGCAACCTGTCCGTGATGGCGTCGAGCACGCTCTCATAGGTTGCGGGATCGTGATCGTCGCTGAGGTGGACGACGACACAGGCGAACGGATCGCCGTATCGCTCCGCGAGCGCGCACTGCTCGCGGAGCCTCTTGCGGAAGTACCGACCTTCGAGCACGCGCACGGAGTCGGGAGCCGGACCGCGGCAGGCCACCTCGAGCACGTCGCGCAGGTCTTCGAGGGTCCACTGGCGACCCGGTGCGATCTCCTGGGCGGCAGCCGCGATGCGCCGACCGAGACGTTGAGCCAAAAGGGAGTCGGCGCAGATGCGGCTCAGGTCACCTGACGTGAGAGCATCCTCTTCTTCTCCGTCGATCAGCCGTTTGGCCGCCTCGGTGACCGTCGTCATCGCTTCGGGCTCCAGGACGAATCCTATCACGTACATCACGGCGTGGCCCGCGGCCCAAGTTTCGAGATGGAAGACCGCCGGGTTCCCCGTGCAGCGCGGGCGGACCCGCCCCGCTCAAGTCACGGCAGCCCAATGATCTACGGGCCCGTGGCCGGCCCCCAAGCCTGGCGCAGTCCTGAGCGCGCGAGTGAGCCAGCGCTTGGCGGCCCGTGCGGCTCGCACCAGATCCTGCCCCGCGGCCAGCCTCGCGGTGATGGCCGCCGACAAGGAGCATCCGGTCCCTTGGGTTTGTCCCGCGTCGATGCGATCGGCCACGAACTCCCACATGGAATCTCCGTGGAGCAGGACATCCACCGCGGCACCCCCGAAGTAGCCTCCCATGACGAGCACCGCACGCGGGCCACAGTCAGCGATGGCCTTCGCGGCATCGAGGGCGCTCGCCCGGTCGCGTACCTCGCGACCGCTCAGAACCTGCGCTTCGTGCACGTTGGGAGTGACGAGGAATGCGCGCGGAAGGAGTGACTTGCGGAGGACCGCCACGGCGTCCGAGTCGAGGAGCGGCGTGCCGTGTTTGCTGATCATCACGGGATCGACGACGAGCGGGAAGCGAAAGTCGCCGGCCCGCGACGCCACCGCCTCGATGACGCCCGCGTTGCCCAGCGTGCCCGTCTTGGCAGCCACCGGTGGAAGGTCCTCGAGCACGGCGTCGAGCTGTGCGAGGACAAGATCGGGAGGCAGTACATCCACGCGCGTCAGGCCCGTCGTGTTCTGGACCGTGAGCAGTGTGACGACGGTCGTCCCGTAGACGCGATGCTGATGAAAAGTCTTGAGGTCCGCCTGGATCCCCCCGCCACCGGAGGGGTCGGAGCCGGCGATGGACAGCGCCACGTGAGTCATGGCGCCATGGTGTCCGAATCGGCTCCGCGTGCAAGTCAGGTCATGTACGCTACGCTCGCCCTGTTTGATGCGACTCCGCCCAAGAGCCCTGGCCGCCTCGGGGGCCGTCTGCACGCTGGTGCTGCTGCTGCTGTCCTGCGGCGGAGACGAACGCGCGCCCGCGCCTGACGCGGGTGCACGGGAGCCGCCGGCTCCAAGCGCTAGCCCTCCCGAGCCGGGCCCGGAGCCACCAGCCGTCGAGCACACCGTGGGAGAGGGCGAGACGCTCTGGGACATCGCCCGGGCCTACGGCGTGTCCGTCGATGAGATCATGGAGGCCAACAGGATGTCGCATCGGGACGTGCGTCGACTGAGGGCGGGATCGACGATTCGAATTCCCGGGGCTCGCGAGGCGGTCGCCGTGCCGACGGCGGAGGACCGCGCTCGCGAGCGCGAGGCCCTTCCCGAGCTCGATGACGGTGCCTATCACTTCGTCGCGCAGGGCGAGACGGTCTGGGACCTCGCGCGGCTGTACGACAAGACCGTCGACGAGATCATGGAACGCAACGGGTTCGATGACGAAGCCGTGCGGGCGGTACGGCCCGGACAGGCGGTCATCATTCCCGGTGTGCGAGCATCGCAGATCCGACGTAGGGAACCCGAAAGAGAGGAAACGCGGGGCATCCGGCACGCGGTGGAACCTGGAGAGACCGTGTGGGACCTGGCGAACGCGTTCCAGGTGAGCGTGGCGGAGATCATGGCGGCCAACGGCCTGTCCGCAACCGAGGTCACGCGCCTCAGCACCGGCACGCGGCTGTTCATTCCGGGCGTTTCGGAGGACCGACGGGGCCGCGTGCGGCGTCAGGTCACCGGTGCACAGCGCACGGCGACGGCGCTTGCGCGTCGCCTGGCCCTGGGCACGCGACAGGTGGCGAGCGACCTGCTGCGCGGTCGCGTGCGGCGGCCGTGGATACGCGCCGCGGGCGACAGCGCGCGGATGCCCGGGACGCTACAGTGGCCGGTCACCAATGGGCGATTCGTCCGCGGCTACGGCTCGGGCGAAGGCGGCTACCACCTCGCGGTCGACGTGGCGGGAGACATCGGCTGGAACGTGCGGGCCGCCGCACCGGGTATCGTCGGCTACTCGGGAAACGAAATCCGGGGCTACGGCAACATCGTGCTGCTCATTCACCCCGGCGGCTGGGTCACCATGTACGCGCACAACTCCTCCAACTTCGTCGTGGCAGGACAGCGCGTGCCGCGCGGGGGCATCCTCGCCGAGGTCGGTAGCACAGGCATCAGCCGGGGACCCCACGTGCACTTCGAGTTCATGTATGACGGTCGCAACTGCGACCCGGCCGTTCTGTTTCGGCCTGGGGCGCGACACCGCAGCGGCCGCGTGACGCCCCTCGACTACACGACGTGGACGGTCCCCGACAGGCGTCCCGAGGCCGTGCGGTGTGCGCCGCGACGGCGTTTCCCGCGCTCGCGGTGGGTCATCGACGAAGACTCGAACGACGACGGAGGATGACCGGCCCGTCCCCCGGCGACGCGGGCGCGACGGGCGGCGGTCCCGAGGTCAGGGTGCCCGGGCCCCTGTGAAGGTGCCTGTGATGCTCCCCGTCATCCCGCCCTCACCCCAACTGCCGGACCACATGCCGTTGGTCAGGGAGCGGGCGATGCCGTCGGCGGCGGGGTCAGCGGCCGTCGCGGTGCCCATCAGCGAGAGCGTCCCGCTCGCGTCGATGAGCTCCGAGATGCTCAGGTCGAGGACGCTGCCCGCAATCCCGAGCGCCGTGTCGCAGTAGTCGGCGTAGGTCATGACGTCCACGACGCCGATGGTCGATTCGAGCGTCATCGCCACTGCGGTGCAGTTGATCCAGTCGCGGAGCATCTCGGCGCTGCTCGTGTACCCCAAGAGCGGCAGCACGCCGTGAAGGTAGATGTACTGGACGAGCCTGCCGTAGTCGATGTTGAACGTGTGGCTCGGGATCTGGATGCCGGTGCCCGTGAGGGTCGCGGTGGCGTCGACGCGCGGCATGGCCGCAAATCCCACGTCGCGCAGGTCCGCCGCGTAGACGTGCTCGGCCCCCGCGAGATCGTGGAGCAGCACCTCCATCATCCGCAGCTCGTGAGTGATCGGCGCCATCGTCCCGGTGGGCCGCCCCACCGTGAGCACGGACTGGATGTGAGCCTGGTTGATGGCGCGGGCCAGATCGCCGCCGATGCGCGCGAGCCCGATCAGCGCGTCCGGCACGATCGCGCTAATCTGGTTGTTGATGAGGTTCTGGACCGTGATGACCACGTCCTCCCAAGTGCCGCACCCGCCGAAGAACCGCGCCTCGGCGGGCGCCCAGGTCCGGAAGTTCTGGAGGTAGATCGCG
>Ga0214473_10003629_pt1 | contig 18669 bp, 16 predicted proteins | sample RVTome_7_FD_203509 | JGI IMG/M metagenome (GOLD analysis project Ga0214473, IMG submission 203509) | Soil microbial communities from uranium-contaminated site in the Upper Colorado River Basin, Wyoming, United States - RVT98D197 | ecosystem: Environmental > Terrestrial > Soil > Contaminated >... | reverse complement strand
GTGCCGCTGCTCTCGCGGCGGGTCGGGCGGCCGGAGCTGGACCGGCTGCCCCGTCTCCGCGTGGTGGCGAACTGCGCGGTCGGGCTGGACAACGTGGACCTGGCCGCCTGCGCGGCCCGCGGCGTCATCGTCACCCACACGCCCGACGTGCTCACCCAGGCCACGGCCGACCTCACCTGGGCGCTGCTGCTCGCCGTCACCCGCCGGCTCAAGGAAGGGCAGCGCCTGATCGAAGAGGGCCGGTGGCGCGGCTGGGATCCGCGGCAGCTCCTGGGGCTCGAGCTCAATGGCGCCACGCTGGGCATCGTGGGGGCGGGGCGGATCGGCCGGGCGGTCGGGCGCCGGGCGCCGCCGTTCGGTCTCCGGGTGTGCTACACCGACGCCGCGGCGCGCCGCGATTTCGAGCTCGAGACGGGGGCCCTGCGCCTCCCGCTGGACCAGCTGCTGGCCCGGAGCGACGTGGTCAGCCTGCACGTCCCGTCGACGCCGGAGACGCGGAACCTGATCGGCGGGCGGGAGCTGGATCTCATGAAGCCGGGCGCGTTCTTGCTCAATACCGCGCGGGGCGATCTGGTGGACGAGGACGCGGTGATCGCGGCCCTCGAGGGCGGGCGGCTGGGCGGCGTCGGGCTGGACGTGTTCCGGCGGGAGCCCCAGGTGCCCGAGGCGCTGGTCCGGCACCCGCGGGCCGTAATGCTGCCGCACCTGGGGAGCGCCACGGCGCGCACCCGCCGGGGCATGGCCGCGCTGGCGGTGAAGAACGCGAGGGCGGTGCTGTCCGGGGAGAAGCCGGTCACTCCAGCGGTTGAGCGGTTGAGCGGTTGACCCCCCCATACCCCGTCACTAGGTTGCCCTCCGCATGTCGGCCGCAGAACGGTCCTCCCTGCTGGACGCCCCGACCATCGCCCGGGCGCTCGAACGCATGGCGCGAGAGATCGTGGAGCTGGCCGGCGGCACCGACCGCCTGATCCTGATCGGCATCCAGCGCCGCGGCGTCGAGCTGGCCGACCGGATCGGCGCCCTCATCCGGCGCTCGCACGGGGCCGACGTTCCCCGCGGCGCGCTCGACATCACCCTCTATCGCGACGACCTGAACGAGATCGGGCCTCGGCCCGTGATCGGCGAGACGCGGCTGCCCCGCGACCTGGACGGGAAGATCGTGGTCATCGTGGACGACGTGCTGTTCACCGGCCGGACGGTGAGGGCGGCGCTGGACCAGCTGGCCGACTTCGGGCGGCCGGCCCGGATCGCGCTCGCCGTGCTGATCGACCGGGGCGGCCGCGAGCTGCCGGTGCAGGCGGACATCGTGGGGCAGCGGGTGCCGGCCCGGTCGGGCGACCGAGTGGACGTCCTGCTCCAGGAGGTGGACGGGGGGGACGCGGTGGAGCTGGTGCGGAGCGGGGCCCCGTGAGCGCGCCGCTGGGGAAGGACCTGGTGGGGCTCGAGCACCTCTCGCCCGACCAGATCCGTCTCATCCTCGATACCGCCGAACCGTTCAAGGAAGTCAGCGAGCGGGCCATCAAGAAGGTTCCCACCCTCCGCGGCAAGACCATCGTCAACCTCTTCTTCGAATCGTCCACCCGCACCCGGATCTCGTTCGAGTTCGCCGAGAAGCGGCTGTCGGCCGACACGGTGAACATCGGCGCCACCGGCTCGTCGGTGCAGAAGGGGGAGACGCTGGTGGACACGGCGCGGAATCTCGAGGCCATGCGGATCGACATGGTGGTGATGCGCCACCCGTCGTCCGGCGCCGCGCGCTTTCTGGCCGAGCGCATCGCGTCCAACGTGATCAATGCCGGCGACGGCACGCACGAGCACCCCACCCAGGGGCTGCTGGACCTCCTCACCATTCGCGACGTGAAGGGCGCGATCGCGGGCACCCGCGTATGCATCTGCGGCGACATCCTCCACAGCCGGGTGGCCCGGAGCAACATCTGGGGGCTGCTCAAGCTGGGGGCGGAAGTGGCGGTGTGCGGGCCCCAATCGCTGCTGCCCCGGGGGATCGACGAGCTGGGCGTCACGGTGTTCCGCCGCATCGAGGAAGCCATCCAGTGGGCCGACGTGCTCAACGTGCTGCGGCTCCAGCTCGAGCGCATGAACGCCGGCTTCATCCCCTCGCTGCGCGAGTACAACCGGGTGTTCGGCGTCACGGTCGAGCGGCTGGAGCGGGCGCCCCGCGAGATGCTGATTCTCCATCCCGGTCCCATGAACCGCGGGGTCGAGATCGATTCGCAGGTGGCCGACGGGCCCCACAGCGTGATTCTGCGGCAGGTGACCAACGGCGTGGCCGTCCGCATGGCGGTGCTGTACCTGCTGGCCGGCGGACGGCCCGAGCTGGCCGAAGCCGCCAAGGGCGGAGGCGCGGAATGAAACCCCTCCTGCTGCGCGGCGGTCGGGTGATCGACCCCTCGCGCGACCTGGACGACACAGCCGACCTGCTCATCCAGGACGGCCAGGTGAAGGCGGTGGGGCGCGGGCTGGGGCTGCCGAACGGTGGGGAAGCGATGGACGTGACCGGGCTGGTGGTCGCCCCCGGCCTGGTGGACGTGCACACCCACCTGCGCGAGCCGGGGCAGGAGGACCGCGAGACCATCGCGTCGGGCGCCGCGGCCGCGGCGGCGGGCGGCTTCACCGCGGTGTGCGCCATGCCGAACACCGATCCGCCGATCGACAACCAGTCAGCGGTCGGGTTCGTCGTAAAGCAGGGAGCCGCCGCGGCGGGGGCCCGGGTCTATCCCATCGGGGCGGTGTCGCTGGGCCAGAAGGGCGAGCACCTGGCCGAGTTCGGGGAGCTGGTGGGCGCGGGCGCGGTCGCCGTGAGCGATGACGGCCGGCCGGTCGCGTCGGGCCACCTCATGCGGACGGCGTTGGAATACGCCCGGACGTTCGGGATTCCCGTGGCCGACCACTGCGAAGAGCCCTCGCTGGCCGCGGGCGGCGTGATGCACGAGGGGCTGGTGGCCACCCGCCTGGGGCTCAAGGGGATTCCGGCGGCGGCGGAAGAGATCATGGTGGCGCGGGACATCCTGCTGGCCGGGCACACCGGCGGGCACGTCCACCTCTGCCACATGTCCACCCGCGGTTCGGTGGAGCTCATCCGGCGGGCCAAGGACCGGCACCTGCCGGTGACGGCGGAGGCCTGCCCGCACCACTTCGCGCTGACCCACGACGCGTGCGAGGGCTACAACACCAACGCCAAGATGAACCCGCCGCTGCGCGAGCGCGAAGACGTCGAGGCCATCCGGGCGGGGCTCAAGGACGGCACGATCGACGCCATCGCCACCGATCATGCGCCCCATCACTACGACGCCAAGGAGCGCGAGTTCGACGACGCGCCCTTCGGCATCGTGGGCCTGGAGACCGCGCTCGGGCTTGGGCTCACGGTGCTGGTCGAGGGCGGCGTCCTCCCGTTGGCCCAGCTGATCGCCCGGATGAGCACGGTCCCGGCCCGGACGTTCGGTCTGACCGGCGGGTCGCTGGCGCCCGGCCGGCCCGCGGACGTTCTGGTGTTCGACCCCAGCGCCGCCTGGACCGTCGATCCTCGGCGCTTCCGCTCCAAGAGCCGGAACACGCCCTTCGCGGGGTGGGAGCTCAAGGGGCGGGTGGTGCGGACCATCGTCGGGGGGCGGACGGTGTTTCACTCGGGGAGTGGGGAGGGGGGAGTGGTACGCCCCTAGCGCAGGTCTGAGCTCGTCGCCGCCAGCCCGAGGCGCCCCGCCCCGGCCCCGGGAGGGTACCACTCCCCCCTCCCCACTCCCCGGGGTTAGGTGTTTCCCCCCAGCCCGAAATCCCCTATCTTATTGAGGTTAGCCCGCCTCCGGAGGGACCGTGGGCAAGCGGAAGGACAAATCCACGGCTGAGATCCAGCGGCTCCTCGAGGAGCGTCGGCGCATCGAGCAATGGCTCGAGCGCCTGGCCATGGCCGCCGACAAGACGCCCGCCGCGGTACGGGAACGGGTGCAGGGCGACTACCGCGCGCGGCTGGTGGCGGTGGTGACCGAGCTCAAGGGCTATGCCGACGATCTGCGGGCGGCGCTGGCGGAGCAGCAGGCCCGGCGGGACGAGCTGAAGGGTCAGGAGCGTCAGGCCACCGAGGAGCTGTCCGAGGCCGAGCTTCGGCACGCGGTCGGGGAGTTCGCCGAGACCGAATGGCAGAGCAAGAAGGGTGCGATCCTCGAGCGGCTGATCGGCATCCGGGAGGGGTTGGGGGACACCGAGGAAGAGATCGGGGAGCTGGAAGAGGTCATGAGCGCGCTGGAGGAGGCGCCGCCGCGGCGGCCTGAAGTGCGCAGCCCGGCAGCGGTCGCCGCGCCTCCCCCGCCGCCGGCTCCCCCGCAGCCGCCGCCCGCGCGGCCCGCCGCGCCCCCGGCACCTCGACCGGCGGCCCCGGAGCCCCGGGTGTCACTGGGATCGGAGCTGGGGTTGCGGGACCTCGGGTCGGGCCCCCGCCCGGTCGCGCCGGCGGCGTCGGCCGCGCCGGAGAAAGCCAAGGCGGGCCAGCCCCAGACCGAGGCGTTCGGGGACGAGCTGGCCTTCCTCAAGGCGGTGACGGAAGACCGCAAGCACGGGCCGGATTCGCGGCGCGCGAGTGGCGCCACCCGCGCCATTCCCGACGTCGAGAAGCTGGCCGACCAGCAGGCCGTGGGTCAGTCGCGCCCCAGCGTCATGAATCAGCGCACCTTGAAGTGCGCGGAGTGCGGCGCCATGAATCTGCCGACCGAATGGTACTGTGATCGCTGCGGGGCGGAATTGGCTACGCTGTAACCGGCAGGCGTGCGGAGGGATAACCAGTTGGGGCGACGCAGGCGTCGCCCCTTTTCGTTACTTGGGTTTGGTCAGCTTGGCGAGCCGCGACTTGTGCCGGCCGGCGGTGTTGCGGTGGATCAGGCCCTTCCGCGCGGCGCGGTCCAGCAGGACCTCCGCGGCGTGCAGGGCCTTGGCGGCGTCGGCCGGCGACCTGGCCAGCCGGACCCGCTTGAGCGCGGTGCGGAGCGCCGCCCGCTGCTCGCGATTGCGGGCCCGGGCCTGGATGTTCTGGCGCATTTGCTTCTTGGCGGAACGGGTGTTGGGCACGACGGTTTCCCCAGAAAACTGACGGTCAAAAAGAGGCCGAAACGTAGGGCGCAAGTATCGCCGAGTCAAGGGACTAGGGCTTTGACTCCGGTTCCTCAGAGCATTACGTTCCGGCCCGATGACTTATGCGCGCCCAGCCGCCCAGGATCAGGGGTTCATCGTCCGGCTGGACGAGTATTCCGGTCCCCTCGACCTCCTGCTCACGCTGATCCGCGACCAGGAAATCGACATCGCCGACATCCCCGTGGCCCGCGTGGCCGAGCAGTTCATCGCGGCCATCCACGAGCTGGGGTTGAACCAGGCGGCGGACTACCTCGAGATGGCGGCCCGGCTCCTCCGCATCAAGATCCAGATGCTGCTCCCGCGCCCCCTGGACGACGAAGACTGGGAGGATCCCCGGGCGGAGCTGGTCCGCCGGCTCCTGGAATACGAACAGGTACGGGAAGTGGTGGACTGGCTGGTCGAGCGGGCCACGCTCAGGGCCGACCGGTTTGCCCGGGCCTGGCAGCCGCCCGCGCCGGAGCGGCCGCCCGCGCCGGTCCTGCTGGATCTGGGGGACCTCCTGCGGGCGGTCGAGGACGTGATCCGCGGCATTCCCCAGCCGGTGCTCCACCGGGTGGTGCCGCGCCCTCTGGACGTCGAAGGCGCGGTCCGGCGGGTGGAGGCGCTCCTGGCCGAGCGCGAGCATTTCTCGCTGCGCGACGCCTTCGGGCCGGCCCCCACCGTGGCGGATGTGGTCTCGACGCTTCTCGCCATCCTCGAGCTGGCGCGTCAGGGACGTATCCGGCTCCGGCAGTCGGAACCGTTCGGCAGCGTGGGCATCAGTCGTGAATCGCCTCAGCAGGCTGCTTGAAGCGGCGCTGTTCTCGGCGTCGCGCCCGCTCGGGCTCGACGAGCTCCGGCGCCTGGATCCCGAGGCGCCCGAGGACGAGGTGCGCGCGGCCCTGGCCGTGCTGCGCCTCCGGTACGACGAAGGGGGGCACGGGATCGAGCTGGCGGAGCTGGCGGACGGGTTCCAGATCCTGACCCGGCCCGAGCTGGCGGATGCGCTGGCGCAAGCCGAGCTGGTGGACCGGCCGCGGCGGCTGTCCACGGCCGCGATGGAGACGTTGGCCATCATCGCGTACCGCCAGCCGGTGGGGCGCGCGGAGATCGAGGAGATCCGCGGGGTGGTGAGCGAGGGAGTGCTGCGGCTCCTGGTGGAGCGCGGCCTGGTGGACGTGGTGGGGCGGGGAGACGGTCTGGGGCGCCCGCTGCTCTACGGCACCACACCCCTGTTCCTGGAGCTCCTGGGCCTCAAGGGCGTGGGCGACCTTCCCCGGCTGGACGAGTTGTCGGTGGCGCTCACGCCGCTCCAGCCGCTGGGGGCGCCGGCGCCGGACGCGGCCTCGTGACGGCCATGCGGCTCCAGCGCGCCCTGGCGCGCGCCGGCGTCGCGTCCCGTCGCACGGCGGAAGCCCTGATCCGCGCGGGACGGGTGCGGGTGAACGGCCAGCTGGCCTCGCTGGGGCAGAGCGCCGACCCGGCCCGCGACCGGATCACGGTGGACGGGCACCGGGTGCAGCCCGCGAAGTCCGTCTGGATCGCGCTCAACAAGCCGCTCGGGTACGTGGTGAGCCGAAGCGATCCCGAGCGGCGTCCCACGGTGTTCTCGCTGCTCCCGGACGTGCCCGGCCTCACGTACGTGGGCCGGCTGGACGTCATGACCGCGGGCCTGCTGCTGCTCACCACCGACGGCGAGGGCGCCAATCGGCTGACCCATCCGCGGTACGAGGTCGAGCGGCGCTATCGGGCCCTGGTGCATGGGCGCCGGCCCGAGGAGATCCGGAAGCTGCTCGAGCGCCCGGTGGTGATCGACCGGCGGCCGGTCGCCATTCGGGACGTGAAGGTGCGGCCGGCCGACGGGGGCCGCACCGACCTGGTCATCACGCTGGCCGAAGGCCGGTACCGCATCGTGCGGCGCCTGTGCGAGCATCTGGGATTCAAGGTCGAGCGGCTGACCCGGCTCAGTCACGGGCCGGTGCAGCTGGGCCGGCTGCCGCCGGGAAAGTGGCGCTATCTCTCGCGCGCCGAGCTCGCGGCGGTGGCCGTGACCGGCACCTGATCATTCGAGGACGGTGAATGGACGTCAGGGATCGCACCATCATGATTCTGGGCGGCAGCGGGCTCGTGGGCCACGCGGTCGCCCGGAGGCTGCTGACCCTGGCGCCCAAGCGGCTGGTGCTGGTGGCCCTGTACCAGGACGAGGTGGCCGCGACCGCCCGGAGCCTCGAGCCGTACCGGAGTGACGCGGCGGTCGAGGCCGAATGGGGCAACGTGTTCCAGCCCATGCCCGCGGCCCAGGTGGACCGGGGGACGGCGCTGAGCGATCCTCAGCTCCGGCGGATGCTGATCGACGACCTGGTGGGCGACCTGACACCGGGAGTGCTGGAGCGCAACCTGTTGTTCCAGCTGTTCCACCGCTGGCAGCCCGACGCCGTGGTGGACTGCATCAACACCGCGACCGCGTTCGCCTATCTGGATCTCTTCCACAGCGCGCGCGAGCTGCTGGCCGCGGCCGAGGGCGGCCGGCTGGACCAGGACCTGGTGGAGCAGCACCTGCTGACGCTCACCATGCCCCAGCTCATCCGTCACATCCAGATTCTCGCCGAGTCGATGCGCCGGTTCCGAACGCAGGCCTACGTCAAGATCGGGACCAGCGGCACGGGCGGGATGGGCTTCAACATCCCGTACACCCACTCGGAGGAGCGTCCGTCGCGCACCCTGCTGACCAAGTCGGCGGTGGCCGGGGCCCACTCGCTGCTGCTGTTCCTGCTGGGGCGCACGCCCGGCGCGCCGGCCACCGTCGAGATCAAGCCGACGGCCGCCATCGCCTGGCGGGAGATCGGCTACGGGCCGGTGCGTCGCAAAGGCGCGCCCATCCGCCGCGAGGACTGTCCCGAGCCGCTGCCGGTGGCGCGGGCCTTCGCGCCGGAAGCCGCCGGCTGGCGCGACACCGGGCGGGTGCTCGAGTCGGTCTACATCGACGTGGGCGAAAACGGGCTCTTCGCCCGGGATGAATTCGAGACCATCACGGCGCTGGGCTCCATGGAGTTCATCACGCCGGAAGAGATCGCCGACTACGTGGTGATGGAGCTGCAGGGACGGCCCACCGGCCGGGACATCGTGGCCGCGCTGGATTCGGCCACGGCGGGCCCGACCTACCAGGCGGGCCTGCTGCGGGCGGCGGCGGTCGAGCGGCTGCGGGCCCTCGAGCGGGAGCACAGCGTGCGGTCGGTGGCGTTCGAGATGCTGGGCCCGCCGCGGCTCTCCAAGAACCTGTTCGAAAGCCACATCCTCTCGCGGCTGCGGGACTCGGTGCGGGCCCTGGCCGCGAGCGACCCGGCCGACCTGGCCGCCGCAGCCGAAGCCCTGCTGCGGGACGACGCCGAGCTGCGCTCGCTGATCGTCTCGGTGGGCCTGCCGATCCTGGTGCGGGGCGACTGGGTGTACCGCGGGGCGCGGGTGATCGTCCCGCCGGTGAAGGGGAACATCGAGGCGGCGGCGCCCCGGGGGTGGGTGGATCTGCGCGAGCCCAACTGCGCCACCTGGGTGAGCCGGGCGCGCCGCATGACCGAGCAGGAGGCCCAGCGGGCGGGCCGGCCGGCCGGCTCGGGCAGCGACGAGAACTGGGGAGCCATCCGGGCGGCGGACGCCATCGAGCCGGCGCGGTTCGCCACCTGGATCTTCAAGAACGAGGACGACGGGGAGCGCATCAAACGATGACTTCGCGCGCGGTGCCGGCGGGAGACGCGCCCCTCACCCACGCCATCGTCCAGGAGGTGGGACGGCGGGTGGTGGGGCAGAATCCCATGGTCGAACGGCTGCTGGTGGGGCTGCTCACCGGCGGCCACATCCTGCTCGAAGGCGTGCCCGGGCTGGCCAAGACGCTGGCGGTCCGGACGCTGGCGGAAACCATCAGCACCACGTTCCACCGGATCCAGTTCACCCCGGATCTGCTGCCGGCGGACATCATCGGGACGATGATCTTCGACCAGCGCACCGGCGAGTTCCGGCCCAAGCGCGGGCCGCTGTTCGCCAACATCGTGCTGGCCGACGAAGTGAACCGGGCGCCCGCCAAGGTCCAGGCGGCGCTGCTCGAGGCGATGCAAGAGAAGCAGGTGACGATCGGCGGCGAGACCCACCTGCTGGCCGAGCCGTTCCTGGTGCTGGCCACCCAGAATCCGATCGAGCAGGAGGGCACCTACCCGCTGCCCGAGGCCCAGCTCGACCGGTTCATGCTGAAGGTCCACGTGGGCTACCCCACGCGCGAGGAGGAGAAGGAGATCCTCTGGCGCATGGCGTCGGGACGGCCCATTCCGGTCTCGGCCGTGGCCGAGGCGGACGACATCCTGGCCCTGCGCCAGACCATCGCCGAGCTGTACATGGACCAGAAGATCGTGGACTACGTGGTGGACGTGGTCCGGGCCACGCGCGAGCCCCAGCGGGTGGGGCTGCACGACATCCGGCCCCTGGTGGCGTACGGCGCCAGCCCCCGGGCGTCGATCTACCTGGCGCAGGCGGCGCGGGCCCACGCCTTCCTCCGGGGCCGGACCTACGTGGTACCCGAGGACGTGAAGGCCATGGCGCCGGACGTGCTGCGACATCGGGTGCTGCTCACGTTCGAGGCCGAGGCCGAAGACGCCACGTCCGACGGGGTGATCGCCAAGGTGCTGGAGGCCGTGCCGGTCCCGTGATGCGCGCCGGGCGCGTCGTCGGCCCCGAGGTCCTGCGCCAGGTGAAGCTGATCGAGCTCCGGGCTCGGCGGCTGGTGACCTCGCTCTTCTCCGGAGAATACCGCTCCGTCTTCCGCGGACAGGGCATCGAGTTCGCGGAGGTGCGGGCCTACGAGGCCGGCGACGACTACCGCGCCATCGACTGGAACGTGTCGGCGCGGATGGGGTTCCCCTACGTCAAGACATTCGAGGAGGAGCGCGAGCTGACGCTGCTCCTCGTGGTGGACCGGTCCGGCTCGGTCGGGTTCGGCCGCCCGCGCGCCAAGGCCGACGTGGCGGTGGAGGTCGGGGCGGTGCTGGCCCTGGCGGCCGCGCGCCAGAACGACCGGGTCGGGGCGCTGCTCTTCGCCGATCGGGTCGAGGGCGTCGTCCCGCCGGCCAAGGGCCGGAGCCACGTGCTCCGCGTGATCCGCGACCTGCTGGCGTTCGTTCCCACCGGCAAAGGCACGAACCTCGGCCTGGCGCTCGGGTATGCCGGTCAGCTGCTGCGGCACCGGGCCATCGTGGTGGTGATCTCGGACTTCCGCGCGAGCGGGTGGGAGATGCCGCTGCGCCGGCTGGCCCTGCGGCACGAGGTGGTGGCCATCACGGTAGACGATCCCCGGGAGTTCGAGCTGCCCGACGCGGGCTGGATCGAGCTGGAGGACGCCGAGACGGGCGGGCGCGCGCTGGTGGATACGTCGGACGCGGGGGCCCGTCTGAAGCTGCGCATCGCGGCCGACGAGCAGCGGCTGGGGCGGGAGCGCGCCCTCAAGCGCGCGTCGGTGGATCACGTGGCCCTGGCCACGGACCGGCCGTACGCGCAGATCCTGCATGCGGCCTTCGCCCGCCGCGCGCGCCGGCTGCTCCGGTGAGTCTCGCGCTCGTCGCCGCGCTCCTGCTGCAGGGCGGCGGCTGGACCGTGCGCCCCGCGGCCCCGACGGTGGGAGACACCGTTCGGCTGGAGCGCGTGGTGCCGGCGCCCCCCGGCGCCGTGGGCCGGGCCCGCGCCCTCACCGCCGACGAGCTGGTCGAGCCGCTCCGCGCCCCCGAGATCATGACGACCAACGCGGGCCTGTTGGTCCGCTACACCGTGGCCTTCTTCGCCCCCGGCCGCCACGAGCTGCCGATGCCCGCGCTCGAGGTGGTGCACCCGGACGGCGGCGTCGAGCTGGTGCTGGGGGATACGGTCGTGGCGGAGGTCCGCGCGGTCCTGCCGGATACGGCCGAGGCTCCCGAAGTCCGCGCCGCGCGGCCGCCGTTGGGACGGGTGGCGCTTGAGCCGCTGCCCGTGGTGCTCCTCGGGGGCGGGACCGCCGCGGCGCTCGGCCTGTGGGCGTTCCTCCGGCGCCGCCGGGGCCCCGCGCCGGGACCGGCCGAGGCGCAGGCCCCCGCGCCCGAGGCGCCGCTCCTCCGCTGGCTGGCGGCCGGCGAGCGACGGGCCGTGGCCACGCTCGCCATGCAGCGGGTCCGCCTGCGGCTCGAGGCCGCGGTGCCCGACGCCACCCGCGGCCTGGCGCTGGCCGAGTGCCTGGCGACGATCGGCGCGGCGCGCCCGGACTGGCCGCTCCGGGAATTGGCGGACGTGCTGACCGCGCTGGAGCGGGCCCGGTTCGCCCCGCTCGGCGGCGACGATCTGACCGAGCTGGTGGACCGCGCCGACGTCCTGCTCGACCGGCTGCCGGCGGCAGCCCCCGCGCCCGCATGAGCGTCACCCGGCCGCTGATTCTCCTCCTCCTGCTGCTGCTGCCCCTCTGGTGGTGGTGGCGGCGGCGCCAGCGGCATCCGGCCGCGACCTACAGCGATCTGTCGGCGGTGGCGCCGGTGGCGCGCCGCCGGCGCTGGCTGGGGGAGCTGCCGGTCGCGCTCCGGAGCCTCGCACTGGGCGCCTGGATCATCGGGGCGGCGGGACCGCGCCTGGGCGGCGACACCGTCCAGGTGACCAGCGAAGGGATCGCCATCGTGCTGGCGGTGGACGTGTCCAGCAGCATGCTGGCCGAGGACTTCGCGCCGTCGAACCGGCTGGACGTGGCCCGGGATCGCTCGGTCGCGTTCGTCCGGGGCCGGCGCTACGACCGCATCGGTCTGGTGAGCTTCGCCGGGGAGGCCCTGACCAAGGTCCCGCTCACCACCGACTACGCGGTCCTGGAGCAGGCGATTCTGGACCTCCGGATCGGCGAGCTGGACGACGGTACCGCGATCGGCACCGGGCTCGCCGTGGCCGCCAACCGGCTGCGCCGGGCGGAAGGGCGGAGCAAGGTGATCGTGCTCCTGACCGACGGGGAGAACAACCGGGGCCGGGTGGATCCGCGCACCGCGGCGGTGGCGGCGAAGGAGTTCGGGATCCGCATCTACACCATCGGCGTGGGCACCCAGGGCGAGGCGCGCATGCCCATCGGCCGCGGGCCCGAGGGTCAGCTCCGCTACCAGATGATGCCCGTGCGGCTGGACGAGCCGCAGCTGCGCGATATCGCCGCCACGACCGGCGGCCGGTATTTCCGGGCCACCGACGCGGCGGCGCTCTCCCGGATCTTCGAGCAGATCGATCAGCTGGAGAAAACCCCGGTGCAGCTCACCCGGTACCGGAACCTGGAAGAGGAGTACCGCGTGCCCGTGCTGGTGGGACTGGGCGCCCTGGTGGCAGAGCTGCTGGTGGCGGCGACCATCGTGGTGCGGGTGCCGTGATGGCGTTCGACGCCCCGCTCCTGCTGGCGGTGGCGCCCGTCGTGGCGCTCGCGGTCGCGGCCCTGGCCTGGTGGGCGCGCCGCGCCCGCGTGGCGCGGGCCCGCCGCTGGTCGGATGCCCTGGCCCGGTCCGCCCGTCGCACGCACCGGAGCTCCTGGGCCTGGCTCGGCCTGGCAGCGCTGGCCGGGACGGTGGCCCTGGCGGGGCCTCGCTGGGGCCGGCACGTGGTCACCACGGACACCCAGGCGCTCGACGCCGTGATCGCCGTGGACCTGTCGCGCTCCATGCTGGCCGAGGACGTGGCCCCCTCCCGGCTGGGCCGGGCGCAGACCCAGATCCGGCGCCTGGTGCACGACCTGGCGGGCGACCGCGTGGGCCTGATCGGGTTCGCCGGCCGGAGCTTCATTCTTTCGCCCCTCACGGGCGACGAGAGCGCGCTCCTGCTGCTGACCGACGGGCTGCATCCCGATCTGGTGAGCGCCGGCGGATCGGGCCTGGCGGCGGCGCTGCGGCAGGGACGCGAGCTGCTCACGGCCGGCGATCGGGTGGCGGATCGGGTGCTGGTGCTGTTCACCGACGGTGAGGCGCACGACTCGCTGCCCGACCTGATCGACGCGGGCGAGCGCATCCGGCGCGACGGCGTGCGGCTGATCCTCGTGGCGGAAGGGACCACGGAGCCGGTGCGGATTCCGGTGCGCTCGCCGGCCGGCGAGTTGGTCGGCCAGCAGGAGGATGTGGACGGGACGCCGGTCCTGACGCGCCGGCGCGACGATCTCCTGACCGCGGTGGCCGACGCGGCGGAAGGCGTGCTGGTGGCCGCGGCCCTGGACGATCAGGCGCGCGCGGTGCGCGACCTCGTGGCCGGCTACCAGCGCGCGCCCGCGCGGGTCGCCTCCACCGCCCACGATCTGCCCCGCGGCTGGATTCCGCTGCTGGCCGCCGTCGTGGTCCTGCTGCTCCAGGTGTTCACCCGACGGGCCGCGGCGCTCGCCGCCCTGGTCGGCGCCGCGGTGCTGCCCACCGCGCTGGAGGCACAAGGTCCGCGCAACCCGGGCGACGATGCGTGGCGGGCCGGCCGGCTGGAGCGGGCCGCCGCGGCCTACCTGGGGCAGGCCCGCGCGGGCGACGGGGGCGACACCGCCTGGTACAACGCGGGCACCGCCCTGCTCGCGCTCCGGCGGTACCCCGAAGCGCGGGAGGCGCTGGGCCGGCCGGCCTCGTCGCTCGACCCGGAGCTGCGCTACCGGGCGCTCTACAACCTGGGACTGGTGGCGCTACGGCGGGCGGATGCCGACCGGGAAAACCGCGACGCCCTGCGGGCGGAGGCGCGAGCCCGGTACCGGGAGGCGCTCCTGCTCCGGCCGCATGACGAAGACGCGAAATGGAATCTCGAGCTGGCGCTGGATCCTCCCCCGCCGTCCGGCGGGAGCGGTGGGGGAGGGACACCGCCGCCGCCCTCGGGCGGTGGCAGGGACGCGCCCGCGATGCCCGCCCTGAGCCGCGACCAGGCCGAGCAGATCCTCGAGTCCATCGCGGCGGAGGAGCGGCGGACCCGGCAGGAGTTGACGCGCCGGGCGGGGCAGGTGCGCGAGACGAGGCGGGTACGAGATTGGTGACGCTCGCGCTGGTCGCCGCCCTGGTCGCGCAGGAGCCGCGCGTCAGCGCCAGCGTGGACCGGACCGACGTCCTGGCCGGCGAGCTGGTGGCCCTCACCATCCGGGTGGAGGCCGCGGGCGGCGATCCGGTGCGCATCGTGGACCCGGTCCTCACCGGCCTCGAGATCCGGGGCAGCCGCGACGTCACCCAGGTGCGCATGGTGGAGGGCGAGGCCCGGCGCGTGGTGACTCGCGAGCTGCGGCTGCTGGCCGTGTCGGTGGGCCGGGCCAGCATCGGGCCGGTCCGGATCAGGCACGGCACCGCCACGGCGGAGACCGCTCCCATCCTGGTCACGATCCGCGCGCCGGCGCCGGCCGCGGCGTCCGGCGTGGCGCCCCGGGTGCGGGCGCTGGTGGACAGCCTGAGCCCGCCGGCCCGCGGGGCCGAGGTCGTGGTCGAAGTCCTCGCTATCCCTACGTCGGTGACGCTGGGCGATCAGCTCGATCTGGTGACGCTGGCCTGGTTCCCCCGCGACGTGCGCCTCCAGCTCCGCACCCCGCCCACACTCGATCCGCCCGTGGTCGAAGGCGTCTGGTCGTACCAGCAGGCGACGTCCGCAGGCGTGGTGACCAGCCGGATATCGGGGGGCCGCTGGTACGACCTGTACGTGAGCCACCAGGTCGTGTTCCCGCTCGTTTCGGGAGTGGTGCGGGTGGGCCACGCCACGGTCACCTACGTGCAGCCCCTGTCGTACTCGTTCCTGAGCCGCGAGCTGCAACACGAGGTGCAGAGCGAGAGCCTGACGGTGGCCGTGGCCGCGCCGCCGGCGGCGGGCCGCCCCGCGGGCTTCACGGGCGCGGCGGGCCACGACCTGTCGCTCGCCGTCGCCGCGTCCCCCACGGCATTGTCGCCGGGTGGCGCCGCCACGGTGACGGTGACCCTGTCGGGGGTGGGCAACGTGGCGCTCTGGCCCGAGCCACGGGTCGAGTGGCCGCCCGGCCTGCGGGTGTACCCCGGAGACGTCGCGGTGGAAATCGAGCCCCGCAACGGGCTGATCGCCGGCACCAAGCGATTCTCGTACTTGGTGGTGGCCGACTCCGCCGGCACCCATCCCGTGCCCACCGTCGCGTATCCGTACTTCGATCCGCCGGCCCGGCGCTATCGCGTGGCCGGGGCGTCGGGCCTCGAGCTGGTGGCGCCGCTCGGCGCGGCGCCCACGGTCGAGCGGCCGCTCCCGCCCGGGCTCCTGGGCCGCGACGTGGGGGTCCGGGCCCGCCGGCTGGCCAACGTGGCCCGGTGGGTGTGGGTGACCGCGCTCCTGCTTCCCCCGGTCGTGGTGCTGGGGCTGGCCCTCGGGCGCCGAGTGCGCGCCGCGCTCCCCGGGCCGGCGGTGCGGCTGGCGGACCACGATCGCCTGGCGGCGCTCGACCGCGACCTCCGCGCCTCGCTGGCCGGTCTGGTAGGGCCCGCGGCGGACGAGGAGGGGCCGCCGCTCACGGCGGCGCTGCGCGCGGCCGGCGTGGATTCGTCGCTGGCGGCGCACGCGACCCGGGTGCGGGAGCGGCTCCGGCTGGCGGTGTTCGGCCCCAGGGGCAGCTCCGACCCGGACGAGCTGTCGGCCGAGGTGCATGAAGTGTTGCGGGCGCTGGCGGGCGAGACGCCGGGGACCGCGCGCCGCGCGGTGCTGCCCCTGGCCCTGCTGGCGACTCTGGTGGCGGGCCCGCTCCGGGCCCAGAGCCCGCGGCCGGAAGAGCTGTACGACGCGGGCGCCTTTCGCGCCGCGGCCGACAGCTTCGCGGCGCGCACCGCGAGCGAGCCCAAGGTGGCGGGCTACTGGTACAACTTGGGCGCGGCGTACTACCGGATGGGCGAGGATGGACGGGCGCGGGCGGCCTGGCTCCGCGCGGCCCGGCTGGCCCCGCGCGACGTCACCATCCGCCGGGCGCGGGTACTGGTGCCGGCCGACGCGCTGTCGAGCCGCCTGGCGCCGGTCGCCTGGGTGACGCCGGCCGAGGCCCTGGGCGCGGCGGTCGCGCTGTGGCTCTTCGGCTGGCTGCTGCTCGGCTTCCGGCGGGCGCGTCCCCTGGGGTGGGGCGCCCTCGCGGGCGCGCTGGCGTGCGCCGGCCTCTCGGCCTGGGTGGCGCGCCGCTATGCCGAGCCCGTGGCGGTGGTGCTCCGGACCGAGGTCCCGCTGCGGCCCGCCCCGTACGGGTCGGCCGGGGGCGACCGCCGGGTCTTCGCCGGGAGCGTGGTCCGGGTGCTGGACGCGGACGGCGTGTGGCTCCTGGTCGAGCGAGGTGACGCGCGCGGATGGGTGCTCCCGGGCGAGGTGGCGCGCCTCTGATGGGGCGGGTCCGCATTCTCCCCGACGCCGTCGCCGACCAGATCGCCGCGGGCGAGGTGGTCGAGCGGCCCGCCTCGGTGGTAAAGGAGTTGGTGGAAAACGCGCTCGACGCCGGGGCCACCGACGTGCTGGTGGAGATCGAGGGTGGCGGGCGCACCCGCATCCGGGTGACCGACGACGGCTCCGGCATGGATCGGGACGACGCCGTGCTGGCGCTCGATCGCCACGCCACCAGCAAGATCGCCAGCGCCGCCGACCTCGTGGGCGTCGCCACCTACGGGTTCCGGGGCGAAGCGCTGCCGGCCATCGCGTCGGTCTCGCACCTCACGTTGGAGACCGCCCCCGCCGGGGGCCCGCGGGGCGAGGGTACCCGGCTGGCGGTGCGCGGCGGCCGCCTCGACGCCGTGACCGCCGCCGCGCGCCGCCCGGGCACCACGGTCACGGTCGAGCGCCTGTTCTACAACACCCCCGCGCGGCGCAAATTCCTCAAGGCGCCGCGCACCGAAACCCGGGCCGCCGCGGAGGCCGTGACCTTGCTGGCCCTGGCGCGGCTGGACGTGTCGTTCCGGCTGGAGAGCGACGGACGGACCCTGGTGGACGCGCCGGCCACGGCGGACCTGCGCGACCGGCTGCGGCAACTGGTGGGCGCGGACCTCGCGGAGCAGCTGGTGCCGGTGCAGGCGGTGCCGCACGGCATCACGGTGATGGGGTTCGTGCAACGGCCGGCCGACGCGCGGCCCGCGGGCCGCAAGGCGTATCTCTTCGTGAACGGTCGGCCGTTTCGCGACCCGTTCCTGGTGCGCGCGGCGGAGGCCGGCTACCGGGGCACCCTGGAGCCGGGGTCGCGCCCATCGGTGGTGCTGGCGCTCGGGGTGGCGGGAGACCAGGTGGACGTGAACGTGCATCCCACCAAGCTGGAGGTGCGGTTCCGCGACCGGTGGGCCATCGAGCGCGCGATGGAGGAGGCGGTGCGCGAGGGGTTGGGGGCCTTGGTGGCGGCCTCAGTGATCAGCTCCCCTTACCCCGGGAACCCCGGGCTGGCGCCCGGGGTCAGCCCTGCCGGAGAGGAAGCTCCGACAGGGGCATGGCTGACCCCGGGCGCCAGCCCGGGGTTCAGAGGGGAGGGGCAGGGCGCGTTGCTTGATCTCGAGGCTCAGCCACTCCGCCGAAAGCTCCTGCAGGTCTTCGACGCCTTCATCCTGCTCGAGACGCCCGAGGGCATCGCGATCATCGATCAGCATTCGGCGCACGAGCGGGTGCTCTTCGAGCGGGTGATGGCCACCCTCACCGGCGGGCAGGCCGCGGCGCAGCGCCTGCTGCTGCCGGTCACGGTCCGCCTGTCGCCCGAGGAACTGGACGCGGCGGAGCGGCACCGGGAGACGCTCGCGGCCATCGGGTTCGAAGCCGAGCCGTTCGGCGGCGACGCGATGATCCTGCACGCAGTCCCCAACCCGCATCGCCGGTTCGACGCGTCCCGCTGCTTTCAGGAGGTCGCGGCGGATCTGGCGCGCGGCCGCTTCGGGGCCCTGAACAACCGGCTGGAGCGGTTCGCCGCCACGTACGCCTGCCGGGCCGCGGTGAAGGCGGGCGACCGGCTGGAGCCCGCGGAGCTGGACGAGCTGGTGACGCGGCTGTTCGGCTGCACGCTCCCGCCGCACGACGTGCACGGGCGTCCCACCATCGTGCAGCTGCCCCGAGCCGAGCTGGAGCGGAGATTCGGCCGTGCCTGACGCGAAGCCGGTAGTGCCGATCCTGGTAGGGCCCACCGCGGTCGGGAAGACGGCGGTGGCGGCGGCGCTCGCGGCGCACTGGCCCCTCGTGGTGGTGTCGGCCGATTCGCGTCAGATCTACCGCGGGCTCGACATCGGCACGGCCAAACCGGAGCCCGCGCTGCGCGCACGGGTGCCGCACCTGGGGCTCGATCTGGTGGATCCGGGGGAGCGGTACAGCGCGGGGCGCTATGCCCGCGAGGCCACCGGATGGCTGGTGGCGCTCGACCCCGGGTGGCGGCCGGTCGTGGTGGGCGGCACCGGCTTCTACGTGCGCGCGCTGGTGGACGGGCTCTTCCGGGAACCGCCGATGGATCCGGGGCGGCGGGAGCGGGTGCGGGCCGCGCTGGCCGACCTGCCGAACCTGGCCGCCTGGGCGGTTCGGCTGGATCCGGGGTATACCGGCGGCGGTCGCCAGCGGGCGGCGCGCGCGGTCGAGGTGGCGCTC
>Ga0214473_10003628_pt1 | contig 18679 bp, 13 predicted proteins | sample RVTome_7_FD_203509 | JGI IMG/M metagenome (GOLD analysis project Ga0214473, IMG submission 203509) | Soil microbial communities from uranium-contaminated site in the Upper Colorado River Basin, Wyoming, United States - RVT98D197 | ecosystem: Environmental > Terrestrial > Soil > Contaminated >... | reverse complement strand
TCCAGGAATCTCCGGATGTGCTTGATCTTGACGTTCAGATCATGCTCGTCCGTCTTGGGCCGGACCTTGATCTCCTTGACCTGGATGACGGTCTGTTTCTTTCGCGCTTCCTGCTCGCGCTTGCTCTGCACGTACTTGAATTTTCCGTAATCCATGATCCGGCAAACCGGCGGCGCCGCGGTCGGCGCCACCTCGACAAGGTCGAGGTCGAGGGCTCGCGCCTTCTGCAGCGCCTCATGGGTGGAAACGACCCCCAGCTGTTCGTTGTCGACCCCTACCAGTCTCACCTCCGGAACCTGGATCTGCTCGTTGATTCTGGATTCCTTGCTGATGGCTTCCTCCTTTAGGTTGGGATGTTTTCCATTTCGTCCCGGAGGATCCCTGAAAACTCCTCGAAGGACATGGGGGGGAGCTGCTCTCCTCCCCTTCTTCTCGGTGCGACCTTCCGCTGCGTCACTTCCCGATCCCCGATGACCAGCGCATAGGGGACCTTCTGTAACTGGGATTCACGGATCTTGTACCCGAGTTTCTCGTTGCGGAAATCTCCCTCGGCGCGGAACCCCGCCGCGCGGAGGCTCGCGACCGTCTCCCGGGCGGCATCGGCCTGGCGGTCGGTGACGGGAAGGACGTCCACCTGGACCGGGGCCAGCCAGAGGGGAAACGCTCCCGCGTAATGCTCCACGAGCACCCCGAAGAACCGTTCCAGAGAACCCATCAGCGCCCGGTGGATCATGATCGCCTGCCGGGGGGAGCCGTCCTCTCCGACGAAGCTCACATGGAATCGCTCCGGGTTGTTGAAATCCACCTGGATGGTGGAGCACTGCCACGCCCGGCCGAGCGTGTCCTTGATCTTGATGTCGATCTTCGGGCCGTAGAAGACTCCTTCGCCGGGATCCACCTGGTAAGGGAGCCCCTTGCGTTCCAGCGCCTTTTTCAGGGCGGACTCCGCCTTCGCCCAGTTCTCCGTCGTGCCGGCATACTTGTCAGGCCGCGTGGAGAGGTAGATCTCGTACCGGTCGAACCCGAAGCGCCGGAGCACGAACAGCGTGAAGTCGAGGAGCGCGTAGATCTCCTCGTCCAGCTGGTCGGGAGTCAAGAAGAGGTGGGCGTCGTCCTGCGTGAATCCTCGGACCCGCAGGAGGCCGTGCAGCGTGCCGGAGGGCTCGAACCGGTAGACCGTCCCGAGCTCCGCGTAGCGGATCGGCAGGTCGCGGTAGGAGCGCATCTTCGACTTGTAGATCTGGATGTGGAACGGGCAGTTCATCGGCTTGAGCTGGTAATCCTGCCCTTCCACCTCGATCGCCCCGAACATGCTCTGACGGTAGTAGTCGAGGTGCCCGCTCACCCGCCACAGGTCGAGCTTTGCGATGTGGGGGGAAAAGACCAGGTCGTACCCCGCCCGCGCGTGCTCGTCCCTCCAGAAATCCTCCATGATCCGTCGCACGACGGAGCCCTTGGGATGCCAGAGGATCAGCCCCGCCCCGATTTCCTCGTTCACGCTGTAGAGGTCGAGCTCCTTCCCCAGCTTGCGGTGGTCGCGCTTCCTGATCTCCTCCAGCAGGGCGAGATGGGCGTCGAGCTCTTTTTTCGTCGCGAACGCGCAGCCGTAGATCCGGGTCAGCATCCGGTTCTTCGAGTCTCCCCGCCAATACGCCCCGGCGGTGTTCATCAGCTTGTAGGCGCCGACCCTGCCGCTGCTGGGAACATGCGGCCCCCGGCACAGGTCGAGGAAATTCCCCAGCTTGTAAAGGGACACGGCGTTCCCGGGGATATCCGCCAGTAGCTTCTCCTTGTAGGGCTCTCCGGGGAACCGCTGATGGGCCTCCTCCTTCGACACCTCTTCGCGGGTGAAAGGGAGGTCGAAACGGACGATCTCTCCCATCTTCTCTTCGATCCGGGCGAGGTCTTCCGGCGTGAACGGGGTCTCCACGTCGAAGTCGTAGTAGAAGCCGTTTTCAATGGAGGGTCCGATCGTAATCAAGGCGTCCGGAAAAAGCTCCTTGACCGCTGCGGCCATCACGTGGGCGGTGCTGTGACGGACGATCTCGATTCCGTCGGGGTCCGCGGCGGTTACCCACTGTACGGCGCCGTCTTCGGGGGCGGGGCGGGACAGGTCCAGAAGCGACCCCTGAACCTTGGCGGCGATCGCCACCTTGGCCTTCCCCTGTTTTTTTGCCAGTTCCAATAAGATCATTCGTCTTCCTTCACGCGCGCCGGCAGGCCGGCGCTTCGCCGAAACAGGTTCCACCGTGCCTGGGAGAGAAAATGGTGGGCGATACTGGACTTGAACCAGTGACCCCCTGCATGTCAAGCAGGTACTCTAACCATCTGAGCTAATCGCCCCCCGGGATGTCGAAACACTATACATATCAGACATTTCTCTAAAAAGTCAATTATATTATGGATATTTCCTGATTGTACACCGCGCGGAAAAAGCCGCGCGGCGTCGCCTCGAAGATCCGGACCTCGGCCCCGGTTTCTTTCGCGATGTCCCCGGGCGAAACGTTGTCGAGGAGAAAGTCGCCTGCGTCCCGCAGTGTGACCGACGGAAGATAAACCCTCGAAACCTTGCGCTCTTTCAACACTTCAAGGATGTCCCTTCCTCCGAGAAGCCCCGTCACGGTCACGCTACTGCCCATGAGGCGGTTCGCCACCGGCACAGGGTCGAAACGGGCGCGTGAATGCCGCGAAAACTCGGCCAGAAAGTCCTCCACATGCCTTCGCGCGGACAGGCCGGTGACGACGGTCCCGCCCCCCTCCGCCCGATCCCAGCGCTTCCTCCGGAACAGTGCCTTCCCGCCATCCAGGAACTGCCGGAGAAGGCCCACTCCGTTTTCGATCTGGGCGAACGACCCGTAGGCTTTCCGGCCGGGGATCCTTTCCCCCGCGATCAGGTAATACTCGTCCGCCGCGACCGCGAACGGCTCCTCCTCGGCCGTACCGTATCTCCGCCCGATTCCCCGCAACATCGCCAGCGTTTCACCGGCTTCCCGCCGGTTGACGGGCCGCAAGGGAGGCAATCCCCGCCGGTGCGCGGTGAGGCCGACGGGAACCACGGCGACGGTGGCAAGCCCTGGCCGAAGGGGCAGGAGCGATCGAAGGGTGCGCTCCAGCTCGTCCCCGTCGTTGATGCCGGGGCAGACGACGATCTGCCCGTGGAGATGGATCCCCCCCCGGATCAGCCGTTCCATCACGCCCAGGATATCGGCCGCCTCCGCGTTGCCGAGCATCTTTCGACGGAGCGCGTTGTCGGTGGTGTGGATCGATACGTACAGCGGAGAGAGGCGGTAACGAAGAATCTTTCGGGTCTCTTCCCCGGTGATGTCGGAAAAGGTCACGTACTGGCCGTGGAGAAAGGAAAGGCGAACGTCCTCATCCTTGACATAGAGGCTTCGCCGCAGCCCCCTGGGGAGCTGGTGGACGAAGCAGAACACGCACCGGTTGCGGCATCGCCGCACCCGGACCGGCTCGGGACGGATGCCGAGCCCCGCACCCGCCGGCCGGAACTCCTTCTCCCTCGTCTCGCCCAGGGAATCGGCCCAACGCAGGCGGAACCTCCGGCGGCTGGTGAGGAAATGGAGGTCGAGAAGATCCGCGGCCGGCTCCCCCGAAACGGAGAGGATGCGGTCTCCGGCCACGATCCCCGCGCGCATCGCCGGGCTGTCCGCCGCGACGGACTCCACGCGGACCCCTTCACGCATCGGATAGCTGCCGGAATGCGAGGAAGAGGTAGTGCACCCCGGAGGCCAAGGTGGTCAGGGCGCACAGGCCCACGACGACGCCGGTGATGGCCGGCTCCCATTCGACTGCCGCGGCGTTTTCCATCCGGGGAAACGCGCGGATGGCGAGGAAATAGACGACGGTGAGGATCTGCACGGCCGTGTTCACCTTGCTTAAGAAAGTCGCCTTGATGTTCCCCGAATCCAGGAGCAGGAGGATGAGGACGCTGCCGACCAGGATGAACAGGTCCCGGCTGATCACCAGGACCGTCAGCCATTCCGGAATGATCTTCACGTAGGCAAGCACGATGAAGCTGGTGGCCATCAGCAGCTTGTCGGCGATCGGGTCCAGGTAGTAGCCCACCACGGTTCGCTGCCGCAGCATGCGCGCGAGCAACCCGTCCAGCCCGTCGCTGATCCCGCAAGCGGCGAAAACGGCAAGCGAAAGACGGATCCGCCCCGAAATCAGGAGATGGGCGAACAGGGGAACCAGGAGGACCCGGAACGCCGTGAGGGCGTTCGCGATGTTGATCAGGCGGGCCTGGTCAAACCGGTCCCTTCCGAACGGTGCAGGCATAGTTCTCCTTCGATGGCGCGCAGCAAGGTCTCCAGGCCCTCGCCGGTCGCAGCGGAAATCCGGAATCCCTCGCCCGGTACGGGTCCGCCCGACACTCCCCGGTCCATCTTGTTGACCGCGAGGAGGCTGGGCTTCTCCGCGAAATCCAGGGCGGCGAGGATCTTGTTGACGGAGTCGATGTTCTCCTCCATCCGCTCCGAGCTGCCGTCCACGATGTGGATCATCACGTCCGCCTCGCCGATCCCCTCCAGGGTCGCGAGAAACGCCTCCCGCAGCTCGTCCGGCAGGTCGTGGATGAATCCCACCGTGTCCACCAGGATCGCTTCCTTCCCGCAGGGGAGGAGGAACTTGCGCGCCGTGGGGTCGATGGTCGCGAAGAGCTGGTCGGCAACGAAAACGTCCGCCCCGGTCAACCGGTTGAACAGCGTCGATTTCCCGGCATTGGTGTACCCCACGAGCGCGACGACCGGGAATCCTACCTCTTTTCGCCTCTGGTAGTGCAACGCCCTCGTTCGCCGGACGGTGGCGAGCTCCCGCTCGATCTGCCGCAGCTGCGAACGGATCTTCCGGCGGTCCTCTTCGAGCTTCTTCTCTCCGGGGCCCCGCGTCCCGATTCCACCTCCGAGCCGGGACAGCTCTTTCCGCCCCCCGATCAGCCGTCCCAGCCGGAAGGAGAGCTGCGCCAGCTCCACCTGCAGTTTCCCCTCCCGGGTGCGGGCCCGCTGGGCGAAGATGTCCAGGATCACTTCCCGCCGGTCGAGGACCTTCACGTCCAGCTCCTGTTCGAGGAGCATCTGCTGCTTCGGACGCAGGAGGTTCTGGAAGACCACGAGGTTGACGCCGTTCTCCCGGACCGTCTCCTTGAGATGTTCGAGGGTTCCCCTTCCGATGAGGGTCGCGGGGCTCTCCGCGGAAAGCGTCTGGGTCTGTTCGCCCTTGACGACTCCTCCCGCCGCCTCCACGAGACTCTTGAGCTCCGCCAGCAGGTCGGGGGATGAAGGGGCGCCGTGCCCGGTCCTTCGCTTCCTCCGGGCCCAAACCAGCCAGGCTTTCTCCTCGTTTTTTCCGATGGGGTACATCAGTGAAGCCGCAGCACGTCGTATCCGAACCGCCCTTTCAGCTCCCGGGCCAGCTCGAGGGACGGGGCGATCCCGAATCCTTCCGGCAGGGCGACCACGGCCTCGTAATCCCCTTCGCGCACCAGGTGAAGGTATCCTTTCTTCTCGCCCGCATGCTTCCTCAGGGTGCGCCGGAGCTCGGCGATATCGGACGCCGTCATCCGGTCCATGCGGACCTGGATGTGCACCGATTTGGCCAGGCGCTCGCGCACGTTTTCCATCCGGCAGATCTCTTCCGCGATCACCTTGGAGGACGTCTCGTCGGAATCGACGCGGCCGATCAGGAGAACGGGTGCCTGCGTGTTCAGGTCCTCCCGGATCTCCCGGTACGTTTCCGGGAAGACGAGCACCTCGACGATCCCTTCGAGGTCCTCGAGCGACAGGATCGCCATCTTTTCCCCCCGCTTGGTCGTCTTCTCCCGGATGGCGCCGATGATCCCGCCGATCTTGATCTCGGAGCCGGACCTCACGGAGCCGATGCGGGAAGAAGTGACGTTGGCGAACAGCTCGATCTCCGCCGCGTAGGCGTCCAGAGGATGCCCGGTGATATAGAAGCCCAGGGCTTCCTTCTCGGCTTTCAGTCGCTCGCTCCGGCTCCACAAATGCCCGATGGACGCCGTTCGTTTCTCCTTAGCGGGTTTTTCCGCATCGGACTTTCCCCCGAACAGCGCGAACTGGCCCGATTCCCTGCGCCGGACCTCCCCCTGCGCGGTCTCCACCAGGGAGGAGAGCCGTTCGATCAGGAGTCCCCGGTCCGGGTCGAGGGAATCGAAGGCCCCCGCCTTGATGAGGCTATCGAGCGCTCGCTTGTTCACCTTCCGGAGGTCCACCCGGGAGAGGAAATCCGCCGCCGAGGCGAATGGATGTTCCCCCCTCGCCTCCTGGATGGAGAGGACCGCGGTCTCCCCCACCCCCTTGATCGCCGAAAGGCCGAACCGGATCGCCTTGCCCGCCGGATAAAAGGCGAAGCGGGATTCGTTCACGTCGGGCGGGAGGATGGGAATCCCCTTCTCCCGGCAATGGCCGATGTAGCGGAGGATCTTCGCCGTGTCGCCCGATTCCGATGTCATCAGGGCGCAGAAATATTCCACGGGATAGTGGGCTTTGAGATACGCGGTCTGGTAGGCCACCATCGCGTATGCGGCGCTGTGCGACTTGTTGAACCCGTACTCCCCGAACTGGGCGATCTGTTCGAAGAGCGCCTGGGCCTTGTTCTCGGGGATCCCGTTGGCGGCCGCCCCTTTGAGGAACCGCGCCTTCTGCTTCACCATCAGGGCGGTGTCCTTCTTCCCCATCGCCTTGCGCAGGACGTCGGCCTCCCCCATGGAGAATCCGGCGAGAGCGACGGCGATCTGCATGACCTGCTCCTGGTAGACCATGACGCCGTAGGTGTCCTGCAGGATTTCCTCCAGCTGCGGGAAGGGGTATTCGGTTTTCTTCCTGCCGTGCCGCCGCGCGATGAAGTCTTCCACCATGCCGCTCTGGAGGGGGCCCGGCCGGTAGAGCGCCACTGCGTGGATGAGGTGCGCGAACCGCTCCGGCTTGAGCCGGACGAGAAGGTCCGTGAAGCCGCCGCTTTCGCACTGGAACACCCCCGGAGTGTCTCCCCGGGAGAGCATCGCGTACGTTTCGGCATCGTCCAGCGGGACGGCCTCGAGGTCGAGCGGCTCCCCCCGTTCCTTGATCAGGCCCAGAGTGTGATGGATCGCCGTCAGGGTCCGCAGTCCCAGTACGTCGAACTTGACCAGCCCCACCTTCTCGATGTCCTTCATGGAAAACTGGGTGGTGATATCGCCGTTGGAATTTCTGTAAAGGGGGACGTACTCGGTGATCGGCTTGTTGGCGATCACCACCCCGGCGGCATGGGTGGAGGCGTGCCGCGACAGCCCCTCGATCGCGCGGGCGTATTCGAACAGCTCCCCCGCTTTCGGCGTTTCCTGGATGATCTCCTTGAGTCTCGGCTCGACCTGCAGCGCGCGATCGATCGTCATTCCCAGGTCGGGGGGAATGAGCTTGGCGATCCGGTCGACCTCCGCGTACGGCATCTCGAGCACCCTTCCGACGTCCCGAATCGCCGCCCGGGCCTTCATCGTGCCGAAGGTGATGATCTGGGTCACGTTCTCTTCGCCGTAGCGTTCCTTGATGTACTGGATCACCTCGTCCCGCCGGTCCTTGCAGAAGTCGCAGTCCACGTCGGGAAGGCTGATCCGCTCCGGGTTCAGGAACCGCTCGAACAGGAGCCCGTGAGGGATCGGGTCGATCTCGGTGATCCGCAAGGCATACGCGGCAAGGCTCCCCGCGGCGCTCCCCCGCCCCGGCCCCACCGGGATCCCCTTCTCCTTGGCATGCCGGATGAAATCCCAGACGATCAGGAAGTATCCCGAAAAGCCGCTTTGATCGATGACCGACAGCTCGTACTCCAGCCGTTTCCGGTAGGCGGTCTCGTTCTCCCCCGAAACCTTCTCCCCCCGTTTCCGCTTTTCCTGAAACCTGCGCGCCATCCCCTCGACGCTTAAGTTCCGCAGGTATTGATCCGCCGTCATCCCCTTCGGAACCTGGAACGCCGGGATCTTGTTCTTCCCGAGGTCGAGCTTGACGCTGCACCTCTCGGCGATGGCCATCGTGTTCTTGAGCGCATCGGGGGCCGAGTGTCCGAACGCCTTTTCGAACTCTTCCGGGGACTTCATGTAAAACTGATCGCTCCCGAACCGCATCCTCCCCTCGGTGTGGATCGTCTTCCCGGTCTGGAGACAGAGGAGCACGTCGTGGACGCGGGCATCCGAGCGCTCGAGGTAGTGGCAGTCGTTCGTGGCGACCAGAGGCGTCCCCGTCCGGCGGGCCAGCTCGATCAGCCGCACGTTGGCGTGGTTCTGCTCCGGGAGGCCGTTGTCCTGGATCTCGACATAAAACCGCCCGTCCCGGAAAATATCCTTGTACGTCTCCACGCACTCTTCGGCCGCCGACGGCCCCTCCTGGATCAGGAGGCGCGGAATTTCACCCTGCAGGCAGGCGGAGGTGGCGATCAGTCCCGCCGCATGCTCCCGCAGGAGCTCCCTGTCCACCCGGGGCTTGTAATAGAACCCTTCGACGTGGGCCTTGGACACCAGCTGGATCAGGTTCTGGTACCCTTCCGCGGACTCCGCCAGAAGGATCAGGTGATAGGACTTTTCATCCCCCTGCGTCGGTTTCCGTTCGTGCCTGGACCCCGGCGCGACGTAGATCTCGCACCCCAGGATCGGTCGGATACCCGCCCGCGTCGCCTTTTCGTAGAAGTCGATCGTCCCCATCATCCCGCCGTGGTCCGTCACGGCGACCGCGGGCATCCGGAGCTCTCCGACCTTGCGCACCAGGTCGTCGATCTTGATGGTCCCGTCCAGGAGGCTGTACTGGGAGTGCAGGTGGAGGTGGACGAACTCGTTCATTCCCATTCGATCGTGCTCGGCGGCTTCGAGGAGACATCGTACACAACCCGGTTGACGCCCTTGACCTCGTTGATGATGCGCGTCGAGATCCTCTGGAGGAGGTCGTATGGCAGGCGAATCCAGTCGGCGGTCATTCCGTCCAGGCTCTGGACCGCCCGGATGGCGGCGACGTTCTCATACGTCCGGAAGTCCCCCATGACTCCGACCGTCTTGATCGGGAGCAGAACGGCGAAGGATTGCCAGATGGACTCGTAGAGCCCCGCGTTCCGGACCTCCTCGTCCACGATCGCGTCGGCCTCCCGCAGGATGTGCAGCCGGGAAGCCGTCACCGGGCCGACGATCCTCACGGCCAGGCCCGGCCCCGGAAATGGCTGCCGTTCGAGGATGGGATCGGGGACGGCGAGCTCCTTCCCCAGCTCCCGCACCTCGTCCTTGAACAGCTCCCGCAGCGGCTCCATCAACTTTAGATGCATCTTCTCGGGGAGGCCTCCCACGTTGTGGTGGGTCTTGATCGTGGCGGACGGCCCCTTGAAGGAGACGCTCTCGATGACGTCCGGATAGAGGGTCCCCTGCCCGAGGAAGCCGACCCCTCCGGGGATCTTTCCCGCCGACTCCTCGAAGATGCGGACGAAGAGCTCCCCGATGATCTTCCGTTTTTTCTCGGGATCATCGACGTCTTCCAGCGCCTTCAGGAACCGCTCCGAGGCGTCGACGTACTCCAGGCGCAGCCCGATGCCCCTGCGGAATGTCTCGAGGACCTCTTCGGCCTCCCCCTTGCGCAGCAGGCCGTTGTTCACGAAGATGCAAGTGAGCTGATCCCCCAGCGCCTTGTGAAGGAGAACGGCGGCCACGGAAGAGTCCACTCCACCGGAGAGTCCGAGGACGACGTTCTCGCTCCCGACCGTTTCGCGGATCTTCCGGACGCTCGTCTCCACGAAGGAGTGCATCGTCCACGAGGGGGAGAGCCCGCAGACGCGGAAAAGGAAATTCGACAGGATCTCCTTCCCTTTCGGAGTATGGGCGACCTCCGGGTGAAACTGGACGCCGTAAATGGTTTTGTCGTGGTTGCTCATGGCGGCCACGGGGGAGTTCGCCGACCGGGCGATCGAGGTGAACCCTTTCGGAAGCTCCACGATCCGGTCCCCGTGGCTCATCCAGACCTGGATCGTCATGTTGTGGCGGAGCTCCTCGATGCCGAGGAACAGCGGGTCGCCCCACTCGCCCCGGATGTTGGCGATCCCGTATTCCCGGTCCGTCGACTTCGCGACCTTCCCCCCCAGAAGTTTTGCAAGGACCTGCATCCCGTAGCAGATCCCCAGCACCGGGATCCCCAGCGAGAGCGCCTCCTCCGGAAGGGAGGGGGCCCCCTCCTCGTAGACGCTCGCCGGGCCGCCGGAGAGGATGATCCCGGACGGCCGGAACTTCCGGATGAAGGAAAGATCGACGTTGAACGGGTGGATCTCGCTGTAGACTTTCAGCTCGCGGACGCGACGCGCGATGAGCATCGTGTACTGGGAGCCGAAATCCAGGATGAGGATTTTCCCTTCCAACGGCCTATTCCACCCGGTAATTCGGGGCTTCCTTGGTGATGATCACGTCGTGGACGTGGCTCTCCCGCAACCCGGCGGCCGTGACCTTCATGAAGACGGCCAGTTTTTGAAGCTCGGCGATGTCCTTTGCGCCCACGTACCCGCTTCCCGATTTCAGGCCGCCGACCAGCTGGAAGACCATGCTGGCGATGGGCCCGCGGTAGGGGACGCGCCCCTCGATCCCTTCGGGGACGAGCTTGCTCTCCGCATCGACGTGCGCCTGGAAGTACCGGTCCTTGCTCCCGCGCTTCATCGCATCCAGCGATCCCATGCCCCGGTAGACCTTGTAGGATCGCCCCTGGAAGAGCACGAGCTCTCCCGGGCTTTCGTCGGTCCCCGCAAAGAGCCCGCCGATCATCACGGCGGAGGCCCCGGCCGCGACCGCCTTGGTGATGTCCCCCGAATACTTGATCCCGCCGTCCGCGATGAGAGGAATCCCCTTCTTCTCCGCGACCGCCGAACACTTCATGATCGCGGTCATCTGGGGAACGCCGACGCCCGCGATGACCCGTGTGGTGCAGATCGATCCCGGACCGACACCGACCTTCACACAGTCCACCCCGGCCTGGATCAGCGCCTCTGTCCCTTCCCCGGTGGCGACGTTCCCCGCGATCATCTGCACGTTGGGGAAATTCTTCCGGAGCGACCGGACGGTGTTGATCACGTCCCTGGAGTGGCCGTGCGCGGTGTCGACGCAGAGGAGGTCCGCGCCCGCCTTCAGGAGTTTCTCGACCCGCTCCTCCCATCCGGTGCCGACTCCCACGGCGGCTCCGACCCTCAGGCGCCCCTTCCCGTCCTTGCAGGCAAAAGGGTACTTCTTGATTTTGAGGATGTCCTTGATCGTGATGAGGCCGCGGAGGTTGTTCTTGCCGTCCACCACGAGCAGTTTTTCGATCCGGTTCCTGTGCAGGATCTCCTTCGCCTGCTCCAGCGTAGTCCCCACCGGGACGGTGACCAGGTCCTCCTTGGTCATCACGACCGAGATCGGCTGGTCGAAGTTCGTCTCGAACCTCAAATCCCGGTTCGTGAGGATTCCGACGAGCTTTCCGTTCCGGGTCACCGGCAGCCCGGAGATCCGGTACTTCTTCATCACGTCGAGCGCTTCGTGGACCCTCTGGTCCGGGTCCACGGTGATGGGGTCGATGATCATCCCGCTCTCGGACTTTTTCACCCGGTCGACTTCCGCCGCCTGCTCGTCCGCGGTGTTGTTCCGGTGAACGATTCCGATCCCCCCCTCACGCGCAATGGCGATGGCCGTGTCGGCCTCGGTGACCGTGTCCATCGCCGCCGTCAGCAGGGGGATGTTCAGCCGGATCTCGGGAGTCAGCGAGACGGTCACGTCCACGTCCTTGGGAAGGACCTTCGACTCGCCCGGCAACAGCAGGACGTCGTCGAACGTCAACCCTTCTTCCAGCCCTTTGCCGTCGGTTTTCCCCAGCACTACGCTCATCCTTTATCTCCTTTTCCGTCCGGGATCCCCAGAAGGATGCCCTCCAGGAGTCCCGCATCGCTGACGATCAGTTCGTTGATCCTGAAATTCTCCATGGCCGCCACCGCCTGGCAGACGCCGGGCACGATGTAGCGTTCCCGCCCTTTCTCCATCCCCGGCAGCCGGAGACGTTCCGCTTCCTTCAATTTCGACAGGCGCTCCTCCCAATATTTAAGCCGTTCGAGAGACATCGCGTACCCGTCGATCTTCTCCGGCCGGTAGGCCGTCATCTTCCGATCCAGTGCCGCCAGCGTCGTGAAGGTCCCCGCCGTTCCCACCATTCTGCCAAACCGGCGCTTCCAGGCGGCAGTCCCCGAAGAAATCCGCTCGGAGAAGTAGTACCGGAGGTTCCGGATCTGCCATCCTTCCGGCGGGTCGGAAATCGGGAGAAGGCCGCAGGTCACGACCACCCCGATCGGCAGGCTGACCGATTCTCCCCTTCCGGGGCCGGAGATGAACTCGGTGCTTCCGCCGCCGATATCCATGACCACGATGCCCCCGCCGTCCCGCAGGCGTCCCTGCATCCCTTGCCAGGTCCGACGGGCCTCCTCGACGGCGGTGATGACATTGACCCTTACACCGACCGCTTTCGCCGCATCGAGAAAGGCAGCGCGATTCCCCGCTTCCCGCAGGCCCGCCGTCCCGCAGGCCCGATACCGCGCAACGCCCAGGGCATCCATCCGCTCGCGGAATTCCTTCAGCACGGAGATGGATTCCCGGAATTCCGGTTCGCCGATCCTGCCGGTGGCCCGGAGCTCCTTTCCCATCCCGGTAATCCTGCGCACCCTTGCGACGGGTCGGATCGTTCCGCCTGCCCGCTTCGCAACGAGCATCCGTACCGTGTTGGTCCCTATGTCAATCGCTGCCAGAAGTCCCATCCGGACCTGCACCTTGTTCCTGTTCGGGGAAGGCTTCCTTCCCTTCCTTTTTTTCCAGTATCCCGATAATGCTGGCGCAGAAGAGATAGGCTGCTGCGAACAGGTATGAAACAATTATAAAACAGATGATGCTGAACAAGGAACCGTAAAGTATATTGAACTTGCTGAATCGCTTGATATAAAACCTGAATCCCCCCTTGATTGCGTAGAAAAGCAGGAGAAAGATCATGCTTCCCGCCAGGGCGTTTCCCAGCCGGACGCGGCGCGGGGACAGATACCGGTAGCTCAACGCTCCCGCGACGAAGACGATTCCCGCGAGGGTTGCCTCGCCGATCCCGGCCAGCAGCGTATGGAACGCCGCGTCCCACTGCACCGAAAGACCTTCCTTGAAATAAGCGAGCCCCGACCAGAGGGGCGGCACGAGAATGGCCGCCGAGGTCAGCACGATGAGCGTGAGGACCAGAACCACGTGAAACTGGGCCCCGCGCAAGAACCGCTTTTCCCGGGGAGTCCCCATCATCACCGCCAGTGAAGTATGGACCGCATCCGTCGCCGAGAAGGAGGAGAACAGGAGCAGGAGAGTCCCCACGACCCCGAAGGTGGCGCCCGAATCGAACAGCTTCCTGAGATTCGGCACGAGGACCCGCGCGCCGTAGGGAAACGTTTCCTTCAAAAACGAGGACAGCATGGCGAACGGCAGTTCGTTTCGGCCGATGAGCGCCGAGGTTGCGGCAAAGACCAGGAAAAGGACGGGGATAGCGGCCAGGAGCAGGTTGAAGGCGACTGCGGCGCTGTAGACGAATCCGTGGCTCCGGAAGAAATGAACTGTCCCCTCCGAGAGCACTTCCCGGATGCGCCGCGCCGTGGGCCTCATTTTTCCTTGTAGACGATCCGGATGGGAGACCCGTTGAACCCGAAGCGGGCCCGGATCTTGTTCTGCAGGTAGCGGGTGAAGGAATCGGGGACATCCACCCTCTCCTTCACGAAGACCGCGAAGGACGGGGGCATCACGCCGATCTGAGTCATGTAGAGCGCCCGGTTCCTCCCCTGCTTCGACGGGATGGGGACCGAATAAACGGAGGCTTGCGCCATCTTGTTGAGGACGGCCGTCGGGACGCGGTGGCGGAAGCTTTCGAACGCCTCCTCGATCTTCTTGAACAGAAGGGGGATCCCCTTCCCGGTGGGCGAGACGGTGGGGACGATCGCGGCGAACGTGGCGTACCCCAGCCCCTCCTGGATGGCATGGAGCCCTTTCCGCTTCGCTTCCTCGCCTTTCCAGAGGTCCGCCTTGTTCGCGGCGACGACCACCGCCCGCTCCTCGTTCAGGACGTACCGGAGGATCTGCTGGTCCTGGTGGGTCAGCCCTTCGGGGCCGTCGATCATCAGAACGGCGAGGTCGCACCGCTGGAGGGAGTCGAGACTCTTCATCACCGAGATCTTCTCCAGCACGTTTTCCGTCTTCCGTTTCGCCCGGATGCCGGCCGTGTCGATGAAGAGGAACCTCTTATCGCCGTATTTCACGAGAACGTCGATCGCGTCCCGTGTCGTCCCCGGCACCTCCGAGGAGATGACTCTCTCGTACCCCACGAGCGTGTTGATCAGCGTGGATTTTCCGACGTTCGGACGTCCGACGACCGCGATCCGCGCGACGACCTCTTCCTGCCTCGGCTCCTCGACCGGCTCGGGGATGAGCGCGAGGACCTCCTCCAGCAGCCGGTCCACTCCCGTCCCGTGCTCGGCGGAAATGGGATAGATTTTGTCGGCGGCCAGCTCGTGAAACTCGTCGATCCCTTCCCGGCCTGCGCGGGCGTCCACCTTGTTCGCCGCGAGGAAGAACCGTTTCTCCCGTTCCCGCAGCATCCCCAGGATTTCCTTGTCCAGGGGGAGGACGCCGTCGCGGGCGTCCACGAGGAAGATGACCGCATCGGACTCGTAGATCGCTCGAAGAACCTGCCCGCGCACCTTGGAGAGGAGGTTGTCCTCCTCCTTGCCGGGGAGGTATCCCCCGGTATCGATCAGGCGGAACCGCTTCCCGTCGACCTCCAGGGGAATGGAGACGAGGTCCCGCGTCACCCCCGGGATCCTGAAGGTGATCGCGCGCCGCTTCCCCGCGATGCGGTTGAACAGGGTCGACTTCCCGACATTCGGGCGGCCGACCAGCGAGATGGTGAAATCGGACTTAGCCATATCCCAGCCGCACCAGCATCGTTTCGTTTTTACTCCAATCCTTCTCGACCTTGACGAATAGCTCCAAGTATACCCGCTCCCCGGTCTCTTTCTCCAGCTCCAGACGCGCCTCCGTGCCGATCTTTTTCAGCATTCGGCCGCCCCGCCCGATGAGGATCCCTTTCTGCGACTCCCGCTCGACGCAGATTTCCGCGCGGATGCGGATCAGCCTTTTTTCCGTTTCCTCCACGTACTCCTCGATCGTCACCGCGACGCTGTACGGAAGCTCCTCCGAGAGCTCGTTGAACAGCTTTTCCCGGAGGATTTCCTTCGCGATGAATCGCATCGGGAGGTCGGTCAGATCTTCCTCGGGGTAATAGGCGGGCCCTTCCGGCAGGATCGCGAAGAGGCCCGAAAGAAACGCGTCCACCCCATGTCCTTTTATCGCGGACACGAGGTACCCCTCCCGGTAAAGCCCGCTCTCCATCAACGCGGCCCTGCGCGCCATTGCCGCGCTCTCCCCCATCCGGTCCACCTTGTTGACCACCAGCAGCCGGGGAGCCGCGACATTCGAAAGGATATCCCGGACGAGCGTTTCCTCTTCCCCGGATTCCACCGGGCGATCGTCCACCAGGTGAACGACGATGTCGGACTCCGAGGCGATGCGCTCGGCGGTCTTCAGCATGTAGACGTTCAAGGCCTTCCTGGGCCGGTGGATCCCCGGGCCGTCCAGGAAGACGATCTGCCCCTTCTCCGCGGAGTAGATCCCTGCGATCCGGTCCCGCGTGGTCTGGGGCTTGCTGGTGACGATGGCGATCTTGGCGCGGAGGATGCGGTTGAGGAGCGTGGATTTGCCGACGTTCGGCCGGCCGAGGAGGGCGACGAAACCGGATTTCTTCCCTTCCGTCATCCCGTGCCTTCCTCCGGCTCGAGGAGGAAAAGCAGACTCCCCGCCGCCTCCATTTCCGCCTCTTTCTTGGTGGCGCCGCTTCCCGTCGCCTCGGGCCCGTCCGCCAGGCGGGCGACGACCGTGAAGGTGTGGGAATGGGGCGGCCCCGCAACCTCCAGGAGCCGGTACTTGGGGAGCGGGACCCGCCGCTTCTGGCACCACTCCTGGAGGCGGCTCTTGGAATCGAAACCCGAGACCAGTTCCGCGACCCGCTTCTCTTCCCAGAAATGGGAGAGGACGAACTGCCTCGCCTTTTCGTACCCCCCGTCGAGAAAGATCGCCCCGGCGATCGCCTCCACGGCGTCGGCGACCATCTTACGGGTCACCCCGCCCCCCTTTTCCCGCACGGAAGGGTCGGTGCGAAGCGATTCCGGAACCCCGATCCGCTCGCCGACGCGCACGAGATTCCGGTTGTTGATGACCGCGGAGCGGGCTTTCGAGAGCGTCCCCTCCCCGGTATCGGGAAACCGGCGGAACATCTCCTCCGCCACGCACAGGTTGAGGACCGCGTCCCCGAGAAATTCGAGCCGCTGGTAGGACATATCCCCCGATCTTCCGCCCGCGAGGGAGGCGTGCCGCATCGCTTCCTCGAGAAAGTGCGGGGAGGAAAACCGGTAACCGATCCGTTTTTCCAGCTCAGACATTCCGCTCCTCCCGTTTCCCGGCCAGTCCCCGCCCCCGGGTCGAGGCCGCGCGCACGCGAAACAGCCCGCCGACCTCGGTGCTCTCTCCCGGAAAGGTTACCTCCACGTAATTGCCCGAGGTCCCCGACAGCTCTCCCCGGCCGGGGTGCGCGGTCTCCGCCAGGACCTCCAGTTCCTTCCCCACCTGATCCCGGAGGAACGCCGTTCGTTTCTTCGCGTCCAGTTGGAGGAGAATCGCGACCCGCTCCTTCTTTTCCCTTGCGTGGACGTCGTCGGGCCACTGCGCGCTCTCCGTCCCCCCGCGGGCGGAGTAAGGAAAAACGTGGAAGTAGTTTACCGGGACATCGCAAAGGAATCGAACCGTTTCCTCGAAATCGGCCTGCGTCTCCCCGGGAAAGCCGGCGATCACGTCGGCCCCCACCTGTACGTCCGGGACCCGGGCAACGACGCGGGCGACAACGTCCGCATACCGGCCTGCGCGGTACGGGCGCCGCATCCGCGAAAGGGTCCTGTCGCATCCGCTCTGCAGGGGGATGTGCAGGTGCGGGCAGACCCTCCCGCTGCCCGAGATCGCGTCCAGGAGGCCCTCCGTGATCTCCGCCGGCTCGATGGAGCTCAGCCTCAGGCGGGTCCTTTCCGTTTCGTTCAAGAGGACGGCGATGAGCCGGGCAAGGGCGTCCTTTTCCCCCCGGTCCGCGCCATACAGGCCGACGTGGATTCCCGTGAGCACCAGCTCCCGCGCGCCGTCCCGCTCCGCTTCAACCGCCTTTTCGAGGATCTCCTTCTCCGGCAGCGATCGGTTCCCGCCACGCACCGTGGGGACGACGCAGTACGCGCAGGAGAAATCGCAGCCGTCCTGGATTTTCAGGAACGTGCGCCGGTGCCCGAGGAGAAGGTCCGCAGCGTACTCGGACAGCGGATGCGGCCTGGCCGGGGCGCCGTCGCCGATTTGCCGGAGGACGGAACCGAGGACGCCCTCCTCCCCGAGCCCGACCCAGTGGTCGACTTCGAGAAGCGCTTCCCTGGCCCGTGGGGAAGCCTGCGCGTAACAGCCGGTCAGGATGACCGATGCATGCGGATGGTCGCGGCGCGCCCTGCGGACCAAGGCCCGGCTGTCCCGGTCGGCCCGGTGGGTCACGGTGCAGCTGTTAACGACGATAACGTCGGCGGGTTCGACGGGGGAAACGACCTCGAACCCGGCCGACATCGCTTCCCGCGCGATGGAGGCGGAATCGGCGAAGTTCGCCTTGCAGCCGACGGTCAAGACCGTTAGACGCTTGCGCATTCGATCCAGCCGCCGCCCAGCACCTCGTTCCCGTCGTACAGGACCAGGGCCTGGCCCGGCGTCACGCTCCTCTGCGGGGCGTCGAAGCGAACCGAGAGCTTTCCTCCCTCGAAACGGATGGCGGCCGGAACGCCCGGATGCCGGTAACGGACCTTGACCGTCGCGCCGAATTCGGAGGCCGGAGGCGCCCCTGCGACGAAGGATGCGCGGGCCACGATGGCGCCCGTGGCAAGGGTCTCATCCTCCCTCCCCAGAACCACCTCGTTCCGCTCCGCGTCGATGGCCACGACGTAAAGCGGTTCCTTGGCGGCGATCCCCAGCCCCTTGCGCTGGCCGACCGTGTACCGGAGGATCCCCCTGTGCGCCCCGAGGATGTTCCCCTTCCGGTCGACGAAGTGCCCTTCCTTCTCCTGGATTCCTTTCCGGGACAGGAACGCCGTGTAGGATTCGTCGGTGACGAAACAAACGTCCTGGCTCTCCGTCTTCTCGCAGACCGGGAGGCCCGCGACTGAAGCTATCCGCCGGACCTCGGATTTCATCATCCCCCCGACGGGGAACCGGATCCTTTCCAGCCGCTCCGAGTCCAGCGAGTACAGAAAATACGACTGGTCCTTGGAGGCGTCCGGCGAGGCGAAAAGCCGGCACTTGCCCGTTTCCCCCCGCCGGATGACGGCATAGTGCCCCGTGGCCACGCCCTCGGCCCCCAGCTCGTCGGCCTTCCGCAGCAGCGCCCGGAATTTCAGGTATTCGTTGCACAGGATGCAGGGGTTCGGCGTCCGCCCGCTCGAGTACTCCTTCACGAACGGGTCGATGACCTCCCGCCGGAACTCGTCCCTTAAGTTC
>Ga0214473_10003627_pt1 | contig 18680 bp, 13 predicted proteins | sample RVTome_7_FD_203509 | JGI IMG/M metagenome (GOLD analysis project Ga0214473, IMG submission 203509) | Soil microbial communities from uranium-contaminated site in the Upper Colorado River Basin, Wyoming, United States - RVT98D197 | ecosystem: Environmental > Terrestrial > Soil > Contaminated >... | reverse complement strand
ACGGCCGCTCCGGCGGCCCTCTCTCCCCCTCCGGTCATTTGGCCGGGGCCGGAAGGCTCGAGCTGGAAGACGAGGTCGGATCGCCCGACGGCGCGGGCGAGACCGCGAGGCCCTTCCCGCAGCAGATCCAGGGAGGGCATCAGGAAGACCGAGTAGGAAGGACCCGGTGGCCGGGGCTCTTCCACGATTCGGAAGGCGGCACCCGATGGCGCTTTCCCGACATGAGCGCGCAGGTCGGCCAGTAGACGGGAGGCCTCCTCCCCGCGTTTCTCCATGAGCCCGGACTTGTGGCGCGCCGCCTCGCAATGCGTCGCCAGGATTCCCAGCATGACGACGCCGAAAAGGCGGCGTCGCCACCCACCGGATCGGTCCAACAGACGGTCGGTGGCCAACCCGAACAGCAATCCAACGAAGGGGAGGAGGTTGTAGGTGTAGAGCTCGCTCACGTGATTGAGGGCCGCCATTGGAAACATGGCAATGGCCCCCAGGATCGCGACCCACCCCCAGAGAGACCGCCGCCCGCTGCGCCGCCATCCGATGAACAGGAGGGTCGCGACGCACACCGCCCCCGCCAGAGCCACGGCGACCGGCACCCACCGGCCCGCCTGCGCATCGAGGAAGAGTCTCACACTCGAAAAGGGCAGGATCGCCGAGAACCCGAGCAGCGCCATGTTCCGGGGTATGTTCAGGCCGGCATGGAAATTGTAGCGCTCTACGCCGACTGCGGGTCCCGCGCCCCCCGAGACGCCGCGGACCATCAGATAGGCCGCCACGACCACGACCAATCCCATCATCGGCGGGAACAGCCGCTGGGATGATGTGCGGGCCTCGTGCCCGGTCCGTGCCAGCAGGAGAACTAGGCCGGGCACCGCGGAGATCCCGCTTTCTTTGAAGAGGAGGGCAATCGCCAGGGCCGCCATGGCGCTGGCCCAGCGCCACGATCGGAGCCGCGGCGGACCGTCCGGCGCCGGAATCGCGGCGGCGGCAAGCGCCAGAAGAGTGAAAAGGGTGGCCCCGACCTGTGACAGGGTGTCGAGGCTCTGCGCGGCATGGACGGAGGACTGGGAGACTCCCATGAGCGCCGCGGCAATCCAGGCGCCTGCCGGCCCCAGCCCGAGTCTGCGCCCGCCCAGCCCGACGATCAGGCAAGTTCCGAGGTGGAGGATCAGGTTCGCGGCGTGGACCGGACGAGGATCGAGTCCCCATCGGCCCTGCATCCATCCCAGGACCGCGGCCTGGATCGGCCGGTAGAAGGAGAAGTCGGGGTCGGGTCGGAGGAACGCCTGCCAGACCGGTCCTGCCTCTGCACCGAAGTAGACCTGAAAGTCATCGGCGAAATATCCCGCATCCAGCCCCGGCAAGTAGATCGCCAGGACAAGCGCCAGGACGCCCATGACACCCAGGGAATCACCACGCGTCCAGCGGTTCATCGTCCTCCCGGCACGCCGCCCTGCGATCCGGCGAACCCTGCTATCGTAGCGTCTGTGACCATTGCCCGCATCATCGTCGTGGCTCTCGGGACGGCGTTCCTGGGCACACTGGCCATCTTCGTGAGTTTCCTGCCCGGGGGGGAGCGCCTGTTCTTCGCCCTGGCGCGTCTCTGGTCGCGTCTCGTGCTGATCACCTACAGGGCGACGGTCATCGTCCGCCACCCCGCCAACGCGCCTCTCCCGGCTTCCGCGATCTACATGTCCAATCACCAGAGCCTGCTGGACGTCCCGGCCCTCCTGATGGCGCTGCCGCACAATTGCCGCTTTGTCGCCAAGCGCGAACTGATGCACATCCCGGTCTTCGGGTGGGCTCTCCGGGCCGCCGGGTTCATCTTCATCGATCGATCCGACCGTCAGCGCGCCATCGAAAGCCTGGACCGGGCGGCGGGGATCCTGCGACAGGGATCCCCCGTCCTGGTGTTCGCGGAAGGCACCCGCAGCCCCGACGGCACGCTGCTCCCGTTCAAGAAAGGCGGATTCGTCCTGGCCCTGAAGGCGGCAACGCCCATCGTGCCGGTGGCGGTGCGGGGCGGCTCCGAAATCCTGCCCAAGGGGAAGCTCGGTGGACGCCCGGGCACGATCGTGGTCTCCATCGGCGAGCCCATCGACACGACGGCGTTCGCGATGGAGAGCAAAGAGGCGCTGATGGAAACGGTCCGTGGACGGATCGCGGCGTTGCTCGCCTAGAAATACTTCAACAGCCCGATCTGGAATTCCGTGTCCCCGCGCAGGGGTTCGATGTCGGACTGCACGGCCACGCCGATGTCGAACACCAGGATGGTCTCCCAGGGGCCCATCAGGTTCCCGAGCACACCGAACCCGGTGAACGAGAGGCGCTGATCCGGCAGGAGCGGATCACGCACCTGCGCGTGATCCAGGGACGCCTCGAAGCGGACGATGTTGGCGATGTTGAACCCGTACTGGAGCCGCGCCAGACCACCGCTCTCGAAACGCACTCCCGAACCCGAGAGCCCCCGGAGGCGGCTGCCGAAGAACGAAAACTGGTGCTGGCTGAAACGATCCAGCCGGTCGCCGCCCAGCCATTGCACCTCGGCGCGCAATCTCTGGAAACGCGGCAGGAAGAACTGCCTCGAGATCGCGAAGTCATAGGTCAAGAAGCTGCGCTGATCCGGGTCGAATTCGGCAAGGCAGGATCCGGGCGTCGCGCACGGGCTCGACGGAAAGGCGGCGGCGATGTCCGGGTCGGTGGAGGGATCGATAAGCGGCGTGGTGTCGCCCCAGGGTTCCCAGTCGCTCCGCCGGGCGTAGCGGGCGGCGGCGGTCACCGACCAGCGGTCGCGGTTGAATTCGAACGACAGTCCCGGCGCATGGATGAAGGTGTCGGACGGGACGACGAACGTGTCGGTCTCGTCATCGCGGCTGGAATTGACGTACGAGAGATCGTAGGTCCCCTTGACCCGGAGGAAGTTGCCGATCGGTGCGCCCAGGCCCAGGGTCAGGTGCTGGCTGCGGACGTCGGCGCGGCTGCTTTCCACCTCCTCCCCCAGGATGTAGGGCTGGTCGGTGACGTCGACGAGAAACAGCAGCCCCTGGACCGAGCCGTCGAGGCGGGTGCCGAGAAAATCCGGATCGCTGAGGCTGAAGAGGTTGACGACGCCGCCCAGGAGCATGGTGGCCTGGGTCGGACGATCCCCCACGTTGAAGTCGAAGTAGGCCGCCCCGGCGAGCGGCAGGACCGGGTACTCGAGCCCCGACTGACGGAACAGACCGCCGAAGGCCAGAAGCGCCGACTGGCGTGTGCTCTCGCGCACCTGACGCCCGCCCTCCGGCGTCCGTTCGAGATAACGCAGGCCCTGTTCCGTGTCGCGCAACATGGTCTGATCGGAGGAGTAGGCCGCCTCCCGCTCAGCCTCGAACCCCGGCGCATTGATCCGGAACCGGCTGAAGGCGATGTCCCGCAGCAGCACGACGTTCTGCCCGGCGATGGTGAACACCTGCTGGCCCTCGACGCGGGTCCGCAGCCAGTAGGTCGTCCCGTCCGGGCCGGCGACCGGCGCGAAGACATCGATCTCTTCGTTGGAAATCAGCGGCGGCGCCAGTCCTCCCTGGACCGTGGAGGTTTTCACCAGCGCCCCGGTGCGGGTCTCGATCCACGCCCGCCCCTCGTAAAGCTGCCGGGAGGGATCGAGGGGCCGGAACTCCAGCACGTGGCAGTCGTACCCCTCGACCGTGTCACGGCCGACGTAGTTGTAGGCGTAACTGCGGTCCAGGGTGATGTCGAGCGGCAGGGAGAAGACCTTCTCCGGCTGCGGGATCGGCAGTTCGGGAAGCCGTCGCCCCTTCCAGCGGACACCGTTGTAGAACAGCGCCCGCTGCTGCCACTCGGCGCTGCGCACCGGATCCCAGAAGAAGGTGTTCTCGATGCCGATGTCGACGGAGTTGCTGCCCGCGACCTTGAAGCGGTAGTTGAGCAGCGCGTCGGCCTGGTAGTCCCGCAGTCGCGCGTCCTGGTCGGCCATGAAGACCTGATGCGCGGCGATCACCTCTTCCGCAGTGATCAGGCCCGTGCCCGGCACCCGAAGTTCTTCCTTATCCGTCTCGAATCCTTTGATCGGGACCCGGGCGTACTGCAGGACGAGGGGTCGATCCAGCACCGCCACGGGCACCCGCGTGACGTTGGCCTTGAAGTCGGGCCGGGCCGATCGGACCGGTCCCGCCGCGCCGCCGACGATGTCGTAGATCACCACGCCCTGCACGGCCGCCGTGTGAAGGACGAGATTCGCGCTCCCCTCTCCCTCGGGACCGTCGCTGACATAGGCCACCAGACCCTGGAAGGTCCCGGAATCGAAGAACCCGTAGGCCGTGACCGGCGGCGCCTTCCCGTCCGCCGATGATTCGAAGTCGAAGGCTCCGGCCATGCGGCCGAAGGTCGGCAGAAACAGCTTGTGGAGATCGAGCAGGACGCCGCGAAACTCCGGCTGCCCCTCGATGTCGGCTTCGAGGTCGAAGGTCACCAGCGCGGCCCCCTCGCCATGCGCCACGGTGAACTGCCGGAGGACGTCGGCCGCACGCCGGCGATCGTCGTCGCCGCGAAGCGCGACCGCATGCACCCACGTCAGGGCGGACGGATCATGTTCGAGGACCAGATCAGCCAACGGCGCCACGAAGTCCTCGACATCCCCCCCCTCCGGCGGCCGTACCGGGAAGACATCCACGTAGGTGGCGATCCCCTCGCCGAACAGCCGGCGCTGCCAGTCGAAGGCCGTCTCCGGATTCCCGGCCGGTGGCGCGAGGCTTCCCTGGACGATCCGCGCTCCCGGGTCGGCCGACCGGATGGTGACCGAAGTCTGCTTGAGGACATAGGCATAGCGGGCCACGCCGTCCGCCTGCCAGGCCGGCGCCAGGTTGGGAGCCTCGTCGATCTCGTAGGAGTTCACCTGCCCACGGAAGCGCGTCGCCATCGCCCGGGTCACTTCAAGCCAGGCCTTGAGTGTTTCCGGCTGATCGGGTCCGGGGCGGGTGCCGCCGCCGATCGCGGGGTTTGGACCGAACAGGCAGAGATTGACGACGTGCCGGGCGGCCCGGTAGGGACTGACGATGCGATCCACCTCCGACCAGTCGTAGGCCCCCGGCGCCGGCTCCACCAGCGCCCATGGCACACGGATCCGGACGTACAAGGGATGGTCGGGCGCCACCGACGGATCGTCGATCGGGTCGGGAAGAAGGAACTCTTCGCGCGCGCCCCCGAGGTCATACTCGTAGCCGAGGCCGAAAACCGGATCCCGCGGCGCCGCCGGGTCGGCCAGGACGTGACGGACCAGAGCGGTCAGAGCGATGAGCAGGAGGGTCGACAAGCGGATGCGCACGAAACGGGGACGTTAACAGAGCGACCCAGCACAGTCAAATCATCATTCCGGAACAGTCCCGCTTGGGTCGGGTGCTCAGGTCATTGGTCTACCGGCACGCACGAATGGTCCCCTCGAGGCATGGTAGCATTCGCAGCCTTGCGGGGGTCCTGGATCCAGGTAACCGGGGACGGCTGATCGGGACCACGTCCAGGAGCGCAGGTCGCGAATTATGGCCCTCTTCCACGAGGTCTGGCCTCGACGCAGAAACCCAAATGGCGGAACTCGCAACCAGTCGCCACCTCTACCAGCCGCCGTGTTATCGCTCGATTGACCTGAGCTGGCACGACTCCTGGGGTGAGGCTTTGAGTTGCAGCGGCTCCCGGCTCACTTTTGAACCTGCCGCAGTTCTGTCGCTGCTCTCCTTCAACTTTGTCCTTGGCGACCTCACCCTGTTACGCGAGATCCGTCGGCAGCCATGGCTCTCCTCAATCGGTCCGGGAGGCGAACCGGTGCTCGAGCCGATCCCGCCCCACGGACTTCGCTGGGAGCCCCTGGTCACGATTGCCGACGAGTTGGGTCGGCGCCTCTGCGACGAGGCAGCGCGCGCCTGCTTCGGCCGTTCCCAAGTTTACATCCTGCTCTCGGGGGGGCTCGATAGTCGGGTGATCGCCGCAACGCTCGCGCGGCTCGTGCGCGAGGGCCGCATCCCGACCAACCCGGTGGCCGTGACCTGGGGACTTCCGGACTCGCGCGATGCCGCTTATGGGCGCGAGACGGCACGGATCCTGGGGTTTGAATGGACCCACCTTCCACTCGCACCACAGCATGTCGTCGAGAACGTTGAGAACTGTGCCCGACTTCTCGGCGCCTCCGTATCTCCGGTGCACCTGCACCGCATGCCATGGTTCCGCTCGGCGCCGCGCGACGCGCTCGTGCTGGCTGGCAATTACGGCGACATGGTCGGCCGAGCCGAATTCAGTGGACAGTGGCTTCTCGAGCTCAGCCCCTTAAGACCATCGAACGCTTTCGGACTGCTGCGAGCGGAAATCGCGGCCGCGGCCCGGGATGAACTGGAGGCGGCGCTCGGCGCTCTCCGCGCGCGCGCGCCTGGCCGGCCAGGCTATGAAGCCTGCGAGCACGAGATGCACGGCCACTATACGCGTGGCCTGATCGCACACAGCATGAGCGTGATCAACAACTTCTGTGACGTCTACCAGATGTTCACGGACCCGAATGTGTACACGTACATGTGGTCCCTGCATCCCTCCCTTCGGTCGGATGCAATCTACGCAATCCTGCTCGAGCGGCTGCACCCCAACATCGCACGATTGCCTTGGGCGCGAACCAACCGCGCGCTCCGCGGTGTCACGCGGGGCGCGCGTCCCGACGTGCGCCGGAATTTTCATGACTACGCTGGCTGGATTTCTGGACCGCTCTATCCCGACCTCTCGGCGGCGGTCGATCCCGACTGGTTCGCGGCGACTGGGCTGTTCGACCCGAACGGAGTGCGCCGGGTCAAACAGCTGGTCAGTGGAGGTCCTGATGGACCAGGGGGTGTTTACGGGAACAGCCTTTTTGAGATGTTCACGTGGCTGGCATGCTTCCGGCGCATGATCGACGGGCTCGCGGGGCAAGGCAAGACGGTGCGCCTGGACCCGCCCTCCTCGCGAGGGGGCAAGGCCAGACCTGCGGTTCCGTTGGATCGCATGAGCCGCCTTCGCCGGCTGCTGAGCAGTTCCCCGACTCTGAGTGGTGCCGTACAAACGGTCCGCCGCCGGCTGCTGCGGTTCCAGGCGCGACTTCGTTACCGCCCCGACGGCTAATCGATACCGAATCGCCGGTCCCATCAGGCCGCTCGCGCCGGGCGGCCGGCGCGGAGTTGAGCGATTCTCCGACGTGTGGTATAAGCAGCGCGCCAACCCTTGTGGCTGAAGGACTTGGAGAGGATGACCGGGCGCGACGACATTTTCATCGCCGGGGCCGTCCGTACACCCCTCGGGAAGTTCGGCGGCGCCTTCGCTGAATTGACGGCGCCCGAGCTGGGCGCCGTCGCGGCCCGGGCAGCCGTCGAGCGTGCCGGGCTGAAGCCTTCCGACATCCAGGAAACCATCATGGGGAACGCCCGGCCTGCGGGCGTGGGGCCGAATCCGGCCCGCCAGATCGCCCACCGCGTGGGAATCCCCGACTCCTCCCCCGCCTATACCGTCAACATGGCGTGCGGTTCCAGCCTGCGCGCCATTCTCAGCGCCGCCCAGAGCATCCTCTGCGGCGACCGGGAAGTGGTGCTCGCCGGCGGCGCTGAAGCGATGAGCCGTGTTCCCTACCTTCTCGAAGGGGCACGCTTCGGGTACAAAATGGGGAATCAGCGGCTGACCGACGGGATGTACCGCGACGGCTTCGTCTGCCCGCTGTGCAACCAGGTGATGGGCGAAACGGCGGAGACTCTGGCCGACAGATACGGCATCAAGCGCGCCGAACAGGACCGCTTCTCCGCCGACAGCCAGCAACGCTGCGAACGGGCCAGGAAGGCGGGGCTGTTCGCCGATGAGATCGTCCCGGTCACAGTTCCCGGTTCGAAGGGGGACACCCTCGTCCGTGACGACGAACACCCGCGTGACGGCGTGACCGCCGAAGCGCTCGCCAGGCTGCCACCGGTCTTCCGGAAAGACGGCACGGTTCACGCCGGCTCCTCTTCGGGTCTCGTCGACGGCGCCGCCGCGATGGTGGTGATCTCGGGGGACGCGGCGCGTCGTCTGGGCGCCACTCCCCTGGCCCGTATCGTCGCCTGGACGGTGGCGGGGGTGGCCCCGGAGATCATGGGGATCGGCCCGGTGCCCGCGGTCCGCGCCCTGCTCGAAAAGACCGGCCTGCGACTCGCCGACATCGACCTGATCGAGCTCAACGAAGCGTTCGCGGCGCAGGTCCTCGCCTGTCATCGCGACCTGGGCCTCGACCTCGACCGCGTGAACATCTACGGTGGCGCCATCGCGCTCGGACACCCGATCGGCGCCACCGGGGCGCGGATCACCACGACCCTCATTCACGCCATGCGCCGGCGGGGCGCCCGGCACGGCCTGGCGACGCTGTGCATCAGCGGCGGGCTCGGGATCGCGCTCCTCCTCGAGTCGGTGTCCTGACCTCTCCATGAGCCGCCCCTTCCAGCCTCTCGACTTCATGGCGACGGAGGACCTCCTGTCGGAGGAGGAACGTCTGGTCCGGGACACCGTCCGTTCCTTTGTCGGCGAGCGGGTCCTGCCGGTCATCGAGAAGCACTTCCGGGAGGGGACCTTCCCCGCCCATCTGGTCCCGGAGATGGCGAAGATGGGGCTGCTGGGCGCGAACCTCGAAGGGTACGGCTGCGCCGGGCTGAACGCCGTCGCCTACGGGCTCATCATGCAGGAACTGGAACGGGGTGACAGTGGTCTGCGATCCTTCGTCTCGGTGCAAGGGGCGTTGTGCATGTATCCGATCCGCGCCTTCGGCTCCGACGCGCAGAAGGAGCGCTGGCTCCCCGCGATGGCCAAAGGCGAAGCGATCGGCTGTTTCGGGCTCACCGAGCCGGACGCCGGCAGCGATCCCGGAGCGATGCGGACGCGCGCCGTCAGGAAGGGCGACCGTTTCGTGATCAACGGCGCCAAGGCCTGGATCACCAACGGATCGATCGCCGACGTGGCGATCGTCTGGGCGCGCGACGAGGGGGGCGAGATTCGCGGCTTCCTCGTGGAACGCGGCACACCCGGGTTCACCGCCCGGGACCACAGCGGCAAATTCTCCCTGCGCGCCTCGGTCACCTCGGAGCTGATCCTGCAGGACTGCGCCATCCCGGCAAAGAACCTGCTCCCGGGAACGGGCGGCCTGAAAGCAGCCCTGATGTGCCTCAACCAAGCGCGCTACGGCATCGCCTGGGGCGGCGTCGGATCGGCGCTGGCGGTCTTCAGCGAGGCGCTCGACTACGCCAAAGGGCGTGTCGTCTTCGGCAAGCCGATAGCCGCCTTCCAGCTGCAGCAGGAGAAGCTGGCCTGGATGGCCAGTGAGATCACCAAGGCCCAGCTGCTGGTGCTGCGTCTCGGCCGTCTCAAGGACGAGGGACGCGCGACACCGGCGCAAATCTCGATGGGCAAACGCAACAACGTCTGGCTGGCCCGCGAGTGCGCCCGTCTCGCCCGCGAGATGCTGGGGGCGAACGGCATCATGGACGAGTACCAGGCCGGCCGGCATTTCTGCAACATCGAGTCGGTCTACACCTACGAAGGGACCCACGACATCCACACGCTCATCCTCGGAGAGGCCCTCACGGGGCACTCCGCTTTCTCCTGAACCCGGCCTGCCGGGTCCCGATGCGGGTGGCCGCGTGACCGAGGCTTTCCCCAGCGCCATGCGCTCGGCGCTGTTCGTCTCCGGAGCGCGCCTGCTGCGGGCCCTGCTGACCGTGACGCTCGGCGTCCTGTCCGCCAGTTACTTCGGCGCGTCCGTGCAGAAGGACTGCTACGTCGTCGCCCAGGCGATCCCCGCGTTGATCACCACCCTTCTGGCAGGCGGGGTGTACGGCAATCTCCTGGTCAGCCTTGCCGAGATCGCGCCATCGGGAGCGGCGGCCCAGCGGGCCTTTGCCTGGCGGACACTGGGACGGCTGAGCCTCATCTTCGGTCCCCTCACCCTGGTCCCGGTGCTCCTGCCGCGCCCGCTGGTGGCCGCCTTCGCCCCCGGGTTCGGTCCCGGCGAGGTGGAACTCGGCGCCGATCTTCTACGGTTGACCGCCTGGTCCATGCTCACCACCATCGCCTTCACGGCACTGCGCTGCCCCTTCGAAACGCGCAGCCGTTTCGGCGGTCCGTCGATCGCAAGCCTGTTGATGGGCGCCGTCCCGGTGATCGTACTGCTTGCGGGGGCGCCTCGACTCGGCATCTTTGCGCTCGCGGCGGGCCCCATCCTGGGCGCCATGCTCGGAGCCCTGCTCCTGGCGTTCCTGGGACCGCTGACCCTGCGCGATCCGGCGGGATTCACTCCACAGCCGCGCACGCTGGCCCAGGACGCCATGACCCACCGCCGCTTCTGGACGGCCTTTGTTCCGCTGACCGTCGGGTCGGCTTTTGGACAGGTCAATCTGATCGTGGACAACGCTTTCGCGTCGTTCCTGCCGGCGGGGAGCATCACTCTGCTGGGGTTCGCGACCGTCATTCTCTCCAACGCCGAGCTGTTGACGGCCTTGTCGCTGGCCGAGGTCGCGTTCCCTCGTCTCGCCGCGGCGTCCCGCACCCGCCCCACGGCGCTGGCGGAAACCTTCCGCAACTTCGCCCGCTATGGGCTGATCGCCACGGCACCCGTCGCCGCTGGACTGATCGTGTTCGGGCGGCCGCTGGCGCGATTGCTGTTCGAGCGGGGACAATTCGGCCCCGATGCGACAGAAGTAGTCACGACGCTCCTCGCGATCTACAGCCCGAAGATCATCGGTGTCGGCTGGATCGCTCTCTGCTCCATCGTGCTGATGACGCAGCGTCGGCTCCGCACAATCCTCGGGATTGTGATTACCGTTGTTGCCGCCAATGCCCTTCTCGACGCTCTCCTCGTCGGCCCCCTCGGTGTGCACGGCATCGCCCTGGCCACCACGCTGGTCGTGGCCCTGCAGTCAGCGATCCTCTGGCGGGCCGTCCGCGTCTCCACTGGGCCGATCTTCATGATCGAGGATCGCGGCTTCGCGCTGCGCGTCGCGGCCGCGGCCGCCCTCATGGCCGGTGTGGTTTTCGGCTGGGTGGCGCTTTGCGAGACGGTCGCCGACACGGGATCGGAGCCGGGCCGTCTTCTCGAAGTCCTCGTTGGTCTCGCAGTGGGTGCGGGAACCTACACCGGGTTCCTTCTCCTGCTGGGTGTCCGGCAGGTCGGCGACTTGATACGGCAGATTCTCGTCGCCCTTCGTCTTTCCCGCCCCGCGAACGCCGGGACGCCCGGCGATGTCGGAATGACGCCATGAGGAGCCCGGTCCGTCCGCGCCTGTGTTTCGTGGGTCCGCTGGCCGGAGTTCGAGCGGGTTACGTGGTCACACAAGGGGTGCGGCTGTCCGGCCACTTCCGCGCCGCCGGCTGGCCGGTCCTCGCCGTCTCGACATTCCGCAACCGTTACGTCCGTCTGGTTGATGTCGTCTGGACCCTGTGGCGCCGGCGCCGGGACATCGACGTCCTGATCGTGCACGTGTACTCCGGGTTTTCGTTCGTGATTGAGGACATTGCATCGCGTCTCGGACGGGCGGCGGGTCTCCCGATCGTCATGGTGATGCACGGCGGGGCATTCCCCGAGTTCGCCACCCGTCACCCCGTCTGGACCCGCCGTGTCCTGGGACGCGCTGCCGTCATCGTCGCGCCATCTCCCTTCCTGGCGCGCTCCGTCCGTTCTATTGGGTTCCCCTGCCGCGTCATCCCGAATGTCATCGACCTCGGGCAGTATCCCTACCGTGAACGCGGCCTCCTGCGTCCAGCCCTGCTTTGGATGCGATCCTTTCATGCCGTCTATAATCCCGCGATGGCGATTCATGTGATCGAACGCCTGAGGGCGACCCATCCGGAGGCCCGTCTGGTCATGGGTGGGCAGGACAAAGGTCTCCAGGCCGCGACCGAGGACCTGGCTCGCCGGCGCGGCCTTTCCGCGGCGGTCGAATTCCCTGGCTTCCTCGACATGGAAGCCAAAGTCCGTGCCTCCGAAGCCACCGACATCTTCATCAACACCAGCCACGTGGACAACATGCCGGTGGCAGTGGTCGAGGCCTGTGCCTTCGGCCAGCCCGTTGTGTCGACCCGTGTCGGTGGCGTCCCGGACCTGATCGAGGACGGTCGCACCGGGCTGCTCTGCCCCCCGGACGATGCCGACGCCATGGTCGCTTGCGTCCGGAGGTTGTTGGAGGACGAGCCGCTGGCCCGTCGTCTGTCCGTCGAAGGGCTGCGGCTGGCGGCCCGATCGGCCTGGGAGTCCGTCGCGCCTCAGTGGGAGGAGATCTTCCTCGCCCTCGCCGCCCGGCCACTCCCGGGAAGGGACGGATCCTGAATGTGCGGCGTGGCAGGGTATGTGGGGCCGGCCTCCAACGGTGCCAAGGCCGCGGCGATGCTGCGGGACATGGGGACTGCCCTCGCCCACCGTGGTCCGGACGATTCGGGGGTCTCTGTCCTGGACGGCGCCGGCCTGGTTTCCCGCCGTCTTTCCATCCTCGACCTTTCCCCGCGCGGCCACATGCCGATGGCGACGCCGGATGGGCGTTACTGGATGGCCTACAACGGGGAGGTCTACAACTACCGGGATCTGCGCCGGGATCTGGAAAAGGACGGAGAGCAGTTCGTCTCCGGGACCGACACCGAGGTCGTCCTGCGTCTCTACGCCAGGCTGGGGCCAACGATGCTCGATCGTCTGAACGGCATGTTCGCCCTGGCGATCTGGGATACCCGCGACCGGACCCTATTCCTGGCGCGCGACCGGCTGGGAGTGAAGCCCCTTTACTACGCCCCGCGTCCGGGGGGGCTGCTCTTTGCCTCCGAAGCCAAGGCTCTTTTTGTCGCCGGGGTCCCCGCCCGCTTCGACCCCGACACGCTGGAGGAACTCCTCTGCTTCAGGTTCACCGCCGGGGAACGCACGACGTTCGCCGGTGTGTCGCGGCTCCTGCCGGGCCACACCCTGACGTGGAAGGATGGCTCCTGGTCCGTCCGCCGTTGGTGGAACCTCGGCGAACGGGCGCGCGCGCTGGCCGACCGGATGCCACCGGATCCAGTTGCCTGGTTCCGCGACACCTTCGACGACGCGGTCCGTCTGCGGCTGATCAGCGATGTTCCTGTCGGCGTGCTCCTCAGCGGCGGGCTCGATTCCGGAACGGTGGCCGCCGCCACTGCCTTGCAGCACGGCCCGGGCTGTGCGTCATTCACGGTGCGGTTCGACGAGCCCCGATTTGACGAGGGACAACTGGCGCGGGTCGTGGCATCACGCTGGGGGTTCGACGTGCACGAGCACACAGTGTCCCCTGCCGATCTCCTCGACCTCCTGGACGAAGCGTCCTATCTCAATGACGAACCTCTCGCGCACGGAAACGACCCTCATCTGCTGGCAATTTCGGAGGTGGCGAAACCGCGCGTGACAGTCCTCCTCTCCGGGGAAGGGGGCGACGAGATGCTGGGAGGCTACGTCCGGTACCGGCCCTTGCGTCATCCGGGGATTCTGGAGTTCCTGCGGTCGGCCCGGGTACTGCACCCGGTCCTCAGGCGTCTCGGACCCCGTGGCGCCAAGCTGGCGCGCTTCCTCGACAACGGGCATCTTCGTTCACTGCTCCTCTTTAACGCCTGCGACGTCCTCCCCGCCGATCTGGAACCCCTTGGTCTGAAACCGACGGGCCAGTTCGGGTTCCGGGAGCGGATACTCGCCGAGGCGGGGACGGTCTACCCCGACGATCTCGTGCGGCAGGCGATGTACAGCGACGCGCACACCTTCCTGGTCTCGGTCCTCGATCGCAACGATCGGATGACAATGGGAGCGTCGATCGAGTGCCGGGTGCCATTCCTCGATTACCGGCTGGTGGAGGGGCTGGCGGCCCTCCCCGGCGCAACACTGTTCCGGGGACCCGGGAACAAGCCGCTCCTGCGCCGGGCGATGGGGGATCGCCTCCCACCACAGGTGCTGCGTCATCCAAAGTGGGGGTTCGGCGTGCCCTGGGGCAGGTATTTCAGGGAAGTCCCCGAATTCCGGGACGCGGTTTCCCGCCTGCCGCACAAAGAGCCATGGGCTTCAGGAATCCTAAACCGCGCCGCCCTGGGCCAGCGGGTGGCCGCATTCCTGGCAGGCGACGATGGCCAGGGTTCCCTAATCCGCTCGCTCTTTCTGGTCGCCGCATGGCACCGCGCCTGTCTCGGGACCAGGAGATAAGGATGCCATCCGGACCGTACGGAGGCGGTTGGCGCTCGCGGTGGCGACCGCCCGCCCGACGAAAGTCCAGCCCGAGACCTGGCCGCTCTCATCGGATTGGAAACCGCACCATGAGTCGCCCGGTGTGGCTGAGTAGGCTCCCCATGCCGCCCCGGCTGCGGGGGACCGCGGCAGAGCCACTGGCGCACGATCTCGGTCGCCGCGCCAAATCCCTGTTCCTCCGATGCGAACGCACCTTGCGCCGCGGATGTTCGAAGGCGAGCGTGGCGCACGTCGGGGGGACGTTCCGGTTGGACTTCGATTTCGTGGTCGTCAACCCGCCGCCCCCAGCGGATCCCCTGCTGCCGAGCTTTCTTGAGCAGATCCGCAACGACCACCTGGTGTTCGACATTGGAGGGTTCGTCGGGATCTACGCGATTGCCGCCGCTCGACGCGCATCCCGAGAACAGGTGGTGGTTTTCGAGCCGGCTCCCGCCTCGCCGACGCTCTTGAGGAGACACTGTCTCTTGAACGGCGTCGCCGGTCGGGTCCGGGGCATTGAAGCGGCCTGCAGCCACTCGAACGGTGTCGTCTCCGTGCCGATGTGGCCGACCGGATCGACGACCTGGGGATCGGACAATGCGCTGCAGAGTGCTTGTCCGCGGGAAGGATTGGAATCTGACTGGATCCCCGTGTCGACGCTCCCTCTGGACGACTTCGTCCGAGCCTCGGGCGCGGGTGTGAAGTACTGGATTTCGAACTCCGGTTATCCGCTGACAACACCCAGCAGTGCGCGCAGGCCGTCAACACGCTACATCTCGGATACAGGGCCGGGGCGGAGTTGAGGGCGGAGATCGAGATGTGTCTGACCCGGCTCCGCTTGGCCTGAGCGGATCACATGCAACCACGGGTTTCGATTGTCATGCCGTCATTCAACGCGAGGGAGACCATCGCGGCGACCTTGAATTCGGTCGTCACCCAGACTTATGTGGCGTTCGAGCTGATCGTCGTGGACGACGGATCGACTGACGGAACGCCAGACCTCATTGATGCCTTGAGGGATCCGCGTGTCCGGCTTATCCGCGCCCCGCACAGCGGTCTTCCCGGGGCCGCTCGGAATCGCGCAGCGTCCGCGTGTACGGGCGAATTCGTGGCCTTCCTGGACGCCGACGACCTCTGGGTGCCAGAAAAGCTGGAGCGCCAGATCCAGGCCCTCGACGGGCATCCCGACATCGGTCTGATGCACACTGCCGCGTACCATCTGTGTGGGGATCGGGTCGAGCCTCAGCCAGGGCGGTGCCCGGCGCGAGAGCCGCTCTGGGGGCGCCGCCTCATGGACGCGCTGCTGAGGTCCAACTTCATTTACACTCCCTCCGTGATGGTGCGGCGCCGGCTGCTCGATGCGACCGGGTGGTTCGACGAGGACCCCGCGCTTCGGGGTCCCGAAGACTTCGACTTGTGGCTGCGTCTCTGTGAGGCCGGGGTCCTGTTCGCCTACCTCGATGAACCGCTCCTCCTGTATCGAGTGCGCGCGGACAGCGTGAGTCGGAACCCGGCCGGCGACCTTACGGGTAGTCTGGCGGCTATCGCAAAGGCCTGCAGAAGGAATCCGCCGCTCCGCGCGATTCACGCCACTGTCCTGGCGGCACGATTCCATGGCCTTCATCTCGCCCGCGCTGAACATCGTTTGAGGGCGGGGGAACAGGGCGGCTGGGTCGATCTGGCGCACGCCCTGTGGTGGAATCCATCCTCGGGGCGGGCCTGGGCATGGCTGGCGCTGGCAATGGCCGGTTCCCGAGGGCGCTCGGTACTCCTGGGCTGGCATGCCCGCCGTCGCGGGCAGAGCGCCGGTCCCGCTCGGGTCTGAAGGGCAACGGGAATTAGCGTGTTGAGATAACATCTGAAAGTCGCTGCGCCGCGGGCTCTCACACTGACTTCGCAGCCACAGCATTGGCCGCGGATGCCCCAAGGACTCGAGCGCACTTAGGATCGGCTACGCCATGAGAAGATCTCTGTCTACATTCATTCGTCATATGGTCGCCTTACGAACCATTAGCCGGTCTGATATTGCGACAGATGTGAAAGCCAAGATTTGGAAAACGTATCTGAATGCAATGGTCCTCAAGCGCTATGACTACAAGAATAAGCGCGTAAACGTTGCTGGATATGAATTGAACTATCTTGACTACGGACTATTCCAGTATCTGTTCCAGGAGATATTTCTTCATCACGAGTATTACTTTCTCACGGCAAGTCAGCGTCCACTCATAATTGATTGTGGCAGCAATATTGGCTTGTCGATACTGTATTTCACACTCATGTACCCGCACTCCAGAATTATTGCCTTCGAGCCTGATCAGGACTCATTTTGTTGTCTGCGCTCAAATATAGGACAGAATCAGCTGCATTCCGTAGAAATACATATGAAGGCAGTGTCAGGCGATGAGGGGACAATCGATTTTTATTATGACAAGTTGAATCCAGGTTCTCTGCTGATGAGCACGATCCATGAGAGAATGCCAAGAGACACAAGACAAGTCGATGCCGTGCATCTATCACGGTATATCACTGAGGAGGTGGAGTTTCTTAAGATGGATGTCGAGGGGGCTGAGTTGGGCGTGATAAACGAACTGTACAAATCAGGCAGACTAAAGTACATCAAGCAAATGGCAATTGAATACCATCATCACATTGTCAGGGATGACGATGTGTTGTCGAAGATGTTGAGGATTCTGGAAGGCGCAGGACTTGGTTATCAGATAAGTGCTCGGCTTGGTCGCCCGCTTAGGCGCCGAGAATATCAGGACATTCTGATTTATGCCTATAGAAAGGGAAATGTGGCATCGGGCTGATAAGACTATCTCTCGCCTTGTTCAAGTACCGTAATTACCTGACTGTGCAAGTAGATGTGACCACGTGCGACCCGATGAACCACTCCACCCTCGGTCACCAGCGCGATCATCTTCGTACCCTCTTTCCCGCGCCCGCAGCGCTCTTCAAGTGATCGATCAGACGCCGCGCCACCACCGGGCCCTCGAATTCACGTGTCGCCTCTAGGGCACGCACGACGAGCGAGCTCCGGAGCACGTCATCGTCACGCAACCGCTTCAGGCCCACCGCCAGCGCCGCGGGCGAAGGATCGTCGACGACGAGGCCACAACCGCGCTCCCGGTAGAAGCGCGCGATGAAGGAATCCGCGGGTGCGTGCAGCAGGATTGGCTTGCGGCTGAGAAAGTATTCAAACGACTTGGTCGCAAACGATGTCGCGAGTTGATCGCGGTGATGCTCCTCTGATTCGAAAGCAAGCGGGAGGAAGAGGATGTCACACGCGGCCAGGCGGCGGATCAGATCCTCTTCGTCACCGACGAACTCTGCGCTCGCGCTGGCGTGCCAGACACCCAGGCGCCGCAGGTCGTCAGGCGTCTGGGGAGTGAAATACCTTAGCACGATCGTGCGGTCGTCGCCGATTGCTGCCAGCAGCGCTCGCAGGGACCCGACACGTGTGGTGTTGATATTGCCGCTATATCCGACGATACATTGGGGGCCCCCAATCGTCGGCGGCTTGAGAGTCGGGATGGCGGTGTTGATGCAAGCGGGCAGACACACAGCATCGAGCCCGTATTTGCTCCAGTAATAGTCTCTCATCCCCTCGTTCATTACCAAGATTCTCGCCGCGGCGCGGAAAACGCGCGGCTGCAGCCACCGGGCAAGCCTGGCCTGCCAGCCGCGACGATCTTCCATGTACAGGTCGCAGAAATAGGCCACCAGCGGTAGTCCTGTCCATCTGTGCACCATGTAAGCCGTCAACAGCGAGGCCTCGTCCGGGAACATGCCGAGGATGACCGAGGCCGCGTGGCGTTTGGCCGCCGCCTGACCGATGCACGCAGCAGGCAAGGAAGCCAGGAGGCTCCAGTAACGCTGGCCTCTCCATGTACGCGGCGCCGACGGCGGCATGATCACAGGATAGGGCAATCCCGTGCTGTCGAGAGCCGACCGTCGATCGGGTCGGCGCGCCAGAACGACGATGTCCCGGGGATCGAAGTTCGCCAGCAGCCGGCGCAAGATGATGTTCGTGCCGGTGGCCTGCGCCGGCGCCGCCGGCGCCACGACGAAGGTTTTGGTCGGCAGGGCCATCCGGGGGGTCACGTGTCTGTCTCTGCTCGCGCGGAGGACATCAGGCCATCGTAAACGGCCATGACCTGGCGCGCGTTGTGGGCGGCATCATGCCGATCGCGGGCGATCGCGAAGGCGGCCTCCCCGAGACGCCGGGCCTCCTCGGGATGATCCAGCAAATGAATGATGGCTTCAGCCAGAGAGCGCGGGTCTCCCGGCCGCACCAGCAGCCCGGTCTTCCCGGGAACCACGACCTCGCGGGTCACGGCGTAGCCCGACGCCACCACTGGCAGCGCCATCGCTCCCGCTTCAATGATCGGCCGGGCGAAATGGGGCACGGTCGCCGGCCAGACGAGAAGAGTCGCTGCGGCCAGCATCTCCGGTATGTCCTGCCGCAGGC
>Ga0214473_10003626_pt1 | contig 18680 bp, 16 predicted proteins | sample RVTome_7_FD_203509 | JGI IMG/M metagenome (GOLD analysis project Ga0214473, IMG submission 203509) | Soil microbial communities from uranium-contaminated site in the Upper Colorado River Basin, Wyoming, United States - RVT98D197 | ecosystem: Environmental > Terrestrial > Soil > Contaminated >... | reverse complement strand
AGCATGGCCGGGGGCCCCGGGCCGGCGCTCAGGCTCAAGTCAAAGCGAGAGCGATCTAGACCGAGGCGAAGGAGGTGCCGGGACCGGGTTCCACGCCAGGCCCCTTGCCGGCGAAAAGCGAAGGATCTCGAACGGCTCCATCCTCTCGTGGACCCCCGCTCCCACGTGTGGGTTGACGCTGGGGTGTCCGTGGCCTCTCTAATGGAGTCGGGATCGATGGTGGAGAAGGCACGCGAGCTCCGAGTGCTGTTGCCGCCCACACTCGGCCGATCGGGCGCCGAGGGCGAAACCGAGAAGCTGCGCGAGCAGCTTGGAGCGGCGCTCGAGTTGGCCGTGTCGGTCGAGGTGGCCAGCGACTATCGGGCATTGGCCTGGAAGACCATGCGCGGTGCCGCCGACGTCACGTGGGCGCCTCCACAGCTCTGCCACCACGCCCGGGAGCGATCGCGGCGTGTGCTCCGCGCGGTGAGGAACGCGGGCTCGACGACCTATCAAGCCGCCCTGCTCGTGCGCGCCGGAACGGCGCAGGCGCTCGAGGCCTTGGCGGGCAAGCGTGCCGCCTGGGTGAGCGCGGACAGCACCGCCGGCTACCTGCTCGCTCGGGACCTCCTGCGCGCCCGCGGGATCAACCCGGACCGCTTCTTCAGCCGGGAGTGCTTCCACGGCTCATATCGGGACGCGTTGCTGTCGGTCGTGCGCGAAGAGGACGACATGTGCTCGATCTATACGTCGCGGCCCGAGCCCGACGCTGTGGCAGTATCGATCGCGGAGCAGGTGGGATCGGCCGGGACTGATCTTCAGCCACTCGCCTATACACCCACGTCGCGCAACGACGGACTCGTGGTGATGCAGAGCATCGACGAGGCGACGGCACAGCGGGTCGTCGCGCTTCTGCTCTCCGACGCCTGCCCACCCGCCCTCCTGGCCACCTGCAACGCCGAGGCTTTCACTCCGGACGACGAGCAGAACGCCTGAGATGCGACGCTGATTGGCGTGGCCGCGGCGAGCTTCTTTTCGGGTAGCATGCCGCCATGGCGTCGGGCCGGGACGAGCCGCGGAGAGTCGAGCTGGAGCGCCTCGCAGAGGAGATCCGCCATCACGAGGCTGCCTATCGCGCCGGCGCGCCCGAGATCCCGGATGGGTCGTTCGACGGTCTGGTCGAGCGCTACGAGGAGCTGGCTGACGAGCTCGGTCTGCCGCCCGAGAGCCGCGTTACGGCGGTTCCCGGGGGCGACCACACGGAGGGCTTCCAGACCGTGGAGCACCGCGTTCCGATGCTCTCGTTGGAGAAGCTCAGCCCCAACCGCCGTGACAGCCGCGGGCAGCCCATGCCGCTCGGGGAGCAGCTTCGTGACTGGTACGACCGCCGGTGCAAGGAGCTGGAGCTGCCGTCCGGCGCGTCGCTGAGGCTCCTCGTCGAGCCGAAGATCGATGGCATCTCGGTCTCGCTGTTCTACCGCGACGGTAAGCTCGAGCGGGCCGTCACTCGCGGTGACGGCCGCCGCGGCGATGTGATCACGGCACAGGTGGAGCGAGCCGCTGCCGTTCCCGTGAGGCTCTCCGGAGTCCGCTCTGGAGAGCTGGAGATCCGCGGTGAGATCTATTGGCCGCGTGCCGAGTTCGAAGCCCACAACGCGCGGCTGCGCGAGGCGGGGGACAAGACGCTGATCAATCCGCGCAACGGTTGTGCGGGCGTCATGAAGCGCAAGGACCCCACCGGCATCGAGGGGGCCGGGATCCGCTCGTACCTCTACCAGGTTCCGTGGGCGCAGGGGCTATCGCTTCCGGACACACAGCTCGGCGTGCTGGACTGGTTGGCGGAGCGCGGTGCCGGCGTCTACCGCTCCGAGACGTACCTCGCCGACGGCCCCGACGAAGCCCTTGCCTACTGCGAAGGCTACGATGCTCGACGCGCCGAGCTCGACTACGACATCGACGGGATGGTGATCAAGGTGGACGAGCTGCGTTTCTACGACGTGCTCGGTGCAACCGCCCACCACCCGCATTGGGGTGTCGCGTTCAAGTTCCCCCCGGAACGCAAAGCCACGCGCCTGCTCGGCATCGTCGTCCAGGTGGGCAAGAGCGGCAAGCTCACGCCCGTGGCCGAGCTCGAGCCGGTGTTCGTCTCTGGCACCACGGTCAGCCGCGCGTCGCTGCACAATTTTGGCGAGCTCGAGCGAAAGGACGTGCGCGTCGGCGATACGGTTCTCGTCGAGAAGGCGGGCGAGATCATCCCGCAGGTCGTCGACGTGGATCGCACCAAGCGGCCGCGCCGCACTTCGCCGTTTGCACGCCCCACGCGCTGCCCGACCTGTGACACACCGGTCGTCACCGAGGAGATCTTCCTCTACTGCCCCAACCCCACGTGTCCCGACCAGATCCGCGAGCGGCTGGCCCACTTCGCGAGTCGGCGGGCCATGGACATCGAGGGCCTGGGCGCGGTGCTGGTGGACCAGATCGTCGACAAGCTGGGTGTTCGGGCGCCGCACGACGTGTTTCACATGACCGTCGACGACCTCGCGGGGCTCGAGCGCATGGGCGACAAGAGCGCGCGAAACGTCGTGCGCGCCATCGGCGCCGCCAAGGGGCGGGGCTTGGCGCGGGTCCTCAACGGCCTGGCCATCGGGCACGTCGGGGAGTCGATGGCGGCCGATCTCTCGGAGTACTTCCACAGCGCCGACAAGCTGTTGGACTTCGCGACCAGGTACTGTCGGGGCGAGCGCGGGGCCATCGAGGAGCTCGCGCCAGAGAAGGGGACGGGGGCCATCGAGGGGCTCGCCCGAAAGACCGCCGACAGCATCTTCGCCGAGCTCGCTTCGCCCTCGGTCCGGCAGGTCTTCGCGGGGCTGGCGGCTGCGGGGGTGTCCCTCGAGGCCGTCCGGGCCGTGCGCGAGGAGGTGCAAGGCGTCAGCGGCAGGACGTTTGTCCTGACGGGAACGCTTCCCACGCTGAAACGGAACGAAGCGGGTGACCTCATCAAGCGCGCGGGCGGGAAGGTGTCGGGCTCGGTGTCGAAGAAGACCGACTTCGTCGTCGCCGGGGAAGAGGCCGGGAGCAAGCTCGCCAAGGCCCAAGAGCTCGGGATTCTGATCCTCGACGAAGCGGGGCTCCTCGGCATGCTGCGCGGCGCGTGAGGCCGCCGGCCCCGCTCGAGCTCGCGGGCTCACTCCCCGTTCAAGCGCGCCAGCAGGGCGGCCGCCATGTCCGCGACCTCGGCCGTCTCCATGGGCGCGTCGTCGTCGCGGGTGTACTGCTCAACCAGACCGTCGGTCAGACCGTCCAGGAATCGCGAGGGTGTCACGGGCGTCGTGCGACCGCGAAACGACCGCTGGCGCGCGTGCGTGAGGTAGAGCCGCTCGCGCGCGCGCGTGATGCCCACGTAGAGAAGCCGCCGCTCCTCTTCCACATCGGTCGGCGCAGCCTCGGTCACCTTCGGATCGGTGGTCCTGCTGTGGGGCAGGATGCCCTCCACGCAGCCGATCAGAAACACGACGTCGAACTCGAGTCCCTTTGCTGCGTGAAGCGTGGAGAGGGTCACGCGGTTGCGGGACTCCTCCTCTTCCTCATCGAAACGCATCGTGATCCGTTGGAGGAACGCGCCGAGGGAAGGCTTGTCGGCCACCTCGCTTCGCTCGTAGCGCTCGAGTGCCCCGATCAGAAAACACACGTTCTGCCAGCGGCGTGCTCCAGAGGGGCCTCCCTGAGTCTCGACCAAATCCCGCTCGATGCCGACCTGTGTGAAGAGGTCGCGCGCAGCCAGGGCGAGCCCCGTACCAGCGCGGAACCGCTTTCGCGCCGCTTCGAGGGCCTGCCGGAGGGCCGCGAGCCCGCGGCGCGCCTGCGCCGGGATGTCCGCCATCCCGTCGGCTAGCGCGAGCGTCCGGGCGAACGGGATGCCCCGCGCGGTCGCGAGCTGCTCGAGGCGATCGACCGTCGTGTCTCCGACGCCGCGGGGCGGGTAGTTCAGGATCCGGCGGAGGGAGAGCTCGTCGTGGGAATACACGACGGAGCGCAAGTATGCCGCGGCGTCCTTGACCTCCTTCCGATCGAAGATCTGCGTCCCCCCGTAGAGGCGGTAGGGAATGCCGTGTGCGCGCAGCTCCTCTTCGATGAGCCGGCCCTGCAGGTTCGACCGGTAGAGGACGGCCACATCGGCCGGCTTGTGTCCGGCCTTCTCCAGATCGCGGATCTCCCGGGCGACGAGCTTCGCCTCGGCCGTCGGATCCTCGACCGGGCAAAGGCGGACCGCCTCGCCGGGACCACGGGTCGCTCGGAGGGTCTTGGGATGGCGCCGCTGGCGGCTGCCGGCGATGACGCGATTGGCGACCGCGAGGATCGGCGCGTGGGAGCGGTAGTTGTCCTCGAGCTTGACGACCTTGGTGCCCGGGAAGTGCCGCTCGAAGTCCAGGATGTTCCCCACGTCGGCGCCACGCCAGCCGTAGATGCTCTGATCGTCGTCACCCACGACGCATACGTTGCCGAGGTCGTTCGCGAGCATCCGCACGAGCTCGAGCTGGGCGTGGTTGGTGTCTTGAAACTCGTCGATGAGCAGGTGACGAAACCGCTGGCGCCACGACTCGCGGACCCGCTTTCGTTCCCGGAGAATGCGTGCGGGCTGGACGACCAGATCGTCGAAGTCGAACGCGCGCATGGCCGCGAGCCCGGCCTCATAGAAGGGGTACACCTCTCGGGCCACCGCGTCGTATTCGTCGGGGATGGCGTCGCCCTGGCCAGGAGACTCGGAGTCGCCCTCGTCGGCGTGCGCGGACGCCGGATCGACGAAGCGATTCTTCCACAGAGAGATGCGCGACTGGACCGCGACGACATCCAGGCTTCGATCGCCGATGCCTTCGCGCCGCAGGATGTCGCGGACGAGCCCAATGCTGTCCCCCTGATCGAATACGACGAAGCGTCCGCCACGCCGCAGGGACTTGGCCTCCTCGTTCAGAAAGCGCACTCCGAAGCTGTGAAACGTGGAAAGCCAAAGGCGGTCCGCGATCTCGGCACCGACCAATGCAGCCATGCGGTGACCCATCTCCGCGGCGGCCTTGTTGGTGAAGCTGACGGCGAGGATGCTCTCCGGGCGGACGCCGTCCTGCTCGATGAGCCGCGCGATGCGGTGTGTGATGACACGCGTCTTGCCGCTTCCGGCTCCAGCGAGCACGAGCAGGGGACCCTGCCCATGCGCCACGGCGACGCGCTGGGCGGCATTGAGTCGTACGCCCCCGCTTCGCGTGCGCGCGCGGCTGGCCGCGCCGGGATGGGCCCCGGACCGGCGCTCGCCCCGGTGCCCGCGCTCGAGAGCCATGGAGGCGGTGACGTAGCGCCTTCACGGGTGCGATTCAAGGCCCGTTGGCAACGGCGGCCGGGCCTGCCATCGTTCCGGTCGACGCTGGCTCCGAGGTGCTGCGATGCGTGTCTGTCCCCGCTGCAACCTGAAGTACCCCGATGAGAACGATCGGTGCTTCATCGACCGCATGGCGCTGGTGGACGCTCCTGACGAGCGCGTCGGGACCATCCTGAGCGGCCGCTACCTCATCGAGAGCCCTCTCGGAGAAGGCGGCATGGCGACGGTCTATCGGGCGCGCCACACGCTCGTGGACCGACCCATGGCGGTGAAGATCATGAACCGCGAGCTCGCTGGCGACGCGGCCCTGCGGGAGCGGTTTCGTCGCGAGGCCAAGAACGCGGCAGCCCTCGCGCACCCAAACATCATCGAGATCTACGACTACGGTGAGACCGACGACGGCTCGGCCTTTCTCGCCATGGAGCTGCTCGACGGCTCGGTCCTGACGGTTCTGATCGAGCGCGGACCCATGCCCCCCCTGCAGGTTGCGGCCATCGGGCTGCAGATCGCGCAGGGCCTGGCGCGTGCCCACGACTTCAACGTCATTCACCGCGATCTCAAGCCAGACAACGTCTTCGTCTGCCGACGCGCGGACCAGGGGCTGCTCGTAAAGCTCCTGGATTTCGGAATCGCACGCTCGATGCACGACTCGAGGCTCACCAACGCGGGAGAGATCTTCGGGACTCCCCAGTACATGGCCCCCGAACGCGTCACCTCCATCGATGCTGGACCTTCCGCGGACCTCTATGCGCTGGGGGTCATCCTCTTCGAGATGCTCACCGGGCAGCTGCCCTTTCAGGCCAACGACATTCCGGGGTATCTGATCAAGCACCTCCAAGATGCGCCGCCACGACCGTCCGAGATCGTGCCGCAATGCCCGCGCCGGCTCGAGGAGCTGATCCTGTCGCTGCTGGCGAAGAGACCAGAGGAACGCCCCGTCGACGCGCACCAGGTGATCAAAGAGCTCTCGGCGCTCGCGCCGCGGGAAGGGCGCGATAGCGCGGTCCCGCCGCAACCGTCGTCGGCGGGTCGCCAGGTGGCGCCGACCCTGCCGCCCACGACGCTCGAGCGGTGGGCGAAGCGGGCCGCGCTCTTCGACGAGATGGCACGCCGCGCCTTTCCGGGTGCCGATGCGCCGGCTGGCGTGACCCAGATGCTCGGGGGCATCCACGGGATGTTGCGACGCATCCAGCAGTTGCGTTCCGAAGGACTGGTTCATCAACGCAGGCTGGAGGCCATGGAGGCGAACGTCCGAGATGGGCGGGAACGTTTGGGCAACGCGGTGGAAGTGCTGGCCCAGGACCTGTCCCGGGCTCGCGAGGCGGCGCGCTCGGCACGGTCCGAGGTGCAAGGCTACTTCGAGGCCGACGCGCAGGCGGCGGATGGCTACCGCCATGCCCACGCCCGTCTCGAGTCGCTCGGGGGCTACCGTCAGCTCGCCGAGCCGCGCGAGGATCTCGTGCCCGCGCTGCGGGCCACGGTCGACACGCTCGAGCGCTGGGTGCTCACGCGGACGGCCTCCGAGAAGGCGCGTCGCTGGATCGACGCGAAGACGAACGAGGTCACCGATCTGGAGTTCCAGGTTCAGGCCCTTCGCGGACAGCTCGAAAGGCTCGAGGCCGCGCACGGGCAGGAACGGGAAGCTCTAGAGCGCGTCCTCACGGGACATGGAACGGAGGCCGAGCGGATCGAGCAACAGCTGTTGCAGGAGGCGACTCGCTTCTGCACGCCGCTCCGTCAGAGACGGGAGCTCGGCGACCTCTTCGCGCAGCTCGAAGGCGGGTAGGCAGACCCGTCGCGGGGCCCGCGAGCGAGGGTCCACGGCGGCCTTGCCTTCGGGGCGCCTGACGCGCTACGCACGCGCACCATGGACCGTCCTTCCGCCAGCATCGACACCCTCGCCATCCACGCCGGCCAGGAACCCGAGCCCGTCACGGGCGCGGTTATGCCGCCGATCTTCTTGAGCACGACCTTCGCCCAGGACGGTCCCGGCAAGCACAAGGGCTTCGAGTACTCCCGAACCGACAACCCTACCCGGCGCGTGCTCGAGCGCTGCATCGCCGCGCTCGAGGGCGGCAAGCACGGCATCGCGTTCGCGTCCGGCTGTGCAGCGGCCACGACCCTGTTCCACACGCTGGGGCCTCGTGACCACATCGTTGCCTGTGACGATGTGTACGGGGGCACGTTCCGCATCCTCGACAAGGTCATGCGGCCCATGGGCATCGAGGTCACCTGGGTGGATCTGTCGAGTCTCGCTGGTCTCGACTCCGCCATCCGGCCCGAGACCCGCCTGCTGTTCATCGAGACGCCGACGAACCCCATGCTGAAGCTCGTCGACATCGGTGCGGCCTGCGAAATCGCTCACCGTCACGGAGTGCGCGTCGTCGTGGACAACACCTTCGCGACGCCGTGCTTGCAGCGACCTCTCGCGCTCGGAGCCGATGTGGTGCTCCACAGCATGACCAAGTACATCAACGGACACAGCGACGTGGTCGGTGGGCTCCTGGTGACCGACGACGATGCGCTGGCCGAGCGACTGCGGTTCCTGCAGAACAGCATCGGGGCCGTGCCGTCGCCGTTCGACTGCTTCCTCGTGCTGCGCGGAGTCAAGACGCTCCCCGTGCGCATGGAGCGCCACTGCGCGAGCGCGGGGCGGCTCGCGACCTGGCTCGAAGGTCGCCCTGAAGTGGAAGCGGTCATCTACCCAGGGCTCGCGTCGCATCCTCAGGGCGCGCTGGCGAGCCGGCAGATGTCGTCCTTCGGGGGGATGATCACCTTCGTCGTGCGTGGAGGTCTTCCGGCGGCGCGCAGGCTGCTCTCGTCGGTCAGGCTCTTCGTCTGCGCCGAGAGCCTCGGAGGCGTGGAGTCCCTCATCGAGCACCCGGCCCTGATGACGCACGGTTCGGTGCCGCCAGAGGTCCGCGAGCAGCTCGGGATCTCCGATGGGCTCATCCGGATCTCGGTCGGTCTCGAGGCGCTGTCGGACCTACAGGCGGACCTCGAGCAGGCCCTCGAGGCGGCCGCCGGCGCGTAGAGCGTGCCGGCAGGCACCTGGGGCTGCGCGATACGGTCCTCGACAACTCTCGAGTCCGTATGTACTCTATACATATGAAGCGGAAGCTCGTTCAGGCTGGCGCGTCGCTCGCCGTCACGCTGCCGGCCGAGGTCGTCAAGGAGTTCAACCTGCGCAAGGGGATGACGGTCGACGTGTCGGTCCATCCCCAGAGCGGCGCCGTGATCGTCCGTCCGGGAGTGCGCTACCTCGAAGACGGCAAGGTCACGAAACGGTTCGAGAAGCTCGCCGCGAGCGTCGCCGAGCGGTACGCGGAGTCGTTCCGCGAGCTCGCGAAGTGACCGCGTACCTCTCGGTCGAGCAGGTGCTCGCACTGCACGCACTCCAGACGGCTCGCTTCGGAGGTGCGCGCGGCCTACGCGACCGAGGGGGCCTCGAGTCTGCCGTGGCGCGCCCACAGATGACGTTCGGTGGAGAGGATCTCTACCCCGACGTCCCGTCCAAGGCGGCCGCGCTCCTCCACTCCCTCGTGCAGAACCATCCGTTCGTCGACGGCAACAAGCGAGTCGGTGCGCACGCGATGGTGCTCTTCCTCGTGGTGAATGATCACGAGCCGGAGTTCTCCGCGCGGGAGCTGACAGAGATGACCCTCGCGGTCGCGCGCGGCGACCTCCCCGTCGAGACGATCGCGATTTGGATCCGCCAGCGCACGCGCCGCCGCGACGTGTAGCGGTCGGCCATGGGGGGCCCGACCCGGGCTGATCCGCGACGTTGCCCCGCCCACGGGTCGCTGGTAACCTGCCGGCCGACGGGGAGGCTCTCCATGAAGCGATACGTTCTTGCATTGGCAGTCCTGGGCTTGGTTGCCGTCGTCGGCTGCAGCGGGGACGACGCGTCGCCCTACTTCGCAGACATCCAGTGGCAAGTGAGCTGTCATGCCGCGGGAGGGTGTAGCGGGCTTCCCGCCAGAGACATCAATCACCTGAGCGGGGAGAGGGGGCACCGGGTCAGCTGCACGCTGGGCGGTACGCCCGCCATGCGGGTGCTGACGTTCCAGGCCTTCCAGGATGACCCGAGCAGGGACCCCGACGACATGTCCGACCGGCCCTATGGCATCGAGATGCGCAACGCGGTGTTCAACTCCGCGGGCAGCCTGGTTGCGGGCACGGGATGCACGGTCCGCGTGCTCGAGGACAACGACTACGTGGGCGCCTGTGGCTCGGCCCCGATCGCCGACGGTTGCAACGACAATCCGACCCTGACCAGCACGCCCTGCGACCAGCCGTGCATGGTCACGAGCATCACCCTCGGGTCCGACACGGACGGCAACCCGCAGATCCAGGGCAACATCCTCTGCCACGGGCTGCCGAACCAGTCCGACCTCGCCCGCGAGCGCGAGGTGCATTTCCCGGGCGGCGACGACACGATGCCGTTCACGTTCCGCCTCGTGAACTGCAGCGGGCTCTGATCGCACCAGCGGGCGGGTGCGTGAGGCCCCTCAGAGCGCGCGCTGGGCGTGCTCGCTGCCGTCGAAGCGCATGAGGCCGGGTTTGTCGTCGATGACGGTGTGAATCTCCACGGGGCGCTTCCATATGCGCTCGATGGCGACGAGCACCTCGCGGGCCCAATCGAGGCGCAGGTCCACGCCCTGATGGTCGTGCTGGAGCAGGAGCTCACCGCGATTGCTGTGGTTGGAGTCGACCACGTAGACGAAGGGCTGCCCGGCGTTGGTCAGTGAGAAGAGCAGTCGGCCCTTCACTTGCTCGAACTTTCGCGTCTCGATCTCCCAGCGATCGTTCCGCGTGTTGTACCCGAACGTGTAGAGCTTGTGCGCGGCCACGAATTCCGGCGTCAGGAACTCGTCGATGAAGGTCACGTCGTTATAGAGGGCCCGAACCTGGAAGATCTTCTCGCGGCCGAGTCCCGTCCGCCGGTCCCAATGCCGCCTGAGGTCGTGATCGTCGCAGTCCTCCCATTCCTTGCCGAACTGCCCGCGGTTCCACCGGTCCTCGATGTGCCGGTACAGCTCCACGCCGAGCTTGTAGGGATTGAGCTTGCCGCCTGACGTAGCGAGCACACCGGCGCAACGGTCGGCGTACTCGATGATCTCCGAGGCGTCGCAGATGCGTTCGGTCATCATGCGCGAGTGCCAATAGGTCGCCCAGCCCTCGTTCATGACCTTGGTCTGCATTTGCGGGTAGATGTAGTACGCCTCGCGCCGGATCACCGTGAGGATGTCGCGCTCCCAGGGGTCGAGCCGCCCGTGGTCGATGAGAAAACCGAGCACATCCCGATCCGGCCGCTCGGGCAGGCGCTTCGGCTTGTCGCGTTCATCGGTCAGCTTCTTGCGCTGGGCTTGGACGAACTCCTCCGGGTTGATGAAGGACTCCATGTAATCCCTGTCGACGCGCAGAAGCTCGGGCTCGAGTGGCTTGGGTTCCTCGTGAGTCTCCTTCGTGCGGGGCTTTTCCGGAGCGAAGGGCTTGTTCGGATCGATCAGGTTTTCGAGGCTCAGACAGTGGTCGATGTACGTCTCCACCCGCTCGATGCCGACGCGGTTGGCCCACCGTCGAATGATGGCCCCGTGGTTGGCCATCGTATCCACCCACTTGCGGATCGGCTCTCCGGAACGGGGATCCACGCCCTGATTGGTCGCCTTGAAGGTGTAGTTGTTCTTGAAGAAGTCCACGTGGGCGTACACGTGGGCCATGACGAGCTTCTGGTCGACGATGCTATTGCCCTCGAGGAGATAGGCGATAGCGGGATTGTTGTTGATGACCATCTCGTAGATGCGCGAGAGCCCGTACTCGGAGCTCTTGGACATCTGCTCGTACTCCATCCCGAAGCGCCAGTGCGGATACCGGATCGGGAAGCCGCCGTAGCTCGCGACCTCGTTCATCTGGTCGTAGGTGAGCATCTCGTACGACGTGGGGAAGAAATCGAGCCCGTAGCTGCGGGCGATCTCCTCGATCTGCCGCTGCTCTTCCTGCAAATAGCCCGGGAGATCGGTCTTTAGAGCGAACTTGCTCATTACTTACCCTTGCCGAGGAAGTCCCGGATGGAGCCCACGATGGCGTCTCGATCCCGGATCTCGCTCGTGATGATGCGCTCGTCGGCCGGCAAGTGTTCCTTCAGGTCCTTGATGAACTGACCGGACCCGTAGGGGCTCTCGACCTGCCCGTAGCAAAAGACGTTCGACACCGGCAGGAGCTTGGTCTTCAGGATCTCGACGCAGAGGAGCGTGTCGTCCACGCTCCAGTTGTCCCCGTCCGAGAAGTGAAGTGGGTAGATGTTCCACTGGCTCGTCGGATAGTCCGCATCGACGATTTGGCTGCACAGCTTGTAGGCGCTCGAGATCATCGTCCCGCCCGATTCACGCGTGCTGAAGAACGTCTCCCGATCCACCTCGCGCGCCACGGCGTCGTGGATGATGAAGCGGGTCTCGAGCCCCTTGTACTGGCGTTGCAGCCAGGTATCGATCCAGAAGGACTCGATGCGCACGATCTCCTTCTGCTCGTCGCCCATGGAGCCGGACACGTCCATCATGTAGACGATCACGGCGTTGGCCACCGGCTCCTCTTCGGTCTTCCACGAGCGGTAGCGCATGTCCTCGCGCGTCGGGATGATGACGGGGTTGTCGGGGTTGTAGGTCCCCATCGAGATCTGGCGGCGGATGGCGTTGCGGAACGTGCGCTTGAAGTGGCGCAGCGAGGCGGGGCCCACCAGGCGAATGCCGACGTAGCGGTCCTTCTGGTCGACGATGGTGCTCTTGCCCCGGTCCTCGATGTTCGGCAGCTCGAGCTCCTCGCCGAGGATGTCGGCCAGCTCCTCGAGCGTGATGTCCACCTCGAGGACGTGCTCGCCGGCCTCCGAGCCCGCCTTGCCCGTGCCGTCGCCCTCCTCCCCCGAGAGGGGATCGCCGGGCTCGCCGTCGCCCTGGCCCACGCCGCCCTGTTGCTTGTCCGCGAAGCGGAAGCGCGGGATGTCGACCTGGGGAATCGGGATGGACACCACGTCCTTCCCCTGCTTGCCCATCAGCTCGCCCTTGGAGATGTACTTCCGGAGGTTCTGGCGGATCTTGCCGCGCACGATCTGCCGGAAGCGCGAGTGGTCCTGGTCGATCCTCAGCGACACGTGGACAGTCTACGCGGGCATGCGGGGGGTGACCAGCGCGGGGCGCGTCACCCGGGAGACCTGCAGTTGCCGTCCGGGTCGCACAGACCGAGTGGACCGGACTCGGGATCGTCGCGGCACACGCCTGGACGCGGGAATTCCTGCGGAACACAGACGCGGCGACCCGGGTACTCCCTGCAGTTGGACCAGCAGTCGCACTGCGCGTTCACCTCATCGACCATGCGCCCGCATTGCGGGAGCTCCTCGCAGAAGTGGTCGATGCAGACCTCGAGGTACGTGCCCTCCGTCGGGCTCTCGGATGTGCACAGCTCTCCGTCATCTCTGCCCCAGCAGTCGTTGTCGCCCTTGTCGTTCAGCTTGTTCTCGACGATGGCGGAGCACCCTGCGGCCGTCACGCCGAAGCAGGCGGCGAGTAGCACGACCCAGAATCCAGCTCGCGCCGCCATCAGAACATCACCTCCGCGCTCGCACCCGCGCCCGTCGGCGCGACCCAGGGGCCGAGCCGAAGCGCGGTCGGCTGCGCCGCTTCCTCGTCGTCCCCATCCTCGAGAAGGAGCCAGAGCAGGCCCACACCCCCGGCCAACACGGCGCCGATGAAAGAAATGTCCGCGATCGCCGCGAGGACCAGCGGGCCGTCCCTGCCTCCTACAGTGTCCGGATTGGCATCGTCTGCCGCGCCCAGGGCGCCCAGGCCGAAGAGGCTCCCCACGACGAAGAGGGCGCCGGCCCCACCCAGGAAGAGGTACGGCCAGACCGAGCCCCCGCTGTCCTGTGTGGCGGGTCTGCCCTCGTCGATCGGCGCCGCCTCGAGCTCGGCCGCGACATCGACCGTGTCGCCGGCGGGAACGACCACCGTGGCGTTGAAATCGCGATAGCCCTCGAGCCGGATCACGATCCGATGCGTGCCCGGCTCGAGGCCGATGGCGTCGGGTCTCGGCGCCCGCCCCCAGTCCTGACCGTCGACCAGGATCGTCGCGCCGTCGGGCGCACCCGTGATGCGCACGCCGGTGCGCCCGACCCGCTCGCGCAGCGCCGACCTCCGCGCGCGGGCGTCCGCCTGATTCTCGTCCGTGGCCTCGGCGGTCTCGAGGTAGCGATCGAGGGCGGCCGCCGCGTCCTGCAAGCGCCCGAGACGCTCGTATGCCTGCGAGAGATTGAACTGGATGCGCGGGCGGGGATCCGCTTCGTACGCGGCGTCCCACTCGCGGATCGCCGTCTCGTAGTCCCCCTGCTGATACGCGGTCTGACCCCGCTGGAAATGCGCGCGCGCCTCCTCGGTGGCCTCACCTTCGCCGGTGTCCTGGGCCAGGGCGATCGGCCCCGTGCCCGGCAGCGCTCCTAGGAGCGCGATCGCCGTGAAAAAAGTGCGAAGCATGGCCCGAGGGAACCACAAAACCCGACGACCCGCCACAACATGCATCGCCGGCGCGAGCTCAGGGAGGCGCACACCCGTTGGTTCAACGGTCGGCGCCGACGCTCGCGTTGCGCGCCGCGACTCGGGCCGGCACGGCGGCATAGCGACCGGGAAACATGAGAGCTTCCCACAGCTCACCCACGTGCGACGGCGGGCTTCCTCTGGGGAGCTCCTGCTCCTCGGCCCCCGGTGGCGGCCAGGGCGGGACGCCCACGACGTCGCGCACCGTTCCCGCTTCGGTGGTGACCAGGACCTCGACGTGGTCGCGGGCCTGCGTGCTGGTGTCGCCCGTGGTGGTCAGCGAGGCGCCGGCCAGGGCGACCCTGAGGTGAGCCGACCGCGGCTCCTCGACCGCATGGAAGGGGAAGCCCTCGAGCCGCACGTCGGCGACGCCGCGACCCGGGCAGTCCACCGAGAGGTTGCCCTCCTCGAGGCCCGTGCGCGTGGCCCTCATGCTGTAGACCGAGCACCGGGCGACCGGGACCGAGTCGGGCGGTGTGGCCGGCTGGGGTGGGGGCGCCACCTGGCTCAGCGCCACGATGGAGCGAAAGTGCGCGCCGCCGGCGAGCTCGATGGGCGTATCCGGGCGGGAAGCCTCGGGACCGTCGACCGCGGCCTGCCCAGATGCCGCCAGCGCGGAGCCGGACCAGGCTTCCACGTCGAGGGCGGTCATGGCCGTGTCGTCGTGGCGCGTGGCCGGTGGGGCGCCGCAGCCGCTCACTCCGACGCAGCACGCGACTAGCCACCAGGAGAAATAGTCGAGACGCACGATTCCCAGAGCCTACTCGATTTCGGCCCGCGGCAAAGAAAGGGGCTCACGACCCTGCCGAGAGCCGGGCCAGAGCCGTCACATGAACTCGTCGGCGCCGATGTCCGGGCTCGCGTCCCGGGTCTCGCCTTCGTAGTCCGTCCTCGGTGAGCCGACCGTCGAGCCCGCGTCGATGCACATGGACGTGGGTCCGAGGTGTACGTTGAGCGGGTACCCCACGAACATCGGATCGACTGAGATGTTGCCGGCGGCGGTCGTGTCCGTGAGAGCGTTCACCGCGGCCACCGTGGTGACGTCGGTCGTGTCTTCGTCGCGGTAGAGCGCGGCGGGCATCATGAACGGGTCGAAGTCGTTGTTCTCCACGATCCGCGGATCGGCGGCCGCGTCCTGCTCCCAGAGGCCGTACGCGATCGAGCACACGCCCGCCCGCAGGATGTTGTTGCGGAAGATGCCCTCGCCGCCCGCCGGCGCCATCGCCGCCACGTCCATCGCTACGGCTGCGCTCCGGCACCCCGCGGCCATGCCCGCACCATCGATCGTGTTGGAGTGCACCACGAGCTCGTTGCGACCGGTGGCCGCGACGACGCGCAAGCCGATGAACTCGCGCCCGGCGACGGAGGACCCCGCGCACGTTCCGCCCGCGATCGCGTTGTTTTGGACGCGCGCCCAGGCATCCCTGCTGAAGAGGCCTACCGCTGAATTGGTCCCGCATCCACCGGAGATGATGTTGCTGTCCACGAAGGCGCCCGTGTTCTCGAGCCAGACGCCCCAGCTGTCCACGCCCGCGCGGCCCGTGATCGTGTTGTTTGCGACGCGGTTACAGGCCCCGTCCTCGCACATCACGCCGATCGACGTCGGCGGGTACCCAAACGATGAGCCCTCGATGAGCTGGTTGCCGAGCACGACACAGCGGCTGGTCACGCCGGCCGCGAGGCCGCAGTGGACACCGGTGGCGCCGACCGTGCCGCCCTCGCCTCCGCCCGTGATGCGCACGTTACCGTCGATGACCGGGTGGCAGTCGCCCACGGCTCGCACGCCGTCCACGCGAGTCGTCGGGTTGTCGCCCGACGCCGCGATCACGAAGTTGTCGACGATCCAGGGTGCAGCGCCCCCGCAGTCCGTCATCCAGATGCCGTGCGAGTCGAGCTCGCCCCCCCAGGCGTTGATGAGGTTCGCACGGATGACCGTGCCCGTGGCGTCACCCGTGACCCGAATGCCGGCGCCCCGCGAAGATCGGAGCGTACACCACGAGGCACGCAGAGGAAGGGGCGCGCCCAGGGACCGGCTGCGCCCTCAGGTCGGCTCGCTCGGCTCCCCGTCTTCCCCGTCGGCGTGTCCGGCCCCGGATGAGCCGGGGTCGGGCTCGGGCACAGGCTCGAGCCATTCCGCGGAAACCGGGAAGACCCTCCCATCCTCACCGAATTCGACGGCTACCAGTCCGTCCGAGGTGTGCTCGACGACGACGCCCTCATGCACCCTGGCGTAGGCCGGCAGGGTCATGGAGCAATCCCGCTTGATTCGCACCCGCTGACCTGGCTGGAGATCCGGCGTCGACATGACTCCGAGCCATTGTCCCCCCCTGGACCATCCGCGTCACGTTTTGGGCCAATTCGGCCCTGGGAGCATCCTCCCGTGCCCCGGGCGCCTGGGGCGGCTATGATCCCATTGTGACCGCGCAGGACAAAGCCGACGAGCAACCGGACCTGCTTCTGGTCTACGGCCCGGCCCCAGACGGACGTGGCCAGAGCGTCATCCGGCGGCGCAACAACAGGCTGGAGGCCGGGTCCCTCATGCCCCTCGTCCATGGACGACCCATCGAGGGCGAGGTCGTCGCTCTCAAGCCACGGCCCGAGCACCCGCGCCTGTTCGAGGTCAAGACCGAGTGGGCGGCCGAGGTGCGCGAAACGCCGGAGCGCGCTCAATCCGGGCCCGTGCGCGTTACGAACGAGCGCTACCGCGACGGTTGGAAGTCGATCTGGGGCGCGACTGACCGCAAGCCCGACGCCGATCTGAACTGACGCCAGGCGACGACGCGGTTTCACCTCGCGTGGGGCCGACTATTCCTTCACGTCCCCGCGGGCGAAGATGCTCGCCACGTAGCTGAGCACGTCCGTGGCCGACGCCTCGTTGTACCCGTAGTACTTGATCAGGCGGCCCTTGATGATGTCGATCTTGTCCTGCGTCTCCTTGTCGATGACGTTGGAGACGAAGCTCGAGAGCTTGATGGAGTCCTTCTGGTCTTCGAAGAGCTTCATCTCGAGCGCGCGGCGCAGGCGGTCGTTCGTGTCGTACTCGAACTTCTTGCCTTCGATCGCCAGGGCGCCGATGTAGTTCATGATTTCGCGGCGGAAATCCTCCTTGCGGCTCTCGGGGATGTCGATCTTGTCCTCGATGGAGCGCATCAGTCGCTCATCTGGCTCCTCGTCCCGCCCCGTGTACGGGTTCTTCACCTTCTCCTTCAGGGCGTAGGCGCGGATGTTGTCGATGTAGTTGGAGGAGAGGCGGCTGATCGCCGCCTCGTCTGCACTGATGGCGCGCTGCACCTCGTTCTTCACGATCTCCTCATACTCGTTCTTCACGATGCTGATGATCTCGCGATAGCTCTTTCGTTGGTCCTCGGACGAGATCAGCGAGTGGTGCCGGAGCCCCTTCTCGAGCTCGTTCATGATCATGAACGGGTTGATGTATCCCTCCGAGCCCTCTCGCACCAAAGCGTTGGAGATCTTGTCCTGGACGTAGCGCGGCGAAATCCCGTCCAGTCCCTCGCGCTTGCACTCCTTGCGCAGCTCCTTGACGTTGTCCTGCGTGAAACCGGGCAGGATCTTCCCATCGTAGAGCTTGAGCTTCTGCAGAAGCGAAAGCTGGTGCTTCTTCGGTTCCTCGAGTCGCGTGAGAACCGCCCACATGGCAGCCACTTCCAGGGTGTGCGGAGCGACGTGTTTGCCCCGCAGGCGCTCGGCGCTGAAGTCCTTCTGGTAGATCTTGATCTCCTCCGTTTGCTTCGTGATGTAGGGGATGTCGATCTTGATGGTCCGGTCCCTGAGCGCCTCCATGAACTCGTTGTTCAAGAGCTTCTTGTACTCGGCCTCATTCGTGTGACCGATGATCACCTCGTCGATGTCGGTCTGGGCGAACTTCTTCGGCTTGATCTTGTGCTCCTGAGTGGCCCCCAGCAGGTCGTAAAGGAAGGCCACGTCGAGCTTCAGGACCTCGACGAACTCCACGATGCCTCGGTTGGCGATGTTGAACTCGCCGTCGAAGTTGAACGCACGCGGGTCCGAGTCGGATCCGTACTCGGCGATCTTGCGGTAGTTGATGTCGCCCGTGAGCTCCGTGGAGTCCTGGTTCTTCTCGTCCTTGGGCTGGAACGTGCCGATGCCCACGCGGTCCTTCTCGCTCAGCACGAGCCGTCGGACGCGAATGTGGTTGCGGATGACCTTGCCCCAGTCGCCCTCGTAGCGCTCCATGAGCTTCGTGAAGATGAAGCGACAGGAAGGATTGAGATCCCCGTCCACGCTGAGTCGATACCTGTCGTTGCCCAGCGCCAGCTCGTGCACGGTGCGCTCGCGCCACTCGGACGGGACGAGTCGCAGCGGCTCCTCGTGCATCGGGGACTCCATCTCGTCGTCGTCCCCGGCGAGCCCGGTGTTCTTCACGTTGACCCAGCGGTACGTGTAGAGGGCCCCCTCCTGAGTTCGCGAGTAGTTCTCGACGCCCTTCTTGAGCAGCCTCGCGATGGTGCTCTTGGAGGACCCAACCGGCCCGTGCAGCAGGATGATGCGCTTCTCCGGGCCGTACCCTTGCGCGGCTGCGCGCAGGACGTGCACGAGCCGCATGAGTGGGATATCGAGCCCGAAGATGGCGTCCTTGCCGTTCCCGATGGGGTCCTTGAAGAACGGGTAGCGGACGAGGCGCTTCTTGTTGTCGATGTACTCCTCTTCCCCGTAACTCACGATCATGTCGTAGGTGCGCTGAAAGGAGTTGCGCGTCACCTGGGGGCGGT
>Ga0214473_10003625_pt1 | contig 18685 bp, 17 predicted proteins | sample RVTome_7_FD_203509 | JGI IMG/M metagenome (GOLD analysis project Ga0214473, IMG submission 203509) | Soil microbial communities from uranium-contaminated site in the Upper Colorado River Basin, Wyoming, United States - RVT98D197 | ecosystem: Environmental > Terrestrial > Soil > Contaminated >... | reverse complement strand
GCGCGAAGCTGAAACGCGGAAACCGCGATCCGGCCGTCGGGAAAATGGTCCGCCGTTGCGGTTGCGGCAAGCGAAAGCCGGAGATTCGCACCGGTCCCCTTGCCTCCGTCCGTTCGTTCCAGCCCCGCCGGATTCTTCCAGGAGAATGCCGCATGGACCCTCTCCCTGCTGTTCCCGGAGAGCGCGATTTCCGCGTCCCCCGCGCCGGCGGGACGCCAAGCGAAGCCCCATTCCTTCCATGGAGCCGTGCCGAAAGACGCGCGCGCAAGGGACAGTTTCCCTTCTCCCTGGCCGGAGGCGAGGTCATAGGATCCGCTGCCTGAGAAGGTTCCTCCCAAGAGTTTCCCCTTCAGGGATTCCATCCGGATTTTCCTTTTCGACACCGTCGCGGCAAGCTCCGCCTCCACCGCGGTGTTCCCGCGGAACCGGCCGTTGTGGAGGATCAGCCTCCCCGAGCCTGTTGGATCCTCCAGGTTCCCCGCCAGTTCGGCGGAGAAATCGACGCTCCCGTTTTCCGCGAGCTTCCCGATCCAGCGGGCATAGGGGGCCCCCGCGGAAATCCAGCGGGCCAGGTCGACGTCGCCCGACAGTTTCACGTCGCCGGACTTCCGGGAAGGTTCCACGAAGCCCGAGATCCTCACGGTGGCGGACGGTCCCGAGGCCCGGATTTTCCGGATGCGGAGCACGCCTTTCTGGTCGATCAGGTCCGCCTCCAGGGAGGTGAACGGCCATTTCCCCGCTCCCGCGTCCGGGAGGACGATCTCCCCCGAAACCTCTTCCGCCTGGAGGAAAAGTCTTGTCCCGAGGAATTTCACTTCGCGGAGGCGCAGTTCCGGGACCCTTGCTTCCCACCGTTTCAGGGGTCCGAACGGCCCGATGCGGACGTTTCCCCCGAGGAGAATGATTTCCGGCATCGGCCCCGTCTGCTTGCCGGCACGCAGCCGGTCGATCACCGGCCGGTCCGCTTCCTCGGCGTGCAGGGTGAACTTCCGGAGTCGAATGCGGGAAACCGGGGAATCGCCGAAGACCAGGCGTCCGGGAGAAAGGGAGACGTCGACGCTTCCGGCCCGCAGGAGCTCAATCTCCGGCTGCTCGTCCACGACGACCAGGTTGTCCAGCGAGACTCGCGGGTAGAATAGATGGAAGCGGAGGTTCCTGTAAGAAACCCGAAGCCCGTACCTTGCGGCCTCCTCCCGGATCGCCTCCTCTGCCTTGCGCAGACGGTCGGGGATCTCGCGGGAAAGCCGCCATGCCCCAAACGCCAGGAAGACGACGAGGAGGAGGCCCCCTGCTGTCCACCACGCCCATCGCCTCGACATGACTACCAATTATAGAGGAAATCATCGAAAAGCGAAGAGCCCCTTCCCCGCGGCAGAAGAGGCTCTTCGTCGCACCGGGACGCGTTCCCGGGAACCATCGAATGGAGCGGGCGACCGGATTCGAACCGGCGACGTCAAGCTTGGGAAGCTTGCATTCTACCCCTGAATTACGCCCGCCCGTTCACCGTTTTTTATCACAGGAACGAAGGGAAATGCAACCCTGTCGCGACGGAGAAACTTTGCCGCCTACGGGCGGTCGTGCTCCACGCGCGAGGCGACGTCTCGGTAATGGGGCGCCTCCTCGAAAATCGAGCGGAAGATCTCTTTCGCTTCCTCGTCCTTCCCGTCGCGCGACAGCAGCACCGCCTTGTGGTATCGCAGGTCCCGGACTTCCGACTCCGTCAAGGACTCCGAGGAAAGCACCTCGTCGAGCGTCGCGACGGCCGAAACGAAATCCCCCTTTGCGGCAAGCGTGTCGGCGAGCAGGGAGGAGGCGCCCACGAACAGCTCCGGCCTCTGCCGTGCACGGATGAATTCCCCGACCGCCTCGTCCAGCAGCCCCATCTCCTTGTAGGCGATTCCGAGGTTGTACCGCGCGTCGGGATCGGATTCGCCGATTTCTTCCTGTACCTTCGCCTGGAGCCGCGACAGCGCATCCCGGACGATACTGTCCTCCTCGCGATACTCTGCATCGGACGGCGAAGGTTCCATCGGTTCCGGTGCCGGGCCTTCCGGAGGGGCGGAGGAAGGCGCCGTCGGTTCGGCCAGCTTCCGCGCCGCGTCGGCGAAGGAGAAGGCGTCCGCCGCCGCCACGTCCCACCCTTCACGGATCGCTGCGAGGACCCGTTCCATCTTCTCGACATCCTCGAGATGCCCCTCGCTCCGGGCCTTCTTGAGGACCCGCGAAAGGAGCGCGTCACCCTCGGAATTCCTTCCGACCCTCAGCCACAGGAACCCGCAAGACTCGAGGATCTCAACGTCATCCCCGGCCGACAGGACCATCGCGGTCAACCGTTCGACAAACTCCGGGACCATCCCCGAGGGGACGGCCCGGCGCGCGGCCTTCACCAGTTCGTTGATCGCCTCGTAGAATTTCCGCTGGGACCGCAAGAGATCCGCGATGTACAGCGACGGCAGCGGAGACCGTGGAAGACTCTCGCCCGCCTGCCGGAAGAACTCTATTTTTTGATCGTCCGAAACGAACAGGCCCTGGCGGGCGGCCACGCTTTCCATCTCCCCGTGTGCGTCCCCCGTGAGCCCTTCCTGCGCAAGCAACCGGATGAGCCAGCGCAGGAAATCGATGTTGGACGGGTCGTGCTTGAGCATCTGGCGCAGGACGGCCACGGCCTTCCCCGCGAAACCGTCCTTTTCGTACATCACGGCGGCCCGCGCCAGCTGGTCAAGCCCCTCGACCACCTCCCCCTGGCGGAGGAGGAAGATGCCGAGCTTCTGCCGGGTCTGGGGATCCTGGGGGGCAGCCTGCACGCGTCTCGACAGGGACAACCGGTCCTCCCCCTCCCGGGTGGAGAAGATCTTCTTGATGGAATCGATGAAACCCACAGGTTATTCGCTCCTCATCGTGCCGCGGCCGGCGGTCGCAACAGGGCCATCCGTGCGTTCAGCTCCTGGCCTTCGCCAGGAAGTTCGTCCAGAGCCGTCCCTCGGTGAAATCGGTATTGTTCATCATTTTCTTGTGGAAGTCCGTCGTGGTCTTCACGCCCTCGATCTGGAGCTCGTCGAGCGCCCGACGCATCCGGCTGATCGCCTCGTTCCGGTCCTCTCCGTGAACGATCAGCTTCCCGAGGAGCGAATCGTAGGTGGGAGGGATGACGTACCCGGGATAGATTGCGGTGTCCACGCGCACGCCGAATCCCCCGGGGAAGAGGCAGGACCGGATCGTTCCCGGGGACGGGATGAAGTTCTCGGAGTCCTCGGCGTTGATGCGGCACTCGATGCCGTGCCCCCGGAAATGGATATCCTTCTGCTCGAACCGGAGCTTTTTCCCGTCCGCGATGCGGAACTGCTCCCGCACGATGTCGACCCCCGTGATCGCTTCGGTGACGGGATGCTCCACCTGGATGCGGGTATTCATCTCCAGGAAGTAGAACTCCCCGTCTGGAACATACAGGAATTCGATGGTCCCAACATTGTTATAGCCCACCGCCGTCGCCGCGTCCACGGCCGCCTTCCAGAGACGGTTGCGGATCCGCGCGGGAATGAACGGCGCGGGCGCCTCCTCGATCAGCTTCTGGTGGCGCCGCTGGATCGAGCAGTCGCGGTCCCCCAGATGGACCACGCTTCCGAAGCAGTCCCCCATGATCTGGACTTCGACGTGCCGGGACTGCTCGAAGTATTTCTCGATGTAGACGTCCGGGACGCCGAACGCCGAAAGGGCCTCCGACTGCGCCGTGAGGAATGCATTGATGAAGGAGGCCGGGCTGTGGACAATCTTCATCCCCCGTCCGCCTCCTCCGGCGGCCGCCTTGATGATCACGGGGAACCCGATTTCCTTGGAGATCTTGAGCCCCTCTTCCTCCTCCGTGATCGCGCTGTCACTCCCCGGGACGACGGGAACCTTCACCTTCTGGACCGCCCGCCGCGCCTCGATCTTGTTCCCCATCAGGCGGATCGCCTCGGAGGAGGGCCCGATGAACTTCACGCCGTAGTTTTCGCAGATTTCCGCGAACGCCGGATTCTCGGCCAGGAAGCCGTATCCCGGGTGGACCGAGTCGGCGTCGGTGATCTCGATGGCGCTCAGGATGGAGGGAACGTTCAGGTAGCTCTCCGCGCTTTCGGGCGGGCCGACGCAGACCGACTGGTCGGCCATCCGGACGTGCATGGCGCCCTTGTCGACGGTGGAATAGATCGCGACGGTCTTGATCCCCATCTCGCGACAGCTACGGATGATGCGGACGGCGATCTCTCCCCGGTTGGCGATCAGCACCTTGTGGATCATGCCGTCCCCTTCAGTCCGGCGCGATGTGGAACAGCGGCTGCCCGTAGGCCACCGGCTGCCCGTTCTCGACGAGGATCGCCGCCACCGTGCCGCCGGCGTCGGATTCGATCTGGTTCATGATCTTCATCGCCTCGACGATGCAGAGCACCTGCCCCTTCGTGACGCGCGCGCCGACCTCGACGAACGGAGAGGCGTCCGGTGCGGGGGCCCGGTAAAACGTACCGACGATCGGGGAGACGATCTCCTTGACGTTGGTCTTGGGCGCAGGCGCCGTCTCCGCGCGGGAAGGCTCCCCGGCAGGCGCCGCCGGAGGCGGGGCGGGAACGGACGCGGCCTGGCGGACTTCCCCCGACGGCCCGCGGCGCACCTTCAACACATTTTCCCCCCGGACCACCTCGAGCTCCGAAACGTCGGACCCCTTCAGGAGTTCCAGGATTTCCTTTATCTCTTTGAGATTCATGTCGTTCCCCTCCAGTCTCCCGTCACTACGCTCGCTCGATGTAGGTTCCCGTTCGGGTGTCCACCTTGATCTTATCCCCCACGTTGAGGAACAGGGGGACCTGCACGACGGCGCCGGACTCCAGATTTGCCGGCTTGCTGCCCCCGCTCACGGTATCTCCCCTCACTCCCGGCTCCGTCTCGATGATCCGGAGTTCGATGAAGATGGGAAGGTCGATCCCGATCGGCTCTCCCCGGTAAAAGAGGATCTTGACGGGCAGGTTCTCGATCAGGTAGTTCCCGGCGTCGCCGACGTGGTCCCCGCCGAGGTAAATCTGCTCGTAGGTCGCCGTGTCCATGAAATGGTACGCATTCTCCATCCTGTACATGAACTGCATGTCCCGGTCTTCAAGGTCCGGTTTGTCGACCTTGTCCCCGCTCCGGAAGGTGTGCTCGAGCACGGCGCCCGTTTTGAGGTTCTTCAGCTTCGTCCGGACGAACGCTCCCCCCTTCCCAGGCTTGACATGCTGGAAATAGACGATGACGTACGGGTCCCCTTCGAACTCGATCTTCAGCCCGTTGCGAAAATCGGCTGTTGTAAACACGAACCTCTTCCCCTCTCATCCCGGAAGCGGAAACGCTTTCGGGAGATAGGTGATCCGCTCCCCCCGCCTCCCGGCAACCCGTACCATGTCCTCGAGCCTCACCCCTCCCCTTCCGGGGAGATAGACCCCAGGCTCCACGGTGACCACCATCCCCTCGGAAAGCCGGTCCTTCGATCGGAGAGAGAGCGAGGGGCGCTCGTGGATGTCCAGGCCTACGCCATGGCCGGTAGAATGAACAAAATACTTTAAATATCCCGACCGGTCCAGAGATTCCCGTACGCGGGCGTCGACCTCCCGGCATAGGATCCCGGGCCGTATCGCCCGGATGCCCGCCTCCTGCGCCCGGCGAACGGCATCGTACGCCTTCCGAAAGGACCCGGAAGGCCGCCCGGGGAGCAACGTCACCGTTTCGTCCGAGCAGTAGCCTCCCTTCCGTGCTCCGAAATCGATGATCACGGAATCCGCGTCGCCGATCCTGGAGGAGCTGGGGACGGCATGGGGCATCGCGGCGCGGGGGCCGGAGGCGACGATGGGCCGGAAGGAGGTCTCCTCCGCGCCCCGGACTTTCATCTCCCGCTCGAGGTCTGCGGCCACCTCCGATTCGGTGCGTCCCCGGTAGCCCCTGGAGAGCACGGCAAGAAGGGCGCACGACGCGGCGACCGCTGCTTCCTCCATCGCGCGGACTTCCCCCTCTTCCTTTCGCATCCGGAGCCCCTCTACGGGGTCCTGGAGCGCCACCCACTTCCTCTCGGAGCCGCGGGAGAGGAGCCGGAACAACTCCACGGACAGGTGGCGGGACTCGAATCCGATCCGTGCGGGGCGTGCGTGCCGGATCCGTCGAGTCACCTCCCTCCATTTCCGGTCGGTGATGGCGACGTCCACGCCGCGGACCTCCTGCCGCGCCTGCACGGCATATCGTCCGTCGGTCACCAGCATCGCCCCTTCTGCCGATACCAGGAGGGCGGCGTCGCTGCCGCCGAACCCGCAAAGATAGCGGATGTTCGTCAACCGAACGCTCAGGAACAGGTCGATCTTACGGCGGGACAGGAAGGAAACCAGCCGCCGGATGCGAGGATCACCTGCCGGCAAGTCCGCCCGCTTCCCGTAAATGGTTTACCAGAGCCGAAAGGGCGAGGACGTATCCGTATCCTCCGAAGCCGGCGATCCGGCCCATGACAACGTCCTCGACGAGGGAGGTCCGACGGAACGGCTCGCGCTTCCACGGGTTGCTCAGATGGAGCTCGACGGCGGGTACTCCCGCGTAGACCAGGGCGTCGCGGATCGCGACGCTGGTGTGCGTATACCCGCCAGGATTGATCACCAGGCCGTCGAAACTCCCCCGAACTTCCTGAAGCCTGCCGACAAGCTCCCCCTCGTGGTTCGACTGGAAGAACTCCACGGCGACCCCTTCCCGGCGGGCGGCCCGGGCAACCTCGCGCCGGATCTCGTCGAGGGTCATTTTCCCGTAGACTTCCGGCTCCCGCTTTCCCAGAACGTTGAGGTTCGGGCCGTCGATGAACAGGATGCGGGGACGGACCTGTCGCTTCACAGCATCTCCTTTGCGCGCCGCGCCCCGAGGCGAAGGTAGAAGCGGCACTTCCCGGCGACAGCCCCCGGGTCCGCGACCAGCAGGAGGATGTAGTCCTCCGTCACCTTGCGCACCAGGACGATCCCCTGCTCGCCGGCCAGGAGCAACTCCGAGGCGGGGCCGAGACCGCATTCTCCGGCGATCCGGCCGGACTCCTTGAAAAACTGCGCCATTTCGGCGCAGAGGGCGGCAAGATCGCGGCTTTCCGGGGAGATCTGCCACTCCTCCACGACCAGCCCGTCAACCCCCGCCAGCGCACCTCCATGAACGGAGGCATCCTTCTGGTGAAATCCCTCAATGAGGTTCCGAAAGGTCATATCCATACTCCTTTGCGATCGCGTCGAGGAAGGCTGCGAGGGCCGCCACGGCCCTCCTTTCCTCCTCGTGCGCTTTCTTCCATTCCAGTGCCCGGTGATCCTCCGGATCGCGCATCAGGATCTCGTCGACGATCCGCAGGGCCGTCTCCTTCTCCCCCTGCTCCCAGTAGACGTTGGCCATTGTGATCGTTCGTATCGGCGGGCCAGGCGGCGGGGCATCCGCGACGGGAACGGGACTCTCCGGAGTGCCCGGCAATCGGTCGGCCGGACGGATCTCGAAGGCCCCTTCCGGGAGGAGGATCACATCCTCCAGCGGTTCGGGAGGCGCAACCGCTTCCCGGGGAGGGGACCGGTGGAGTTCCTCCTCGATTTCGCGGGCCACGCGTTGCACGTGCGCGTCCGCTGGGGACTGCTGGAGGACCTCCTTGATCATTTCCCACGCCGCGGCATGCTTCCCGGTGCGGCGATAGACATCCGAGAGAAGCACCATGGCCTTGAGATCGCTCGGATTGGACTCCACCCGCCTTTCGAGGATCGCTGCCGCCTCCTCGTGGCCGCCTCGCTCGATCCGTTCCTGGAGTTTCCTTTCCTCTGCCGGATCGATGCCCGCCACGCGGCCCCTTCGCAGAATCTCGGCGCGAATCGCGGGCAGCTCCTTCCGCAGGAGCGCCAGAGGAACCCGTTTCAAGGCGCAGGCGCCGGGAGCGGTCACCATCGGAATGTCCACGTCCGACGCAACCCGTTTCTTGTCCAACCCGACCGCCGAGGCGATCGAGGAAAGCGCGAGACCGGGATCGTCGAGGGCAAACCCCATTTCCCGCAACAGGGAAAAGAGACGCTCCTCCACTTCCGGAGGGGTAATTCCCAGCCGTCGGGAAAAAATCACCTCCCAGGCGAGCCCCATCGCAACCGCTTCCCCGTGGAGAAGGGCGCCGTAGCCGGAGGACTGCTCCAAGGCATGCCCGATGGTGTGACCCAGGTTCAGGATGCGGCGGATGGACGATTCCCTTTCGTCCTTCCCCACGATCGACGCCTTGAAAGCAACGGATCGCCGGATAACGTCGTGCCACTCCTGCCCGGACATCGACTTCCACCCCGCGCCATTGGAGCAGAGCGTCTTCCAGAGGACCGCGTCACCCGCGAGACCGCACTTGACCACTTCGGCCATCCCGGCGCGCAGATTCCGGTCGTCCAGCGTTCGGAGAAAGTTGTGGTCGATGAAAACCGCCCGCGGCTGATGGAACGCCCCCACGAGGTTCTTCCCTTCCGGGAGGTTGAACCCCGTCTTGCCTCCCACGCTGCTGTCCACCTGGGAGAGCAGCGTGGTCGGAATCTGAATGTAGGGGAGGCCCCGCAGGTAGGTTGCGGCGGCGAAGCCGGCGAGGTCCCCGACCACCCCTCCGCCGAAGGCAACCACCAATGCATCGCGGTCCGCGTTCCCTCGCGCGAGAAAGGAGTAGATCCCGCGGGCTGTTTCCCAGCCTTTCGACTCCTCCCCCGGCTCGAACGAGTGGACATCATGTGGGATCCCGGCAAGCCACCGGCGGATGTCCTCCCCGTAGATCGAGGCGACGTTCCGGTCCGTGATCACGAACACCGAGCCGTCCGGGTAGAAGCGGCAAATCCATTCCTGGAACAGGGAATAGATGTCTTCCCCGAAAAAGATGTCGTACGACCGATTGCCCAGTGGGACCGTGAGCATGTCGGAGGTCACCCGCGCCCTCCTTCCCGCCGCGGAACGGGGCGCCGTGCGAGCAGGGCAAGGATGCGATCCGCGATTTCCGGGACGGTACGGCCGTCCGTTGACACGGTGAAATCGGCCTCCTGGTACGCCGGTCGGCGCCTTTCCATCAATTCCCGCAATTTCTCCGCATCCTTTTCCCCGGGGAACAACGGTCGGGAGCGGTCCCCCGAGAGCCGTTCCAGGACCGACTCGACGGAGACGTCGAGAAAAACGACCGGAGCGTACGCCTTGAGCGCCTGCCGGTTCGCTTCATCGACGAAAGCCCCCCCTCCGGCCGCCACCACACGCCCCGGCGCAGATACCGCATTCCGGATCGCTGCCCTCTCCATTTCGCGGAACGTCCCCTCTCCGCAAGAGGTGAAGATCTCCCCGATGCCCTTACCGGCGGTCTCCTCGATCTGTGCGTCCACGTCGACGAATTCCGCCCCGAGACGCTCCGCCAGGATCTTCCCGACGGAGCTCTTCCCCGCCCCCATGAATCCCACGAGCACTACCTGGCGTAAACGCTTTCCGTCCCATTTCATCGAGCGCCGATGCTGCGCAGGTAACGGGCATAATTATATTGGATTTCCCGCATCGAATCGCCACCGAATTTCTCCAGGAAGGCGTCCGCGAGGACGATCCCCACCATCGCCTCCAGAACGACCGAGCACGCCGGAACCGCGCAGACGTCGCTGCGCTCGCGATGAGCCACCGCCTTCTTCCAGGTCCCGATGGCAACCGTGCGCAAGGGCCGGGACTGTGTCGGAATGGGCTTCATCGCGGCGCGCACGAGGACGAACTCCCCGTCGCTCATCCCCCCCTCCACGCCTCCCGCCCGGTTGGTTCTCCGGTGGAACGGGAGGCAGACCTTTCCCAGCAGGGGGTTGCCGCGCCTTCTTCCGGGAAAAATTTCGTCGTGGACCCGGCTGCCCGGAAGGGCAGAGAGCGCGATCCCCCCCCCGATTTCCACCCCCTTGATCGCCGGGATGCTCATCCCGGCATACGCCAGGCGGGCATCAAGCCTGCGGTCCCAGGAAACGAACGATCCCAGCCCCGGGGGAACCCCCCTCGCGATCGCCTCCACGATCCCTCCGGCGGATGTCCCCGCGTTCCTTGCCCGGTCGATCAGCCGCACCGCGCGCGCCTCCGCGCCGGGATCGCCCATCCGAAGTCCGCTCTTTTCGGCACGAACTGCGCATTCCCAGCTCCCCTCGACACCCACGGGGACGCAGACCTTCCCGATGGAGAGAACGTGACCCGCAACGGCGATTCCCACGTCGCGAAGGAAAAGGCGCGCCAGAGCGGCCGCCGCAACGCGTGCCGCGGTCTCCCTCGCGCTTGCCCGCTCCAGCACATTGCGGACGTCCCTGTGTCCGTATTTCAGTACGCCCGCGAGATCGGCGTGCCCCGGCCGGGTGGTCGTCAGCGGCGGAATCCCCGCCCCCGTCCCCTCCTGGGCCATTTTTTCCCGCCAGTTCACCCAGTCCCGGTTTCGGATCAGCAGGGCGACGGGCCCGCCCAGCGTTTTTCCGAACCGCACGCCGGACAGGATCTCCGTCTCGTCCCTCTCGATCTTCATCCGGTCCCCGCGCCCGTATCCCACCTGACGCCGCGCGAGTTCCCTGTTGACGTCCTCCGCGCACACGCTGACGCCGGCGGGAAGCCCTTCCACGATGACCAGAAGCGCCGGCCCGTGGGTCTCGCCCGCGGTATGGAAATTCAGTCTTCCGATGGGGTCGCCCTCCTCCAAAAATAAGGAGCACCCGGTCCCCTGCGACCAGGTGCTCCGGTGGAAATCCGGCTATGAGCGGTTCAGGATGCCTTGGCCTGTGCGGGCTCCTGTTTCAGGATTTTCGGGGTGATGAAGATCAGCAGCTCCCTGTTGGTCGACTGGCTGGCGTCGCTGCGGAACAAATACCCCAGGATCGGTATCCTGGAAAGCCAGGGGATGCCCGACTCGGTTTCCTTGCGGCTGATCTGGAGGATCCCGCCGATGACTGCGGTTTCGCCGTCGCGGACCAGCACCTCCGTGGTGGCTTTCTTCTTGTTGATCGCGGGCTGGCCGGACGCCCCGACGTCGCCCTGCGAGTCGTTCTTCGCCTCCAGTTTCATGATCACGCCTCCGTCGGGCGTGATGTGAGGCGTCACCTTCAGGCTCAGGGTGGCGTCGATGAACTGGGTGTTCGTGCCGGAGGCCGAAACCGTGGAATAGGGGATCTGGGTCCCCTGCTCGATCGTGGCTTCCTTGTTGTCGATGGTGATCACCTTGGGCGAGGAGATCACCCTCCCCTTGTTGGACGCCTCCAACGCCGATAGCGACAGGTCCAGCCGCAGGTTATCCCTGAGGATGCCGAAACTGATCCCTCCGCCGGCGCCCAGCCCGAACTTGGCCGGAAGGTTCACGGCAAAGTTGGGAGTGGGCGACGTGGACGTGAACGGCGTCAAGCCCGTGTTGGCCACTGGAGCCCCCGGCAGGAATGCACCGGTGGAATCCTGGATCCCGGAAACCCCGAGCTTCGATTTGCCGGCACTGCCGCTAACCGACCCTCCCCACTGCACACCCAGTTCCCGGGAGAACGACGTGTCGACTTCGACGATCCTGGCCTCGATCAGGACTTGCGGGGTCGCGGTGTCGAGCTTGGCGATCAGCGCCCTGGCTTCCTCGATATTGCGGTGAAGGTCCCGGATCACGATCGTGTTGGTCCGTTCGTCGATCTGGACCTTTCCGCCCTCGGACAGCAGGTCCTTGATTTTCGCCTGAAGGTCCGATGCCTTGGTATAGCTTACCGGCAGGGTTACCGTCACCGCTTCCAGCGAGGCCTTGAGCTTTTCCACCTCTTTCTGTGCATCCAGCCGGGCCCGTTCCTCCGCCCGCAGCGCGGCCAGGGGGGCGATGCGGACCACGTTGCCTTCCTGCTTGGCCCCCAGCGCCTTCGCCTGCAGGACGAGATCCAGCGCCTGGTCCCAGGGAACGTTGATCAGTCGCAGGGTGACCTTCCCCTTGACGTCGTCCGAGGTGATGATGTTGAGATTGCTCACCTCCGCAATGATGCGGAAAATATTCTGGAGATCCGCATCCTTGAAATCCAGGGAGATTCTCTGCCCGATATATTTCCGCTGGGTCTCCGAGCTGCCCATCAGGAACCCCAGCTGCTGCGCGCTCCCGGACGGGCCGTTCAACTTCTCGCCGCTTGCCGGCTCGGCCACCGGAGCGGCCTTCGCCTCCGTTAATTTGGCCACTACCTGCCCTTGCGCCTCGCCGGACACCTTCTTCGGGAAGGAGACCACGACGGCATCCCCGCGATTTTCGATCGTGTATTGCGAATCCGCCGCAAACGCCACGGCCACGGTTACGCCTTTCTTGCCCGCCGCAGGAGCGATCCGGGTCACCGGGATGCCGAGTTTCCGGGCGTCGATCGCCCTCAGCAGCCCCTTCTCCGCCGAGGCCCCGGGAAAGACCAGCGTAACGCCTCCCGTTTTCTTCTCGACCCGGGGATTCACCCCGCCGGAGGTCGTGATCACCACGTTGGAGGCCTCGGGAAGATCCTCGAGGTCGATCCCCACGACGGCCGCTCCCTTCGCGGCAGGCCTCCCCTCCTCAACGCGGTCCATACTGGTCACTTTCTCTTCCTGCCCGCCTCCAACGGAAAGCAAGAGCTTCTGCCCTTCCGCGGTCACGAGGAACGGCAGCGGGCGGTCCTCCGGGGTTTCCACCAGGATCCGGAGCTTGTTTTCCTGCTGCGACAGCTTTACCGTCTTCACCTGGGGCGTGTTGACGGGAATCTCCGACGCAACCGCTCCCTGCGATACCCCCCACACGTCGACGACGATGCGGAACGGGTCGTTGAGCTTGAAGGAATTGTAACTCTCGATCTTCCCCTCGACGCTGGCTTCTATATTCGTGTAGTACGGCGTCTTGGAGACGGTCACCTCCTTGACGCTCCCGCCGGGGACGACCGGTGGCTCCTTTTCGGCGGCCGGAAGCAAGGACGGGGCCGCCGCCGCAATCACCAGCAGGAGCAGGGCGGCCGGCCAGGCCGGGTACCGCGTGGTTGCCCGCATCCCCCGGAACAGGTTCATCGTCATTTTCCTCCCGCATTCTGTAGCTTCATGGAACTTTCCCGGACGATCTTCCCCCCCGTGTAGTCACGGAAGTCTTCCTTCACGAGGATTTCACCGTCCGTTACACGCGTGACGGTGCCCCCCCCGCGCCCGATCTTCGTCCCCACGGTCACCGTGTACCCCTTCCCCTCTGCGTCCTCGACGAGGGCGTAGGCCCCCTTCGGCCCCCAGATCACCCCGACGAATTTCAGCTCTCCGAGATCGTAACGCTGCAGGGGAGGAATGCTTTCTATCCCGCCGCCGAGCGATTTCTGCTCGACCTTCAGGAAGCGAACAAAGGGATCCCGCTTCCCCGCCGGGTTGTAGAAAACCGCTGCCGACGGCTTTGCCGCCTGGGCATCCGCCGGTTTCACGCCTTCCGCGGCTTTGGCCTGTTCCTTCGGTACGGCTTTCTTCACCACCGGCTGGGGAGGGGGCTCCACCTTCGCGCAGCCGGCGATCCCTCCCGCCAGCGGGGCAATCGCCACGATCAGAATCAGCAAGTACCGCTGGATCGTCCGCGTCATTTCGACTTTCCTTTTCCGGCCACGGCGGGTTCCTGTTTCGCTTGCTCCAGGAACCGGTACGTGGTTGCGGTGCAGCTGACGTTGACCTGCAAGCGGTTTTCGCCTCCCGCCTTCGGATTGGAAAACGCGATGTCCGAGAGGTTCACGATGCGCGGGAGTTGGCTGACCTTGTCGGCGAAGAGAACAAAACTGTGATAATCCCCGTTGACGGCGATCGAAACCGGAATCTGCGCGTAGAAATCTTTCCGGCCCTCCGCGCCAGGGGCGAATTTCAGGAATTCCAGGCCGGACTCCTTCCCCAGGTCCGAGATGTTCTTCAACAGGCTGGGGATTTCCGCGGAATCGGGAAGCTGCTCGAGCAGGAGGCTCAGCTGCTCCTCCAGCCGGCGGACCTCCGCCTTGAAGGCGGGCAGGTTCTGGGCGATCGCGGCCTGCGTCTTGATCTCATGCTCCAGTTCCCCAAGCTTCTTCTCCAGATCGGCGATCCGCACCGCGGTTGCGTTGTAATAAAGATAATAATATCCGCCGACCACCAGGAGGCACACCAGCACCACCAGGAAGGCCTTCTGTTTCGGCGGGACCCGGCTCAGATCTCCCAGTTTCAGCGCCATCCCGTCACCTCGCTCACGCCCCCCGTCCGTCGGGGATTGTCTGGAACGTCAAGTTGAACTTCATCAGCTTGACGCCCATCACCGTCGTCTGCTCCGCCGATCCCAGTTCCACTCTCTGGAAGCGCCCGCTCTGGCCCAGCGCGGTCATGAAATTGGCGATGGTATGGTTGTTCAAGGCAACCCCGGAGAGGGAGATCTTGTCGCTCTTGATGGCCAGCTGATCGATCCAGCACTTTTCGGGGATGGAGGCCGAAATTTTCTCGAACACCTTCACGGGGAGCGTCCGACCGTTCTGAAGGTTTGAGATGATGTCCACTTTTTGCTGCAGCTCCGCCTTCCGCAGCTTGAACTTCTCGACTTCCCCGATCTCTTTTTTCAGGCGCGCGATTTCGGTGGTAGCCTTCTGGATGTTCGACTGGAGCGTCTCGATCCGGTTGGTGAGCATCCGGTGGTACGCAAACACCACCGCGAGGACCAACAGGGGGATGAGAAGATAGAGAAAATTGAGGTTCAGCTCCCTGCGCTTCTTTCTCTTGCCGCGGATCAGGTTGATCCGGATCATCGGCGGTCCTCCAGGTTCCGCAGCGCAAGACCGACGGCAACCGTCGCGGCCGTGCTGTATTGGGAAACCACCGTCGGGTCCACCACGTGCTCATCCACCGAAAGGCCCTCGAAGGGGTTGAAGAGCTCCACCTCGACGCCGATCTTCTCTCCCATCATTTCCTTCAGGAACATGGATTTCGCGGCGCCGCCGGTGAGGTACACCTTCGTGACGAGCCGGTCCGGGTACGTGGCCGAGAAGAAATTGTAGGAGCGCTGGGCCTCCGTGGCGAGAATGTTGGACACGGTCTTCATGACCTCGGTGAGCTTCTCGGCGCGGTCGCCGGCGTCCTTCGCGCCCACCTTGAGCGATTCCGCCGTTTCGAAGCTGACGGCAAGCTGCTTCTGGATCTCCGAGGTGTACATCCCTCCTCCCATCGGCACGTCGCGGGTGAAGAGCGGCACCCCGGTGTGAAGGATATTGACGTTCATGAAGGAGGCCCCCACGTTGATCACCATGGGAACCTGCTCGTCGGAAACGGGATGGCAAAACTCGAAGGCGTTCCCCGCCGCGATGGAATCGATGTCGACGATCTGCGGCGAGAGGCCGGCATCCTTGACGACGGAGATGTAGTCGTTCACCAGGTCGGACTTCACCGCCACCAGGAGGACGTCCATCTTTGCAGGATCTTCCTTGAGCGGGCCGATCACCTGGAAATCGATCTTCACGTCCTTGATGTCGAAGGGGATGTACTGCTCGACCTCCCACTGGATCGACTCTTCCAGCTCCTCCGGAGTCGTCGTTGGGAGGACGACCTTCTTGATGATCACGGAATGGCCGGAGAGGGAGGTGGCTACCTCCTTTTCCCGGACTTTCAGCTCCCGGAGGGCCGTCTTGATTCCTTCGATCACCAAGGCATGGTCCATGATGGCCCCGTCCACGATGGCGTCCGGCGGAAGGGGGAAGACCCCGAACTTCTTGACGCCGTACTCGCCCCCCGATGTCTTGACATGCGCCAGTTTGATCGAACTGGACCCGATGTCGAGGCCGATCAGCTCTTTCGATCCGAAGAGTCCCATCGCCGCACCCGGCCTTTTTAGTCTTCTTTGAGGAACACCTTATCCCGATCGGAAAGCTGAAGCCCGAGGGAAAGGATGATTTTCCGTTTCGTATCCATCCGGCACGCCATCCCCTTCTCCACGCGGTCGATGGTCAGGACCGAGAGCCCCGCCCGCCGCGCCAGTTCCGCCTTGCTCATCAGGAGCCCTTCCCTGATCTTTCGGACATTATTGGCTTCGACTTTAGTCTTCGTCGTCTTCCGCTCCTTCATCATTACCACAAAAGCCCCCACCTGAAAAACCACGGTATATCATCCGCAATACCGTACCTGGAGCAAATCATACCGTCCTATAAATTTATGTCAAGCTATTTTTAACTGAATGTTAAAGGTACATAATTATACTAAATTATCATCAATTCAGGCCGTACGCTTTCGCCTTGTACAGGAGCGCGGGATGACTGATCCCGAGCAGTTCCGCCGCCTTCGGCCGGCTCCCGCCGGTCCGCTCCAGGGCGATCCGGATCATCTGCTTTTCCACCTCCCTTACGGCTTCCTTCAGGTCCAGCCGGTCCGTGGAAACGGGGATCCGGACCAGAAACCTGGGGGCATCCCTCCCCCCCCTTCCCTCGCTTCCCGTCGTACCCCGCTTCCAGACGGAGAGCAGTTCTTCCCTGGAGATCTCCCGCCCTCCCCCGAGGAGGACGCAACGCTCGATCAGGTTTTCCAGCTCCCGGACGTTCCCCCGCCAGTCGTGCGCCATGAGGACCTCCAGCGCGGAAGGCGGCAGGCGCATTTCCGGTTTCCGGAATTTCCTGCAGAAACCGTCCAGAAAATGCCGGGAAAGCAAGGGGATGTCCTCCCTCCGATCCCGGAGGGGAGGCACGTGGATCCGGATGACGTTCAACCGGTAAAACAGGTCCTCGCGGAACCTTCCGCCCGCCACCTCCTCCTCCAGCTCCCTCGCCGTGGCGGCGACGATCCGGACGTTAACGCGCCGGGTCTCGGTGTCCCCCAGCCTGCGCAATTCCCCCTCCTGAAGGAAGCGGAGCAGCTTCGTCTGCACGAGAACCGGAAGTTCCCCGATCTCGTCCAGAAACAACGTGCCTCCTCCCGCCTCCTCGATCAGCCCAGCCCGGTCCGACTTCGCCTCCGTGAACGCCCCCTTCTTGTGGCCGAACAGCTCGCTCTCCAGCAGAGTTTCGGGGATCGCTCCGCAGTTGATGGCGACGAACGGCTTCCCCTTGCGCCGCCCCCCATAATGGAGCATGCGGGCCACCAGCTCCTTGCCCGTGCCGCTCTCACCGGTGACCAGGACCGTCGAATCGTAATCCTTCACCTTTTCCACCATCCGGACGACCTCTTCCATGGAGGGGCTCGCGTACAGGAGGTCCTCGGGCCGGAACTTCTTCTCGACCTCGCTGCGGAGGTACTCGTTCTCCTTCCTGAGGGTTTCGCGCTCCTGGCCTTTCCGGAGAGTCAGCAGGATCTCGTCGCTCATGAACGGCTTGGAGATGTAGTCGTACGCCCCCAGCTTCATCGCCTCGACGGCGGTTTCCACCGTGCCGAAGGCCGACATCATGATGACGGTCCCCGGGATCTTCCGCGCCGTCATCTCCCGGAGCAGATCGAGCCCGCCCATCTCCGGCATCCGGATGTCGCACAGGATGAAGTCGTACCGACCCTGATCAAGCGCCTTGAGCGCTTCCCTGCCATTCCCGGCCTGCGCCACGATGTACCCTTCCGCGGAAAGGATCTTCCCGAGCACGTCGCGCATGCTGGCTTCGTCATCGACCACCAGGATCCGTTCAGCCATTCGGCCCCTCCTCCCCCGCGTCGACCTCCGGAATCTCCCGGCAGGAGGGGAGGATCACCGTGAAGGTCGATCCTTTCCCCTCCTCGCTTTCGGCCAGGATCTCTCCACCAGCCCCTTCCACGATGGCCCGGGAAACCGACAGGCCGAGACCGGTCCCCTTCCCGGGCTCCTTGGTCGTGAAGAAGGGATCGAAGATGTTCTTCAGGTCCTCCGGCCGGATCCCGCGGCCCGTGTCCGAAATGGAAATCGCCACCCCCTTTGTCGGGATCATCCCTTTTCCTCCACGGAGCTTCGCTGCGTCCACCCACGGCGGATCGGACGCCCGCCTCCGGACAACCCGCGCCGGCGGCGGGACCCAGGGATCCGCCAAGCTGGTGCGGACACGGATCGACCCGCTGGTTTCCATGGCATCCACGGAATTGATCAACAGGTTCAGCAGCACCTGCTGGAGCCGGCCGGCCGCGAGGCGGGCCCTTCCTGCCTCCCCGTACTCGAGGAGAACTTCGATCTCGCGGAACATCCTCCGGAAAGAGAGCAGCTCCACGGTTTCGCGGACGACGGCGTTGACATCGGCGTCTTCCCCCTCCCTGCCCGCCGGCGCCGCCACGGACAACAGCCCGCGAACGATGTTCTCGATCTTCCGGGTCTCCTCCACGATCTTGTTCAGGCACTCGTCCTGCTCCGCGCGGGAGGGCGAGTTTTTCCGGAGGTATTCCGCGTACCCGCGGATGGCCATCAGCGGGTTCCCCACCTCGTGCGCAACTCCTGCGGCCAGGCGCCCGACGGTGGCAAGCTTTTCCGACCGGAACGTATCCTGCTCGGCCCGCCGCAGCTTCTCCTGGGCCGACAGCATCGAGGCGACCATCCGGTTGAACGAAGCGCCGAGCTGTCCCAGCTCGTTCCCGGGAGACTCGTCCGCCCGCGAGAGATAGTCTCCCGCCGCGATTTTTTCGGAGACTGCTGCCAGGCGCCGGATGGGGCGTGCAACCGACCGGTCCATCAGAAAAGCCCCGAACAGGACCATGACGATGACATCCGCTCCCACGAAAATGCCGGCGACCTCGACAAGATGCCGGGCTTCCT
>Ga0214473_10003623_pt1 | contig 18692 bp, 13 predicted proteins | sample RVTome_7_FD_203509 | JGI IMG/M metagenome (GOLD analysis project Ga0214473, IMG submission 203509) | Soil microbial communities from uranium-contaminated site in the Upper Colorado River Basin, Wyoming, United States - RVT98D197 | ecosystem: Environmental > Terrestrial > Soil > Contaminated >... | reverse complement strand
GTAATTGGGCCCTTATTTTTTCTTAAATGAAAAAGGCGTCGCCATAATTAATGACGACGCCTATCCCCCTCCAGATGCACGGCTATTGCAATTTAAAACTGTGCCACTCGGTGGCGAATTTTTCACCCTTGGAACTGGTCGCCGTCAGGATGAAGAAATATTTTCCTCCGGGAATATATTCACCATCGGAGCCGGTGCCGTTCCAGATAATATTTATTGGAGGAACGCCCTTGCCTTCGACGGTCGCCAAGGCCCAGCGCTGAGCCTCTTCCTCGTTCCACTCTTTGATTTTGGCTTTGAAGACGTACAGCCTCCAAAAGGTGGTCTTGACCACCTGGCGGGGCCTGACATAAAAAACGATCCTCTTCGTATCCATAGCAATGAGGCTGCTGACTTCCATTTCAACATCGAACGGCATGTATTTAGCCTGTTCGACGTTGGTTTCTTGAACCTTCAACGGAACTTCGACCGGCGCGGGCGCAGACGTCGGCTTTTTCAGAGATTCGGCCGGCTTGGGTTGCGCGGGTGCCTTGGGCTGAAGAGCCTGGGGCTGGGCAGGTCTATCTGCGCGGGACGGTCCGAATGTCGGCACGCCGCCCCATCCGAAGGTCATGGCGACGAAATGATTGCTGGGAGAGGAGCCATCGTTGGTCTCGAACGGATATTTCTGCCAGGCATAATCCAATCTTACATTATTGAGGCCGAGATTCCAATTGATGGAAGTTCCAAGGGTGGGGCCGGAATAGTCGGTCTTGCGGTCGAATTGCAGCGCCTTTCCGAACGAGTAGCCGCCCCTGGTCGCGAATGAGACCGTCCTATCCTGGAAGAACCACCACTCGGTAGCGAGGTTAGTCAAGTTGGTGAGGGTTTTTTCACTTACGCCCCATTCCTCGAATTGATTGGAAAGCAGCAACGCTCCCTGGAATTTTTCCGCTGCAAACGTATACCCGGCGCCGAATCTGAATCGCCGGGGTAAATACTCCTTCATGCCGAGATAATCCGGCGATAGGGCCGAGCGGATAATATTCTCGGCAGCGAATGCCGCCGTCAGGCCATACGGCGCTCTATAAGAAAAGCCAAGATCGAGATCGAATGCCGAACGTTCGCCAAAGCCGGTTTCGAGCAGATATTTCAAGGAGCCGCCCAACGACCATGAGGGAGAAAGCTGCCGTCCATAAGAAAGCGCCATGTGATTGAAGGTTGGGATATTGGTAAGTTTCGAGAATGAGCCGCTCTGGATGCTGTTCAGCGCGAAAGTGCCCAGGTTTGGCCGGGAGTAAACCACGCCGAACTGCCCGTAATACGGCTTCTCTTTGACTATTTGATATTCATAGTCATTGAGCTTTGCATACATAAGATGGGATTGCCATCCTTTTGTAAAGCCCAACGCCGACGGATTGTAGAGGGCGCCCGATGCGTCATCGGACAACAGAAAATACGAAAATCCCATACCGCCGCCGCGGGCGCTTGTTAAGAAATCTGCGGCAGAGACTGGGGCCGCCACCAGTAGCAGCAGAAATGCGATGCCTAACAGCTTTTTCATATTCACAACTCCCGGTTGAAGGGTGGTAATTTCATTCCGATATCCAAACGAATTTCCCAGCCTTTATCATCTTGACTGGGAATATTCTCAACATTAGATATATCGGTAAAATCGAACCGCAAATTACCCCAAATCCAATTCTTCACTAAAATTAAAGCCTCCAAAGAGGTTAGGAGCCGCCTTTCGACAGTTCCCGAGGGGAAAGGCTCAAAATACTGGTCGCTGTCGAGCCAGGGGCGAGACCACGGAGAATCAATCCTGCCTTCACCTAAACGGCGGTAAGAACCGTTGTACGAGAGCAAAATGTCACCGGTCACCCATGACGATAAGAACCAATTAAGATGGTCATTGTCGGGACCATCGGGATACCCTATTGGGAAGTTGCTGTTTATGTGGCGGTTATGGGCGCGCGCCTGATTGAATGTCCAGTTGTTGACGCGGCCATATTCTATGCCGCCGGACGTGCCCGCAACGAGGAGATCATAGAGTTCGATTCCGGCAAGGTAAGCTAATTGATCGGGTTCGTAGTCGCCGCGGGTGTCATTATCCACCTGGATGTCGTCGACCAGAAGTTCGCCATAAAGCCACAATTTGCCGGCCTTTCGATAGTCGGCCGCGATGGCAAACATGGAGTTATCATCCATGCGGGAATTGAGCTGCTCACCGTGGTACCAGATAAGAGGGAAAAGATAGGCTGGTTCCAGGCGCCTGCCCGGCCCGCCATACAAAACCAACTCGCGGAGCGAAAGCGACAGATTGCCATGAGGTCTGATGGATAGCGAATGTGCCGAAAGATATCTTTGCTGGCTGGTGAAGAATGAAGTGTCGTTTTCCATCTGATCCAGTTGATCCTTGAGGGGGCTGAGAAACCCCGCAACCGATTCAAATTGAAAAATGGACTTGCGATAGCTCAGTCCGAACATGGTCATCGGCATGGCCTGCCGCGACAGCATGAGGTTCGCATATCTTCCCATTCCCCACGAAAACCTCTCGACCCCGAAGCGAATTCCGAAAGAATCGCCAAGGTATTCGAGGGAGGCGTTCTCCACCAAACCGGAGGATCCGTTCCATGATTTCCCGTCATAGCGGGGATCATCAGATAGCTCGCCGTCGACTCGGTAAAAGACTTTGGCAGCCAATCTTTTGTCGAAATTGATACTCAGTTGCGGGAATAACTTTACATAATTCACCGTTTTATCGGCATGGCGGAGGCTGCTCAATAACCACAACGAGGCTGAAATGCCGGGGGCGGATTCGGCGTCAGCAAAATCCCTCGATAGCAGATTATATTTTCTTATCAGAGATTTGGCGGCAGAAACGCTGTCATCGAGATACCCGCCTTCAATACCGTACTCATACTTCTGCAACAGGCCGCGCCCGTAAAGCTCTCTCGCTACCAGATAGAGGCGGTCGCTTATCGGATTGCCAGGAGGTATTTCGGAGGAGTGAGCTGCAATTGCCAGGATAAAAAATAACACCGCGAAAGACTTGATAAAATTCATAACATTTCAACGTGAGGCTATTTTGAGACCGTTGGATCGGGACGGCTGCGCTTTATGAGCGACTGTGGTCCCGGCATTTTTCTTTCTCAACCTGTACGTGGCGCCGGCCAATTCGGGCAATGATGTGATTCCTTTCGATATATGGCTTTCCGGGGGTTGCGAATGAGACGGCTGCGAAACAACTTCGGGAATGCCGGGCATCGACGACTTTTCGGCAATTGCGGGCTTGACGGCCCTTGACTTGATAATAAGCCTCTTCTTGCCCTCTTTGGCCGGACGATAGATAACGGCGGGGGCTATCAATAGCCGCGCCACCACCAGCAGGAACAGGCCCGATATAAAGCTAAGTCCGATGACTGGCTTCTCGATTGTAAAGTTGATATCCTTTATAAGAAATAGCAGGGCCAGTTGTATAATATGGGCATAAGCGAGGTTGACGAATAGATGGCCGACCATTTGCCGTCCCGATCCTAACAGATCCCTGCGATGGGAATGGCGCAGGACGAAAGCAAAGGCGTAGCTGCAGGCCAGGGCGAGCGCGATGAAAATGAGCTCGGGCCCGCCGATAAAGGTCGCATAACCCTCGGGGCGGAAAAATCGCAGTTGCAGAAGGTATCCCAGTATCAGTGAGAGGCCGACAAGAAACGATTCCATGATAGCCGTCAGAACGCCCTTTTTTATTAATGCTCTGTCCCCTCGACGGGGATCCTTATAGGCGTATCCCCTTGATTGCATCTGGCGTCTTTCCGCCAGGGCCGATGAGATTGTCGATTTCAGATCCTTGTCGCTTACAGGCGCAATTAGATTATCGAAAGCTCCCCTGGCGAGGGCGGCCGCCGCTTTGGCGGTTTCATTCCGTTTAGTATATGTCAGAATCATGGTATTGGGCCGGTGTTTTCGCAAGCTGTCCAGCAATTCGAGAGCATCGAAATTCTTGCCTGTAATATCAATCAGGGCAAGGTCGAAATCGGTCCTTGCGATTTGCCTTTGAGCGTCAACCGGGCTCGCAGCCTCGAAAACGTCGTACTTCTCTTGCCGGAGAGAATTGAGAAACCGTTCTCCGGTCCCGAGCTCATTTCCTACCAATAGTATCTTTGCCATATGGCCGCCTTTTATTTAGCTCCGGTCCCTCGCAGCACGGCCGGGACGGTCTTGACCAGAATCTCGGCGTCCTTCAGGAGCGACCAGTTATCGATATATTCGAGATCGAGTTTCATCCAATCCTTAAAAGAGATATTCGAGCGTCCGCTAACCTGCCAGAGGCATGTCAAGCCCGGTTTCATGGAGAGTTTTCGCCGCTGCCAGAGGTCATATTGGGCAACTTCCTCCGCCAGCGGGGGTCGAGGTCCCACGATCGACATATCACCCTTGAGGATATTGTAAAGCTGAGGAAGTTCGTCGATGGAGGTTTTTCTCAAAAGTCTGCCAAGAACAGTGATACGAGGGTCCCTGGCCATTTTGAAGGCCGCGCCGTCGATCTCGTTGAAACGCAAAAGATCTTTTTTCATTGCTTCGGCGTTTTCGACCATAGTGCGGAATTTGTAGAGCGTGAATTTGCGTCCGTTCAACCCGCATCGCGCCTGGCTGAAGATGACCGGGCCTCGAGAGGAAAGCTTGATGGCGGCCGCGGCAATCGCCATGATTGGAGAGGCCAGGAATAAGCCGACCGCAGCCAGGATTCTATCGAGCACGGCCTTCACGATTATGGGCAGGCTTACGGCCGGGGCCGGATCGTAGCAGATCATGGGAGCTCCAAAAAATGTTTCCACGTGCCGCCTGGCGATTTTGAGCCGGAAGAAGTCGGCCAGAATAGACACCTTTACTCCCATTTCCTCGCAGATTTTAACGCTCACTTCGATCTTTCCGAGATAGCTTTTTTCAACTGCGAAGACGACATAATCGACCTGTCTTCGCTTGAGCAGATCGGGCAAGTCCTCGAGGTGACCTATGCACGGAATGTCTTGATAGCGCCAGAGATTTGATCTTGGTTCCCAATCCAGAAAGCCGATAATTTTGAGGCCGAAGTGCAGATTGTTTTGGATTTTATCGGCAAAATCGCGCGCCATTTCGCCGGTGCCGACGATGAGCACGGTCTGATAGTTAAATCCCCTCTTGCGGTAGTATTGCAGCATGCCGGCTATAGCCAGCCTGAGAATCACGTGCATGATGGCGCCAAGCGCGATGAAAAGCATCAGATGGGAGCGGTTCCATTCGTAATATCCCGTGACGAAGATAAAAGCCAGGAATATCCCCGCCGCTATCAAAGAGGCTCGGAAAGAGCTGCGAATGATCTCGCTGATTCTCTTGAGCCGGAATACGTAGCAGTCGGGTTGATACCAGAGCACAAGCCCCCAAATTATGACGGCCGGCAATAACAAATCATCCGAGGTCAAGAACCCGCGAAAAAAGCCCACGCGGGCATTGTCCAATATGACCACCAACTGGAATGCCAGCGCAACCAGGCTCAAGTCCGCTGCAAATACCAGTTTTCGCAGGGTGCGCAGGTTTTCCCTTAACATCGTTCCCCCTCCCAGGGATGTCAAAACAAGATGAAACCGCTAAACGGACACTCTTTCCTTATCTGATTCACTACAATTATCTTCGGCCTTGGCTTCGTTCATTTTAGTCGACGGCTCCGGCGAAATACCGGCGACGACCCCCCTGATAATGGAAAGATATTCATCGGCCAGGCGCTGGCGGGACGAGTTGGCCATGACAAAGGAATATCCGCTGCGCCCCATTTTCTCGCGCAAATTCTTGTCCTTTTTCAACGACAATATTTTTTGAGCCAGATCGATGGAATCCTCGGGAGCGGCGCACAGGCCCGCGCCCGAAAGCTCCACGAGCCTTTTGGATTCTCCCTCGGTGGAGATAATGATCGGACGGCCCGACGCCATAACCTCGTAAATCTTGCTGGGAATATTCCTCGTGAAAAGGTCGGCCTTTCTCAAAGGGACCAGGCAGGTATCGCAGGCCGCATAATACTCCGGAATCAGCTCGCGGCTTATCTGTTCATGGAAAAGGACATTTTCCAGTTCCATCTGCCGGGCGAGAGAGACCAACCGCGATTTTTCGGCGCCGTCGCCAACGAAGAGGAAATGGATATCTTCGACTTCCCGCAATTTATAGGCGGCTTGAATAACCGTTTCGAGCTTATGCGCCATACCATGGGTGCCGATGTACCCGACAATGAATTTGTCGTCGATAGCCAGCCGTTCGCGGACATTGCGGCCATTTGCACGAGTGCGGAAGAATTCTATATCGACGCCGTTTGGCGCCAGCGCCATTTTCGAGATCGGAACTCCCCGGCGTTGAAGCGTGTCAATGGTCCCCTGAGCCACTGCCACGATCAAGTCGGCTTTGCGATATAGAAACATTTCGAGCGATTCGAGTAATCTGATAATAAAACGATTCTCGATGGCCCCGACGGCAACTATTTCCTCGGGCCAGAGATCGCGAACCTCGAATACGAACTTACAGCGCTTCAAGCGGCTGATTATATAGCCCGCCACCGCTACAAAGAACTGCGGCGAGGTGGCTATCAGCAGATTCGGTCTCTCGACCTGGCCGGTGCCGATTATGATCGCTGAAAGCATGAAAGATAAATAATTCATGATTCGCCGCAGGAAACCTTTGTTGGGGGCGGCGTAGACGAAAGTCCTGATGACTTTGACCGGGCCAAGGCTTTCCCTGCGGTGCCAATGGCCTTTATATTGTTCGGGAATAATTCCAGTGGGGTGATTTGGGAAAGTTGTCAACACCGTGACATCGGCGCCATTTTCGGCCCAGCGCCGCGACATTTCCGAGACGCGCACCGCGGGGGCATTGACCTCGGGTGGAAAATAATGCGAAATATAGAGGATTTTCAATTTTTCATCCATCGTGGCTCACCTGCTGAAATGGAGTTTATTATCTCGAATGTCGCCGCGGTGGAATCGACTGCCTGTTCAAACGGAATCGGCGACCCCAATCCGGTTTGAAGATAATATGCCCAGAGTTCGAGCATCTTCGCATGCCCTTTATTTTGCTGCCCCCTGGAGAGATGCTTTTTTCCTTTCGCGTCGATTATCGTAAGTGTCTTGAAATCATCCAACATGATCGCCAGGCCGCTTCCGAAAATTTCCAGGTATTCCTTGGGCGCGGCCTTATTGCCGGAGGCTACGTAATTAATGGTCCCGACGGAACCGTCGGCAAACCTGATGAGCGCCTGCAAATTATCGTCGGATCGATAGCGATCGTCGGGCATAGACAGGCATTCGGCCGATACTTTTGTAGGCTTCGAGCCTGTCAGGAATGTCAGTAGATCGACGAAATGGCAGATTTCACCGATAATTCTGCCGCCGCCGCTTTCAGCATCTTGTATCCAGGTGCCCGATGGTATAAAACCCGCGTTGATACGATAATGCATGGAAAACGGATAATTTGCATCCTTGATATATTCCCTTATTTTTTCCACAAAGGGCGCGAAACGGCGATTGAAACCGACCATCATGGGCGCCCCGGCGGAATAATAGGCTTGCTTAATTTTCTCGAGCTCTTCCTGGTTGAGGCAGAGGGGCTTTTCCACGAAAACCGGTTTTTGCCTTGCGAGAGCCTCGATCACAAATTCGGCGTGTTGATCATGGCGGTTGGCAATAAAGACGGCGGTCACATAGGGATCGTCCAGCATTTCGGCAAACGAGGACGGCATTTTTTGATAATTGAAGCGATCCGCTGCCGAGATTGCCGAGACGCCGCTTCCGGATAAAATCGATACCGCTTCGAATCTCCCTATCGAGGCAATTTTGGGCAGCAGCACTCCGGAAGCGAAGTTGCCGGCTCCTACAAAGCCGACGCCCACCCTGCTTGCCGGCTGCGGAAGATGCAGAGTATTATTTATGGTTTCTGCAACGAATTGCGACTTATCATCGTTTGACGCCGGGTAATTTAGAATTATCCCCGAGTATTTCTCGCCGCTCTTGCCCGAGATTAATTCATAGGCTTTTTCGGCATTTTCGATATCGAAGCGGTGAGTAATCAGGCTCTTGATATTAATCTTACCGGATGAAATCAATTGCAGGAACGATTGCATGTTGCGGTTTTCGGTCCAGCGAACATAGCCGAAGGGATAATCGTGGCCCGCTTCCTCATAATTGTAATCGTACCGCCCGGGACCGTAGGAACGCGACAACCGAAGTTCCAGCTCCTTGTCATAGAAGCTCTTTCGAGGAACATCCATCTTTACCGCCCCGACGACCGTAACTCTTCCCTTGTCGCGGCAAATCTCGCCTGCGGTTTCGATCGGTTTGGAGGAATCTGACGCCGCTGTTATAATGACAGAATCGGCGCCATGACCGGCCGTGAAGTTGGCGACGGCCGTGCCCTCCAAGCCATCGGCCACGAATGCGGCCTCCGCTCCGGATTGCATGGCCAGCCTTGTTTTGTCGGGATTGATATCTATCCCCAATACACGGCAACCGGAGGCCGCCAGGAGCATGCATGTAATTTGACCGAGCAGTCCCAGGCCGATGACCACGACAGTCTCACCCAATCGCGTTTCCGTGAGGCGCACACCCTGAAGCGCGATGGCCCCGAGAGTTACGAAACTGGCCTCCTCAAAGGTCACGTTTTCAGGAATTTTAACGCACAGATTTCGAGGCACGAATATTTTTTCGGCATGACAGGCGTATCCGAAACCGGCGCAGGCGACTCTGTCTCCGGGGACAAAGTTTTCGACCGAGTGCTGGACGATTTCGACTATCCCCGCGGAACTGTAGCCGAGCGGCACAGGCGTTTTCAGGCGGCCCATGACTTTGTTATAGGTTGATGCAATCCCCTCGGTTTTCATTTTGCCAAAGACCTGCTTCACCATGTCCGGCCTCTGGCGCGCTTTGGACAGAAGCGACATCCGGGATACCTCGATCATCTGCCTTTCGGTGCCGACTGATATCAGCGAGCATCTGTTGGCGACGAGGAGCCCGCGCCCCTTGATTTGCGGAGCCGGAAGGTCGATGACTCGTGGACCATTCTGCTTGTTGTATTGCAAAAGCTGTTTCATGCTTCTCCTGCTTCGGCGAAAATAGGTCGCCGCGTTATCAATGGATTTTCAAGCCCTCGTCAACTCCGCGCTCTTGCCCGGACGGTTTGAATATCTGCCCGGCTCTATTCCAGTCGAAAAAGTCTTTTCATACGAATCGATGACGATTTTTTCATTTGATTCCAGAGCGTCCCTCGTGCTTAAGAAAAGCCAGGCCGTGTTGACGATGTATGATATTTCCCTCTGGCGGTCATAAGGTTCGTTATTGCGCACATTCTTGAATGCGGCGACTATATTATCCCGGTGGCCATGATCGCGGTACGGACCATGATATATTTTCTTCTTGTCGATAATCTCGACCACCAGGCGCTTGAAATCATCCATGGTAATCAAAACGTTCCCCTTTTGCGCCCTGAAGCTCTCCCTGACACCTTCGAATGTGTGACCCTTGCTGGAGAACGTTATGGCGCCGACCGTGCCGTCGCCGAAAACGTACGTTACCACAATATCGCAATCGCTCTTGACGTGGCGGGTGGGAGTGATGACGACGGGGAAAATCGAATCGAACGGCACCAGGCGCATCGTAAAGTCGGTCCAGTGGCAGAGATTTCCAAGCACTCGGCCGCCTTCTCCCTTGCTGAAATACCAATGGTCGGGATCGATGGCATGGCCGGCGACAAACCAATTATACATGCCGGGGCCCGCCTGACTGGAGCAATACTTTCCGATAAGCTTGCCCGTCTGGCTTCCCGGGCGATTGAAACCCAAAAAGACCTTCGTCTTATGGCGGTGCATGGCATCGCGCAGCCTGTGTAATTGGTCCATGCTGACCACGTGGGGCTTCTCTATGTATACGTCCTTGCCGTTTTCCAGCCCCTTGATTGCGTACTCGGCATGCGAGGCGTGATTGGATGCGATATAGATCAGCCGGATATCTTTATCGGAAAACAGCTCGTCGGCATCGTCGGTGTAAAGAGGCGCCTTGAACTGCGCTGCCAGCGATGCCGCCCTGTTCAAATCGATATCCATGCAGGACGCAATAATATTTCCGAATTCCTTGCGAAGGAAATAGGCTATGGTTGAGTAGCTGTAGTTGCCGCATCCAATGATTCCGACCGAGTGGTCGGCGTTTTTGCGTCCGATCTGGACCGGGAGGCGGTCATATTTTCTGTGCATATGCTTCTGACCGAGAATCTTCAAATAAGTTCTCGAAAAACCATAGAGACTGTAGTATCTGATAACTTTCTTGACTTTAAACCAGAACGGCTGGCTGAGATAATCCAATCTATGCCTCCACTAATTCTCGTTCCGAATGTTTCGTCGCGGGCGCCTCCGGCCGATTGCCGAGGACCTCGTAGAAGAAATCCAACGTTTGGCGGGCCGTCTTTTCCCATGAGAAGAATGAGGCTCTTTCCAGCGCATTGCTTCTCAAAAACGAGCGCAATTCAGCGTCCTCGACGATTGAGATTATCTTAGATGCGAAATCTTCGATATTGTCGGGATCGAAATAGAGCGCCGCGCCGGCGGCTATCTCGGGCATGACACCGCGGTTGGAACAGGCTATGGCGCATCCGTTGGAGAAGGCGTCGATAAGAGAATTGGGGCAGGCTTCGATGACCGATGGAAACAGGAAGGCCTGGCAGCCGCGATATAAAACCGGGAGGACATCTTCGGGAACCGTGCCCAGAAGCCGTATGCAACCGGCCAGCTTTCTATCTTCGACTAATTTGCGAATCTTATTATAATAGGTCGGGGAATAGTTATTCCCGGCCACCACTAAATTGGGCAGATTCGGTTTTCTTTCATGGGCCAGGGAGTAAGCCAGCGCCATTTCGAATATTTTCTTATAATGCCAGATATGCGAGACATTGAGAAGATATGGCTTACTGATTCCATAAGTTGATAGAACCTTCCCGCCATCGTCGACAATTCTGCTTTCGAAGCGTCCATGATAAACGACTGTTGATTTCTTTCCCGAAAAATCGGCCAGACCCGAAATAAGCCTCCTGGAAAATTCCGAAAGGAATATTATGCCATCGGAGGCCAACATGCTCTCCAGCGTGGCCCGCCTCAAAATGCGTTGACGGAGCTTCTGATAAGGAGTTTCATGCCTCAGGTACTCGTCATCGAACGGCGCGATATTGTGAATTAGCGACACCTTGGGGCAGGGAGCGCTCAGCGTGCCGCGGTTCCCCGGTTCGAAAAGCAGATCGGCATTAGCCCGCTCGAGAATACCTGGAAGTATCCGTCGTTCCCACCATATTTGGGCAGGCAGGCTCAAGCCCGGTGTGCGGTAAAATTTATATATGAAATTGGGCGGAGGCGAAATAAAGAGGTTTTCCTGGCCCTTTTTGCAGATCAAGAGGAACTCAATTTCGGGGGCGATTTTTCCAAACCATTCTATGATTTTATTCAAATGTGTGAGTCCGCCGCCGGGAGCAATTTGCGCGGCTTTGATGGCGATTCTCATGAGATCGCCTCGCTTGCAATTTTGTCGACCTGAACAAACCTGCTTTCCCATGAATGAAAACGGGCCTCTTTGTCAGCCTCGACCAGGTAGTTGTCTCTTTGCTCCTGGTCCCAGCTCAGGATTATCTCGACCTTTTCCAAAAATTCCTGATACGAGTTGGCCACCGATATTAGACCTGCGAAACGCCGCGCCTCCGGCATGCCGGTCGACACGATAGGAATCCCGGAGGCCAGGTATTCATATAATTTTAGCGGCGAGCAATTCTCGGCTACGGAATCGACCTTATATGGATTCAGGGCCACGTCGCACCACGACAGGTAATCCGGCAATATCTCGAACGGCTTACGGCCCAGGAAATGAAGGTTGTCGAGGCCCTGGAAAATATTTATTTTCGTCATCAGGGGGCCGACCATTATGATATTCCAGCTCGGTCTGTTGACAGCCAGAAACCGCAGCAGCTCGAGGTCGACCCAATAAGCTATACCCCCGACGAAAATCAGTCGCGGATGAGTGATCCGGCGCAGGTCGCGAGGCTCGGTTAGCGCGCTGTATTTCGCCCTTGCGAAATGACCAATGTTGGCGGCGTTGGGCACAACGAAAATGTTGCGATTATAATCTTGCTTCGATATTTTCAACGATGGGGCGGTAACGATCGCCAGGTCCACGGATTTCAGGGTTTCGGCTTCGAGAGACCGGGCAACGTCGGGCCTGACCAATCCCCTGGCCCCGGAAAACTCGTCGACGCATTCGTACAACGACTTTTTGCAGTTTAATCTCTTTATCAGCGGCTGATTATAATGCGAGTAAAGCCAGAGAATCGGCTGCCGTAGCCCGATGTTCTGCATGGCGACTTTCAGCAGGGAACCGAGAACGAAATTGTTGATGGCGGCGATCCCGGGGAATATCTGAAATGCGGGAAGCAGGAGCGGCGGGGTATACACGAATAAATTTCGCGTCACTTCCCGGGGGCCAAGCAGGAAGAGATAAATTCTGCGCCACTGCTTTTTGAATAGCCTGAGGTATGTCACCCAGTGAAATTGGGTTTCGACATAAAGGACCCTGTTACCCTGCCTGGAAAACTGCAGCATGAATCGTTGTTTGCGGGTCCAGAGATCCCTCCAATCTTGAGTGGAAAGAGCAATGATATCGTGGCCCGTAAGTCCTTCGTGATCTTTCAAATCGAGCTGGGCCGCTTCGGGTATCGAGAATTCCGGTGGTAATAGAAACTTTTTTAATCTTTTCAACAATCTTGTCATTATCGTTTTGAATCGCCTGCTTCGGAAATGAGAATTAGATTTATAGCCATTATCGACCGTTTCAAATTGAACCAGCCCCTCAAGTTGTATCGGCGCATTGCACATCCGTTTGAGATGCTGTTTCAGTATGCAACATACCGTCTTTCAGTCCCAGCATGGCTCCCGCAAGCAACCAGAAAAATAGTCCCGAGGAGCCCGAAAACGGCAAATTCACCATGCCGCAGACTCCAAAGGCAATTGCCGCCGCCGCCATGGCGATGCCGTATCGCCTCGACACTTTTGCGCGGACGAGTATTATGGTATCGCGGAATATCGAAATCAGCAGAAGCGAAAAAATTAGAGCCCCAATCAGCCCTGTCTCGAGGGCCTTCTGAATAATTTCATTGTGCGGTTTAACAAAATTCTCCGATTGACTGGCGTTTTCGCTCGCCCGCGTCTGGCTTCCATACCCGATGCCGACTCCCAGCGGATTGTTCTTGATCGTCTCCAGCGCGGGCAGCCACTTCGTCTCCGCTCTGTCCTGAATCGAGACGGCCTCCAGCGGACTGGCCAGCTCGGCCAATCGCATTAATTTATCGGCGCCGGTCGCATTGAGCAGCGGCCCGCCGACCAGCAACAGGAAGTAGAAGGCCGCGGCAATCAATACCGCCGCCCATATGATTCGTTTGCGACCCGTGGACGTGGATTCGATAAACCTGGCCACAAAGAGCACGATCAGAATCATCACGATCGGCATGCGCTCCAACGAAAGGAAGAGGACCCCGAGCCAGCTCAGTACATAGAGACGGTATACCAGTCTCCATTTGCCGGTCCAGTCGGCCCTGAACGCAAGGGCCAGCGAGAAAATGAGAATATTGGTGAAAAAGAAATCCATGTAGCCGTAAAAGAGGGAGAAAATGCGAAATTCTATTCCCCTGAGGCCGATAGTTAGCCATCCGGCAAGGCCATTTTCAGACGCTTCATTGAGAAACCACTCTAATTCCCAGGGATAGAGACCGACGATATATTGCCCGATGGCGTAAACGGACGAAATTAGCCCGACTATTATCATGGCCTTCATTATTATCTTCAATTGAGAGACGTCACTTATTATCGATGCCGTCAAAAAGAGAATCATCATGTTGGGAAGGATATTGCGTTCGAACCCTCCCAAACCGATCACGGGAGAGCCGGAGGTGAAGATCGAGAGAAAGCCGACGGCGGCGAATGCTAGCATCAGCCTACGGCTGCGATCGGGGAATAGAATTCTCCCGAGGACAAGGTCCAGGGAGACCTGCCATAAGATAATGGCGGCAAGTATCAACGCCGGCGCGACGCCCAGTAGATCAAACCCGGAATTTGCCCCGGAAGAAATATCCACGGAATATGCCAATCTCACCCAGAAAGATTTTGTCAGGAAGAAGATCAAACCTGCCGTCAATCCGGCCATTTTATCGCTGGCCCAGAGGGTAATCACGATAAGTGAAAATACCAAAGCCAGCGTCTGATTAAGGCTCAACTGCAGTACGATGACCGCTGTTGCAAATAGACCGGCGATGAGGGCCAGGCCAAAATATCGAAAGTTGAATGCGGGGGATAATGTAATGACTGCGCGTCTCATCATAGTATTTCGTCCAGCGATAATACTGCTTCGGCGCCCTGCGATAATTCGGAATTGAATGCATCGTTGTCATTGTAGGCGATTGCGGTCACGATCCTGAATGGCAGGTGGCTTTGATATCTGAATTCGATTTTGAATCCCGGCTTTTTGACGCCGTAGTGCGGGAAATATTCGACGCGATCGATATTAATGGCCTTGAACCCGCCGAGCGAATTGGAAATTTTAAGAGCTTCATTCCTGCCCGCCTTGATGAATATCTCGGCGTTCCTGGCTCTTTCGATTTCCAAACATGGCGTCATGAAGTTGCTGGTGAATTTATGAAGCACGTTTCCCGACCCGTCGAACTCATCCACCGCGACGACCGACAGATCTTTGAACGACACCGTGAGGGTCCGCCGATGAATGATGCCATCGACAAGGCGGGCGTAACCCGTATGAGAAACAGAGGCGGTCACCTGGTCATCCGTGACATCCCAGGAGTGTAATTTGGTTTCGGCATCCCGCATCATGAAGAACAGTCTGTCGAACATAAACCTGTTTTGCTCCTCGGAATCTATGATGACGGTATTATGATACTCGGTGGAGCGAGAAAGATTGCGCAATTTGAAATCCGAGGAGTAGCAATATGTGCCGGGGTCGATTAGGTACGGCATACCGTCGATTTCGTATGTGAAACTCAAGACGTCATTATGCTTGTGGCCTCCGAGATTATCCGGCGGGACTGCGAAGGCGTTCAAAACAAGATGAACCCTCTCGTTTCGCATTACGGCATACCCGCTGTCCAGAAACAGCTTGGAGCTGGGGGTTTTGGTCGATCTCTCCTTTTTGAAAGATTCAAGACCAAGATACCAGAGCTTTTCTTCGGTGTGATCGAGTCGGGGTGAAACGCTGTCCTCAAAATACGCCAGGCCGATATCTATAAGTGGCCTGTGATCGGCGGGGTTGTCGCTCGACAATTTGACGATATAGCCATCGTCGTTGTCGCCTATAAGAGGAGCCAGGCCGGAATTTCCCGTGACCGCCTCTGAGAAAGCGATCATCAATTTGAGCTGGCGGCCGTAGATTTCGGAGAAGGTTACGTCGTTTTTTCGCCCCAACAGGTAGGCTGACAGGTAGATCTCCAGCACCAGCCGGTGGTATGACGTCGAGCCCTCGTAATCGGCCCCGTCGTTAAGCACCTGGGCGCGGATTTCGTTTTCGAGTCCGGCCAGCCCCAACTGTTTCCATTTCGGCGAGCAGTCGAATTGCGGAAATAGAAGGCCGATATAAAACAATCCCAGGTAGTTGCTTACAAGATGATTTGAGTTGGCCCCATCGGAAACAAATTCCAGGTTCTTCTCTATATGATGGGCGTGATAGTATATGAGCCTGATGGCGTTGCGCACGAAATCAGCCTCATTTTCGTCGAATTTGAAATAGTGCATTCCCCATATAATGTTTATGGCCCTGATGGCAATCTCCATGCTGCATGACCAATTGACGCCGATATCGACGGGGTTTGCCTTCTCCCATTCCTGAACGACGTTTTTGAATTTCTCCTTATATGCATTATTTTCCGTTATAAAATAAGCGCGGCCCAGATCCACCAAAAATTGCAGGCGCGAAAGCTCCCAGGGCATTTTGACGTCGGAGTTGTCATCGGGGTATACGAGCTTGAGCCTGGCGAACGGTTTCCGATCCCAGCGCCTCCCCGATTTGAAATCGATGTGCCAGTCGATAGTGTCACCCATGAAAACATTATCGCAGCCGAGAATGCTGAAGACGTTGGCAAGAGCATTACTGGCTCGTTCGATGGCGCAATTAGATGATTCCGGAAAACGTTCTTTAAGCACGACTTGATATTCGGAAAGGTCGCTTGGCTCAAAGAAAAATCGCGGCATTCCCTTATCCGAGAAATAGTCGTGGCGCGGCTGATTCCCATTCCAGCGGCGCCCGTAGAATTCTTGGTGCGGCAATACGCGAGTGGGCCATCGAAACCGTCGGGCCAGCGATTTGGATTTTGATATGATCTTAATAATGTAAGGTCGAAAATCCATTTGTCACCTTCCAAGCATCGCCTTTTCAGCTTCCCCTTCCGTCCGAACTGCAAGCTGCGAATCGTCCATCGAGCTAATTGCAGTCGAGTCTTGATCGGGGAAATGTGTTGAAGAATTCAATAAGCTACGACCTTTCAGGAACGTAGAGCAATTTACGAAAGCGAACGAGATCAGGGTCGAAACCGCAGTGCCGATGGCTCCAAGAGCCGGCGCCAGGAGTAAATTCAGCAATATCCCCAGGGCGATCGCAACCGAAACCAGCATTAACATGAACTTGAACCTTGCGAATTTCATGACGGTGTTGACATAGGGGCTGAATAGCAGGGAGAGGATGGAGGAAACCGCAAGGATTCTGAAAACCGCGATGGCCTGCGGATACTTGCCGCCGTCGATCATGGGAATGATCCATTGGGAAAGCCAGGCGCCCGCTAATATAATCGGTATAAGAAATAGAACCAGCCTGGTATATCGGGAATTGGTGGCCTTGATTTCGCCAATAGACCCGGCCTTCTGGGTGAGCGGCAGGAGCACGGCGTGCACCGATGACAGGGCCAGAATCACGAGCGCGTAGTAACGAAAAGCCGAGCCATAGGCGGCCACGGAATTACTGTCGGCAAGCGAGCGCAGCATGAAAATATCAAGCTGGCCGAAGAATGAGAACAGGAAGAAATAACCGAATAGATATCCATAGTCCTCGACGACAATATTCTTGATCAGCGAGAATGCCGGGGCGATCTTGAACATGCGGCCAAATTCCAGCCGTCGTCCGAAAGCGATTGAAAAAACGATAATCATGCCGAGGAACTGAACCATCAAGACCTGCCAGGCCTCGAGGCTTTTGCCGACAAGAGTCATGCAGACCATCACTCCGGCGAGAATCAGAATAGTTCTGAAAAGCTCGATGAACGAGAAGCGCAGAAACCGTAGCTGCTCTTGGAAAAACGTCTTCGAAAATTCTGTCAACGCCGTGGCAACGGCGGCGAAGAGGATAAACCAATAGATGGGGCCTATCCTATTTACCAGGGGAAGCCCCGCCAGAGCCAGGACCAGAAGCGCCGACAATTGAAATCCGAGGAATCCCGAATTGTTGTCCTGACTCAGCTTCTCGCGGCCAACAATGTAGAGGCGGTTGAAACTCGTGGAAAACGCCTGCGTCACGATCGTAATGGCCGAGACGGCAAGTATATAGCGGGCGTATTCCGAGGGCTCCATGAATCGAATGAGGATGATGCCGGTTATACCCAGAACTATCTTGGAAAGTATATCGAGCGAAAATACCTGAAATATCGATTTCATTTTAGCTTATTACCAACGGTTTGATTATTTCTGCCTTGGATGATGAATTGAGAACGACGAGGAGGTTATCGCCGTGGGAGTAATCGCAGTCGGCGTTTATTTTCAGAAGGCGGCCCTGGGGACCCGAGACTTTATAAAAGGAGTAATCATTGGCCAGTTTGATCAATTTAATGCAAGCGCTGAAGTCGTATCCGAAAGCGGCCGCCCTCTCTTGGTTGACCTCGATAAGAATGGTCTTGATCAGTCCTGAGCCGAGCGCCTTTCGGGCGCCGTCGAGGACCTCCAGCTCCGCCCCTTCGACATCCACCTTCAACATGTCGATGCTCCCGACCTCCTCATCCGACGCTACCCGATCGATTGCAAGCTTGTCGATTCGGTGTTCGATTTTCTCGAAGTTGCCTATGGGACGCGAGCTGCTGAGTCCGGGGTGCAGGGACGGAAATTCATATATGATTCCCTGCTCCTCGTCCCCTCCGCAGAGATTATTGAACAATTTGACATTTGAAAGACAGTTATTTTTGACCACGGTTCTCCTCAACGAGCCAAAGGCGCGGGGGGTCGGCTCGAAGGCGTAGACGCGGCCTGTTTCTCCCACCAGCCTGGCAAAAAGCGTCGTATACCACCCCACGTTGGCGCCGATATCGAAGGCCGTGTCGCCGACTGAGATAATGCGATGCATAAGGCGAGTTTCGGCGGTTTCCCGTTCTCCAAAAAAGTAAATTTGAAATCCCAGCTTGGACGAAGATTCGAATTCAAAGTACCTGCCGTCTTTGGACTGGGTCCAACACGTTAAGGGCGGGGCCTGCGAGGAAAGGAGGCGATTCACAATAAAATTCTTGCCCTTTCCTATCGGGCTATATCGGGTATAAAGGGAAATCAGCCCATATAGCGACGACGCGACGAATCCGTTTTCCGCGGCTCTCTTTAATTCGAGTTTTCGATACGGCATGGTTCCATCCATTTACTTCTTACC
>Ga0214473_10003622_pt1 | contig 18692 bp, 5 predicted proteins | sample RVTome_7_FD_203509 | JGI IMG/M metagenome (GOLD analysis project Ga0214473, IMG submission 203509) | Soil microbial communities from uranium-contaminated site in the Upper Colorado River Basin, Wyoming, United States - RVT98D197 | ecosystem: Environmental > Terrestrial > Soil > Contaminated >... | reverse complement strand
GGAGATCAATGAACGGCCGCTGCAAGGCGAGTTCTTGCGCACGGCGAAAACCGTCAATCGAATGGTTAGCCAATTAGGTTCATTCGCGTCGGAGGTGACGCGCGTGGCCCGCGAAGTGGGCACCGACGGCAAATTGGGCGGGCAGGCCAAAGTGAAGGGAGTGGCCGGCACGTGGAAGGACTTGACGGAGAACGTCAATCTGATGGCCGGCAATCTGACGGGCCAGGTGCGCAACATCGCGGCGGTGACGACTGCCGTGGCCAACGGCGACTTGACGAAGAAAATCACAGTGGACGTGAAGGGTGAGTTCCTGGAATTAAAAGACACGATCAACACGATGGTCGACCAGCTCCGGTCGTTCGCTTCGGAAGTGACCCGTGTGGCCCGCGAGGTGGGCACCGACGGCAAGTTGGGCGGACAGGCGATGGTCGAGGGCGTGTCGGGCACTTGGAAGGACCTGACCGACAGCGTGAACTTCATGGCCAGCAATTTGACGGGTCAAGTCCGCAACATTGCCGAGGTGACGACCGCCGTGGCCACCGGCGACCTCTCGAAGAAGATCACGGTCGACGTGAAGGGCGAAATCCTCGAGCTCAAAGACACGATTAATACGATGGTCGATCAACTTCGGTCGTTCGCGTCGGAAGTGACACGCGTGGCCCGGGAAGTCGGCACCGAAGGTAAGCTGGGTGGGCAGGCCGACGTGCGCGGCGTCGCCGGCACGTGGAAGGACCTGACCGACAGCGTGAACTTCATGGCCAGTAATTTGACGGGCCAAGTGCGCAACATTGCGGAGGTGACGACTGCCGTGGCTACCGGCGACCTCTCAAAGAAGATCACGGTCGACGTGAAGGGCGAAATTCTCGAGCTTAAGAACACGATCAACACGATGGTCGATCAACTCCGCTCGTTCGCAGCGGAAGTGACGCGCGTGGCGCGCGAGGTGGGCACCGAAGGAAAGCTGGGTGGGCAGGCCGATGTGCGAGGCGTCGCCGGCACGTGGAAGGATCTTACCGACAACGTCAATTTCATGGCGAGTAATCTCACCGGCCAGGTGCGCAACATCGCAGACGTGACGACGGCTGTGGCAAACGGTGACCTCTCAAAGAAGATCACGGTCGACGTCAAGGGTGAGATTCTCGAATTGAAGATCACGATCAACACGATGGTCGATCAGCTCAGTTCGTTCGCGTCGGAAGTGACCCGCGTGGCCCGCGAGGTGGGCACGGAAGGAAAGCTGGGCGGGCAGGCTGAGGTCCGTGGCGTGTCCGGTACTTGGAAAGATCTAACGGACAACGTGAACTCGATGGCGGGTAATCTCACCAGCCAAGTGCGCGGCATCGCGGAAGTGACGACCGCAGTGGCCACCGGCGACCTGTCGAAAAAGATTACAGTCGACGTAAAGGGCGAAATTCTCGAGCTCAAGAACACGATCAACACGATGGTCGATCAGCTCAGCTCGTTCGCGTCGGAAGTGACCCGCGTGGCCCGTGAAGTGGGCACGGAAGGGAAGCTGGGTGGTCAGGCGGAGGTGCGCGGCGTCTCCGGTACTTGGAAAGATCTGACCGACAACGTGAACTCGATGGCCGGTAACCTCACCAGCCAAGTGCGCGGTATTGCGAAGGTCGTTACGGCCGTGGCGAACGGTGACCTGAAGCGCAAATTGACCGTTGAAGCGAAAGGAGAAATTGCGGCCTTGGCGGACACGATCAACGGCATGATCGACACACTGGCGACGTTTGCCGATCAGGTGACGACCGTGGCCCGCGAGGTGGGTGTGCAAGGTCGATTGGGCGGCCAGGCGAGCGTGCCTGGTGCGGCTGGCACCTGGAAGGCGCTCACCGACAACGTGAATCAGCTCGCGGCCAACTTGACGACTCAGGTCCGCGCGATTGCTGAGGTGGCGACGGCGGTCACCAAGGGCGATTTGACGCGGTTCATCGCGGTCGAAGCTCAAGGCGAGGTGGCGGCGCTCAAAGACAACATCAACGAGATGATTCGCAATTTGAAGGACACCACGCTGAAAAACAGCGAGCAAGACTGGCTCAAGACGAACCTGGCCAAGTTCAGCCGGATGTTGCAAGGCCAGAAGGATTTGTTGACGGTCGGGCGGCTGATTCTCTCGGAGTTGGCGCCCGTGGTGAGCGCGCATCAGGCGATGTTCTATCTGTTGGATACGGCGCAAGAGGAGGCGCAGCTCGTGCTCCTGGCAAGCTATGCCTATCAGCAGCCGCGGACAGTCGGTACGATGATCAAGCTTGGCGAAGGCCTGGTCGGACAATGCGCTGTCGAGCGCCAAAAGATCTCTCTAGCCAATGTCCCAGGCGACTACACACACATCGGCTCAGGTCTGGGCAGCGCCCCCCCGCGGAGTATTATCGTGCTGCCGGTGTTGTTCGAAGGCGACGTGAAGGCAGTGATGGAGCTGGCGTCGTTCGAACAGTTCAGCCCCATGCAGCAAGCGCTCCTCGAGCAATTGACCGAGAGCATTGGCATCGTGCTCAACACAATTGCGGCGAACATGCGGACGGAAGACTTGCTCAAGCAGTCGCAATCTCTGGCAATGGAGTTGCAGAATCGCCAGCAGGAATTGCAGCAAACGAACCAGGAACTGAAGGAAAAGGCCCGCCTGCTCGCCCACCAAAATGTGGAAGTCGAACGGAAGAACCGCGAGGTCGAACAGGCCAGACAGGCACTGGAAGAAAAGGCCAAGCAGCTTGCGCTGACATCGAAGTACAAGTCCGAGTTCTTGGCCAACATGTCGCACGAGCTGCGAACGCCGCTCAACAGTTTGCTGATTCTTTCCGATCAACTTTCAAAGAACCCTGACGGCAATTTGACGCCGCGGCAGACCGAGTATGCTCAGACGATCCATTCGTCGGGCAACGATTTGTTGACTTTGATCAACGACATTCTCGATCTGTCGAAGATCGAGTCGGGGACGGTTGTGCTGGACATCGGCGAAGTGCATTTCACCGATTTGCACGATCTCTTGGATCGAACCTTCCGTCACGTGGCGGAGGCGAAGAGCGTCAATTTTGTCATTGAGCAGGCGCCTGAGATGCCGCTGGTCATCCAGACGGACACGAAACGGCTGCAGCAGGTGCTCAAAAACTTGCTTTCCAACGCATTCAAGTTCACGCACCACGGCACGGTTTCGCTGGGCATTCGTCCGGTGTGCGAAGGCTGGAGCAGCGACAACGATGCACTCAACACGGCGGGCGATGTGCTGGCATTCTCGGTGACCGACACCGGGATTGGCATTCCGCCCGATAAGCAACAGAGCATTTTCGAGGCGTTCCAGCAGGCGGACGGCAGCACGAGTCGCAAATACGGCGGCACTGGGTTGGGCCTGGCGATCAGCCGCGAGCTCGCGCGGTTGTTGGGCGGCGAGATTCGACTGGTGAGCGCGCCGGGGCATGGGAGCACATTTACACTCTATCTGCCGTTAGCGTATGCCGCGCCGCGTCCGCTGCGCCGGATGATTCCCACTCCTCCATTGGCAACGCCCAAGCCGGAGGCGACCGAGTCGAATGGCCTCGCGGTCGAAGAAGAACCGGCGACCACGAACGAATTCCGCGACGACCGCGACGTCATCCGGCCGGGTGACCGCGTGGTGTTGATCGTGGAGAATGATCCGACGTTTGTCCAATTGCTGCTCGAGACGGCTCGAGACGCAGGGATGAAGGGCGTGGCGACGTCGCGGGGCGCGGCGGCGCTGTCGCTGGCGCGGGAGTATCCGATCTCGGCGGTAACGCTGGACATTTGTCTGCCGGACATCAATGGTTGGCGGGTGTTGCGGCGGTTGAAACAGGACTTGGAAACGCGGCATATTCCGGTCTACGTCGTATCGACGGAAGACGATCAGGAACAGGCCCGCACGCTAGGCGCGATCGGCACCGTGCTCAAGCCAATTCAAACCAAAGAGACCATCGACGAGTTGTTCGCCAAGATCAAACAGTTTGCCGAACGTCCGGTGAAGGATTTGTTGGTGGTCGAAGCGGATGAACAGCGGCGCGACACCGTGCTGAAACTGATTGGCAATGGCGACGTGCGAGCGACAGCCGTGGGCGGGAAAAGTGAGGCTTTGAAATTGTTGGCCGAACGGGTATTCGACTGCGTCGTTTACGATCTCCATCCGCCCGACCCGGCGATCGACGCGCTGGTGGATGAAATCGGCGCCAATGAAGAGTTGTCCAACATTCCGCTGGTCATGTATTCGGACAAGCCGTTGCTGTTGGACGATGCCATGACCGATCGACTGGCTCGCAGCGTGTCAATTCGGCACGTGCAATCGCCGGAGCGATTACTGGACGAGATTAGTCTGTTGTTGCATCGCCCGGTGTCGAGCCTGGAGGAACCTCAGCGGCACATGCTGGAGAAACTGCATGAAGACGATGCAGTACTAAGCGGCCGGCGGGTACTGATTGTCGACGACGATATCCGCAACATTTTCGCCCTCACCAGTGTGTTGGAGCGATATAATATGCAAATCGTGTCCGCCGAAACGGGTCGGGACGCAATCCAAATCCTGCAGGATACTCCCGACGTCGACGTCGTGCTGATGGACATCATGATGCCGGAGTTCGACGGGCTGGATACGACGCGAGCGATTCGTGAGATCCCGCAGTTCAACGAGCTGCCAATCATCGCGGTGACCGCGAAGGCCATGAAGGGAGATCGTGAGAAGTGCATTGAAGCCGGTGCTTGGGACTACCTTTCGAAGCCGGTGAACCCTGAGCAGATGCTCGCCGTGCTCCGAGCCTGGATTCGCCGCTAACGATTGTGGCGGCGAATGGGACAGCGGGGAGCCGAGAGAAAAAAATATGAAGGCGAGCGATCGAGTCAACATACTCGTCGTCGACGATGTACCGGAGAAGGTGTTAGCCATTGAGGCGACGCTGGCCGAGTTGGACCAGAACATAGTGACGGCCCACTGCGGGCGCCAGGCGCTGCGCTGTCTGCTGAAGTACGACTTCGCGGTCATCCTGCTCGACGTCAACATGCCGGATATAGACGGCTTCGAAACGGCCGCGCTCATCCGCGAGCGAAAACGATCGGAGCATACGCCGATCATCTTCGTCACCGCGTTTACGGACGAGTTGCATGTAGCCAAGGGCTATTCGCTGGGCGCGGTGGATTTTATCTCGACGCCAATCGATCCGGACGTGTTGCGGACTAAAGTTCGCGTGTTTGTCGATCTCTATCAGAAGACCGAGACGATCCGACAACAGGCAGCCCATCGCGTGCAATTGGCCCGCGAGCAAGCAGCCCGTCAGGCGGCGGAAAAGGCGATGCGGCGGTCGGCGCTATTGGCGGAGGCCAGCCGGCTCTTGTCGCGATCTTTGGATTTCGACGCGACCTTGGCAAGTTTGCACCGGGCCGTAGTGCCGGCGCTGGCCGACGCTTGCCAACTGGTACTGGACGATCCGACCGGTGGGTATTGGTTTGCGCCGGTGACCCAGCCCGCGGGAGACGAGTGCAACGGCGCGACAAGCTCGCATCCGCGAATCGAAAAGGTTCGCCCCGAGCTGGCCGATGCGATCCGGCAGGCAATTGAGAGCGGACACGCGCTGGCAGTACCAGCGGAAACGGTGAACAACGCGCCGGATCTGGGCGAGAATCGGCAGTGGTCGAACGTGATCGTAATTCCGCTGGTGGCCCGTGACGTGCCATTGGGGGCCATCGTCTGTTGCATGCAGAAGGTGCGGCGGCAATTTGAGCCGGCCGACATGGCCTTGCTGGAAAATCTGGGGGGTCGGGCGGCAACCGCGCTCGACAATGCGCAGCTGTTTCAAACCATTCGCGACGGCGAGCGGCGCAAGGACGAGTTCCTGGCGATGCTCGGTCACGAATTGCGCAACCCCCTGGCAGCAATAACCAACGCCGGCGAACTGACGAAACTGCTCGACCCCACCGATGCAACCTTCCAAGAGACGCTCGAGGTGATTCGCCAGCAGGCGTCATTGATGAAGCGACTCGTCGACGACTTGTTGGACGTTTCGCGGATCACCAGCGGGCGCGTCGAGCTGCAGAAATCGCTTGTCAATGCGGGAGAGATTCTGGCCCGCGTGGTGGAGTCCAATGGTCCGTTGTTTACATCGCGCGGACACACGCTGCACATCGAGGCGCCTGAAAGGGAAATCTATCTCGATGCCGACCCATTCCGTCTCGAACAGATACTCACGAATTTGTTGGTGAACGCCGCCAAGTATACCGACCCCAGCGGTGAGATTTGGTTTGGTGCCGCGCTCGACGGCGCCGAAGTCGTGTTTCACGTCCAGGATACGGGCATCGGCATCGGACCTGACCTGCTGCCGAACGTGTTCGATTTGTTCGCCCAGGCGAACCGTTCATTGCATCGGGCGGAAGGCGGCTTGGGAATTGGTCTGACGATTGTCCGCGGACTTGCTGAATTGCATGGTGGGCGCGTGTGGGCGGAAAGCGACGGGTATGGCCACGGCGCCAAATTCTTTGTCTGCCTGCCGGCGCGGGTTGACGCGGTGGTGAAGAAGCCGCCACCGCGGCCCCGCGCTCTGGTGCCCGACGGTAAACCCCGCCGAATTTTGGTGGTGGAAGATCAGCCGGCGCTATCGCGCGTCACCGTGGCCTTACTACGGAAGCTGGGACACGAAGTGCGCTCCGCGGCGGACGGGCGGGAAGCACTGCTGGCGGTCAGGGACTACCATCCTGAGGTGGTGCTGCTGGACATCGGACTTCCCGGCATGGATGGCTACGAAGTGGCCCGCTGTTTGCGTAGCGAAATGGGCGCGGCGACGCCGACGTTGATTGCGATGACCGGCTACAGCGAACAGGAAGTCAGCCGCCGTTCGCAGAATTCGGAGTTCGACCATCATGTGGTAAAACCGGCGGACATCGGCATACTGCGCGAATTGTTGACATTGAGAAAATAGAAGGCACACAAAAGTTGCCCCGGAATTTGCAGTAAAGCGGCGATACTGACGGGCATGCGGTGCGGAGTTGAACCGTCCACTTGCCGGACGGCAGTCGGCAACCGAAAATCGAAGCTAGCCGATGCGCGAGGCGCGGCGAGGAGTACCTGAGGAGAGATAGCCATGTCTAGAATTCTTGTCATCGACGACGATCGTTCGGTTCGACACTTGATCGAAAGGACATTCGTTGGCAGCGAAGTGGAAGTGATCTCCGCCGCATCGGCGGAAGAGGGTCTACGGCTGCAGCGCGAATCGCAGCCGGACGTCGCCCTGCTCGACATCCTGCTACCAAAGACGTCTGGGCTGGAGCTATTTGAGAAGCTGCGCGCGTCGGACGCGAAACTGCCGATCGTGTTCATCACTTCGTTGTCCAGCAGCGAGACGGCGATCAAGGCGATGACGATGGGCGCGTTCGACTACTTGCTCAAGCCACTTGACGTCGCGCGGATACGCGAGCTGGTGGGCCAGGCGTTGGAGATTCGTCGCCTAATGAGTATCCCGGTCGAGATGCCCGGCGCGCGCGCGGACGCGAACGGCGACGCGGCCCCGGTTCGCGGCGACACGTTGGTGGGCAGCAGTCCGCAGATGCAGGAAGTCTACAAGGCCATCGGCCGCGTCGCTCCGCAGGACGTCACGGTGCTCGTCCGCGGCGAGAGCGGCACTGGCAAAGAGCTGGTCGCGCGGGCCGTGTATCAACACAGCGCGCGGCATACGGCCCAGTTTCTCGCCGTCAATTGCGCAGCGATCCCTGACGCGCTGCTGGAAAGCGAATTGTTCGGCCATGAAAAGGGCGCGTTCACCGGCGCCGACCGGCAACGGATCGGCAAGTTTGAGCAATGCTCGGGTGGGACGTTGTTCCTCGACGAGATTGGCGACATGTCTCCTTTGGTGCAGAGCAAGGTCCTCCGTGTTCTGCAATCGCAACAATTTGAGCGCGTTGGCGGCGATCAAACGATCACGACCGACGTCCGCGTCATTGCCGCCACGAATCGAAATCTGGAAAAAATGGTCGACGAAGGTGAGTTTCGCTCCGACCTCTATTACCGACTGAGCGGATTCACAATTCAGCTCGCGCCGCTACGTGAACGGCGCGAAGATTTGGTTCCGCTCCTGGAAAACTATTTGGCGGTGTTCAGCCGTGAGCTGCAAAAGGACGTACATGGCATCGCCAACGAAGCGATGGAGGTGCTCACCAGCTATTCTTGGCCTGGCAATGTGCGAGAGTTGCAGAACGTGCTCAAGCAAACGCTGCTGCGGTCGGCCGGGCCGGTGATTATTCCCGACTTTCTACCGGATCGCGTCCGCCATCCGGAAGCGGAGACGTCGGCTGCGACGGTCACCGAGACAGACAGAACCGATTTGCGGCAGTTTGTCGACCAGCGCATCGACAGCGGCTCGACAAACGTCTATGCCGAAACGCTCGAGTTCATGGAGCGCTATGTCGTTACCCAGGTGCTGCGAATCTGCGAAGGCAATCAATCGAAGGCGGCCCGGATGCTCGGCATTACGCGTGGCTGCCTACGGAGCAAGGTGCGGGCGTTGGGCGTCTCGATTGGCACGCAGGTTCAGGTCGCGGGGGAGCCGGTGGAAGTGTGAACGGCGAGCCCAGCGGTGAGAGCGCGCTTCAGCCGCGATGCTCGCGAGCAGCCTGTGTAAGCAGGTCGAGTTCGATTTCCAGCTTCTCGAGCAGCGGAGCGAGGTCCTTTAGATCGCCTTCCGCAGCGGCTTTTTCGATCCGCTGCGCCGCCTGAGCCGCGCGAATGCCGCCACAGCCTGCGACCAAGCCTTTGAGGGCGTGTGCGGTCGATCGTACGGCCGCCGCGTGGGGAACGTCGGCCGCACGGCACAATTCGGCCATCAATGGCGGAGCATCTTCCAGATAGAATTCGAGGATGTCGCGGAAGAGCTGCTGATCGCCGCCGAAGCGGGCCAATGTCCCAGCGACATCGAGCACGGATTGGGAAGGCAGGCTATCGAGATTCATGGCAAGTTTGTCGCTGGACAAGAAGGTAATATCACAAACTGTAATTTCGCTGCCACCGCCCTTATTTTACCCAGGTGCGGTCGCAATGTGGGAGCCGAAAAACTAGTTGCGGGCGATTCCCGCTTGCGACGTAAATTCCGCGATCTTCCGGCAAGGGGATGGTGGCATCACGGGTTTCATTAAGTTCAAACGGAGGCATTATCGGCCAATTGAGCTGTGGCCAATCGGTAAGGTAGTCGCGCAATCGAGAGGGCAAATCGGGAGGCAGGCCGGTGCGCTGCAATCGTTCGGATGCGGTCCAATGACGTCGACCCTCGGCCGCGCGTTCTCGGATTCCCTTTGTAGACAGCACTTTGCGTCGTTGGTCCATCTCGAATTTTCCTTAATCCAAATGATCTCGACTTGCCCTGTCGCTGGGACTGTGCGCAAAATTCATAACCAGTCCCGCAATGGTCCTGCCGTTTTCGATTATTTGCCAGATTTTGCGCGGCGACTTCGCGTGCGATCAGCCTTTTTCGCCGACGCGGAACGAGCCGCCTTGGATCGTGAAGCCGCCGCGTGCCCGCCCTTTTTGCCGCCTTTTTTCGCCGGCTCCTTGTTGGTGGGTTTTCCACGCCCAGAGCCGCCGGGTTTTTTGCCGCCGTAGTCCATTGCGTTGACCGTTGCCCAAGCACGACGCTCGGACTCGTCCTCGGAGAGCCCCCGTTGGCGATAGCCTTCTTCGATGTGTTCTGCTTGGCGTTTTTGTTTATCGGTGTATTTGGATTTATCGCCGTGTGGCATGAGTCAATTCCTTCGTAAACGCTCGTCATAGGTTTCTGAAAAGAGCATGAGGATAAGAATTGCAATTCTTATGCCATAGGTGTGACGGTCGCAGTTCGCTAAGCGACCAAGCCGACAATTCGTCGCGGCGGCACGAGGTTTGCGTGGCCAACTCCCACCCTCAGGTGTTCGACAATTTGTCCGTTTGAACAAGTAGATGCGAAACTCTCCGCCGACTATGGAGCAATCAACGGACGCGCCGCTACGCGGCGAATCATTTAGCGCCGAGCATTTATGGGAACACGCTCAGGAAGTTGCCCGCCGACAGACGCTTGCGCGGCGCAGGGCGGGCGACCGTCGGTTCATCGATCGCTTCGAGAGTAATTGCCGCTACATCGCGGCCACTTATCAGACGATCGTGGGAACGGTGCGCGAGCGCGAGTCGATCGCGCCCGACGCCGAATGGCTGGTCGACAACTACTATGTCGTGCAGGAACAGTTGCGGGAGATCCGCGAGGACTTGCCGCGAAGTTACTACCTGGAACTACCCAAACTGTCGTCGCAGCCATTTGCCGGCTATCCACGCGTCTACGAAGTGGCGCATGAGCTGGTCGTGCACACCGACAGCAGCCTCGATGAGGAGTTGATTGCCGGATTCATCGCGTCCTATCAGCAGGTGACGCCGCTCACTAGCGGGGAGATCTGGGCGGTGCCGATCATGCTCCGGCTGGTGTTAGTGGAAAACCTGCGGCGATTGTGCGGGCACATGATGGCGAGCCGCGGATGCCGCCAGCAGGCGCAGCGGATTCTGGAAAATTGGCAAGGGGGCGTGAAGGAGCCATTGCCGCCAGCGGACGATCCGGAATGCTCGGCTTTGGTGATGGAATTGATGGAGTGTCTGCGCGGTGCGGCGGGGAGTTCGTACGGCATCAGCATGCATGAATTGGTCGAGCGGCTGGCGCAGCCGCAGGAAGTGCTGGACGAATGCCTGCGGCGCGAGCAGCAGCGGCTGGCGGCCAATCAAGTGTCGATCGGCAACTTGATCACCAGCATGAGGCTGATTACGGCACTGGATTGGTCGCTGTTTTTCGAGCGAGTCAGCTTGGTCGAGCAGGTGCTGCGTCGTGATCCGGCCGGAGTATACGCCGCGATGGATTTCGCCACGCGCGACTGCTATCGCCACGTCGTCGAACATTTGGCCAAGCGGGGTGGCCACCAGGAAACACACGTCGCCGCGACCGTGCTCGACGCGGCGCTCCAGATGGAGCAGCGTGAATCAGCCGATTGGCGTAAGTGCCACGTCGGTTACTACTTGATCGACGAGGGACGATTCGCCATCGAACAAGCGCTCAGTTACCGACCGCGGTTGAGCGAACAGCTACTGCGCGCGGCGAAGGGCTATGCCGGCACTTGGTACTTGGGAGGCCTTGCCCTGCTAACGGCGATACTTTCAATTGGCCTGGCCGTGGTCGTGAGCCTCAGCGGAGGCTCTCACCTCGTGGCGGCACTGCTCGGTGCGCTGGCGATTGTGCCGGCAAGCGAGTTCGCCGTCGGGCTTTTGAATTTCCTGGTCACGTCGGCAATTCGGCCGCAGATTCTGCCTAAGCTCGACTTTGCTCAAGGGATACCACCGGATCATCATGCGCTGGTCGTCATGCCGACGATGCTCACCAGCGGGCCGACGGTTCAGTCGCTGTTGGAGCGACTCGAGATCCAATACCTGGCGAATCCGGAACCTGGATTGAGCTTTGCGCTGCTCACCGATTTTGCCGAGGCGCCGCAGGAGAACGTGCCAGGGGATGCGGAACTTCTGGCGGCGGCGCAAGCGGGGATCGACGCGCTCTGCGATCGCTATCCCGGCGATGAGGGCAATCGGTTCTTTCTGCTGCACCGTCGCCGACTATGGAACGCGGACGCCAAACATTGGATGGGTTGGGAGCGAAAGCGCGGCAAGCTGTCGGAATTGAACCGGTTGCTAGGCGGCGCGGTCGACACGAGTTTCCTGGTCAACGGTGAATTGCGGGCCCAACTGCCGCGTGTGCGCTACGTGATCACTCTCGACGCGGACACGCGGTTGCCCCACGCGGCGGCCCGGCGGCTGGCGGGTACGCTTGCGCATCCGCTGAACCGGCCCTTTTTTGATCCGCACACGCACCGCGTCACACGCGGCTACGGGGTATTGCAGCCACGTTTGAGCGTCAGCCTAGCGAGCGCCAGCCGGTCGCTCTTAGCGAGGATTTTTTCCAACAGCGGCGGGCTCGACCCCTATTGCACGGCAGTCTCCGACGTTTACCAGGATTTGTTTGGCGAAGCGAACTATACGGGAAAAGGCATCTACGACCTGGAAGCGTTTACCGCGGCGGTAGCGGATACCTTTCCGGAGAACCACATCCTCAGCCACGATCTGATCGAGGGCTGCTTCGCGCGCGTAGGCGCGGTGACCGACGTCGAGCTCTTTGACGAGTACCCCACGCGGTTTGACGCAGACGCATGGCGGCAGCATCGTTGGGTGCGCGGCGACTGGCAATTGCTGCCGTGGTTGTTACCTTCGGTGCCTGCGCCGACGGGGCGTCGTCCCAATCCGCTCCCGCTCGAATCGCGCTGGAAGATCTTCGACAATCTGCGGCGGAGCCTCGTGCCGCTCACGTTCACGCTGTACTGGGTTGCGAGTTGGTTTCTAGTCCCGGCGGGAGCCTTATGGACGACGGGCTTTGCGCTCGCGGTGCTCGTGAGTCCGTTCCTGTTCCACGCGATCTCGGCCGCGATGTCGTGGCCCGCCGGCGATAGTTGGCGGCAATATGTCCGCGATTTGACGTCGACACTTGGCAGGACACTGCTGCAATGTGTGTTGTCGCTGGTCTTTTTGCCGATGCGCGCACAATATACAACCGACGCGATCGTACGCACTTTGTACCGCGTCTTTGTCTCGCGGCGCTACCTGCTGGAGTGGGAAACGGCCGACGCCACGGAACGTCGGCTGAAGCGCGAGCAAAGGTCGTCCATCGTGGCGATGAGTTGGGTGCCGATCGTATGCGTCGTGCTGGTGGCGATTTTGCCAACGGAGGTCCGCTCTCTGTCGACGCCGGTACTCGCGTTGTGGTTTCTTTCGCCCTGGATTGCGCACGTTCTTAGCCGGCCGATCGTGCGGAAGCTGGAGGCACTATCGGCGGAGGATCAAGCCGCTTTGCGGCGGATTGCGCGGCGGACTTGGGCGTATTTTGAGGCGTTCGTGGGCGAAGAAGACCATTGGCTGCCGCCGGATAATTACCAGGAATTTCCGCAGCCGAAGATCGCGCACCGAATTTCGCCGACGAACGAAGGCATGTTCGTGCTCTCCGCGGTGGCGGCACGCGATTTCGGTTATCTCGGAGTCATTGAACTCGCGGCGCTCTTGGAGCGGAACCTGGACAATTGGACAAATCTCGATCGATACCGGGGGCACTTCTACAACTGGTACGACACGACCACGCGGACGCCCCTGGCTCCGCGCTATGTGTCCACCGCGGACAGCGGCAACCTGGGAGCGTCGTTCTTGACAGCGGAACAAGGGTTATTCGACATTCTTGACGGGCCCCTGTTTTCGTCAGCGCTTGCCGACGGCGTCGCGGACAGTGTTCGTCTGGTGGAAGATTCGCTCGCTCGGCTGCAGCCGCGCGGGGCTCGGTTCGTCAGCCCCGCGCTCGATGCTTTGGAGTCGCGCTTAGCGGTCATGAAGAAAGCCGCTGCGACGAAGCCGAGCGATCTGACCGGATGGCTGAATTGGGTGAGAGAACTCCGCACCCACTCGGCGCGATTGCCGGATTTGCTTGAGGGCCTTCAAAAATCACTGGGCGTGAAGGCCAACGAGTTTTCAAACAAGTTGAGCTTTTTGCGCGCACACGTCGACGGCCTGAATCGCGATGGCGAGGCCTTTCTACAGTGGGTGCCGTTCCTGCCGACCGCCGATTTTGCGACTGTTGCGGGCCTGGAGCGGCCATCGGCCCGGGAGCGACTGGTTTCGGCACTCAGTCGCTTAACGAGTTTGAATCGATTGTCGGATTGTGTTGAGCAGCTCAAGACGGAAATCGACGCAGTGCGAGTTGAATTCGCTGCCGCGGATCACTCACCGGACGTAGCGGGAGACGGCGGCGCGTGGCTGGACGCGCTCGTGGAGAAATTGGAGCGAAGCAGCGAATTGGCATCGCTCTGCCGCGACCGCTGCCTGTGGCTGGGGCGGCGCTACGAAGCGCTCGCGCTGGAGATGGACTTCACGCTGCTCTACAACGCGCAGCGTCGGCTCTTTTCGGTGGGTTTTAATCTTGAAGATGGCCGACTCGATCGCGCGCACTACGATCTTTTGGCCTCGGAGTCTCGCATCGCGAGCCAGATGGCCATTGCCAAGGGCGACGCCGATCATCGGCATTGGTTCCAGCTCGGGCGGGCAATCACGGAGACGTCGACGGGGAATCGGGGATTACTGTCGTGGGGCGGCACGATGTTCGAGTATTTGATGCCGACGCTGCTCACGCGCGACGTAGCCGGTTCGCTGTTGGAGCGGAGTTGCAATGCCGCGGTCGAGCGACAGATCGATTACGGCCGGCAGCGTCGGGTGCCGTGGGGGATTTCGGAGAGTGCTTTCGCGGCGTTTGGGGCGAACTCCGATTACCACTACCAGTCGTTCGGCGTGCCGGGGCTGGGATTAAAACGCGGGCTGGGCAAGGATCTGGTCGTATCGCCGTATTCGACCGCGCTCGCGCTGGCAATTAGACCGGCCGATGCCGCCGCCAATTTTCGTGCGCTGGCGAACGAGGGTGCCGAGGGCCCCTGGGGTTTTTACGACGCGGTCGACTACACGCCGGACCGCGTGCCGGAAGGTGAACGTCGCGTGGTGGTGTTCTGTTACATGACACACCATCAGGGAATGACGCTGGTGGCGCTGGCGAACTGTTTGCGCGATCATTGCATGCAACAAAGGTTTCAACGCCAGGCACTCATTCGCTCGACCGACTTACTGCTTCAAGAGCGGACGCCGCTGGCGGTGCTCGAGTTCCAGCCGCAGGACGATTCGACCGCGACGGTTCCTCCACTACCGGTGATGCCGGGACCCGTGAGTCGGCGTATTTCAACTCCGGCCACGGTCTTGCCGCGGGCCCATTTGCTTTCCAACGGTCAGTACCACGTGATGCTCACCAACGCGGGCGGCGGGTACAGCAGTTGCCGCGACTTGGCGATCACGCGCTGGCGAGCCGACGCGACGCGCGACGATTGGGGACAATTCATTTACTTACGCGACGTCGCCGACGGCAAGGTTTGGTCGGCCGCCCATCAGCCGACGCGCAGCGCGGCAGCTGCGTACGAAGTGACGTTTTCCGTTGACAAGGCGGAGTTTCGCCGCCGCGATGGCAATCTGGAAACGCACCTCGAAGTGACGATCTCGCCGGAATGCAACGTCGAAGTGCGGCAGGTGACGATCACTAATCACGGCCGGCGTCCTGCGGCGGTGGACCTGACCAGTTACGCCGAAGTAGTGCTGAGCGGCGCAACCGGCGACGCGGCCCACCCGGCGTTTAGCAAACTGTTCGTGGAGACGGAATACGTTGCCGAGTGTCACGCATTGTTAGCGCGGCGGCGTCCGCGCGATGCCACGTCTGCCCCCGCCTGGGCCATGCATGTGTTGGCTGCTCCGCCGGCAGCGCTCGAACATCTGGAGTTTGAGACCGATCGGGCGCGGTTCTTGGGCCGTGGTCGGTCAACCGCCACGCCCGCGGCGATGGAGCCGGGCGCGCGATTGTCGGGCACGACGGGCCCGGTGCTCGATGCCATCTTCAGTTTGCGGAGCCGGCTGCATCTCGCGCCGGGTGAGTCGGCGGGCCTCGCCTTCGCGACTGGATTTGCCGAAAGCCGCGAAGAAGCGCTGCATCTGGCCGACCAGTACCGGGATCTGCGCGTGGTGCAGCGGACGTTTGAGATGGCTTGGGCACGGAGCCAGGTAGAAGTGCGACACCTGCACGTGTCGCCCGCCAGCTTGCAGCTCTACCAGCGACTTGTGTCGGCACTGTTGTTTCCCGACGCATCGCTGCGTGCGCCGGCTGACGTGCTCCAAGCGAACCGCCGCAGCCAGACGTCGCTCTGGCGGTATGGCCTCTCGGGCGACGATCCGATCGCTTTGCTCCGCGTGACCGATCCCTCGCATCGCAGCCTGCTGCGCGAGCTGCTGCTGGCTCATGAGTTCTGGCACGCGCATGGGTTGAAGGTCGACCTGGTGGTGGTGAACGAGAATCCGGCGGGCTACTTCGACAGCTTCCAGGAGCAGTTGCTGGAGTTGATTCACACGACGGGCCGGATGCCGATGTACAAATCAGGCGGCGTCTATCTACTCCGCGCCGCCCAGTTGACGCCGGAGGACAACACCTTGCTGCAGGCGGTGGCGGCGATCATTCTGAATGGAGATCGGGGCGCACTAGCACGGCAGGTCGAATTGGCGTCGCCCGCCCCGCGCGCTGTGCCGCCGCTGCTGCGGCCGGTGCGGGGAGGGTTTGGCGAGGTCAATGCTTTGGCCTCACAGCCAATCGCGGAGGAGACGGCGCTCGAATTTGCCAATCGATTCGGCGGCTTCGACGCCCAGGGGGACTATACGGTTCGTTTGTCCATTGGCGAGTCGACGCCGCTGCCATGGTCCAACGTAGTCGCCAATCACCGGTTCGGGTTCTTGGTGACGGAAGCGGGCGGTGGTTACACTTGGGCGGGCAACAGCCGCGAGAACAAATTGACGTCCTGGTCGAACGACCCGGTTTCGGACCCGCCCGCGGAAGTCATCTACCTCCGCGATGAAGAGTCGGGCGAATTCTGGACGCCGACGCCGCTGCCGGTCCGCGGCCAAAACGACTATCGCATTCGACACGGACGAGGTTATTCGCGCTTCGATCATGCCGCTCACGGCATCGAAAGCGAGCTACTCCTGTCGATCGCGCCGAATTCTTGTGTCAAGTTCGCATGCCTGAAGCTCAAGAACGTCAGCCAACAGCGGCGAACACTCTCGGCGACGTACTATGCCGAATGGGTGCTGGGCGTCAATCGCCAAACGACGCAAATGCACGTGAGGACGTCGCGCGACGTAGCGTCCGGTGCGATCCTGGCGCACAACAGCTATCACGAGGACTTCCCGCAACAAGTGGCAATTCTCCACGTGCTGGGTGGAGCAGATAGCGTGACGGGTGACCGGGGCGAATTTATAGGCCGCAACGCAGTGGACAACAATCCGGCGGCGATGGCCCGAGTGAGACTTTCGGGAACGACGGGGGCCGGCCTGGACGCGTGTGGGGCAGTTCAGAAGAAAGTCGCCATCGAGCCCGGGGGGGAGATCGAAGTGGTCTTCCTGCTCGGCTGGACCGACGGTGCGGCACCGGTCGCTGACGTGCTCGCGCTCTTTGAATCGCCGCAGCAAGTGCATCAGGCGATCGATCAGACGCTCGAGTTTTGGAAGCAGACGTGCTCGGCCATCGAGGTCAGCACGCCGAATCGGGCGCTGGACGTGTTGGTCAATCATTGGCTGCTGTACCAGACGCTCAGTTGCCGGGTGTGGGGGCGTTCGGCGTTTTATCAGTCGGGGGGCGCGTATGGATTCCGCGATCAATTACAGGACGTGATGGCGCTGGTCTACAGTCTGCCACAAGTCGCGCGGCAAGTGATTCTGCAGGCGGCGTCGCGACAGTTTGAGCAGGGCGATGTCCAGCATTGGTGGCATCCGCCGACGGGCCGTGGCGTGCGGACACGTTTTGCCGACGACTATTTGTGGCTGCCGTTCGTGGTCAGCCACTATGTGTCGACAACCGGCGATACCGAGATTTTGGACGAACGAATCACGTATCTGCATTCGCTGCCGCTGGAGCCGCACGAACACGAGCGGTACGAGCTTCCGGGTCAATCCTCGCTGCAGGAGGACCTTTACGGGCACTGCGTCCGTGCGATCGACCACGGCTTTCGCTTCGGAGCGCACGGGTTGCCGCTGATGGGCGGCGGCGATTGGAACGACGGCATGAACCGCGTCGGCGTCGACGGGCACGGTGAAAGCGTTTGGCTGGCGTGGTTCATGACAGTGGTGCTGCAGCGATTCCTGCCCTGGGTTGAAGCCCGCGAGGACGTCGATCGAGCCCGCAACTATTGGACCACGATCCAGCGATTGCTGCAGTCGATTGAAGGAGAAGCCTGGGACGGCGCGTGGTATCGCCGCGCATATTTCGACGACGGTATGCCGCTCGGTTCGCATCAAAACGATGAATGCAAGATCGACTCGCTGGCACAGTCATGGTCCGTAATCGCTGGTGGCGATCCGGCTCGTTCAGCCACAGCGATGCGCTCGGCGGAGGAGCATCTGGTTCGACCCGATGACCGCCTGGTGGCGCTCCTGACGCCGCCTTTCGACAAGACGCGACTCGATCCGGGCTACATCAAGGGTTATCCGCCGGGCATCCGCGAGAACGGCGGCCAATACACGCACGCGGCGATGTGGATGATTCAAGCCCTCACGCTTCAAGGCCGCTGCAATCGTGCAGGCGAGTTGTTCGATCTGCTGAATCCGATCCTGTCGGCCATGGGACCGCGCGGCGAGAAAGTGTATCGGGCCGAGCCATATGTCGTAGCGGCGGACGTTTACAGCACGCCGCCACACGTCGGTCGCGGCGGATGGACATGGTACACAGGATCGGCCGCCTGGATGTATCGCGTTGCGATTGAATCGATGCTAGGGATTCAAGTGCGTGGGGATCGGCTGACCGTGAATCCCTGCATACCAGCCGATTGGCCCGAGTTCGAGGTTAAGCTGCGACGCGGAGAAACATGCTGGCGGATCCGGGTGCTGAATCCGCAGGGCATCGAACATGGTCGCGTTGGATTGTCGATCGACGGTGAGGCAACTGCGAACAGCGAGATCACCCTTGCAGAAGACGATTGCGAGCATTTGGTGGAAGTGACCTTGCTGGCAGTCAGCGATCCCATGCCAGCAAGTGGCCGTCGCG
>Ga0214473_10003621_pt1 | contig 18695 bp, 15 predicted proteins | sample RVTome_7_FD_203509 | JGI IMG/M metagenome (GOLD analysis project Ga0214473, IMG submission 203509) | Soil microbial communities from uranium-contaminated site in the Upper Colorado River Basin, Wyoming, United States - RVT98D197 | ecosystem: Environmental > Terrestrial > Soil > Contaminated >... | reverse complement strand
GTCTCCATCCGGGCCCGTTCCGCCGGCGTCGCGAGCGCGCCGTCCTTGGCGAGCGCGGCGGCGAGCGCGAGAAGCACGCGCTCGGCCTCGACGCGCGCCTCGATGAGGAGACGCCGCTCCATGTCCTCGCGTGCGTGTTCCATGCTCTCGCGCAGCATGCGGGCCATGTCGTCCTCGCCGAGCCCGTAAGAGGGCTTCACTTCGATCCGCGCGCTGACGCCGGTGGTCTTCTCCACCGCGCTCACCGTGAGGAGCCCATCGGCATCGACCGCGTAGTTGACGCGGATGCGGGCGGCGCCGGCCGCCATCGGCGGGATGCCGGTCAGCTCGAAGCGGCCGAGCGACCGGCATTCGTCGGCCGTCTCGCGTTCGCCCTGCACGACATGCAGCATCATGCCGGTCTGACCGTCCTGGTAGGTCGTGAAATCCTGCGCCATGGCGACCGGGATCGGCGTGTTGCGTGGGATCACCTTCTCGACGATCCCGCCCATGGTCTCGATGCCGAGCGAGAGCGGCGTCACGTCGAGCAGCAGCGTGCCGCCGCCGCGGGTCAGCGCGCGCGCCTGAAGCGCCGCGCCGAGCGCCACCACCTCGTCCGGATCGATGTCGCCGAGCGGCGCACGGCCGAACCGCGCCGCGAGCTCGCGGCGCACCAGCGGAATCCGCGTCGAGCCGCCGACCAGCACGACGCCCTCGACCTCGGCGGGTTCGAGGCGCGCGTCCTCGAGCACGCCCGCGGTGATGGCAAGGGTGCGGCGCACCAGCGGCGCGATCAGCGTTTCGACGGTCGCCCGGTCGAGCGCATGGCGGCTCGGACGGCCGTCGATCTCGATCCGCCACTCGCCGCGCTCCTGGGTCGAGAGGCATTCCTTGGCGAGCCGCGCCGCCGCCAGCGCCTGCTTCGCTTCGCCGACGCTGGCCACCGCGCCGAGACCCTGGGCGCGACGCTCCGCGAGAAACCGCTCGGCGATCAGATGGTCGAAATCGTCGCCGCCGAGCGCGGCATCGCCGCCGGTCGCCAGCACCTGGAACACGCCCTTCTCGAGGCGCAGCAGCGAGATGTCGAAGGTGCCGCCACCGAGGTCGTAGATCGCGTAGATGCCCTCGCTGCCCTTGTCGAGCCCGTAGGCCAGCGCCGCCGCCGTCGGCTCGTTGACGAGGCGCAGCACCTCGAGACCGGCGAGGCGCGCCGCGTCCTTGGTCGCGCTGCGCGCCGCATCGTCGAAATAGGCCGGCACGGTCACGACGGCGTTGCGCACCGGCCGGCCGAGCGCCGTCTCGGCCCGCGCCTTGAGGGCGCGCAGGATGTCGGCCGAGACCTCGACCGGCGAGAGCCGGCGTTCGCCGACGCGGATGCGCACCATCGCCTTGGAATCGGTGTTCGGCTCGATTTCGTAGGGCAGCGTTCCGCCGAGCCGCTTCAGCTCGCCCGCGGCGCGCCCCATGAGCCGCTTGATCGAGCCGACCACGCTCGCGGGCTCGTCGATAAGGCGCCGGCGCGCGGCTTCGCCCACTTCGACGGACCCGTCCGCACCATAGGCGACGACCGACGGCACCAGCCCGATGCCATGCTCGTCGCGCAGCACTTCCGGCGCCTCGCCGGTCGCGATCGCGACCACGGAATTCGTCGTGCCGAGATCGATCCCGACCGCGAGGTCGCGCTCGCGCGCATGCGGTTCCGGCGTCGCGCCCGGCTCGTGGATCTGCAGCAGCATTACCCGGCTCCGTGGGCGAGTGCCGCGCGACGGCCGCGGATTTCTTCGGCCAGCTTCCGCCAGTACTTGAGGCGCGTGAGCTGGCTCGCCGCCTTGGCGAGCGCGCCCTCGGCGAAGGCCGTCGCAAGGCCGGCAAGACAGGCCGCGTCTTCGTCGCGGGCGCGCCGGGCAAGCCGCTCGACGGCCGCGAGATCGGCCGCCGCCGACAGGGCCTCGCGCGCCTCCATCGCTTCCATGAGGAGGGCCGGATCCTCGATCGTCCGGTTCTCGCCGATCGGCGATCGGTGGCCGGCGCGCTCGAGCAGCGCGGCGCCACGCTGCAGCGGATCCTTCAGGATTTCATAGGCCTCGTTCAGGCTCATCGCGTGGCTCTCGGCGATGGCGCGCTCGCGCGGGCTCTTGCCGGCGAAGCGGTCGGGATGAAGGCGCTGCTGGAGCCCGCGATAGCGGCGGTCGATCTCGGCTGGATCGAGGTCGAAGCGCGGCTCGAAGGTGAGGCGCGCGAAGGGATCGAGCGCGCGCGGCGGCTGCACGGCGCCGCAGACGTGACAGAAGAGTGCGAGCTGGGCGACCGGCCCATGGCAGGACCAGCAGGGCAGCGGCATGCCGCCCGCCGTGGTGCCGCTCAGGCCGCTGGTCGATTGCTCTTTCGGCATTCCCGCCTCGTCAAACCTGCGCCCCGCCGAAATGCAAGGGGCGGCCTAGCCGCCCCTGGCCCCGTGCCCTCGCCGACCCGCCAGCGGGGTTATACGTGGAACGATTCACCGCAGCCGCAGCGGCCCTTCTCGTTCGGATTCTTGAACACGAAGCCGGACTGCAGCTTCTCCTCGACATAGTCCATCTCGGTGCCGAGGATGAACATGGTGGCCTTCGGATCGATGAGCAGCCGCACGCCATGCTCCTCGACCACCTCGTCGAAGGGGCCCTTCTCGTCGGCGAATTCGAGCGTGTAGGAGAGGCCCGAGCAGCCCTTGGTGCGGATGCCGATGCGCACGCCGAAGCTCGGCTTGCCGCGCGAGGCGAGCAGCGCCTTGACGCGCTCGGCGGCGCGCTCGGTGACGTTCATCGCCTTCGGTCGCGGCCGCGCCTTGATCGTCCCGTTCATGCCTGCCGTTCCGGTCATCGTCGATCGATCCGCCTAGCTCGCCGCCTTCGCCGGCGCCTGAGCGTTCTTCGCGCGGTAGTCGCGGATCGCGGCCTTGATCGCGTCCTCGGCCAGCACCGAGCAATGGATCTTCACCGGCGGCAGCGAGAGCTGCTGGGCGATGTCGGTGTTCTTGATGGTCTCGGCCTGGTCGAGCGTCTTGCCCTTGATCCATTCGGTCGCGAGCGAGCTCGACGCGATCGCCGAACCGCAGCCGAAGGTCTTGAACTTGGCATCCTGGATGACGCCGTCGCGGCCGACCTTGATCTGCAGCTTCATCACGTCGCCGCAAGCCGGCGCGCCGACGAGCCCGGTGCCGACCGTGGGGTCGCCCTTGTCGAGCGCGCCCACGTTCCGCGGGTTCTCGTAGTGGTCGATCAGCTTGGTGCTATAGGCCATGGTGCTCTCCTAAACGCCGTTCTTTTGCCCTTGCGGGCGAGGTTCCGTCAATGCTCCGCCCACTTGATCGACTTGATGTCGACGCCGTCCTGGGCCATCTCCCAAAGCGGGCTCATTTCGCGCAGGCGGCGCACCGCAGCCACGACCTGCTCGACGGCATAGTCGATCTCCTGCTCGGTCGTGAAGCGGCCGATGCCGAAGCGGAGCGACGTATGCGCCAGCTCCTCCTCGACGCCGAGCGCGCGCAGCACATAGGACGGCTCCAGCGAAGCCGAGGTGCAGGCCGAACCCGACGAGACCGCGAGATTCTTGATCCCCATCATCAACCCCTCGCCTTCGACATAGGCGAAGGAGAGGTTGAGGTTGCCGGGGATGCGCTGCTCGAGATCGCCGTTGAGATAGACTTCCGGGAGCGCGTCCTTGATGCCCTTGAGCAGCCGGTCGCGGAGGTAGGTCAGCCGCTCGGTCTCGGCCGGCATCTCGCGCTCGGCGATGGCGCAGGCCTCGCCGAGCCCGACGCAGAGCGGTGTGGGCAGCGTGCCCGAGCGCAGGCCCCGCTCCTGCCCGCCGCCGTGGATCAGCGCCTCGAGGCGCACCCGCGGCTTGCGGCGAACATAGAGCGCGCCGATGCCCTTGGGCCCGTAGAGCTTGTGCCCGGAGATGCTCATCAGGTCGATGCTCATCGCATTCACGTCGAGCGGAATCTTGCCCACCGCCTGCGCCGCGTCGGTGTGGAAATAGACGCCGCGCTCGCGGCAGATTTTTCCGATTTCCGCCAGCGGCTGGATCACGCCGATCTCGTTGTTGACCGCCATGATCGACACCAGCGCCGTCTTGTCGGTGATCGCGGCCTTCAGCGCATCGAGGTCGACGAGCCCGTTCTGCTTGACCGGCAGATAGGTGACGTCAACGCCGTCCATCTCCAAGTGCCGCGCGCTGTCGAGCACGCATTTGTGCTCGGTCACCAGCGTGATCATGTGATTGCGCCGGTCCTTGTGGAAGCGCATCACGCCCTTGAGCGCGAGGTTGTTCGATTCCGTGGCGCCCGAGGTGAACACGATCTCGCGCTCGTCGGCGCCGATGATCGAGGCGACCTGACGGCGCGCGTGCTCGACCGCGGCCTCGGCGTCCCAGCCATGCTGATGGTTGCGCGAATGCGGATTGCCGAACTTCAGCGTGAAGTAGGGCAGCATCGCATCGACCACGCGCGGGTCGGTCGGCGTCGTCGCCTGGTAGTCCAGGTAGATCGGCTGCGCCGGGGCGTTGTTGCCGCGAAATTCGGTGGTGCTGTTCATGGCGTCGCTCGATTCTCTGTTGTCTTCATGCCGCGGGCTCGGCGCTGAGGTCGGAACTCTGCCGCCGGAGCGCGAGCGCGCCCCAGGCTTCGACGAAACGCTCGACGTCGCCGGCCGTGCTCTGCCAGCCGAGGCTGACGCGGATCGCGCTGCCGGCGATGGCCGGCGCGAACCCCATGGCGGCGAGGACCTGAGAGGCGCGGACCTTGCCCGAGGAGCAGGCCGCCCCGGCGCTCACCGCGACGCCGACGAGGTCGAGCTGGATCACCTGCCGCTCCGCCGGTATTCCGGGCAGCGCGATCGCGCTCGTATTGGCGAGCCGCGGCGCGTTCCGCCCGGCGATCACCGCCTCGCGGGCGAGCCGCAGCAGGTCCGCTTCGAGCCGGTTGCGCAGCGCCGCAAGCCGCGGCTGATCGGCAAGGCTGTCGGGCGCGAGCGCCGCGACAGCGCCGAAGCCGGCGATCCCTGCCAGGTTCTCCGTCCCGGCGCGCCGCCCGCGCTCCTGGCCGCCGCCAAGCTGGCCTGGCGCGAATGGCAAGTCGCTGCCGAGAACGAGCGCGCCCACGCCCTTCGGGCCGCCGAGCTTGTGCGCCGAGAGGCTGAGGAAATCGGCGCCGAGGCTCGCGATATCGATCGGGATGCGCCCCGCCGCCTGGACCGCGTCGCAGAGCAGCAGCGCGCCATGCTGGTGGGCGATGCGAGCCGCATCGGCGACCGGCTGGATCACGCCGGTCTCGTTGTTGGCCAGCATCAGCGCGACCAGTGCCGGACGCGGGTCGCTCGCCAAGCTCGCCGCCAGCGCGGCCAGATCGACGACGCCGTCGGAGCCGACCGGGAGCAACTCGGCTTGGCGCACCCGCAGCACCGAATCATGCTCGAGCGCGGAGGCGATGAATCGCGGCCTTCCGGCGCCGAGAATGGCAAGGTTGTTGGCCTCGGTCCCGCCGCTCGTGAACAGAACCCGCTCCGGCCGCGCGCCGACCATCGCCGCGACCTGTTCGCGCGCATCCTCGAGCGCGCGCCGGGCGAGGCGGCCGAACCGGTGGACCGAGGACGGGTTGCCGACCAATGCCGACGCCTCGAGGACGGCCGCGACCGCTTCCGGGCGCATCGGCGCGCTGGCGTTGTAGTCCAGATAGACCGGCATCGGCATCGGCGTTCGCTTTCCCGGCTCGACCGTCACTGCGCCGCGACGGGCGTGCGCGATACGGTCGCCGGCTCGGCCGCATGGCAGCCGCTGCCGGTCGTGTCGTGATGGATCACGCCGCTGGTGCCGAGCACGCGGCGCGTGCAGACGTCCTCGAGCGACACGGAGCTCAGGTAGAGATGGATCTGGTTGCCGAGCTCCTCCCAGAGATCGTGGGTGAGGCAACGGCTCTTGTTGCCGCGGCAACCCGAGGGCGAACCCGGCGTGCAGCGTGTCGCGCGGATCGGCTCGTCCACCGCCATGATGGCGTCGGCGATGCGCGTCTCGGCCGAAGGCCGGGCGAGCAGATAGCCGCCGCCCGGGCCGCGCACGCTCTTCACCAGCCCGCCGCGCCGGAGCTTCGCGAAGAGCTGCTCCAGATAGGAGAGCGAAATCTCCTGGCGCTCCGCGATGTCGGCGAGCGCGACCGGACGGCCATTGCTGCTGCTCGCCAGATCGACGAGCGCCATCACCGCGTAACGACCCTTGGTGCTGAGCTTCATGGGCTCCTGCTCCTGTTTTCAGCTGTCGGCGAGGCGGCGGAACGGCTGCACCGTCTCGCTGACTTCGCCCGCGCCCGACGGATGCTCCGCGCCGGCCGAGTGGCCGAGCGGGGTTACATTCTCGAACTGCTGCTTCTGCGCCTCGAGCTCGTCGATGCGCTGGCGGAGCGCGGCGACCTGTTCGACGAGCCCGTCGATCGCCCGCGCGATCGGATCGGGCAGATCGCCGGCCGGCATGCCATAGGCGGCGAAATCCGCCCCGCAATTGGCCGAGATCGGACGCGCCGGAACGCCGACGACGGCGCAGCCGGGGAACACGTCCTTGGTGACGACGGCATTCGCGCCGACCCGGGCGCGCTCGCCGACGATGATCGGGCCCAGCACTTGCGCGCCGGAACCGATGATGACGCCGTCGCGGATCGTCGGATGGCGCTTGCGATTGACCTGCGCCGCGGAATCGACCGCGGGCGAAACGCCGCCGAGTGTCACACCCTGATAGATCGTGACGTCATCGCCGACCACGGAGGTCTCGCCGAACACGACGCCCATGCCATGGTCGATGAACAGACGCCGGCCGACGGTGGCGCCCGGATGGATCTCGATCCCGGTCAGCAACCGCGCGATCTGCGACAACACCCGTCCGAGAAAGCGCCAGCCATGACGCCACAGCCAATGGGCCGGGCGGTGCAGCAGCACGGCGTGGAACCCCGGGTAGGTGATCGCCACTTCGAGGCGCGTGCGTGCCGCGGGGTCGCGCGCGATGATGCTTTCGAGCTCGTCGTTAAGTGACTGGAACATCTGCGTAATCCCAAGATTCTTGAAACTGCGCCATGCGGTCGTGGTAAGATGGTTTTGCGGTCGTCGGAGGCTATAACCCTCGGCGCCGCAATATTGTTGTCAGGTAATATAAGATGTCCTACCGCGTTGGTCAAGTATCTTGCTTTAGGACGCCTAATCCTTACCTTTGATAACCGACTAACGCAATAAGAATTGGCCCTGGCGCCGGGATCTCCGGGCCGAGGCTCCGCCAGGACCAGGAAAGTCGCGAGACGATGCCCGAAGTCATCATGAACGGCCCCGAGGGGCGCCTCGAAGGGCGCTATCAGCAGGGCAAGGGACACGATGCGCCGATCGCGCTGATGCTGCATCCCCATCCGCAGCATGGCGGCACGATGAACAACAAGGTCGTGTACACCCTCTACCAGACCTTCGCGGCGCGCGGCTTCTCGGTGCTTCGGTTCAACTTCCGCGGCGTCGGTCGATCGCAGGGCGCATTCGATCGCGGCGAAGGCGAGCTCAGCGATGCGGCGGCCGCGCTCGACTGGCTGCAAGCGACCAACCCCAACGCGCGCGCCTGCTGGATCGCCGGCTATTCGTTCGGCGCCTGGATCGGCATGCAGCTCCTGATGCGGCGACCGGAGATAAGCGGATTCATCTCGGTGGCGCCGCCGGCGAACATCTACGATTTCGGGTTCCTCGCGCCCTGCCCGTCGTCGGGACTGATGCTGCATGGCGACAAGGACGAGTTGGTGCCGCACGAGGCGGTCGCGAAGCTGGTGCAGAAGCTTTCCAACCAGCGCGACATCACGATCGACTATCGACCGATCCGCGGCGCCGATCATTTCTTCGCCGACCACCTCGAAGTCGTGGCGACGCGTCTCGACGACTATCTCGAATCGATCTACCCGACGCCGAAGGTGCGCGGGCGCTCGCGCGCCTCGGCGCGCTGATCCGACACCGAGCCCCGGTCAGCTTCGGCGGTGGATGCGGCCGCCCCGCGTCGGGCGTTTGACGCCGGTCGTCTCGGGCAGGCTCAGCGGCAATCCCTTGAGAGAGCGCACCGCGAGATAGGCGAAGGCCTGCGCCTCGAGCTGGTCGCCGTTCCAGCCGACCGCCTCGACCGGCACGACCGGGCGATCGAGACGCCGGCGGAGCTCGGCCATGATCGCCGGGTTCTGGCGGCCGCCGCCGGTGACGAGCCATTGCTTGACCGGTTCCGGAAAGAGCTGGGCGCCGCGTGCGACAGTGGCGGCGGTGAAGGCGACGAGCGTCGCCGCCCCGTCCGCCGGCGCGAGCTCGGCCAGGATGGAGGCGTCGAACGCGTCGCGGTCGAGCGATTTCGGCGCCGGACGCGCGAAGTAGGGATGCACCAACAGCCGGCCGAGCAGGCTCGCATCGACTTGGCCGACGCCGGCGAGGCGGCCATCCCGGTCGACGGGCTCGCCGGTATGGAGCATCGCCCAATCGTCGATGAGCGCATTGCCGGGCCCGGTATCGAAGGCAAGCAGCCGCATCGCGCCGTCGCGATCCTCGCCGATCCAGGTCGCGTTGCCGACGCCGCCGAGATTGAGGACCGCGAGCGGCTTTTCGAGCCCGATCGCGAGCGCGCGATGAAAGAGCGGCGCCAACGGCGCCCCTTCCCCGCCCGCCGCCATATCGGCCGCTCGGAAATCGTTCACCACGTCGATGCCGACGGCCCGCGCGAGGCGTGCGCCGTCGCCGATCTGCAGCGTCCGATGCTGCTCCGGCTCGTGCAGGATGGTCTGGCCGTGGAATCCGACGACGGCGAGATCGATCGCCGCGATGCCGGCCTTGGCGATCAGCGCGCGAACCGCTTCGGCATGGCGATCGGTGAGTTCGACCGCGAGCGCTTCGCCGGCCGCGGCATCGCCGAGCGCCGCCCGCAGCCGCTGCCGGAACTCGCGCGGATAGTCGAAACTGAGGGCCGCCCCGCAGCGCACGAAATCGATACCGTCGGTCTCGACGAGCGCGGCATCGACCCCATCGCAGGAAGTGCCGCTCATGAGCCCGAGCGCGAGCATACGTTCGGTCACGCCGGAACTCCCGGTTTCGCGCCGGTCAGCCGCGCGAGGCGCTTCTCGTAGACGATCTCGTAAGGCTCGAAGCCGTGCTTCTCGTAGGCCCGACAAGCCATCCGATTGGCCGCGAGAACGCCGATCCGCAGCCGCGCGATCCCGGCCGCGGCGAAGTGGCGTTCGGCGGCGGCGAGCAGTGCCTGGGCGAGACCGCTGCCGCGCCGATCGGGGGCCACGAAAATGTCGCTCACATAGCCATACCGGTTCGAATCCGGCGTTTCCGCGATCACCTCGTCCTCGGCGATGTAGCAGGCCACGAAGCCCGCGAACCCTCCGCCGGTCTCCGCGACGAGCACGGCGCCGGCGTGCCGGGCGACGAGGCCGAGGAGCTGCGCGAGGTAGGGCTCGGCGATCTGCCGGCCGGGCAGCCGCGTGTCGTGCAACGCGACCTCATGGTCCTGCAATCCGACCAGCGCCTCGATCACCGCCGCGCGGTCGCTATCGCGGTAGGCTCGCACGGCGGGCAACGGCATGCGGCGGCTCCTTGTCCCTCCCGTGACACGGCATCGGCCGCGCCGCTCGCGGGCGGCTCCTTCTAGCATGCGAGCGATGGCGAAGTCAGGGCGCGGGGTTGGCGCGGGCCGGCATTTTCTGCTAGATCACGCGCGACTTTCCGGCCCCACGGGGCCAATCCCAGGGTCCGCATCCCGAGACGCACGGATGGCCGAGCCGAAATCCGCCTTTCTCCGCGAGGCCCATGCGCGCGGCTTCGTGCATCAGGTCACCGATCCCGAGGCGCTCGACGCGCTCGGACGCGGCGGCCGCATCACCGCCTATATCGGTTTCGACCTGACGGCCTCGAGCCTGCATGTCGGCAGCCTGGTCAGCATCATGCTGCTGCGCCTGCTGCAGCGCACCGGCCACAAGCCGATCGTGCTCATGGGCGGCGGCACCACCAAGGTCGGCGATCCGTCATTCCGCACCGAATCGCGACCGCTGCTGAGCGAGACGGAGATCGCCGCGAACAAGGCGGGGGTCCAACGCTGCTTCGACCGCTTCCTCAGGTTCGGAAACGGCCCGACCGATGCGCTCATGGTCGACAACGCGGATTGGCTCGACAATCTCAACTACATGGCGTTCCTGCGCGACTACGGCCGCCATTTCTCGGTGAACCGGATGCTCGCCTTCGACAGCGTGAAGCTCCGGCTCGAGCGCGAGCAGCCGCTCTCTTTCATCGAGTTCAACTACATGGTGTTGCAGGCCTACGACTTCGTCGAGCTCGCGCGCCGCCACGGCTGCCAGCTGCAGATGGGCGGCTCGGACCAATGGGGGAACATCGTCAACGGCGTCGAGCTCGGGCGACGCGCCGACGACCGCGCGCTGTTCGGCCTGACGACGCCGCTCATCACCACCGGCAGCGGCGCCAAGATGGGCAAGACGGCCGCGGGCGCGATCTGGATCAACGAGGACCGCCTGCCCGTATACGACTATTGGCAATACTGGCGCAATACCGAGGATGCCGACGTCGGCCGGTTCCTGCGGCTGTTCACCGACCTGCCGCTTGCCGAGATCGCCGAACTCGAGCGGCTCCAGGGCGCCGACATCAACCAGGCGAAAATCCGGCTCGCGACCGAGGCGACGGCGCTCGCGCATGGCCGCGAAGCGGCGCTCGCCGTCGAAGAGACTGCGCGGCGCACCTTTTCGGAGGGCGGCGTCGGCGACGAGCTGCCGAGCGTCATGGTCGGCCGCGCCGAGCTCGAGCGGGGCATCGCCGCGTTCGATCTGCTGCGCCGGGCCGGCCTCGCCGCCAGCAACGGCGAGGCGCGGCGGCTCATCAAGGGCGGCGGCGGGCGGATCAACGACGTGGTGATCATCAGCGAGACGCAGGCGATCTCGTTCGCCGATCTCACCGCCGAGGGCTACATCAAGCTTTCCGCCGGGCGCAAACGCCACGCCCTCGTCCGCCCGGTCTGATTGCCGACCGTACTCGGCGCGGCGCGCCTACTTGTTCGTGCCCGGCTCCGGCAGCGCCGTCGCTTCGCCCGGCTCGCCATTCTCGAATATGTCGAAGAGACCGCGCAGGAATCCAGGCGCCAGGGCCGCGAGCGGATTCACCGTGAAGGTCGGCTCGGAGAGCTTGCCGGTCGCCCGATAGGTCGCGGCGAACAACCCTTTGCCCTCGCCGCCCTGCAGCAAGTCGCCGATCAGCGGGATGTTGCCGAGAATGCTGTTGATGCCGTAGGCGGGCACGATCGTTCCCTTGAGGTCGATCGTGTCGAGCGTCTGGTCGAGCGAGCCGGTCGCCGTCAGGCCGAGCGAGGGCCCGTAGGCGCGCGCGAGCGGGATGTCGAGCCGGCCGCTCGTCTTGGTGAACTTGCCGATGAAGCGCTGGAACAGGAATCCCTCGCCGGTCAGCAGGTCGATCAGGCCGGTGAAGGTCGCGATCGACAGCAGGCGCGCCAGAGCCGGCTGATTGACCAGGCGGAAATCATTGATCTCCGCCTCGCCGACCAGCGGCCGCTCGGGCGCGTTGTCGTCGGCCGTGCCGGTTATGGTCAGCTTGCCGCCCCGCACGTCGTTGATGATCTTCAGGAAGCGAAGGGCGGCGCCCGCGTCGCTCGCTTCCATATTGAGCTGGTGGTGCTGCTGGCCGTCCGGGACGTAGCGGAGCGTCACCGTGCTGGCCTGCTCGAGCGTCGCATCCAGCTCGAGCCGCTCCCAGTACTGATCGCCGTGGTCGAAGAGCAGCCGCACGTCGCCGAGCGTTCGCTCGCTGTCGAGCCGTACCTGGTCGAGATGCGGGGCGTCCAGGCGGAACGGCGGGGTCGGCGGTTCGGTTCCGATGGCGGACCGGCCTTCCGGGGAAGGCTCCTCTTTCTTCAGCAGCGGCTCCGCGTCGAGCGTGCCGCCGCCGACCACGATCTCCGGGCGGCCGCTCTGGAAATCGACCGCGACCCCCGTGAGTTCCGTGTTGCCGACATGGAAGCGATCGAAATCGACATGCGCGAGCGTATCCCCAGCCGGCGCGAACCGGCCGCTGCCGGCGGCATCCAGTCCGGGCGCCGTGACCGAGAACTCGCGGACGTCGCCGAGCCCCTCGGTGCCGAGCGCGATGACGACGCGACCGGTGCCCGCGACGGACGCTGGCTTGCTCCAGGCGAGTTCGCGAAGCTCGAGGGTGCTCGGCGTGAGATCGAAATCGGCGGCGACCTGTCCGCGCGTCGCGTCGTACCGGGTATAGGCGAGGCGGACCCCGACCGGCCCATCGAGCGAGGGTCGAAGATCGATCCCGAGGGAGGCGCGCTGCTCGGCGTCGAGCGTCCCGGCGAGCGTCATCTCGCGCTGGAAATCCGCAGGCTCGAAATGCTCGACCCACCGGATCGCGCTCGGTATGCCGCCGAAGCGCCCGGTGCCGTCGAGCGTCATGCCCTTGCTGTCGAGCTCGAGCGTGAAGTTCCCGTCGGCGATGTCGCGTCCGAACATTACGGACTTGATGCCGACGCTTCGGATATTGCTGGTCGCGGTGATCGCCACCTGCTCGAAATCGAGATTCTTGATCGCGGGAAACTCGAAGGCGAGCTGGGTCGTGGTGGTGCCCTCCACGCCCGCAGGATCGATCCCGAGTTTCCGGATATAACCGAGCCGCGGATGATCGAGCAGCGCCAGCGCATCGGCAAGGCTCGCGCGCGCCGTCCCGGCGATGCGGATATGCTGCTGCGTCTCTTGCAGACCCGTGATGTCGAGGCGGCCGCCCTCGATGCTGATCCCGTCGATGCGGCCGCCGGTAAAGTCGGCGCCGAATGCCTGCTCGGTGAAGCTCGCGATGCCGGAGGCGTCGGTCGCCGGCGGCAGCGGATCGAGATAGTGGACCGTGAGGCCGCTGGCGGAGAGGGTGCCGGAAACGGCGATCTGCGGCTTGGCCGCGGCGGCGCCTTCCGGCGAGCTCCCCGGCCACTTCATGTCCAGATGGCCACCGATCTCCTCGATCATGCCGCCGCGGATCCGCTCGGTGACCCAGTTGCGCGCGTTGCTGCCCGCCACGGGCGGCCAGTAGCGTTCGAGCTCGTCGACCGGAACCTTCGTCGCCGAAAGATCGGCGGTGATCGCGACGCCCCCGGTCTGCGGCTCGGTCAGCGATCGCAAACCGCTCACGGAACCGGCGAGCGAGACGGTCGGCCCGTCGAGCTCGAGCTTGGCGCTGTCCAGGCGGAGGCTGTCGAAACCTTCCTCCATCCGCCCGGCGACGGTGATCCGCTTGACGTCGAGCGCCTCCTGGTAGAAATCCGACAGGTCGAGGCGCCCCGGGCCACCGGCGAAATCGAACGCGATCGCGCCGATGCGCCCATCGAGACCGACCGTCGTGCCGACCCGGCCCTCGACCGTGAGGTCCGATCCGGCAAGCGGCATCAGCGCCGAGTGCAGCAGGCCGAGGGCCGCGAGATCGACGCCGGAGAACCGCGTCTCGATGGCGAGCTCGCGGCTGCGCGTCTCGAAGACGAGATCGCCCTCGAGCTGCGCCGGGTGACCGAGCTTGTCGACCTGGAGCTTGACGTGCCCGACGAGGCCATCCGGATTGCGGTCGAGGACGAGATCGGCCTGGGGCGCGTGCCAGGTGAGTCCGCGCTTGCGATCGATGAAGGTGAGGTCGGCGTCGATGATGCTTGCGCGTCGGACATAACCGGTCGCCCGGTCCGGATCGGGCGCACGTACCAGCTCTTCGAAAATCGCCGGCAGCACCGGCGAATCCGCGATCTGCTCCTCGGTCGTCGCCGTCGTCAGGCCGAGCGTCCGGCCGAAATGGAAATGTCCATCGGTCTCGCGCAGCAGCAGGATCTTCGGCCGGAAAATCTCGATTGCCGTCGGCGCGATCAGACCGTGCAGGAGCGCGCGCACGCTCATGGTGAGCGAGAGTTCCGGCACTTCGGCGAGCTCGCGGCCGTCGGCGCCCAGCACGCGGACGTCGCGCGCCGTCAAGTCGAAGGTGCGGTGCCAGCCGGCCCAGGTGATGAGCGTATCGCCGATCGCCACCGACAGCGATTCGTCGGGCAGCTTGAGCGCCTCCTCGAGGTAGGGCGTGAGGAAGTTGAGCCGGAGCGGCTCCTCCTGCGACAGCCGCCAGACGCCGAACGCGACGACGAGCAGCAGCCCGGCCGTGAGGACGGCAACAAGCTCGAGAAAGATGCGCGCTGAGACGCGAACCACGGGGGGGCGGCGACCGCTCGACCTTGACCCTAGAGGGCGGTTCCCGCAGTGTGCGGGATTACGCGATCGCACGCCATGCCGAGCTCCTCCTTCGTCGTCGATCCGGCAGTATTGCCGCGGGTGACCGATGCCCGTCGTGCAGCGCTCGGTCTCGAGCGTTGGAACGAAGCCGTGCGGGCGACCGGTGACGCCGCGCTCGCCCGGTTCGCCGCCGACTTCGCCGGCACCCTGACCGGACGCGCCCTGCTCGAAGCCGTTTTCGCGCAGAGCCCGTTCCTCAGCCAGCTCCTGGTCGGCGAGCCGGCGCTGCTGCGCTCCTTCATAACGCAAGCGCCCGACACTGTCTTTGACGAAGTGTTGGGCAATCTCGAGGCAACCGCCGGGGCCGAGGGCGATCCGGGACGGCTCATGCACGCGCTCCGCCGCGAGCGCCGACGCGTGGCGCTCCTGGTGGCGCTCGCCGATCTCACGGGCCGCTGGTCGTTGGAACAGGTGACCGGCGCGCTGAGCCGTTTCGCGGACCGCGCCATCGGGCTCGCCGTCCGCCATCTGTTGCGGCGTGCCGCAGCGGATGGCGAGATCGCGCTTGGCGACGAGAGCCTGCCCGAGCGTCGTAGCGGCCTTACCGTGATCGGGATGGGCAAGCTCGGCGCGGGCGAGCTCAACTATTCGAGCGATATCGACCTCATCCTGCTCTACGACCGCGAGCGCGTCGACTATCGCGGCCGGCGCAGCCTGCAGGACTGCTTCGTACGGCTCGCGCGCGACCTGGTGCGGCTCCTGCAGGACCGCACCGAGACCGGCTTCGTGTTCCGCACCGATCTGCGGCTTCGTCCCGATCCGGGCTCGACGCCGCTCGCCATGTCGGTGGCCGCGGCCGAGACCTATTACGAAGGCATGGGGCAGAACTGGGAGCGCGCCGCGATGATCAAGGCGCGCGTCGTCGCCGGCGACCTCGAGGTCGGCGAGCAGTTCCTGAAAAATCTGCGGCCCTTCGTCTGGCGCAAGCATCTCGATTTCGCCGCGATCCAGGACATCCACTCGATCAAGCGGCAGATCCACGCCGTCAAGGGCCATCGCGAAGTTGCGGTCGGCGGCCACAACATCAAGCTCGGGCGCGGCGGCATCCGGGAGATCGAATTCTTCGCCCAGACCCAGCAGTTGATCTGGGGCGGCCGGCAGCCCGAGCTCAGGCTGCGCGATACCTGCAGCGCGATTCGCGCGCTCGCCGCGACCGGCCACGTCGCGCCGGCGACGGCCGAGGAGATGATCGCCGCCTACCGGTATTTGCGCACCGTCGAGCACCGGCTGCAGATGGTCGAGGATCGGCAGACCCAGACGCTGCCGCCCGAGGGCCCCGAGCTCGACGGCTTCGCCGCCTTCATGGCGGCTTCCTCCAGCGACGCCTTCCGCGCGACGCTGCTCGGCCATCTCGGGACGGTCGAGGATCGGTATGCCGAGCTTTTCGAAGAGGCGCCCTCGCTATCCGGGCCGGGCAGTCTCGTCTTCACCGGGACGGAGAACGATCCCGATACGGTGAAAACCTTGTCCGAGCTCGGCTTTGCTGACGGCGCCTCGATCTCGACCGTGATCCGCGCCTGGCACACCGGGCGCTATCGTGCGACCCGCAGCACGCGGGCGCGCGAGCTCCTTACGGAGCTGATGCCGAGCCTCCTGCAGGCGCTCGGCCGCACCGCGCATCCGGACCAGGCCTTCGCCCGCTTCGACAAGTTCGTCGCCGGGTTGCCGTCGGGCGTGCAGCTTTTCTCGCTGCTTTACGCCAACCCGACGCTGCTCGAGCTCATCGCCGAGATCATGGGCGGCGCGCCGCTATTGGCCGACCGCCTCAGTCAGCGCCCGGCGCTGCTCGAAGCGGTGCTCACCAGCGACTTCTTCAAGCCGCTGCCCGAAAAGGCGCAGCTCGCGCAGGACCTTGCCCGCGCGCTCGGCCAGGCGGGCGATTTCCAGGATCTGCTCGATCAGAGCCGGCGCTGGGTCAAGGACCGCCAGTTCCAGGCGGGCCTCCTCATCCTGCGCAATATCGTCGACGGCGAGCGCGCCGGCGGCCCCTTGAGCGACATCGCCGAGCTCGCGATCGAGGGGCTCGGGCCGCATGTCGAGGCCGAATTCCGGCGCCAGCACGGGAGGCTCCCGGGTCGCGGCATGGCGACGGTCGCGCTCGGCAAGCTCGGCGGCCGCGAGATGTCGCCGACCTCCGACCTCGATCTCATCTTTCTCTATGACCTGCCCGAGGCCGAGGAGGCGAACCCGCCCCACTCCGACGGCCCGAAACCGCTCGCGCCCATTCACTATTATGCGCGGCTCGCCCAGCGGCTCATCAACGCGCTGACCGTGCCGACCGGCGAGGGCAAGCTCTACGACGTGGACATGCGCCTCCGGCCCTCCGGCACATCCGGACCGATCGCGACCAGTCTCGCCGGGTTCCTGCGCTACCAGACGGCGGATGCCTGGACCTGGGAGCATATGGCGCTGACCCGCGCTCGGGTGGTGACCGGCGAGCCCGGTTTCGCCGCCGAGATCGCGACGGCGATCCGCGCCATCCTCATGCGGCCGCGCGACCCGGAGAAACTCGCGGCCGACGTCGCCGACATGCGCCGGCGCATCGCCGAGGCGCACAGCGGCAAGTCCTTCTGGAGCATGAAGCACCGCCCCGGCGGCCTCATCGACATCGATTTCATCCTGCAATATCTCCAGCTCCGCCACGCCGCCGAATGGCCGGCGGCGCTGCTGCCGAACAGCGCGGCCGCGATCCGGGCGCTGGCCGACGCCGGCTGCCTCGCGCCGGCAGCCGCCGACGCATTGCTCAAGGCGCTGGCGCTCATGCGGCGGATCCAGGGGCTGATCCGGCTCACCGTCGGCAGCGGGTTCGACGAGGCGAGCCTGCCGGATGGCATCCAGCGGGCGCTTGCCCGCGCCGGCGGCGCCGTTGACTTTCGCCACCTGAAGCAGCAGATCACCCGCAGCGCCGACGCGGTCCGGCGCATCTATGACGGCTATTTCGCCGCCTACGAGGCGGCGCCGGCCAATCCGAACCAAGGGAGCTATCGATGAGCGCGAAAGCGGGCGGACCCCAGGAAGGCGAGAAGGCCCCGGCATTCGCCATGCCGACCGACGGCGGCGGCGCGGTGTCGCTGGCGAAGCTCAAGGGCAAGAACCTCGTGCTCTATTTCTACCCGAAGGACGATACCTCCGGCTGCACGGCGGAGGCCTGCGGCTTCCGCGACAGCTTCCCGAAATTCGGCAAGATCGACGCGGCCGTCGTCGGCGTCTCGCGCGACAGCGTCGAGAGTCACGAGAAGTTCAAGAAGAAGTACCAGCTCAATTTCCCGCTCGCCAGCGACGCCGACGGCAAGGCGACCGAAGCCTACGGCGTCTGGGTCGAGAAAAGCATGTATGGCCGGAAATACATGGGCATCGAACGCGCGACCTACCTCATCGACGGCAAGGGCATGGTGCGCAAGGTCTGGCGCAAGGTCAAGGTGCCGGGCCACGTCGACGAAGTGCTGGCGGCGCTGAAGGCGCTCTGACGCCGCGACCGAGCCCCGCGCGATACCGGATCGCCCGCGCGTCGATACTCACGCAATCGTCATCGCAAGGGCGCGTTCGCCGCGCTCCGGCCAGGTTGCGCGCTTCCGGCCCCTGGCCTAGCTTCGCGAATCGATTCGCAACTGCCCCGAGGGGACCCTGGCCATGAACGACGCTGCCAAAGCCAAACTCATCATCCCGGCATTCGGCCGCATCTACGAGGCGCTGCAACCGATCACCAAGCTGCTCCTGCGCGTCGTGACCGGCGGATTCCTGCTGCCGCATGGGCTGGCGAAGCTCAACGGCGGTCTCGCCGGCACCGGCGAGTGGCTGAGCTCGATGGGCTATGCGAACGGGCCGCTGCTCGCCACCGCCATCATGTGCGTCGAGCTCGGCGCGGGGATCTGCATCACGCTCGGGTTCCTGACGCGTCCCGCCGCCTTCGCCGCGTTGATCTTCCTGCTTGGCGCCGTGAAGTTCCATTCGGCGAACGGATTCATGTGGCCGGACGGCGGTTTCGAATATCCGGCGTTCTGGGCGGTGGCCTGCCTCTTCTTCGTGGTTCGCGGCGGCGGGCGGTGGTCCATCGACCGCGCGATCGGCCGCGAGTTCTAAGCGCCCCGGGCGATGCCGGTCACTTACTCGAGCCTCGCCGAGGGCGCGGTCGCCGTGCTGCGGACAGCCGCGCCCGACGCGAAGGCCCTGGCGGCCCAGGCGCTGGCCGCAGAGTGGCGGTCCGGCGGGCTCGCGGTCGGCAGCGCTTCGCCGCCCGATCGACCGGCGCGGCCGGCCCGGCCGGAGCTCAGGCCGCCGCGCGACATGCCGAAGCGGCGCGCCACCGGATCGCGCGAGAACCGGATCGCCCTGCTGCATGCGCTCGCCCATATCG
>Ga0214473_10003620_pt1 | contig 18695 bp, 19 predicted proteins | sample RVTome_7_FD_203509 | JGI IMG/M metagenome (GOLD analysis project Ga0214473, IMG submission 203509) | Soil microbial communities from uranium-contaminated site in the Upper Colorado River Basin, Wyoming, United States - RVT98D197 | ecosystem: Environmental > Terrestrial > Soil > Contaminated >... | reverse complement strand
CAACCGCTCAACCGCTCAACCGCCTAACCGGCAAACCGCAACGCTCCCGGCTCCACCGTAATCGTCACCGCCCCCGCCGTCATCGTTTCCCCATCCAGATCCAGCGGCGGCAGCGGGGCGAGCGGCTCGAGCCGCACCACGCGCGCCTGCTGGTAGCGCACGAAGCGCGTGGACAAGTGGGTTCCCAGGTAGATCTGCGGCAGCCGGAACGGGAGCTGGGACCGCGGGACCGGCCCGACCAGCACGACGTCGGCCAGGCCGTCGTGGGGCGACGCGTGGGGCGCGATCCGCATGCCGTTGCCAAAGCAACGCCCGTTGGCGACCGCGAGGAGCAGCATGGGACCCTCATGCCACCGCTCTCCGTCCACTGTCACGCGACACGGCACGTTGCGATAGCGATTGAGCGCCCGCAGCGTGGCGGCGAGGTAGGAGATCGTGCCGCGCCGGCGGATGGCGTTCACTTCCTCGTCCACCAGTCCGGAGATCCCGGCCGACGCCACGTTGACGGCGTAGCCGGAAGCGCCGTCATCGGTCACCACGCGGAGGGCATCCACCGGCGCGGGCGTGCCGTCCAGCGCCCGGGTCATCGCCCGGAAGACCACGCGCGGGATATGGAGCGCCCGCGCGAAGTCCGAGCCCGTGCCCGCGGGGACCAGCCCGAGCGTGACGTCCGCCCCCTGCCCGCGGTCGAGCACCTTGTTGGCGACGAGATGGGTGGTGCCGTCGCCCCCGAAGATCACCACCCGTTCCGGGCCGGCGTCGAGCGCCCGGTCCAGCTCCGCCCGCGCCGTGGCGGCCGTCGGGGCCGAGACCACCACCGCGTGATGCAGCCGAGCTTCGCGCTCCCGCAGGCGGTCCAGCAGCCAGCGGGCGCGCCCCCGACCGGAGTTTTCGTTCACGAAGACCACGAGCCCGCCCACGCGGGCAAACATACGCGACAGGTCCAACGCGGGCGAACGCCAGGAGCGCGTTTCCCGTTTCCCGTTTCCCGTTCCCCCTAGGTAATCAGCCCCCGCACCAGCTCAGCCACCCCGGCCAGCACCGGCCCCGACTTCTCCCGCAGCACCCGCAGGCCGTACAGGTGCGCCACGAACCGCGCCTCGTCCAGCACCCGGGCCGCCTGGTCCCGACGCGCCGGGCGCGTTCCCGCGACCCGGGCGAGAATCCACTCCCGCCGCTCGTGGAGCAGGTGGGACAGGTGCACGGCTGTGGGCTCGCCGTTGCCCGGCGCGGCCGGCGCCACGAGCGCCAGCAGCGTGCGCGAGTACGCCGTCCAGTCGCGCACCAAGTTCGCGCGCTCGGCACGGCTCAGCTCGGCCGCGGCGGTGGCTCCCACGCGCGCGCGCCCGGGCGGGGCGCCGCGCGGGATCACGGGATGCAGATCGTACAGGACGGGGACGGGCGCCCCCGCGGCCGGCGGCTCCCGATACCCCCACCGGGTCGCCAGCTTCTCCCACTCGAGCGTCGCGGCCACCGGCGGAACGGCGGAGTCCAGGATGGCGAAGCGATCGCCGTCGCCCCCGACCACCGCGATCCAGTGATCCCACTGATCCACGCAGAGCAGCGCCGGGACGCCCCGGGCCAGATGGTCGGTCAGCACCCGGCGGGCCTCGTGCGGGGCCACCGCGCGCACCAGTGGGAGATCACATCCCAGGGCGTCCGCCGCCCGGGCGAGCTGCACCTCATCGGTACCGGCCGGCGTCGTTCCCGCCAGCCGCCCCAGACGGCGTTCGTCCACAAACACACCCAGCATCTTCAGGGCGTGCTTCAGCGCGTAGGGGCCGCACTCGTAGGATGTGGACTGCTGGTACACCGGGTCCGAACCCTCCCAAGGGCCGGGAATGATAGGCGCGACCGATCCACATAGGCGGGTAGATGCTCACGTTGCGCTGGGCGAAACACCCCTCACCAGTCGCATCCGGAGCCTCTGCTTGGCGTTGAAGGGAGAGGAGAGTCCGGCGTGATGTTTCAAATTGAAACCGTGACGGCCGCGAGGACGGACGACGAGAAGACGAGGGGCGTCCTCTTCGTCTCTCTTCGCCGATGGCCGAGGGCGGTGGCGGGGCCCTAGGACTCGACGGAAACCGGCCGCGTGATCTTCCGGAAGATCTTGATGGCGATGAGGATCAGCGCCGCGATCAGGGCGATCTTGATCGCCAGCACCACGAAGCCCACGAATGCGCCGATCAGCGGCAGCAGCAGGAGCCACAGGAGCTTGAAGGCAATGAACCCGACCGCGCCGACGGCGGCCAGGGTGACCACGGGACGCAACATGTCTACTCCCTGTACGGGCCTAACCCACCGTACGGGGGCGGGTCCGGCGTAGTTTCGCCGAGAGGACCCACCGAATCCGGTCCCGGCCGGCGGTGATGGCCACCACGGCGGCGAGCACCAGCGCGGCGGCGAGCACGACCCGCGGGGTCACGGTTTCCCCGGCGAACGCGGCGCCCAGGACCAGCGCCACGACGGGATTCACGTAGGCGTAGGTGCCGAGCCGGGCGGCGGTGGTGGCCCGGGTAAGCCAGACGTAGGCCGAGTAGGCCACGATCGAGCCGAACGCGGCGAGGTAGCCCACGGCCAGCCAGGAGCGGGCGGTGACGCTGGCCAGGTCGAGCCGCGCGAGCTCGCCCCGCAGGGCGGCGACCGCCGCGAACAGCACGCCGGCCACCAGCATCTGGAGCGCGGCGAGCTGCGTGGTCGAGCCGCCCACCTTGTGGTGCCGCGAATAGACCGACCCCGCGGCCCAGCTGAAGGTGCCGATCAGCAGGATCCCGGCCTCGAGCGGCGGCACGGCCGTGCCCCGGAGCGCGGCCACCGGATCGATCAGCAGTACGATGCCGAACGACCCCACCGCCAGGCTGGCGAACACCGTCGCGTCGGGGCGGGTGCCGCCGGGCCGCAGCCAGTCGATCAGCACCAGCCAGAGCGGCACGCTGGTCACGATCAGCGCGACCAGCCCGGACGGCGCCCGCTGTTCGGCGAAGATGACGGCGCCGTTGCCCACGAGCAGCATGAGCGCGCCGGTGAGCGCCCCGACCCGCCACTGGGCCCGCGACGGCGGCGCCCCGCCCCGCAGCCGGGCCCAGCCATAGAGCAGGCCGCCCGCCACCAGGAACCGGATCGCGCCCAGCGCGAAGGGCGTCAGGCTCTCGAGCCCGACCCGAATGGCGAAGTAGGTCGAGCCCCAGACCACGTAAACCAGGGCGAACGCGACGATCAAACGGGCGCGCATCGCCGAATGGTAAGACGGGAGGACCGGAGATCAACCGGGCGGTGACCACGCCGTGCCTGGCCGGGTATGGAATGGAGGGGTGAAGCCATGCGGATCACGTCACTGGTGTCGATTGCCGTCGCGGCCGCCGCGTGCGGGACCGCGGCCGACCCCGAATTAGCCCGCGTGAACCAGCCGTTCCAGCTCGCCGTGGGCGAGCGCGTCGTGGCGGGCGGCCTCTCGATCCGGTTCACCGGGGTCTCGGCCGACTCCCGTTGCGCCCGGAACGTGGTGTGCATCTGGGAGGGAGACGGCGCCGTGCTGGTGGAGGTCGCCCCGTTCGCCACTGATGGCCGGGTGGACACGCTGCATACCCGGCTCGACCCCAAGACCATCGACATCGGGGACCGGTCGCTCGAGCTGGTCGCGCTCGATCCCTACCCAGCGACAACGGATCCGATTCCGCAGACGGAGTACGTCGCGACGTTCGTCCTGCGTTAGCGGAGTGCCTCCACCACCGGCAGCTTCGCCGCCCGCCGGGCCGGAAAGAACCCGCCCACCACGCCCATCACCACGGCGAACGTCACGCCGGCCAGCAACAGCGTCGGCGTCACTCGGAAGCTGAAGGCCACCTCGCTGAAGCTGGCCCAGTTGGTGGTGCTGGTCACCACGCCGTTGATGGGCAGGGCCATGAGGCATCCCAGCACCCCACCCGCCGCCGCGATGATGGCTGATTCGGCCAGGAAGCTGGCCAGCACGCTCCGGGGATGGAATCCGAGGGTCAGCAGGACGGCGATCTCGGGGGAGCGGGACGCCACCGCGGCGTACATGGTATTCACCGCGCCGAACACCGCGCCGATGGCCATGATACTGGTGATCAGCACCGCCAGGACCTGGAGGATGCTGCCCAGGAGCGCGGATTGCGACGCGTAGAACTCGGATTCCCGGTGGACGTCCACCGTGAGCCGCTGGTCGCCTTCGAGCGCGCGCTTGGCTTCCTCGAACCCGGCGGGATCCTTGAGCCGGAAGCTGACCGACTGGAAGAACTCGCCCCGGAACACCGGCATGAACTGCTCGTTCTCGCCCCAGATCTCCGATTCGAATGACGAGCCGCCCGCGCTGAAGTGGCAGACCACGGTCCAGTCGCGGTTGCCGAAGCGGATGGTCTCGCCCAGGCCGGTGTGCGCGAAGCGCCCGACCATCTTGCGTCCCAGGCAGATCTCGGCACGGCCCGATACGGGCCGCTGGCCGTCGACGACTTGCACGTTGGCCCGCACGTTCCACGCCTGCGCGCTCACCCCGCGCACCACGACGTTGGCCACGGCGACCGTGTCGTCGGGGCGCGGAAGCGGGATCAGCACGTAGACCTCGGGGCTGATCATGGGCCGCCCGTCGGGGCCCGCGGCCACGTGGGGCGAGGCGGCGAGGAGACTGGCGTTCTCGCGCGAGAGGCCGCTCGCCAGCTCCGAATCGGCGCCGCGGCGGAGCACCATGGCGTTCCGGTCCGACCCGGTGCGGATGAGGGCGGCCCGGAAGCCGTTGGCCAGGGCCAGCATCCCGATGAACACCGCCACGACGAGCCCGATCCCGATCGCCGTCAGCGCGGTGGACAGCGGCCGCTGGAGGACGCTGCGGACGTTGTAGCTGAGGGGGATCTTCATTCGACCCTCCGCAGCGCCTGCACCACCGGGAGCCGCGCCGCCCGCACCGCCGGCACCAGCCCACTCGCCAGCATGAGGACCAGCGCCACGCCGCCGCCCTGGAGCAGGGTGCGGGTGGTCACGTCGAACCCGGGCAGGAATCCCATCGCGTTGAAGTTGGTGGCGCGGTAGAGCAGCTTGGCCCCGCCCAGCCCGACGAAGGCGCCGGTGAAGGCGATGATCCCGGCCTCGGCCATGATCAACGCGAACAGCGCGCGGTCGGTGAAGCCGATGGTCTTCAGCACCGCCACCTCGCCGGTCCGCTCGCGCGAGCTCATCATCATCGCGTTGGCGCTCACCATGAGGATGGCGAACACCACGGCCAGGCCGATGGTGCCCATGAGGAGCTGGACGTTGCCCCACATGGTGGCGAAGCTCGCGTTGAACGCCTGCTCCGTGCCGGTCTTGGTGGGCGCGGTCGAGCTGCGGAACATGTCGTCGATGGTCTTGCCCACCGCCGCCGCCCGGTCCGGGTCGTCGATCTCCACCACGTACCAGCCGGTGATGCCCGGCCGGCCGATCCGCTCATCCAGGTAGTCCGAGCGGAACATCAGCATGTCGTCGTTGATGACCCGGTCGGTGGGCGTGTAGACCCCGCGGATGGTGAACGTCCAGTCCCCCGGAAAGATCGTGCCCTGGATGGTCACGTCCTGTCCCAGCCGCCAGCCGAAGACCTCCAGCAGCCGTCGCCCCACGATGGCCGAACTCTTCTCCCGCAGAAACGCCTGCTTCTGGTCTTCAGGCAGCGAGATCTCGGGATAGAGGTCGAGATAGGATTCGGGATCCACGGCGAACTGGGCGAAGAAGCGCTTGTTGTCGCCGTACCGGCCGCCGAACCAGCTGGCCCAGCTCACGCCCCGGACGCCGGGGACCGCCGCGATCCGATTGCCGTAGGCGAGGGGCAGCGGAAACACGATGCCGGTCGCGTTGGTGACCACCAGCCGGCGCGCGCCGCCGAACTGCGCCGTCGCCTCGATGGCGGTGACCACCGTCCGGAGCGAGGCGAAGAGGAACAGCGCCAGGGCCACGCCCAGGACGGTGAGGACGGTGCGCCACGTGTGGCGCCGCAGGTTGGCCAGCACCAGCCGGAAGTAGCTCACCGGGCCACCGCCCCTTTCTCGATCAGGTCGCCCTTCTCGAGGTGCAGCACGGTCTTGGCCTTGTCGGCCGCGTGGGCGTCGTGGGTCACGATGATGATCGTCTTGCCGAATTCGGCGTTCAGCCGCTGAAGCAGCGCCAGCACCTCGGCCGAGCTCCGGGCATCGAGCTGGCCGGTGGGCTCGTCCAGCAGCACCAGCGTGGGGTCGGCCACGAAGGCCCGCGCGATGGCGGTGCGCTGTTCCTGCCCGCCGGAGAGCTGGCGGGGGTAGTGGGCCATCCGGTCCTCGAGCCCGACCACGCCCAGCGCGATCCGCACCCGCTCGGCGCGCTCCTTCTTGGAGAGCCGGGTGAGCAGCAGCGGCAGCTCCACGTTCTGCGCCGCGGTGAGCACCGGCAGCAGGTTCAGCTGCTGGAACACGAAGCCCAGGTGCCGCGCGCGCCAGGGAGCCAGCGCCCCGGGGCTCATGGCGCTCACCTCGGCGCCGGCCACCCGCACCGTGCCGCTGCTGGGCCGGTCGAGCCCGGCGATCAGGTTCAAGAGCGTGGACTTGCCCGAGCCCGACGGGCCCATGAGGGCCAGAAAGCTCCCGGGCTCCACATCGAGGTCGATCCCGGTGAATACATCGATCCGCTGGGCGTCGCGCTGGAAGCTCTTGTGGACGTCTCGAATCTCGACCAGGGGCATCGACTCCTCCTGAAGGACAAACGGTCAGGCGGTCAGGCGGTCAGCGGGTACCGGTTCTTACGCGCATCCCCTGGCGCGGAGTTTCAACGCCGCCTACCACGACGAGCTCGCCGCCCACGAGCCCGGAACGGATCTCCCGGAAGCCGCCGCTGGCGGGGCCGGCCTGCACCGGACGCGATTCCAGCCGCCCGTCGCGCACCAGCCAGACGACGGTCTCGCCGCCTTGCTCGCGCACCGCCGCCACCGGGAGCCGAATCCGCGGCGGAGCCAACGCGCCCGTCGTGTCCGTCGCGCCCGCCCCGTCAGCCAGGAAGTCCACCCGCGCCCCCATCTCCGGGAGAATGCGGGGATCGTGGTCCAGGATGCTCACCTTCACCTGCACCGTGGCGCGCTGTCGGTCGGCGGTCGGCACCACCTGGCGCACCGCGCCCCGGAACCCCGTGTCGGGATAGGCATCGAGCTGGATGCGGGCGGGCTGGCCGCCGCCGATGCGCGCGATGTACGCCTCGTTCACGTCCACCTCGACCTCGAGGGTCGTGAGGTCCGCCATGGTGACCACCGCGCCGCGGGTGAGTCCGCCGCCCACCGACGGCGCCACCACCTCGCCGACCTCGGCCTCCTTCCGGAGCACCGTGCCGGTGAAGGGCGCGCGCACCACGGTATTCTCCAGGCTGGCCTCGGCGAACCGCAGCCCCGCCTGGGCCGCCTCCACCCGCGCCGCCGCCGCCCGCACCCGCGCTTCGGCCTGCGCGGCCCGCGACTCGGCCGCTTCCACGTCCTGGGCCGACACCAGCTCGCCCCGCTGGCTCCGGATATCCCGGAGCCGCTGGGCCTCGCGACGGAGCTGGTCGCGCTCGGTCTCGGCCTCGATGAGGTCGGCCCGCGCCGCCGCTTCCGTGGCCTGGGCCTGGACCACCTGAGCCTCGTACTCCGCGTTCTCCAGCCGGGCGATCACGTCGCCCCGCCGCACGTAGGATCCCTCGCTCACGCCCAGGTACGCCAGCCGCCCGGCCACCTTGGCCGACACCGCGGCGCGGGTGCGCGCCACCACGTAGCCGTTGGCGGTCACGGCCGCGCCACCCCCCGGCGCCGCGGCGCCGCCGGGCGCGGCCGCGACCACCACCTCGACCGCCACGCCCGCGTCCCGGCGGAGCACCAGCACCAGCGCGGCGACGATCGCCACCGCGACCCCGGCCAGGATGAGATTCCGGCGGAACGCGTGGCGCACCGCGGGCGCGGCGTCGCGGTCGATGCGCAGTTTGCCGAGGTCGTGCACCGGCGGGGTCATCGAGGCGGGAATGTAACCTTGAGCGGCCCGGCTCGCCGGACGCCTGTTTCCCCGTGCCGCGCCGGTGCCGGAGTTCCCTACTCGGGGAATCGCATCCGGCGCAGCAGCTCTCCGAACCGGGGGTCGGCCCGGAGCGGATCGAAGGGCGGGCGCACCTTGAGGTACGTGAGGTGCTCATCCACGCCCCGGGCATACGCCCGCTCCAGCATCTCGAAGGCGCGGTCGGGCTGCCCCAGCGCCGCATACACCTCGGCCGCCTGGGCGTACCGCGGGTTCGGATCGCCGCGGGCATAGGCCGCCAGCAGCGAGTCGAGGACCGCGCGGCCCTCGGCCGGCCGCCCGGCGAGGATCAGCGCGCGCGCCAGGTCGAGCCGGGCGTCGAACTCGCTGGCGCGGAACCGCGCGGCCGCCTGGGCGGCGCGGCCCGGCAGCTCCACGTAGATCGAGCCCAGCATCCAGCTCACATCCGTGAACGTGGAATCGAGGGCGCGCACCCCTTCGACCATGGCCAGCGCGTCGTCGTAGCGGCGGGCGTGGTAGTAGACCCGGGCGAGCTCCGTCCGGATGATGAGCGACAGCGGATCCAGCTCGAGGGCGCGGCGCAGCTCCGCGATGGCCTCGTCGTGCCGGCCCATCTTCGACAGGAAGAACCCGTACCACTGGTGCGCCGTGGCGTAGCCCGGGTTCAGCGCGAGCGCCGTCCGGAAGGCCTGCTCCGCGCCCTCCCAGTCCCAGGCGATCACCCGGGCCTCGGCCAGCGAGGTGTAGCCCTCGGCCAGCGTGCTGTCGAGCGCCAGCGCCCGTTCGGCGGCCGCGCGGGCCAGCGCGATGCCTTCCGGCGCGGGGCGCCGCCGCCACTCCACCAGCAGCACGTAGCAGTCCGCCAGGCCGGCGTGGGCCCGGGCGTAGCCGGGGTCGATCTCGATGGCGCGCTGGAACTCCCGGATCGCGGCGTCGAAGCCCTCCGCGGTGCGGGTGTTCCAGTGAAACCGCCCGCGGAGGTACGCCTCGTAGGCCTCAGGGTCCACCGGCCGGCTCTGGTCCAGCCGGCGCTTCTCCTGGGGCGACAGGACGACCCGGATCTCCTCGGCCACCGCCCGGGCCACGTCCATCTGGAGGGCGAGCACGTCGGCCAGGTCCCGCTCGTAGGTGCGGGCCCAGAGATGCCGGTCGGTGGCGGCGTCGATGAGCTGCGCCGTGATCCGGACTTTCGGCCCCGAGCGGAGGACCGTGCCCTCGAGCACGGCGTCCACCCCCAGCTCCCGGGCGATCTCGGGCAGCGGCTTGCGGGCGCCCTTGTAGCGCATCACGGAAGTCCGGGAAATGACCTTGAGCGCGCCGATCTGGGCCAGGTTCGCGATCAGTGCCTCGGTCATGCCGTCGGCGAAGTACTCCCGCCCCGCCTCGGGGCCGAGGTCCTCGAGCGGCAGCACGGCCAGCGCGCTGATCCGGGGGCCGGCCGCGGGCCAGACCCCCGCCCGCCACAAGGCCCACCCGCCCAGCACCGCGGCGGAGGCGAGGGCCAGGACCAGGACGGGGACGCGCCAGGCCCGGCGCGGCGCGGGCGCCGGCCCGCCCCCGAGGGCGGCGGCGAACGCCGCCGCGGACTCCTGCCGCTTGCCCCGCTCCTTCTGGAGCGCGCGCTCCACCGCCGCGACGACGGCGGGCGGGGCGTCCGGCCGGGCCGAGCCGAGCGGCGGCGGGGGCTGCGTCATCTGCTGCCACACCAGGTTGGCCGCCGACTCGCCGGTGAACGGCGGCCGCCCGGCCAGCATCTCGTACAGCACGCAGCCCAGGGCGTACACGTCGCTCCGCGCGTCCACGGCGGGGTCGCCGCTGGCCTGCTCCGGACTCATGTACAGGGGGGTGCCGATGGCGATTCCGGCCTGCGTGATCCCGGTGCCGCCCACCGCCCCCAGCGCCCGGGCGATCCCGAAGTCGGCCACCACCGCGTGTCCGTCTCCCAGCAGGATGTTCTCGGGCTTGATGTCGCGATGGATGACGCCCTGCCGGTGGGCGTAGTCGAGCGCGCCGGCCACCTCCCGCGCCAGTCGCACGGCGGTGTCCACCGGCAGGCGCCCTTCGCGGTCGAGGCGGGCGCGCAGGGTCTCGCCTTCCACGAACGGCATCACGTAGTAGAGGAAGCCGCCGGCCGCCCCGGAGTCGTGCAGCGGCAGGATGTGGGGGTGGGTCAGCCGGGCCGCGGTTTCGATTTCCCGCAGGAAGCGCTCGGAGCCCACCAGGGCGGCCAGCGCGGGGTCGAGCACCTTGAGCGCGACCTTGCGGCCGTGCTTGCGGTCTTCCGCCAGGAACACGGTGGCCATGCCCCCGCGGCCCAGCTCGCGCTCCACGACGTAGCGGTCGGCCAGGGCCTGCCGGAGGGGCGAGAGCGTATCAGCCATGGAGAGGAGCGATCAACTTGCAGCCGGGTGGCCGGAGAACGCAACCGGCCAAGCCCATGGCCGACGCCTCGCGCCGCCCGCATATTCCGGCCGAGTCGGGCACCTCGTCAGCATTCCGGGGGTGCCGTTCGTAACATGGGGAAGTCTCCACGGGAGCAACCATGATCAGCCGCCGTGAATGGATCAGCATCACCCTCGGCGCCGGAAGCGCGCTGGCGCTCGACCCTCGAATCCTGCGCGCCTTGCAGCAGGGGCAGCTCATTCAGAAGGCGATTCCCTCCACCGGCGAGATGCTCCCGGTTGTTGGCCTAGGCAGCTCGGACACCTTCTCCCGGGTTGCCCGGAGCGAGGACCGGTCCGCGCTCACCGAGGTGATCCGGACCATGGTCGAGCGGGGCGCTAAGGTGCTCGACACCGCGCCCGGCTACGGGGCCTCGGAGCAGGTGGCGGGCGACGTCGCCGCCGAGCTGGGCGTGGCCGACAAGATCTTCTGGGCCACCAAGGTCAACGTGGTGGAGCGGGGGTCGGACGCGGCGGATCCCGCGGCCGCGCGCGCCCAGATCGAGGCGTCGTTCCAGAAGTTCCGAGTCCCCAAGATCGACCTCATCCAGGTCCACAACCTGGCCGACGTCCCCACCCAGCTCGGCATCCTCAAGGAGCTGAAGCAGCAGGGACGCATCCGGTACCTGGGCGTCACCACCACCAGCGACCGGCAGTACGCCCAGCTCGAGCAGATCATGCGCACCGAGCCCATCGACTTCATCGGGCTGGACTACGCCATCGACAATCGCAACGTGGAAGAGACGATCCTCCCGCTCGCGCTCGAGCAGAAGATCGGCGTGCTGGTCTATTTCCCGTTCGGTCGCAGACGACTGTTCCAGCGGGTGGCAAACCAGGAGGCCCCGCCGGAGTGGGCCCAGGACTTCGATGCCCGGACCTGGGCGCAATTCTTCATCAAGTTCCTGGTGAGCCACCCGGCGGTGACGGCGGTGACTCCGGGCACCAGTCAGGCGCGGCACATGGCGGACAACATCGGAGGGGGAATCGGCCGCCTGCCCGACGAGGCGACGCGGCGGCGGATGGTGGAGCTGGTGGACGCGCTGCCGCCGGCGCCCGAACGGACTCGGTGAGGGGTTAGCGGGGCCGGTTCCGCGACCTACCAGGTCACGTTGAAGCCCACGGTGGTGCGACCGTACTCGTCGATGCCCGCCGTGGGGGGCTTGAGCCCGAAGACGCGCCAGTGGCCGTTGACCAGCTTGGCGGCCGTGATCCCGTAGAGCGCGCCCAGGGCCACGTCGCTGAACCAGTGCCGGTCCGCGTAGACGCGGGCCCAGGCGTTGAGGGTGGCGCCGCTGTAGAGCACGATGGTCGCGGCCGGATGGCCGATCGCGTCGGCCAGGGTGGTGGCGAGACTGAACGTCACCACCGCCGCCCCAGAGGGGAACGCGCTGTTCTCGGTCCCGTTGAACCAGTCGAACTGGGTGTTGTCGTCCGGGGTCGCGTTGGGCCGCGACCGGCCGAAGGCCCACTTGGTGGCGATCATCATGCCCGAGGTGAGCGCGTAGGACGTGAGCACCTGCACGCCCGTCTGGGCGATCTCCATGTTCCGCGCCACCAGTCCTACCGCCATCGCCGCGCCGCTGATCGCCAGCGTCCCTTCGGCTTCGTGAAACGTCTTGGCCACGTCGGCCACGTCGGTGGCGGTGGCGCCCTGATGGTCCCGCATGAAGTCGTGGACCGGCTGGTCCAGCAGGAACGTGGCCGCGATGCCGGCCGAGGCCACGAGCGGGTGCCACCACTTGAGGCTCAGGTAGTCCTGGTCCTGAGCGGCCGCCGGCCGGGGAAGGACGGCGCTCCAGAGAGCGAGCGTGACGAGAACAGGCTTCATGGGGTCTCCGGTCTGGCCTCGGCCGGCCGCAGGGTTCGTCCCACGACGACCGTGATGTTGTCGCTCCCGCCGCCGTCCAGCGCCTCCTGCAACAGGTCTTCGCACGCCTGCCGCGCGCTGGTCAGGGCACCCAGCCGGGCGGCGATGCGGTCGTCGGATACGTGCTTGGTGAGCCCGTCGCTGCACAGCAGGACCACGGTGCCCCAGTCCCGGGTGATGCGGGTGACCACCGGCGCCGCCTGCTGCCCGCCGATGGCGCTCGAGAGCACGTGGGCCCACCGGGTATTGAACGCGCCGGTGCGCGACAGCACCCCCTGGTCCACCAGGTCCTGGGCCATGGTCTGGTCGCGGGAGAGCTGGGTGAGCTTGGCGTCCCGGAACAGGTAGCACCGGCTGTCGCCGACCTGGAGCAGGTAGGCCTCGGGCCAGAGGCCGAGCCACAGGGTGAGCGTGGTGGCGAACCGGCCCGGCTTGCCCTCCTGCGTGGCCCGCTCCACCAGGTCGGCGTGGCACTGGAGGGCCGCGTCGGTCAGCACCCGCTCGAAGGCCGCGGTCCCCGTGACCTCCGCCGCGTAGAACGCCTGGGTGCTCTGGGCCACGTACTGCGCCACCGCGGCGAGGGCGAACCGGCTGGCGGTCCCTCCGGCGCCGCTGCCCACGCCGTCGGCCACCATGGCGAGCGAGGCCAGGCGCTCGGGCTCCACCCGCAGTTCCGCGGGCTCCGGCAGGCTGGTCGAGTGGATGACCATGTGCTTGGCCAGCGAGGCGATCAGGAAATGATCCTGGTTTTCCTTGCGGACCTTGCCGGGGTGGGTGACCCCCCAGACGTCGATGTCCGCGTCACGCGGCTTGCGGCCGGGAGCCGCGACGTCGGGAGCGGGGCGAGGTGCGGACATGCTGGGCGGCACCCAAGGTAGCCGCCGCTAGTCGTCGTTCGCCAGGACATCCACCTGCGTCTTGAGGTCGTCCTCCACCAGGCCGAACTCCTCCATGGTGGCGGTAGGCAGCCACCGGGCCGGGAACGGCTTGAGTGTGGCGGAGAAATCCGGGACGTCGGAGAACGACTGGTCCTCGGCCAGCGTGAACACGGCCCCGATCGCGAGCACCACGGCACTGGTCGCCAACCCGACCGACCAGCGGCGCCGGCGCGGCATGGTGGACGAGAGCGCCAGGTGGCCGGCCACCAGGGCCGCGATCAGGACCAGCCCGGCCACCCCCGCGAGGAAGTTCTTCCACGCGCTGTTGGGGAACAGGAACGTCGCCCACTCGTCCGCCGCCACCAGAACGAACCCGCAGAGCGTGATGGTCAGGACCGCGGCCAGGTGCCCGAGAAACCGGAACTTCTGCACCACGATCCGGCCGGCCACCGCCCAGATCCCGGCCCACAGTGCCGCGATCAGCAGGATTCCCATCGTGGTGTTGGCCACCTGGCTCCCGGGGGACGCCGCGAAGCTCCCCAGCCACGTGATCCAGCCCAGCGCCGCGGTCGCCGCCACGCTGACGCCGAGCTGCCCCCACCAGGTCCCGACCCAGCGCGGCAGCCGCATCCCGCCGGCGGACGCCAGGAGGTCTGGCAGCGCCGCCGGGAGCGGCGCGTCCGAATCCCGGAAGCGGAGCCGGGTCCGGCCCAGCCGCACCTCGAGGTCCGGACGCAGCGCGACGCGAGTCTGCCGGGCGCCGCCGCCGCCCGGAGCGACAAGGGCGTTCACGCTGCCCAGGTCTTCGAGAACCAGGGCGCCGGCCTCGTCGGTCACGATGCGCGCGTGCCGGACATCGGCGTACGGGTCGTCCAGCACGATGTCGTTGTCGTACGCCCGTCCCAGCGTCACCGGCCCCGCGTCGAGGCGGCGCCGCAACCGCACCTCGCCGGTGCGGGGGTCGAGCACCTCGACGATCAGCGCCACGCGATCCGCCCCAGGTACCGCGCGGTCAGCCGCTGGATGTTCTCGAAGGTCACGCCGGACAGGGTGAGGGTGGACACCAGTCCCGAGTCCCGATGGCCCAGCACCGCGACCTTCACGACGCCGTCGTACAGCCCAGCGAGCTTGCGGTAGGCGCGCAGGCAAAGAGTGGCGCGCATCGGCGTGGTCTCGGTCCGGACGTTCCGGGTGCCGCACTGCCAGCTGGTCACATGCTCTTCGCTGCCGGACGGCGTGTTGTCCCGCTGGTACAGGCTGGTGTAGAGCGCGAAGAACCGCAGGGGATTGAGGGCACTGGTGGTGATAAGCTCGTGGGTCAGCTCGACCACGCCCGACTGCTGGTCGTCGGCAATGTACACGTCGTCATCGGTGGAGCAGCTGTGCTCGGCGCTCTCGTAGGGGAGGTCGGTCTCCCGCGGCACGTCTCCCCAGCAGCGGAAGAACGGCGCCGGCTCGGTCACCACCCGGTAGGGTCCCAGGTCCACGGTCTTGCTGGCCGCGGTCAGCAGGCTGTCGAGATAGACGTCCTGATAGGCGGTGATCTGCCGGGCGACCTCGTCCAGCAGGTTCGCGGCGGGCGCGTACCCCGGAGCCTGGAGCCGGGCCGCGAGCGCCACCACCCGATCCACCGGCACGAGAAAGCTGACCTGGTTCCCGGCGGTCGAGACGTTGACGCCCACCAGCTGGCCGGCCGACGTGATGGCCGGCCCGCCGCTCATGCCCGGGTTGAGCGAACCGGTGAAGTGGAGCTTGGGGTACAGCGTGTGCCGCAGCAGGCCGTTGTAGGTGCCCTCCACGATGCTGAGGCCCAGGTCCTTGGGATGGCCCAGGGCGTAGAGCCGGTCCCCCTGGTTCACGGCGGCCGGCCCGAGCGTGAAATGCGCCCGGGGGCGGGCCGCGGCCTGGAGGATGGCGAGGTCGTGCACCACGTCGATGGCCAGGATCGCCACCGGGTCGCCCGGCGTGGACCCGTCGCCGAGCTCGGCCCGGTGCCGCTCGGGGTGATGGATGAGATCGGCCACGACGTGGTAGTTGGTGACCAGGCGGCCGCGATCGTCTATGAAGAACCCGGAGCCCACCGCCACCTTGGCCGCCGAGCCCGATTCGACCACCTGAATCCGCACGACCCGCTGGCCGTACTGCCGGAACACCCGCGGCGTGACGCTCACGTCTTCCTGCGCCGCGAGGCCGGCGGCGCCCGCCAGCAGGGCGGCGAGGGCAATGGGCAGGAAACGGGCGGGCGAGGCGGACATCGAGCGCAAAGATAGAGGCGACCCACGCTGGGGGCGAGCAGCCCGCCGGTAGTGGTCGGCCACTACCTGGCCCGCGCGTTCCGGCGCTCAAGCGCCGGCTCGGCGCCGAGCGCGGCCTTGAGGCCGCGAACCGCCAAGGCGCGTTAGCGAAGGAGCGGGGGAATCTGCGTCACCAGGGTGTACCCGCCCAGCGCCGCCATCACCACCACGACGATCGCGCCGGCCGCCGCGAGCGCGCGCGGGTGGGCGTAGCCGCCCAGCAGCGCGGGCCGCCGGGACGCGATCAGCATGGCGCCGAGGCCCACCGGGAGAATGAGGCCGTTGAGCGCGCCCACCAGGATCAGGATGGTGACCGGCCTCCCCACCAGCAGGAACACCACCGTGGACACCGTGATGAACCCGATGATGAGGGCCCGGGTGTGGGCCTCCCACCGGGGGCGCAGGGTCCGGATGAACGTCACCGAGGTGTAGGCCGACCCCACCACCGAGGTGATGGCGGCGGCCCACATCACCGCGCCGAACAGCCGATACCCCAGTTGGCCGGCGGCGTGCCGGAACACGGAAGCGGGCGGGTTGGCGGGATCCAGCGCCAGTCCCTGGCTCACCACGCCGAGCGCCGCGAGGAACAAGACCGCCCGCATCAGGGTGGCGACGCCGATCCCGAGGCCGGCCGACCGGGTCGCCTGACCGACGGCCGGCGGGCCGGCGATGCCCGCGTCCAGCAGCCGGTGAGCCCCGGCGAAGGTGATGTAGCCGCCCACGGTCCCGCCCACGATGGTGACGATGGCCAGCGCGTCGAGTCGCGCCGGCAGGACGGCGCGGAGCGCCGCCTCGCCCACCGGCGGGTGGGAGGCGACCGCGACGTACACCGCGAGCACGATCATCACGACGCCCATGCCCTGGGCGAATCGATCCATGGCCCGGCCGGCGTCGCGCGAGAGGAAGAGGCCGATGGCGAGCACGGCGCTCAGCGCGGCACCCGCCTTGATGGGAAGCCCCACCAGGGCCTCCAGTCCGAGCCCGGCGCCCGCCACGTTCCCGATGTTGAAGGCGAGCCCGCCCAGCGCCACCAGCACGCCCAGGAAGTGCCCCAGCCCCGGGAGCAGGCGGTTGGCCACGTCCTGGGCGGGGGCGCGCGCGGCGACCAGCACGCGCCAGATGTTGAGCTGGGCGCCGAGGTCCACCAGCACCGAGACGAGGATGGCAAAGGCGAAGCTCGCGCCCAGCCGCTCGGTGAAGACGACGGTCTGGGTGAGGAACCCGGGGCCGATGGCCGAGGTCGCCATCAGGAACGAGGCCCCGAGCAGGACCCGGAGGCGCGACCGCGGAGTCTCGCTCACGTCGCGGCCGGGGCGATGTCGGTCCGGGAGAAATCGGTGCCGGTGAACAGCAGGGGCTCGCCGGCCACGCGGGCGGTGGCGTACGCCAGGCAATCGCCGAAGTTGAGACCGGCCGGGTGCCGCCCGCGCCCGTAGCGAAGCCAGGCGTCGAGCGCCGTTCCGAAATGCGCGTCGGTGAAGGGGACGACCGCGACGTCCGCCTCCAGCACGAACCGGCTGACCAGACCGCGGGCATCCCGTCCCAGCCGGGCCGACAAGACGAGCGTCGTTTCCACCAGCGTGGGCGCGCCGATGCCGAGCGCGGGGGCGGCGGACATCGCGGCGAGCACGCGGTCGGCACCGGGCTCCCGCAGGGCCACCGCCACCACGGCCGACGAATCGAGGATCACGTGCCCTCGGTTCCGAAGCCCAGGATGTCGTCTTCTTCTTCCCGGGTGAGCCGCCGCCCCCGCTGGTCGGCCGGGAGGGTGGGCCACACCTCCTGCTCGAGGAAGCGCCGAAGCCGAGCCGTCCGGTCGGCGGGCGGGGCGCCGGCGGAACGAAGCGCCGTGGCTCCCCGCCCCTGCCTGACCCCGGGGGCCCGGCCGACCGGGACGAGGCGCGCGACCGGCGTGCCGGCCTTGGCGATGGTGATGACCGTACCCCGCCGCACCCGCTCGAGCAGACGGGAGAGGTGGGTCTTGGCCTCGTGGATGTTGACCGTGTCGCCCACGTGGCCAACTTAGTCTAGTCCATAGACTAAGTCCAGACGACCCTATACGGCGAACCGGATGTGGAGGATGTCCCCGTCCGCCACCACGTAGTCCTTGCCGTGGACCTGGAGCAGGCCGGCCTCCTTCACCGCGTGCTCGGAGCCGTGCTCCAGGAATACCTGGTAGGGAATCACCTCGGCCCGGATGAACCCGCGCTCCAGGTCGGAGTGGATCTTGCCGGCGGCCTGGCGCGCCTTGGTGCCCCGCCGGATGGGCCAGGCCCGCACCTCGTCCGGCCCCACCGTGAAGAACGAGATCAGGTCCATCAGGCCGTAGGCGGTCCGGATGAAGCGGGCGAGAGCCGACTCCTTGAGACCCAGGTCTTCGAGGAACGCGGCGCGGTCGGCCGGCTCCATGGTGGCGATCTCGGCCTCCACGCTGGCCGAAATGACCAGGCCCGCCGCCTTGAGCTGGCCCAGCCTCGCGGTCAGCGCGGGCGGCATCGGCTGGGAGGCTTCGGCTTCGCCGCGGTTCAAGGCCACCAGCAGCGGCCGGTCGGTGAGCAGCGAGTAGCTCTTCAAGAGGTCGCGGTTCAGGGCTTCCGCGGGCAGCGCCCGGATGGGCAGCTCCTGCTCCAGTGTCGCCTTCATGGCCTCGAACGCGGCCAGCTCCACCGGATCGGGCTTGTCCCTCTTGGCCCGGTCCAGGCGGCGCTCGACCAGGTCGAGGTCCGACAGCAGGCATTCGGTGTGAAATGCCTCGAGATCCGCGGCGGGGGCGGGCTTGCCTTCCAGCGCCGGGGTCGCGAAGTCCCGCACCACCAGGCAGAGCACTTCCTGATCGCGAATTTGCTGGATGGCCTTGCGGGACAGTCCTTTGTGGTCGGCGCCGTGCTCGCCGGGCACGTCGCAGAACACGATCTCGGCGTAGGTGGTCTTCCTGGGCGAGAAGACCTTGCTCAGGTGGTCAATCCGCTCGTCCGGCACCTTCACGGTGCCGAGGCGCAGCTCGCCCCCGAAGCCCACGGGCACGGCCAGGCCCGTCATGGTATTGAATACGGTCGTCTTGCCCGACCCCGCGAAACCCACCAGTCCGACTTTCATATCTCGTCGCTCAAACGGGAGCGAAAGATAGCGGGCCGGTATGGCACTCAGGGCGACGCGGGAACGGACAGTGCCTTCACCAGCCGGTACAGGAACTCGTGTCCCTCGAAAAA
>Ga0214473_10003619_pt1 | contig 18696 bp, 18 predicted proteins | sample RVTome_7_FD_203509 | JGI IMG/M metagenome (GOLD analysis project Ga0214473, IMG submission 203509) | Soil microbial communities from uranium-contaminated site in the Upper Colorado River Basin, Wyoming, United States - RVT98D197 | ecosystem: Environmental > Terrestrial > Soil > Contaminated >... | reverse complement strand
ACGTGCTTGGGCGCCGAGCCGCCCGCCCCCGTCTCGAAGAGGCCGCCGCCCTTCAGCAGCGGCACGATGGAGAGCATGCGCGCGCTGGTGCCGATCTCCAGGATGGGAAAGAGGTCCGTCAGGTAGTCCCGCAGCACGTTGCCGGTGACCGAGATGGTGTCCTCGCCGCGGCGGATGCGCTCCAGCGAGAAGCGCATGGCCTCCTCGGGCGCCAGGATCTCCACGGTGAGCCCCGCCGTGTCGTGCTCCGCCAGGTAGGCCTCCACCTTCCGGATGAGCTCGGCGTCGTGCGCCCGCGCGCGGTCCAGCCAGAAGACCGCCGGCGCGCCGGAGGCCCGCGCGCGCTCCACGGCCAGGCGCACCCAGTCGCGCACCGGCTCGTCTTTCGTCTGGCAGGCGCGCCAGATGTCCCCCTCCTCCACGGCCTGCTCCAGGAGGGTGGCGCCCGCGGCGTCCACCACGCGCACCGTGCCGGCGGCCGCGATCTCGAAGGTCTTGTCGTGCGAGCCGTACTCCTCCGCCTTCTGCGCCATCAGCCCCACATTGGGCACGCTGCCCATGGTTGAGGGGTCGAACTGGCCGTGCGCCTGGCAGTCACGCACCACCGCGTCGTAGATGCCGGCGTAGCTGGCATCGGGGATGACGGCTTTGGTGTCCTGCAGCTCCCCCGCCGCGTTCCACATGCGTCCCGAATCGCGGATCATGGGGGGCATGGAGGCGTCGATGATGATGTCACTCGGCACGTGGAGGTTGGTGATGCCGCGCGCGGCATCCACCATGGCCAGCGCCGGTCCGCTGGCGTACGCGGCTTCGATGTCCGCCTCGATGGCCGCGCGCTCCTCCGCGGGCAGCTCGCCGATCTTCCGGAGCACGTCCGCAAAGCCGCTCTTCGCGTCCACGTCCAGCCGCTCCAGGGTGGCGCCGTGTTTATGGAAGACGTCCGCGAAAAACACCCGCACCGCGTGGCCGAAGATGATGGGATCGGAAACCTTCATCATGGTGGCCTTCAGGTGCAACGAGAGGAGCACCCCCCGCCGCTTGGCGTCCGCCACCTGCTCGCCGAGGAAGCGCACGAGAGCGCGCCTGCTCATGAAGGTGGCGTCCAGCACCTCGCCTGCCAGCAGGGGCAGCGCCTCCCTGAGCACGCTCACCGTGCCGTCCGCCGCCACGTGCTCGATGCGCGCGGTGGTGGCCGCCGGCAGTGTGATGGCCACCTCGTTGCCGCGGAAGTCACCCCCGTCCATGGTGGCCACGTGGGTGGCGGAGTCCTCCGGCCACGGCATCATCCGCGGCGGATTCCGGCGCGCGAACTCCTTGACCGCGCGCGGCGCGCGCCGATCCGAGTTGCCCTGGCGCAGCACCGGGTTCACGGCGCTGCCCCTGGCGCGATCGTAGCGGCCCTGGATGGCCCGCGCATCCTCGGTCGTGGCCTCGTCCGGGTAGTCGGGCAGCGGGTAGCCCAGCGCCTGGAGCTCCGCGATGCACGCCTTCATCTGCGGCATGGAGGCGCTCACGTTGGGCAGCTTGATGACGTTGGCTGCGGGCGTGTCCACCAGGCGGCCCAGCTCGGCCAGGTCGTCGCTGACCCGCTGCTCCTCCGTGAGCACGTCCGGGAAGAGCGCCAGGATGCGGCCGGCCAGCGAGATGTCCCGGGTCTCCACGGGCACGCCGGTGGCCCCCGCGAATGCGCGGATCACGGGCAGCAGCGCGTGCGTGGCCAGCGCTGGCGCCTCGTCGGTCCATGTGTAGATGATGGGCGGCAGCTTGCTCATGGAGCTCCTCTTCCGGCGCGAGTCATGTGCTTCGGCACACCGGAATGTGCCGATCCGGGCGCAGTATAGCACGCCCCCGCCCGCGCCGAAGCTGGGAATCCCCGGATTGTGGCGTGGTGGTTCTCCGCACAGGGGTGTTGACAATTTTATCTGTCAAGGTCTATGTTGGGTCGTCAACGGCCGGATCCAGAGGAGCGTGCATGAGCCAGACAACGGTGCGGGTCATCCAGGATGAAGAGGCGGCGGCCTCCCTGCTGCAGCCGCTCCGCCGACGCATCCTGCTGTGCCTGCGTGAGCCGGACTCCGCCGCCGGCGTGGCACGCGCGCTCCGGGTGCCGCGCCAGCGCCTGGGCTACCACGTGCGCATCCTGGAAGACCAGGGCCTGCTGCGCCGCGTGGGCGAGCGGCCCGCGGGCAACATGACGGAGACGCTCCTGCAGAGCAGCGCCCGCCACTTCGTCATCTCCCCCGCGGTCGTGCGCGAACTGCAGCTCCGTCCGGAGCAGCTGGAGGACCGCTTCTCGAGCGCCTACGCGGTGGCCGCGGCGGCGCGCACCGTGGCCGAGGTGAGCACGCTACGGGAGCGCGCCGAGGCCGCCGGAAAGAAGCTGGCCACCCTCACCCTGGAGACCGAGGTGCGCTTCGCCTGCCCCGCCGACCAGCACGCCTTCGCCGCGGAGCTGACCCGGACGCTGGCCGACCTCACGGCCCGCTACCACACGCCCTGCGCCAGCGGCGGCCGCACCTTCCGCTTTGCCCTGACCGGGCACCCCACGCCCCCCTCCACTCCAGGTGAATCATGAAGCGACGTCCCCGCTGCCGCCCACTCCCGCGCTCCGCGCGCCTCGCTGCGGCAAGCTGCGCCGCGCTCCTCCTGCTGGCGGCGGGGCCGGGCATGTCGACCGCCGCCGCCCAGCAGCCGCCCGACAGCATCGTGGCGCGCATGCAGGCGCAGATGCTTCAGGCCAACACGCCCGCGGATGCGCATGCCCGCCTGGCGGCGCTGGAAGGCGTGTGGACCCAGGAGGTGCGCATCCGCCCCGCGCACGGCGCTGAGGTGACGGTGCTGGAGGGCACGGCGGAGAACCGCATGATCCTGGGCGGCCGTTTCCTGGAGTCCCGCGGACGCTCGGGTGAGGGTGTCTACGCCACGGAGGCGCTCACCATCATCGGCGTGGATCTGCGCTCGGGCCACTACGTCACCGTGGGCTTCGACACGTGGGGCACCTACTTCGTCACGGGCCGTGGCCCCTACGACGCGGAGCGGCGGCAGGCCAGCATGCCGGGCACGGACGCGGACCCCCTGCTCGGCCACACCCAGGAGTACCGCTTCGAACTGCAGTGGCTGGACGCGGACAGCTACGCGTTTCGCACGGTGTTCACCGATGACGCCCATACCGCCGGACTGGGCCCCCTCACGCTGGTGGAGGTGATCCACCGCCGGAGGCAGCCATGAGCGCCGACGGGCGGCGCGTGGTCAAGGAGGTCACCGTGCGGGCGCCGGTCGATCGGGTGTGGCATGCGCTCACCGACCCCGAGGAACTCATGCGCTGGTTCCCGCCCGTGGCGCGGGTGGAGCCCGGCGTGGGCGGCTCGATCACCCTGTCGTGGGGTGCGGGCATGGAGGGGACCGCCCCCATCCATGTCTGGGATCCGCACGAGCGCTTCGGGTGGACGGAGGAGCATCCCGGCGAGCCGCCGGTGCGCATTGCCGTGGAGTTCGAGATCGCCGCCGCGGGGGGCGGGGCCACCACCGTCCGCCTGGTGCAATCGGGCTTCGGCCCCGGCACGGACTGGGACGAGTACATCAGCTCGGTGGACGGTGGCTGGACCTACTTCCTGGCCAACCTGCGCCACTACCTGGAGCGCCACCCGGACGAACCCAGGACCATGGTGGCCGAGCGGCGGCCACCCGGCATGCCGCGCGGACAGGCGTGGGAGCGTCTGCTCGGCGAGGTGTTCCGGGTACAGCCGCTGGCGGAGGGGGCGGCGTGCACGCTCGAGCTGCCGGGGCTGGGCACGCTCACGGGCACGGCGTTCATCGTGCGCGCGCCGCATCACTTCGCGTGCACGGTCGCGGAGTTGGGAGACGGGCTGCTGTTCGCGGAGTTCGAGCCGGGGGGCGAGCAGTGGCACTGTGGCGTCTGGCTGTCCCTCTACGGCGTGGACAAGGCAACCGCAACGCGCGCCGGTGCGGCGCTCACCGCCGCAGTTGCTCGAGCGTGGCAACCGGCCGGCGGGGGCAAGTGATGGGACCAGCCGGCGCAGGCGCCCCGAAACCGGGAGGGCGGCCGCGTCCGCGCACTGAATGCGGGAGGCCAGCCGGCGTCAGCGCTCCGGGACCGGGGGCGGAGTGCCGCCACCCTGCCCCACCACCGCGGGGTGCAGCGCCGCCCGGAGCACCTCCTGGCACTCGTTCTCCTCCCGCTCCAGCTCCTCCAGCAGGCAGTTCACCGTCTGCTCGATGAGGACGGCCACGGGGACGCCGCGGCGCTCGGCCTCCAGCCCGTAGGCCCGGTAGTGCTCCTCGCGCACGCGGGCCGTTACGGGCACCTCTACCCGCGCGCTCACGTGGCCACCTCGACCGGCACCGGCACACCCTTGTGCCCGTAGCAGAGGATGCCGCCGTGTCCCTCCCGGCGGATGAGGCGGAACACCAGACTCACCTCCATCCCCGGCCCCACCTCCCCGGGTTCGCAGTCCACCACCTGGACCATGAGGCGCCCCCCCTCGGGCGTCTCCACGATGGCCATGGCATACGGGGCCTCGGCGGAGAAGTCATCGGGCGCCGCGTGGATCACCGTGGAGGTCACCACACGCCCGCGGCGCGACAGCCGCATCGGCTCCAACGCCCTGCCCCGGCAGTGGGGGCAGACGCTGCGGGCGGGGTACACCACCCGCTCGCACGCCGTGCAGCGTGCGCCCTCCAGCCGGTAGCGGGCCGGGATCTCGCGCCAGTATCTCGGGCTCGGCATGCTCACCCCCTCGTGAAGACGTGGACCACGGAGCTGGCACCGGAGCCGCCCATGTTCTGGGTGGCGCCGATGTGGGCGTCGGGCACCTGGCGATCGCCGGCCTCCCCCCGCAGCTGTGCGAAGATCTCGATGGCCTGGGCCACCCCCGTGGCGCCCACCGGGTGCCCCTTGGCCTTGAGGCCGCCGCTGGTGTTCACCGGCCGGCGTCCCCCCAGCGCCGTGAAGCCGCTCCGCGCCGCCTGGGCCGGGTTGCAGCCGTCCGTGAGGCCCATGGCGCCCGTGCAGCAGATCTCGGCAATGGAGAAGCAGTCGTGCACCTCCGCCACGTCGATCTGCGCGGGCTGGATGCCGGCCATGCGGTAGGCGCGCGTGGCCGATGTCACCACGGCGTCGAGCGTGGCCGGATCCGCCCGGTCCGCCAGCGCCATGGCGGCGGTGGCCGCCCCGCTGCCCAGGATGCGCACCGGGCGATCGGTGAACTCGTGGGCCCGCGACAGCGGCACGAGGAGCACGGCGGCGGCGCCGTCGCTTACCGGAGAACAGTTGAGCAGGCGCAGCGGCTCGGCCACCAGGCTCGAGCCGAGAACGTCCTCCACCGTGATCTCCCGGCGGAACTGGGCGTGGGGATTCAGCGCTCCGTGCCGGTGGTTCTTCACCGCCACCCACGCCATGTCCTCCACCGTGGTGCCGTGCGCCGCCATGTGTGCCCGGGCAATCATGGCATAGAGGCCGGGGAAGGTGATGCCATGGTAGACCTCCGCCTCCTGGTCCGCGGCGGTGGCCAGCACGGCGGTCACGTCCGCGCCGTCGTTCATCTTCTCCACGCCCGCGGCCATGACGATCTCACTCTGCCCCGAGGCCACCTCCAGCCACGCCGCCCGCAGCGCCATGCCGCCGGAGGCGCAGGCCGACTCCACGCGGGTGGCGGGCACGCCGCTCATGCCCAGCTGCTCCACCAGCATGGGGCCGATGTGCTCCTGCCCCACGAACTGCCCCGCCGACATGTTGCCCACCCAGAGGCCGTCCAGGTGATCGGCGCCCGCGCTCTCCAGCGCGGCCAGCGCCGCCTCCGCGAAGAGCTCCCGCAGACTCAGCTTCCAGAGCTCCCCGAAGTGCGTCATCCCCGCCCCCACCATGGCCACGTCCCGCATATCGCCTCCTTGTGCGCTCCGGCGCGCCGCGGGCTGCGGCGCGCTTGTCGTAGGCCGGCCGCGCCGGTCAGTCGTTCATGCGGATCTTCTCGCGCACCTTCACATACTCTCCATAACTCAGGTAGCGACGAGGCCCGTCCAGCATCGCGCGCACGCCGGGTGCGCGGCCGCGCCGCTCCACCAGCAGCTCCGTGGTGCGCAGGACGAACGAGTCGCTGGCGGCGCCCGAGCCGAAGGAGGTGATAAGGACGAGCTGGTCCGCCTCCACCACGTCCAGCGTGGCCGCCAGCCCGGTGGGCGAGCTGCCCGAGTAGGTGTTGCCCATGGTGGGCACGATCCACCCAGGCTCCAGCTGCTCGCGGGTAAAGCCCAGTTGCTTCCCCGCCGACAGGGGGAACTTGCCGTTGGGCATGTGGAAGACGGCGTAGCGGAAATCGGCCGCCTTGAGCCCCGTCCGCTCCAGGATGAGCCGGCTGGCGCTGAGCACGTGCTGGAAGTAGGCGGGCTCCCCGGTGAAGCGACCGCCGTGGCGCGGATAGAAGGCGCCTTCCCGACGCCAGAAATCAGGGGTGTCCGTGGTATAGCTGACCGCGTCCACCACCTCGGCCATGAGCTCCTCGCGGCCGAAGATGTAGGCCGTCCCGCCGGCGGACGCGGAGAACTCCAGGGCGTCCCCCGGCGCCCCCTGCGAGGTGTCGGCGCCGATGGCCATGGCGTACTCCATCCGCCCGGACTCCACCAGCCCCAGCGCCACGAACATGGCCTCCGTGCCCGCCTTGCAGGCGAACTCGAAGTCCGCCACGTGCACCTCCGGGCCGATGCCCAGCGCCTCCGCCACCACCGTCCCGCTGGGCTTCACGGCGTAGGGGTGGGACTCGGAGCCGATGTAGAGGGCGCCCACCCGCTGCGGGTCCACGCCCGCGCGCTCCAGGGCGTGCAGCCCCGCCGCCACGGAAATGGTGATGGTGTCCTCGTCCAGCCCCGGCACGGATTTCTCCTGGAGCAGGAGCCCGCCGCGGATGCTGTCGGGATCCTTGCCCCACTGGCGGGCGATCTCATCCGCGGTGATGCGGTTGCGGGGAATGTAGGCGCCGTAGCCAACGATGCCTGCCATGTTACCTCCCATGGTGTGCGGACCCGCCGGGAGGGCTGCGGCCGGCGGCGTGAGTTGGGTTCATTGAGAGTGCGTCGGGCCCGGTGCCCGGGGGCGGTTGGAAGGCGTAGTCCTCCGTGGCGTAGAGCGCCGCCGGCGTGTTGTGGGCCAGCACGCGGTCCTTGGCCGCCACGAAGACGGCCGGCGTGCGCAGGCGCTGCAGCGTGAGGGCGCGCCACATGTCCGGGCAGTAGCCGATGCCCACGTGGGCCACGCCCAGGCGGGCGGCCAGCTCGACCACCTCGTCGAGGCGTGTCCAATGCCCGTAGCCTGCACCCTCCACCCGCGTGGCGTGGTAGGCAAGTTGGCGCAGGGGCCGGTCGTGGTAGAGCGTGTCGAAGGCGGGAAACGGCCCCCACATGGGGCAATCATCCGGCGCGGCCTTCGGGCGCCCCGCCCGGCAGGCGTAGCGCTCACAGCGCGCGCACGTGGGTACGGTCATGCTCGACCCTGCGTCCCCCATCCCCTCCTCCCCGCGGACGGTAACTCCCCTACGATACTACTATCGTTAACGGAGATCAACGACAGCCTTCCCGGGGGGGCAGCTCCAAAGCCCGGGGCCGGGCCTCCAGTGGGCGCGGGCATGGACGGCACCGGCACGGGGGAGCAAGCTGACGGGCCGCCATCCGTCTGGCGGAACGAAAATGGACGGCGTGATGTACTACGCGGCTAGTTCTTCCGGGCAACGCATGACCCGCCGGCGGCGTCCCAGGATTGCGTCCGCCCCGAAGTCCACCCCGTCGAGGAAATCCACGATGCGCTTCCCAACCGCCCTGCTTGGAACGCTGTGCCTCCTGCTGGTCGGCGGCGCCGCCGCGCCGCTCGCCGCCCAGACCGCAGCGGAGCGCCTCCGCGTCTACGTGGATTGCGCATTCTGTGACAGTGACTTCCTGCGCACGGAGCTGACGTGGGTGGACTACATGCGGGACCGCGCGGACGCGGACGTGCACGTGCTGGCCACCCAGCAGGGCACCGGCGGGGGCGGCCTGGCCTTCACGCTGGAATTCATCGGTCTGCGTGATTTCGAGGGGCGCACCGACACGCTCCGCTACGTGGCCACCTCCGAGGACACGCCGGACACCCAGCGGCGGGGCCTGACGCGCACGATCAAGCTCGGGCTGGTGCCCTTCGTGGCCGGCACGGACATGGCGGCGGAACTGGACGTGACCCATACGCCGCCCGCCGCGGCGGCCGGGGAGGCGGGCGCTGCGCCCACCGCGCCCACACCGCAGAACGATCCCTGGAATTTCTGGACGTTCTCGGTCTCGCTGAACGGCAACACATTCGGCGAGTCACAGCAGTCTTCAGGTAGCTTCTCCACCAGCTTGACCGCGAATCGTACCACCGAGGACTGGAAGGTGAGTTCGCGGCTGAGCGGCAGCTATTCCGAGTCGGAGTTCAACTACGAGGTGGACGGCGAGCAGATCGAGACGCTCTCCATACGCCGAAGCTACAGCGCCAACACACTGATCGTGAAGAGCCTCGGGCCCCAGCTCTCGATCGGCGGCCGCGCGGTGGCCAGCATGTCCACCTTCGGCAACACAGAGTTGCAGCTCTCGCTGATGCCGGCCGTGGAATACAACTTCTTCCCCTATGCCGAGGACACGCGCCGGAGCCTCATCCTGCGCTACGCCGCGGGACCTGCCTACGCCGACTACCGGGAGGTCACGCTCTACGGACAGGAGGAGGAGACGCGCCCGCTGCACGACCTCATCTTCGCCTACAGCACGCGCCAGCCCTGGGGCAGCGCCAGCGTCTCCCTGAACGGGTCCCAGTACCTGCACGACACGCAGAAGTACAGCGCGGGAGTGAGCGGATCCACTCGCATCAATCTATTCCGCGGCTTCTCCTTCAACGTGAGCGGAAGCTACACGCGGGTCCGCGACCAGCTCTCGCTGGCGGCCCGCGACCTGACCGAGGAGGAAATCCTGCTGCGCCAGCGGCAGCTGGCCACCGGGTACAACTACTACATGTTATTCGGGGTGAGCTACCGCTTCGGCTCCATCTTCAACAACGTGGTGAACCCGCGCTTCGGGAGTTAGCGGTGGCGGCGTGATGATCATGATGTAGCCAGGACCCGACTGATCTCAGCCGCCCGTCTCGATGCCAAGCCAACCGCAGGCGGCGACGACGGCGGGGGTGCCGGGAAAAAGCGGCTCGGGCTCTCCGCATGACAGGGCGTCCTCAGGGAGCCGGTCGCTGAAAAGCACTCGGGTGTGCCATTCGCCGAAGAGCGCGGACCACCAGCGGAACCCGGCAACGTGGGGATTGCCCTCGTGGAGCCGCCGTACGATGGCGCGGGTCACATCGCGATCGCGATACGCCAGCCTGTCCGGCAACACGTCCCGCTTTACCAGCTGAGAGGGGTTGCAGAAGTCGGAAATCGCAACTCCGTCCGCAAGCTCGACCGGGCAGAGTGCCAGCCGGTGCCCACGTTCCAGAAGAAACTCGTCTGCGAGACTCTGGCCGCGCAGATCCTGGATCTTCTCCCCCACCGCGTGCTCCGGCGTCTCGGCGAAATACCACGAAGAGGCGTTGCCCTCGAGCGGGAGGTCGAATCGCCCCTGACCTGACTGGGCCGGCAGGTACCCGGGCGAGTACGGTCCGCCTGCCCTCCCGCTCGGGTCCCAGGGGAACACGCGCCATAGTGAGGACATGGATCAGGCGAAGGCGCCGGCCTTCAGCGCGTGGATCGCGGAAATCACCTCTCCTGTCTCGCCGCGGCGGATCAGAAAAACCGGGGATCGGTGGCCGAGGTGCGCGTTCGTGCCGTCCAGCCAGGCCCGGATTCGCCCTGGCGTATAGAAGCCCTCGAGCTTCTGCACGACCGCGAAAAGGTCCACGAGGCGGTCCCAGGACGGCTCGGATGGCTCCTGCCCGCGGCGCCAACGTGAAAGTTGGGCCGGGTCCACGCCAGCGGCCCGCGCAATCTCGGCGTCACTCGAAAAGACCCCTCGCAGCCGGTCCAACATCATCACGGTTCGGTCGAGGGTGTGTCGTTCGATCGTAGCCATACTTCCTCTCTCGCTTCAGAGCGCGCAATGAAATTTATTGCGCCGCCCCGCCCCCGTCAACCCGCGCTGGGAAGCTCCAGACGTGGTCCGGTGGAACGGCGAGCTCACGGCACCTCCATCGGCTCTGCATCCGCCAGCTCCACGGCAGCCGCCTCCAGGCGCCGCCGCATGGCGGGGCTGTCAGCGTGGTCTGAGGCGTACGCTACCTCCACCTCCAGCGCCTCCATGGTGGCCTCCGAGGCCACCAGCAGGACGCCGTCCCGCACGGTGCGTGCACCGCGTACCGCCTGCTCCACGGCCTCGGGACCGCCGAGGTCGAAGTCGGAGCAGGCCCATGCCTCGATCGTGCCGGCCAGGCGGCAGGAGGAGCATTCCCAGTGGAGGGGCGCCTCATCGTCCTGGATGAGCACACGCAGCCGGCCCGGGCACGGCCGCCGGCCGGGCCGGTGGCAGCGTAGCGCCGTGAGGATTCGCTGACCCTGCGGCACGGAGGTGGCCGCGCGTATGAGGCAGCTTGCTGGACAAGAAACCCGTTCGCGGGTTCGGGCTGGGGCGGTCCCCGTGCCGGGGCGAGGGGGGTGGACGGGTGGACAGATCCAGGTGGCAGAGGATGGGGCTACGACGGGGGCGGGATCGGCGAACAAATGGGCGCGCTTTTATGCATGTCTGCCACACGAAGTTGTAGTGCTACAAGTTGTGCGAATACAATATGCTTGGGCTCATCCCGCCCGGATCGATAGCACATCCTCCCCGGTGAACCCGAGGACTGAACCTGCCTTGATCTCTTTCGCCACGCCGCCGCCCCATTCTCCGCGCGCTGAAAAGCACGCGTACGTAATCGAGCTCGTTTGGTGGGAGGAGGGGAGTTCCGGAATCAGCATTGCGGCACTCGAGCGCAGCCGTGCAAGGTCTCGGTCTGACACGGGGCCCCACTTGCACTCACCGACAAGAACTTCGTTTGTTGGGCCCAGAGCCACTACGTCGATCTCGTTCTCTGTGGTCGCATCCCACCACGCTCCCAGCCGGCTTGGCCGGAACGGGAGCATTTCGGACCGAGCCACCCATGACCGGCATACCTCCTCGAATACTGGCCCCATGTAGTTGTCGAGCCCCGGCTCGATGCGCCCCCGCCATAATGCCGCAGGAGATGCCAGGCTCAACTCTCCCGTAGCCTGAAGCGGTGCGATGAAACGGTGCCAGAATCCGACATACGGATCTGACAGGTGGTAGAGCGTGCGCTTCGAGGTTTTCGGATTATCAGTGACGGGAACGAGGCGTCTCACCAGATGCATGTCTTCCAACCATCGCATCGGACGCGACAGCGACCCGCCCGGCTTTCCCAGTCGCCTTGTTATCTTGCTCCACGTCCGCTCTCCGTGTGCGATCGCTTGAAGAACGGAATAATGGATGTCGGCGTCACCCAAAAACGCATCGAGCATGTGCTCGGCTTCATCCACCAGCCGCCCATCGGGGTTCAGTAGCAGGCGGGTTACGTTGGTCTCCAGATCCTGTCCAGCGCGCAACAGGCCGAGGTGGCCGGGGAGACCGCCGACGATGCCGTAAGCCACGAGGACGTCTCGCGCGGAATAGCCTGGCACGAATGCGCGAACGTCTTCTGCCCCGAACGGCGGGAAGGTCAGTCGACCCGTTCTGCGACCGTAAAGCGGCTGGTCGGCCCCCTCTAGACGCTTCATCGCAGTGATGTGGGAACCGTTCAGAACGATCTTGGCCTTCATGGCCGACCACCGATGGTCCCATGTATCCTGCAGGATTGACGGAAGTGCGGGCGCCGCTTCGGCGAGATAGGGGAACTCGTCGATCACAAGAAGAAACGCTGCGCCGTCCGCACGCTCACCCAAATACGCGAACAGCGCCTCCCAGTCAGGGAAAGCAACGCCTTGGGACAGGACGCGATCATCGTAGTGCTCGCCGACAATGCGGCTCAGCACCGCGAGCTGATCAGCCTCGGTTCGCTTCGTGGCCTGGTAGTATATGCCGCCAACACTCCTGGCGAACCGCGCGAGTACCCAGCTCTTGCCAGCTCGCCGCCTGCCGAGCCCAAGCAGCAGCTCCGGCTCGCTACTGTTCCAGCCGTCGACGAGCGTCTGCCAGACCAGGTCTCGATCCACAATGTCCGCTGGCTTGGCCAGAGCAACGGGCAAGCGATCAGAGGCTTGATTGCTTTGCGTCATTGTTGTACTCGTTCAAGTTGCAAGCGTACAAGTTGTACCACTACAACATATGATCGCTGCGCTCGATCGTCAACAGCCTGCGGAGCAGGCGCTCGCGGCCGGTGCGGTCGGTGCCATGGATGCAGGCGGGAGGCTCCAGGCGGAGGACGCGGCGCCTGAGGTCCGAGCGTTACAAAAATCGATCACGGTGCGCCCACCGGCTTCGCCCGCTGGAAACGCCAAGCCCGGATGTGGATCAGGGAATGCTCCGGCTCAGTGAGAAGGGCGCTCACGTAAATGGGCGGACCCTGGTAGTAGAAGAAGCGGCATATGAGCAGTCCAGGGATAGCAAGTTCAACCCACTTTTTCGTGGCTGAGGCAAGGTAGGTCGGAGGAGCTTTCCGGACCAGAAACCCGTTCGTGGGTCCTCCTCGATCCAGTCGAGACGCCGGCGCCGCTCGGTCGTGGGCGTGGGCATGGGCCACGCTCGGTGCGGCGGGCGGGCGGGGCCATGGCATCACGGGCCGCGTTGGGATGCGACGTCGCTTCCGAGCCGCCTGAACTCCCCGTCCACGATCTCGTAGTCCGCCTCGGTCACGTCAGTCTCGGTCCGTGCCGAGATCGCCCCGCTCGATGGCGCCGAGGAGGGCGAGCAGACCCGCCGCCTCGTACGCGGCCGCGCGACCCGCCTTTCCTGCGGGTATTAGCACCCCCGCTGCACGGAGTTGCTCGACAGCCTCATAGACCTGGGGCTTCGAGCGACCGATGGCCGTGGTCGCGATGGGTGCGGTGATGTAGGGATAGCCGGGGAGGACGTCGATAACCGCCCACGCCGCCGCGTCGCGGCGAGGCGGGCTCGCCGAATGCTCTAGCGCCGAGCGCCACTGCTTGGCGAGGCGGTCCACCTCATCGAGGTAGCTCGTGGCCCGCTGGCCCTCACCGTGCGGCGCCGCGACCGGGCGCCTCGAGCCACTCCAGCGCCTCCAGCCACGCCTCCCGCTCCGCCGCCTCCCGCTCGAAGAGCTCGGCGCGCTTGGTAAGCACAAGCGTGTAGGGTCTGCCGCTACGGCGCGTCCGGTGGTCCACCGGCAGCTCGGCCCCGTCGATGCGCTCGTGGACGTGGCGGCGCTTATCCTTGGCAATCGGCCACTCCAGCTGCTGTTCACTGCTGCTGCCCAGGAACTCCCCGAGGCGACGGCAGAGCTCGCAGGCGCAGCCGTCGGGGAGCGGCAGGGACCAGTCGTCTTCCGCCCGGGCCGGTCGGGACAGGTGCCGCCGCAGCCACTCAGCGGAGCGTTCTCCGAGGCGGTCCAACGCCACGGTGGGCTCCGCCCCGTCACCCTGGCCGCCGTCTGCGCTCCGCAGCATGTCGAGCAGGCACGGGAGGAGGTGCTCGTTGTCGTCCGCGCACAGGAAGGCCACCGCTTCGTAGCGAACGTCGCGCTCTCCCGCCAGCTCCGCGCCCTCGAGCAGACCGAGCAGCGGTGGTGCGAGCTGGAGGAGCCTTGTCTGCCGCTCGCCGGGTCGCCGGATGCCTCCGGTGGTGCGGACCTCCGCCGCCAGCCACTCCCATCGGTCGCGGAGCAGCAGGCAGGCGGCCGACCAGCCGTGGGCCGGATCCGCATCGATCAGAGCGTCACAGAGCGGAGGGAGTTCGGCGATCCAATCGAGGGGATCCACCTCGCCAGCGAACTGCCCGTGCCGCCCGGACGCCGACCACCGGCTGAGAAGCGCGTCGGCCCAGGGTTCCTCGTAGCGCGCGACGAGGGCGGCGAAGGCGGGCGCCTGCCGCGGTGTCAACGACTCCAGGTGGAGGGGGTCCAGGAGCTCGGCGGCCAACTCCTCGTCCTCGATCCCCTCAGCCACGCGCAGGACGCGACCGAACAGCTTCCGGCCCGCATCGCCGGCCATGGCCCGGCCCCAGACCCGGAGCGCGTCCCGGGCGGCGGTTCGGACTTCCTCCACCCGTCCGCCCTTCAGCCGCTGCAGCATGGTGTCCACCGTCCAGCGCGGCGAAGCCTCCGCCCGCACGGCGAAGCGCCGCTCCCGGGGCCACAGGACCACCACTGCGCGCCGGTACCACCGCTCCATGGTGTTGCCCCAGTTCCCCATGTACCCCTCGTACTCGGAGGCGTACGGCTGGAGGTCGGACGTGGGGGTCGCGGCGCAGGTCTCCTCTTCGTCCAGGAGCGTGTGGACCGGCACGGGTTTCCTCCCGTCCGGTTCGAGCCAGTGGGTGAGGGTGATGCTCGAGTCGTGGAGGTCATCGAGCTCGTACCGGTCCGGGCCCGTGAGGGGCTCCGGCCCGTCCTCCACCCACTCGTCCTCCTCCAGGGTCCAGCTCCGGTGGCGCCCCCGGCCATAGCGCGGGTCCCATTCCTCGTCGTAGCACCCCCACGTCTCCTGGATCTCCGCGAGGGCCAGGACGATCTCGCAGTCGGCCCGGTCCGCGGCGGCCCGGAGCAGGTGGGCGCGGACCCGGTCCTCCCCCTTCAGGCGGTGCCACGCGAGGCCGCTCCGGCTGTACTGGTGGTCCAGCAGGAAGGCGAAGCGGTCGGGCGGCTCCCGGTTCGGCGCGTCCGCACGGCCCGCCCAGCGCGGCGGGAGGGGCGTTTCGAAGTGCGCGCGCAGCTCCGCCGCCAGCTCCTCCATGCGCGGCGCATCGAACCGCGCCTCCCCCTCCGTCCCCGCCAACGACAGGTCGTAGGTGAGCACGATCCGGTAGCCGGACTTCACGGGCCGCGCCTCGTGTCGGCAATCCGCGTAGAAGGCCGCGAGGGAGATCTCGTCCTTCGAGCCCCGGAACGTGCGCGTCTGGTCACCGTGCTCGACCACAAATTCCCCGCCCGAATAGCGGGACGGAAGCGTCACCGTCAGCGTGGCCACCATCCTGTCCGACTTCTCAGAATCTCGGTGCGGCAGGAAGAACTGGCCGGGTCCGTAGATCAGCAGGCCGTGGAGCTCGGGGACGAGTCGCGGGCCCTGGCCCAGGCCGAGGCTCCGGCCCAGGACGTCCAGGGCGGCGCCGAGGGCGGGCGCCCAGCGCGCCTCATCGATGCGCACCCGCTCTGGCGGGATCTCCCAGGTGTCGCGCACGGACGGATCGAGCAGGGTGTCCTCTCCCTTGCCGTAGCGTGCGGGACGGGCCGCGGCGCACAGCTCGCGGGCGCGGGCGGCGCTGAGCGGGAGGGCAAGGGACCCTACCCCCTCCACGTCGATGCGCAGGTCTCCCGGCGGCAACGTGAGGCCGGCGGCGAAGTCCGTGTCGCCGCCCGAATCAGCGAGGAGGAGGCGCAGAGTCTCGATGGACGGGGAGGGAGCCACAGCGTCTCCAGGGCGTACGGGGGCTGCATCTTCCCTGGGAACGTAGCGCGCCGGCTGTCCCCGGTCACGGGCGTGGCGTTTGCCGGGCAGGCGCTGTGTGGCACCACAGCCGTGAGGCCGGTCCACGCCGGGTCGCCGTCGACCATGGCACCCTCGGCTGCGCGGGCGGCGAGATCGTCGGCCAGCGTGTGGACGGCGGCCACCGCTTCCCCTTCGGCGATCGACGGCGTGAGCGCCACCAGATCGACCAAACCGCCACGCTGTGCGTCAGTCTTCCTCGACCACCACGTCCCCCACCACGAACTCCAATGCCGCGGCGCCCTGGCCCGGCCGCCAGCGCAGCGTGTCCTCGGCCCCGAACACCTCCGCCTCCGCCGCGCCTTCCGCCAGCCGCCACACCTCGAGCGCGCGGGCGTCCGGGTCCACCACCCAGTATTCGGGCACCCCGAAGTGCCGGTATCGCTCGAGCTTGATGCCTCGGTCCCGGGCCGCCGTCGACGGCGAGAGGATCTCGACGACGAGGTCGGGCGGGCCCTCGATGCCGCGGTCGGTGAGGTAGTCGCGGTGGTCGCTCCCTACGAAGACGATATCCGGCTCGACGTAGTCGCCCTCGGCGAACAGCACGTCCACGGGCGCGGCATAGACATTCCCGAGCTGGTTTGCGCGCACGAATAGATTCAACAGCGTCAATAGATCGGCGGAGATCTGCTGGTGCCGTAGTGCCGGTGCTGGCGTCACGACCAGTTCCCCCGCGATGACCTCGTACCGCGTGCTGCCCTCGCTCGGCAGCCGCGCGAACTCGGCGTACGTCCAGCGCGTCGGCTTGCTCCGTGCCTCCATGGCATGACCTCCTCCCATCAAGCTACTCCACCGGTCCAGTGGGTTCAACGATGGAGTGCAGGACGGGGCACCGGAATGGCTGGATGGGACGCGGCCGAGGACGGCCGAGGCTGAACCCGCGGCGCCGCGGGCTCGCCAAAACAGCCCTCTCTGCCCATCTTCCGCGCGTCCCAGCCCGTTCCACATGTGCCGGACGCCCATGCCTGTCTCGTACGAAAATTCCAAGACCATATACAACGGGATCCGGGCCGCCGGCATCCGCTCCCTGTCTGCGCTGCCCGAGACATGGCTGGGGCTGCTGCTCCAGAGGGCCGAAGACGATCCGGAGATGCGGCTGATCCAGGTGGCCAAGGAGGAGGAGGCGGTGGGCGTGGCGGCGGGAGCCTATTTCGCGGGCGTGCCCCACATCCTCCTGATGCAGAACCACGGCTTCCTGGCCGCCATCAACGGCATCGTGTCGCTGGCGCAGCTCTACGGCGTGCCGCTGTGCATGCTCATTGCCCTGCGGGGGCACTGGGGAGAGCCGTACCCCTGGCATACCCGGGGGGGAATCGTCACCGAAGAGGTGCTCCGGGCCCTGGGCATCCCCTCGGCCCACGCCCGCGACCCCGCCGTGGTGGGGCGGCAGATCCGGGAGGCGTGGACGTTCTCGCAGAGTTCCCTGTCGCCGGTGGCGCTGCTGCTCACCCGCGACATCATGGAGGACTGATGGAGCGCGCCCGCTGCCTGGAGATGATCTACCCCGAGCTGGAGGACCGGCTCGTGGTCACGATCATGGGGGCCTGCGCCCAGGAGCTGTACGACCTGGGCCACAGGGAGAACTTCTTTTATCTGCAGCACGCCATGGGGCTGGCCTCCTCCATCGGGATCGGCCTGGCCGCGCACCTGCCCCACGAACGGGTCGTGGTCCTGGACGGCGACGGCTCGGTCCTCATGAACCTGGGCACCTTCGCAACGATGGCCCGGTACCGCCCCGCCAACCTGGTCCACGTGGTGTTCGACAACGGCAGCCTGCTGTCCACGGGCGGCTTCGACTCCCACACTGCCACGGGGGTCACCGACCTGGCGGCCGTGGCCCGGGGCGCCGGGGTGGAGCACGTGGTGAGCACCGCCAACGAAATCCAGTTCGGGGAGGCCTTCATCGAGGCTCTGGGGCGCGAGGACCTCACGGTGATCGTTGCCAGGGTCCGGGCCACGGGCCCCGACCACTACGGGATGGACCTTGCCCTGCCCGAAAACGCATTCCGCTTCCGCCGCTGGATCGCCGAGCGGCGGAAGGCCGCGTTTCCGGACGACTCCCGCTGACCGCAGCCGCAACCACGGAGGAACTCGTGTCATCTCTCGCCGACCTCGTCACCGACCTCGCCACCGGGCGGGTCCAGGTCGTGGACCTGACCCAGCCCCTTGGTCCGGACACGCCGGTCATCGGCTTGCCGGAGCCGTTCACCCCCTCGCCGGGGGTGACCATCGAGACGCTCAGCCGCTACGACGCGGGCGGGCCGGCGTGGTACTGGAACGCCCTCCACCTGGGCGAGCACACAGGCACCCATTTCGACGCCCCGATCCACTGGGTGACGGGCAAGGACCGACCCGAGAGCTGCTGCGACACCATCCCCGCCGGGCGGTTCGTGGGCCCGGCATGCGTCATCGACGTCGCGGCGGAGGTGGCCGAGAATCCGGACTTCCTCCTCACCCCCGAGCGGATCCGGAGCTGGGAGGAGGAGCACGGGACGATCCCCGCCGGCGCCTGGCTCCTCATGCGGACCGACTGGAGCCGGCGCGCCGATCCCGAGGCGTTTCTCAACGTGGGCGCCGATGGCCCCCACTCGCCGGGCTTCCGCAATGACGCCTCCGAGCTCCTGGTGAGGCGGGATGTCCTGGGCGTGGGGGTCGAGACCGTCGGCACCGACGCCGGCCAGGCCGGCGGGTTCGATCCGCCCTTCCCGAACCACACCATCATGCACGGCGCGGGGAAGTTCGGGCTGGCCAGCCTGGTGAACCTGGATCGCCTGCCCCCCACGGGCGCCCTGGTCGTTGCGGCGCCCCTGAAGATCGTGAACGGCAGCGGCAGCCCCCTCAGGGTGTTGGCGTTCGTCGAGGGGTGAGGTGAACCCAGCTCCCCCTTACGACCTCGCGGCCCTCCGGGACCGGATCCCGCTCCTGGAGACGCTGATTCCCATGAGTCACTGCTCCCAGGCGCCGCAGACCGAGGCCGCCCGGGGGGCGGCCGAGCGCTACCTCCAATCGTGGAACCGGCAGGGCATGGACTGGGACGCCTGGATCGCGGAGGTCGAGG
>Ga0214473_10003618_pt1 | contig 18697 bp, 14 predicted proteins | sample RVTome_7_FD_203509 | JGI IMG/M metagenome (GOLD analysis project Ga0214473, IMG submission 203509) | Soil microbial communities from uranium-contaminated site in the Upper Colorado River Basin, Wyoming, United States - RVT98D197 | ecosystem: Environmental > Terrestrial > Soil > Contaminated >... | reverse complement strand
CGATCAGGAGCTGTCCGGCGAACTTGTCGGCGTTCCGGCAGGCCAGGTTGAAGGCGAGAAGGCCGCCCATGCTCTCGCCGAGCAGAAAGATTTTTTTTCCGGGGTTTTCCCGACGGGCGATATCGCCCAGTTCCAGGATGTCCCGGTCCCAGACCCGGAAGGAGTCGATGTGGCCCCGGGGCCGTTCAGGCGTCCGGCCGAAGCCGCGGAGCTCGACGGCGTAGGAGGCGAAGCCGCGTTCGGCGAGGTGACCGGCCAGAAAACCCCAACGGGCCGAATGGGCGCCGAGGCCATGGACGAGGAGAAAAACGGCCTTGGGGGAGGCGAGCGCGGGAGAGGCGGCCCACCGGCGAAAGAGAATGTTCGTTCCTTGAAGTTCAGGCATGACCGGATTATAGCAGAGCGGGGTCGTCCGGCGGAAGCGGGAATCCGCGGGCAACTGTCCGGGGCACTTGAACGGGCGGGACTTTCTCTGTATGATAAGGAAAATCCAAGAAAAAGGAGGCCTGGTGGCCAGAGGAAACAGAGCATTTAAGAGCGAAAAAAGAGGCAAAGAGTTGAGACGCCTCAAAAAACAGGAAGAAAAGCGATTGAGGCGCCTGGGAAAAATGACCGTGCCAGATGGGGAAACCCAGGAGCTGACGCCGGACGAGGCCCCGGCGGCGCCGCCCCGTCCGGACGATCCCGCCCGGGAAACGTCCTGAGGCTCTTTTCGAACGGTAAAGACCATCTCATTCCGGCCGGGAACCCCGCCCTGGGGTCTTTTCCGGCGCATGAAATCTGCGATAAGGATTCGATGACGCCGTCCGCCCGCCCGGCGCGAGCGCGCCTCCGAGGCGCGGCCCTTATCTTGGCAACGATCCCGGTTCTCTGGGGGCAGGCGCCCGAACGGACGCTCTTCAAGGATATTCCCCCCGACGACCCCCGCCGGGAGATCATCCAGACCGTCCTCGACTCGCCGCTCTACTCCATGCGTGGCGAATTTCCGGCCCGGGAATGGACCGGGGCGGGCTACGGCGGCGCCTGGGAACGGGCCCGGCGTTATTTCCCCAACCAGACCTATTTCGTCCGGCCCGGCACGTTCTTCATGACCCACGGCTTCAGCCCCGACGGCAGACTCTTCATGGAGGTTCACGAGTCGGCCTATCTCTCGCTTAGCGTCGAAAACCGGCGGACCTTCACGGATGGCTCGATCGTCGGCGAGTACGGCCGGATGGCCGGCGCGGCCGACGGACGCGAGGCCGCCGCCTTTCAAGAAAAGATGGGGAAGCTCGAGAGGTATTTCCACGACGAGGCAGCGAAGACAAGCCTCCGGGGGGCCCTGGGCGATGGTCTCTACCTCCGGCTACTCAGGGAGCTCCGCGAGGAGGACTACCACATGTTCGCCGGCGGGCTGATGCACGAGGGGATGCATGCCGGGATGAACGACGACATCCTCGTGGCCCGGATCCAGGCCGAGTTCAGGGCCGGCCGGCTGTCCGTCCAATGGGACGAACTGCGGGCCTACATGGCCGAGGTCGGCTACCACCGGCCTTACTGCCGGCGGGCCGCCGGTGACATCGCGGCCGAATGGCGTCAGGTCGAAGGCCTGCTCAAGGAGCTTGAAGCCCTGCGGAAGAAGCCGAAGCTTTTTCGCGAGGTGGACAAGGTGAGGTTTGAAGGGGCCAAGGCCAAAATCGGGGCTCATCTAGCCTTCATCCGGCTGCGGATGCGCGAGATCTGGCAGTCGAACCAACGCATGCAGGGCCTCGCGACGAGCTTCCGGAAGGATCACGTCAAGCCCGACCCGCCCGCCGACGTCGACGGCCTCATCACGAAACTCGCCAGCAACATCGCCGGTTTCACCGGCGATGTTGGAGAGGCCATCCAGCGGACCGAGCTCACGCTCCGCTCTCTCGAGGAAACCCTGGAGTTGTGGGAAGCCTGGGCGGCGGGGCGCCGCCCCTTTCCGCCTCCCGTAACGGACTCGAACGACGTCTTGAAGAGGGTCGGGGACACGCCGTGGCCGGCCCCGCCCGGAGACGAGGTCGAGGCCCTCATGAAGAGAGCCGGGGAGGAGATCGCCAAAGTCCGAGGATCGCTCCCCTCCAGAGAGGGCCAGGGTATCATCGAGCCCGACATGCGAACGGTCTGGCCGGAAAATCGCCGCCTGCCCGAGCCAGGGTTTCCGTGGACTACCACGAGGACATCAGCCTCGAATAATCAACCCATTCGTCTCCCCGGGCTCAAGCCCGGGGGTATGCGCAGGGTTAATACTGAGCGGCGCTTGGCGCCGGCGAACGTATCGGAAAACAGTTTACTTCCCTCCGCGTATCCAATAGAATAAGTCCATTATTTTCACGCCATCTTTAGGGAGTCGCCCATGGATAATGTCCTGACCGTCAGGGGATTGAAAAAATCCTACGGAAAACAGATGGCCCTGGCGGGCATCGATTTCGAGGTCCGCCCGGGAGAGGTGTTCGCCCTGATCGGCCCGAACGGCGCCGGCAAGACGACCACTTTGAGGATCATCGCCACGCTTCTCACGCCCGGCGACGGAACGATCTCCTTCCTCAACCACGACCTCCACAAAGAGCCGGACTTCGTCCGGGAGAAGATCAGCTATCTTCCGGAGGAAGCCGGCGCCTACAAGAACATGAAGGGCCTGGACTACCTCCACTTCATGGCCAACTTCTACGCCCGGACGCCGGAGGAGGAGAAGGTGTTCGTCGACCGCGCCGTCGAGATCACGGAGCTCGGCGACCGGCTGAGGACCAAGGTCGGGACCTACAGCAAGGGCATGACCCGAAAGATCCTGCTGGCCCGGGCCCTGATGACCAAGCCCGTCCTGGCCATCCTCGACGAGCCGACCTCCGGCCTCGACGTCCTCAACGCCCTGGAGGTCCGGGAGATCGTCCGGCGCTACGTCAAAGAGGGGACCTCCGTGCTCCTCTCCTCCCACAACATGCTCGAGATCGAGTTCCTCTCCGACCGGGTGGCCATGATCGACAAGGGCCGCATCCTCGATTCCGGGACGCCCGCCGAGTTGAAAGAAAAACACCAGGCCAAGAACCTGGAAGAAGTCTTCAGGAGTTCCCTCCGATGAAAAGATTCCTCAACCTTCTCAAGAAAGAGATCAAGGAGCTGGTGACCATCCAGCTTGTCGCCTCGCTCGCCTTTACCATCATCCTGTTCAACTTCATCGGTCAGGTCAGCCGGAAGGAAGTCCAGAAGGCCATCGGCGTCCAGACGATCTCGGCGCTCGACCAGGACGGCTCCGCCTCTTCCCAGGCCGTTCTTGCGGGGCTCGAGTCGGCCCGCTTCAAGATCGTGCGGATCGAGGGGAAGACGAAGGAGCAGGCGATCGACATCGCCCGCGGCGGCGAGTCGAAGCTCCTCCTCGTCATCCCCTTCGGATTCGGGGATTCCCTCGAGGACCTCAAGCCCAGCCAAATCGAAACCTATTCCTACATGAGGAGCTTCTCCCTCATCGGCGCCCGGGGCCAGGTCGTCGTTCGCGGCGTCATCTCCGCCCTCAACAACGTCCTATCCGACAGTTTTCTCAAGGAAAAGCTTCCCGGCCTCGATCCGGCCAGCCTCAAGAACCCGATCAAGAGCAAGGACTTCGTCATCGTCCATGACCGGATGGCCGAGGCTTCGGCCTCCGAGATCGCCGGCATGGTCTCGTCCCAATCCATGCTCATCCCCGTCGTCCTGATGATGATCGTCATCTATTCCTCGCAGATGGTCATCTCGGCCGTGGCCATGGAGAAGCAGAACAAGACCCTGGAGACCCTGCTGACTGTGCCCATCCGCAGAACCTCGATCATCACCGCCAAGATGCTCGCGGCCGGGCTCGTCGGCCTGATCTCGGCCGGCGTCTACATGTTCGGTTTCAAGGGCTTCGTGGGCGGCATCGGCGGCGACGAGCTCCGGGCGGCGACGTCCCAGTCCGGAGCCGTCATGCGCCAGCTGGGACTCTATTTCGACACGTCCGGCTACCTCATCCTCGGCGCGTCCCTCTTCCTGGCCATCCTGGTCGCCCTGGCTCTGGCCATGATCCTCGGCGTCCTGGCCGAGGACTTCCGCAGTGCCCAGACCATGATCATGCCTCTGATGTTCATGGTCATGATCCCCTATTTCATCTCCCTGTTCGCCGACATCAACACGGTCCCCCTTCCGGTCAAAATCTTCATCCTGGCCATCCCCTTCTCGCATCCGTTCCTGGTGTCGCAGAACCTCTACCTCGGCAACTACGGCCTGATCTTCGGCGGGCTCGTCTACATGCTCATCGTTTTCGTCGTTCTGGTCGTCTTCGCCGCCCGGATCTTCTCGACGGACAGGATCCTGACCATGAAGCTGCGCTTCGGCAAGAAAAGGGCGGCCGTGGCCTGAGCGGACGGGAGAGCGTGATCAGGGAATCTCGGACCTGAGAATCCCGGGCATGGCCAAGCCGCCCCGGACTTTCCCAGATTCTGGTATAATGCCGCTCCGCATTGGAAAGAAATCAGCATGAAACCGAATCCGGTCCTGGTCGTTCTCGCCGCCCTCGGTCCTTTGTTGTCCTTCGCGGCCCCTCAAACCCCGTCATCCGAAGCCCCCGCGATCCAAGCCGTCCGGGTCGAGAAGGGTCCCGCCCTCGACGGCCGCCTCGACGATGAGGCCTGGCTCGAAGCTCCCGCCTTTTCGGGGTTCAAGATGGTCTTCCCCCGGCCGGGTGACGAGCCCTCTGAAAAAACTGAGCTCCGCATCATCTACGACGATTCACGCCTCTATATCGGGGTCCATTGTTTCGACGGTGAGCCGGGGCGGATATCGGCAAACTCCATGGCCCACGACGGGGACGAAGAGGGAGAGGAGGACGACTCCGTGCGCGTTCTCCTCGACCCGTTCCAGGACAAGCGGTACGCCTATCTCTTCGTCGTCAACGCCCGCGGCGCCCGGGCCGAGGGCCTGGCCCTCGGCGAGCACGCCAGCCTCAGCTGGGACGGCATCTGGGACGCGCGCTGTCGCCTGTCGGAAGACGGTTGGACGGCCGAGATCGCCATCCCCTTCAAGACGATCTCCTTCAACCCCGGCCTTGCCTGCTGGGGGGTCAACGTTGAGCGGACCATCCCGCGCAGGCAAGAAACGATCCGCCTATCGGGAATTCGGGCCGACTGTTTCTTCACCAACCCAGCCGAAGCGGCAGCCCTCGAGGATGTCGGGGGGATCAAGCAGGGCCTCGGCCTAACCTTCAGGCCTTACGGCCTGGCCAGCGTTTCCAGGAACCACGAGGCCGGATCGCCGGCGGACTGGACCTGGGACGGCGGGTTCGACCTCTATAAGAACTTCACGCCCAATTTTGTCGGCGCCTTCAGCTACAATACGGATTTCGCCGAAACGGAGGTCGACGAGCGCCAGGTCAACCTGACCCGGTTCCCCCTCTATTTCCCGGAGAAGAGGTCCTTTTTCCTGGAGGGCTCGGAGATCTTCAACTTCGGGACGACGAGCGCGGAGGGCGGTTTCGCTCCTTTCTTCAGCCGCCGGATCGGCCTTCATGAAGGGCGGCAGGTCCCGGTCGTCTTCGGGACGAAAGCCTACGGCAAGTTGGGCAGCACCAACATCCAGGTCCTCGACGTCCGGACGGATGCCCTCGACGGCCTCCCCGCCGAGAACTTCCTGGCCGCCCGCGTCTCCCAGAACATCCTGGCCGAAAGCAAGGTCGGCCTCATCTTCACGAACGGCAGCCCGACGGGCGGAAGGAACTCGCTCGCCGGCTTCGATCTCGTCTACCAAACTTCGCGCTTCATGAAGGACAAGAATTTCCTGGCCGGCGGCTGGTTCGTCTATAACTGGAACGAGGATCCGGCGGGCCGGCACGAAGGTTTCGGCTTCAAGCTCGACTATCCCAACGACCTCTGGGATATCGCCGCGACCTACAACTCCTACGGCGACGCCCTCGACCCCGGCGTCGGCTTTCTGCCCCGGAAGGACATCCAGGTCTTCAACCTGGGTTTCAACTATATGCCCAGGCCGGAAAAAGGGCTTGTCGGCCGCCTCGTCCGGCAGTTCTTCTACGAGCTCCGGTTCTCCTTCACCTGGGACCTGGCCGGCGTCCTCGAAACGCGGCGCATTTTCACCGCTCCGCTCAACCTGCAGACGGAGAGCGGCGAGCATTTCGAATTCAATGTCGTCCCCAGCTACGATCTCCTCCCGGATGATTGGGAAGTTTCCGACGGCGTCTTCCTGCCCAGGGGCGCCTACACGTTCACGAACTACGGTCTCCAGTTCGAGACCGCCTCCCATCGGCCCTGGACCGCGGACCTGGAATGGAAGTTCGGGGAGTTTTATTCCGGGCATTATGACGACATCGAGGCCGGGATCCAGCTCAAGCTCAAGGGCTACGCGACCCTGGGGCTCGACGCCAATTTCGTCCGCGGACGGCTCCCTGAGGGGAACTTCAAGGAGAACGTCTACCAGCTCAAGGCGGATTTCTACCTCACGCCCCGGCTGGGGCTTATGAATTATGTCCAATACGATGACGATTCGAACGAGCTCGGCGTCAACACCCGTTTCCGTTGGGAGGTCTCGCCGGGAAACACGATCTACTTCGTCTATTCGAAAAACTGGGAGCGGCGCTGGGACCCGGCCAGCCGCTTCTATCCCCTCGAAGAGCGGGGCGTCTTCAAGATCACCCTCAGCATCCGGCCCTGACCGCCGGACCTTCCCCTCCGGGCACGATGGAGTTGCCGAGGATCTATTAACTTATCGTCAAAAACGTGTTATGAAAAAGGGAAGGAGAAAGAGCATGAAGACGATCGACCTCAAGAAGACGCTCAAGTCCTACTACACCGCGTCCGCGGCCAAACCCTCTATCATCGACGTCCCGCCGATGAATGGCCTCATGGTCGACGGAATGGGGGACCCCAACGGCCCGGCGTTCCAGGAAGCCGTCGGCTCGCTCTACAGCGTCGCCTACACCCTCAAGTTCGCGTTCAAGAAGGACAAGGCCGTCGACTACCCGGTGATAGCCCTCGAGGGGCTTTGGTGGGCCGACGATCCCGCCGACTTCCTGGGCGACAAGCGCGAAAACTGGAAGTGGACGCTCTTCATAACCGTGCCGGACATCGTGGCGAAGAAAGACGTCGGCGAGGCGGTCGCGGCGGCCAAGAAAAAGGCGAAATTCGCTCGCTTTCCGGAGGTCAGATTCGAGAAATTCCACGAGGGCTTGGCGGCGCAAATCATGCACGTCGGGCCGTACGCAGCCGAGGGGCCGACGATCGAACGGTTGCACCGTTTCGTCAAGGAACAGGGATACAACCTCCGCGGCAGGCATCACGAGATCTACCTCGGAGACCCGAGGCGCTCCGCCCCGGAGAAGCTCCGGACCATCATCCGTCATCCAGTGGAAAAGGCCAAGGCGTGAACGGCTTCGATTTCCACCTGCCCACGGAAATCCTGTTCGGGCGGGGACGTGTCCGTGACATCGGCTCCCGCATCCCCGCCGCGGCACGCCGCATCCTCGTGGTCACGGACCGGGGAGTGGCGATACGAACTCCGGCCTTCTTACTTTTCCCAGCGGGCCCGGCAGCACTTGAGGGTTTTGTATCCGTCTTCGTCCTCCACGAAGAAATAAGCCTTCCCGTCCCGCCATAACCGAATTTCGTGGACGATGGGAACCTTGGCGATATAGCGGCCTTCGGCGTCGAAAACGTCCCAATAATACTCTTTTTTCGCCCGTCCCTTTTCATACGTTCTCACCAGAAGACGTCCCTCGTCGGCCAGGACGAAATTGCCGAAGGGCGGGAAATACTCCGGAAACTGGATCATGTCCCTGACGTTGACGCCGGAGACGTTGGGGATGAGACCGAGCATCTCGTCTTTGTCCTCTTTGGTGATGGGGACCGGGTCGTATTCCCGGCCGATCGTCTTGAGCGGCTTTCCCTCAAGGGAAAGGACCTTGATCTCATAGCCCGGTTGACTGCCGAAATAGAGGCAGCCTTGGCCGTCGAGCGCATAAAGGAGGTTCATCGCCGAGAACGGGTTGATCTTGGCCTGCAGGGAGACCGGGAACTCGAAAGACGCCAGCTTGATCTTCGGGTTGAGATCCTTGTCGTATGTCTTGACGTCCATGGACATCTTGCCGGCCTCGCCAAGGCCCATGGAACGGGCGACGATCAAGCCACGCCCGTCCATTTGAATTCCGGATAGCCCCAGGGCTTTCGCCGTGGAGATATGCCGGCTGAACGTTCCGTCGAGGCCGAAAACCGCCAGCCGCTGATTGAGGGCGTCTTCGACGAGGACTTCATTCTCTGGCGTGATGAGGATCCCCACCGGCCGGTTCATCTCCCCCGGCCCCTGGCCCGCTTTGCCGAAAGCCCGCAGGAATTTGCCCTTGGCGTCGAAGACCTTGACCCGGCTGTCCTTCGTGTCGAGAACATACACCGTCCCGTCTTTGAGGACGTCCAAGGTCGAGATCTCAACGAATGACATGTCGGGCGCATCACCGCCGCCGGCCGTATAGATCTCCTCGAAGATCAGTTTGGTCGGCACGCCCTTCGGCGGGTCCGGTTTCTTGCCGTTCGTGACGATCGTGACGCCGTTCTCGGTCTTGACCTTATACTGGCCGGCGAGGACCGAAGCGATGAAGACCAAGGAGCCTAGAACGACGAAAATCGCCCTTCCTTTCCGCATGTTCATTGGGGACCTCATTGAGAGAGAAATATGCCCTTTTCGTTCTGCAATAACACCCCTGCACTTATGGGACGATGGTAATCCCGGCCCTTGAGCGATGTCAAGAAGGGGGCGTCCGTCGCCGGGCGAGAGGCCCGGGCCGGACCGCGATTCCGGGTCAGCTTTTCTTGACCCAGGTGTTGTCTTCCTGCTGGATCCACCAGCCGGCCGCGGCGCTCTTGATCCAGCTCTCTGCGAAGATCTTCTGGATGCGCTCGATCTGGCTGGCCTCGATGTTGAGGGACTTGGCCACTTCCGCGTAGAGCTTCGCCCTGTCGCCATTCTCGTCCTTGACCAGGTTGCGCAAGGCCGCCTTGGCCTGGAGGTTGAGGCCGGTTTCGTCGCGGACTTCGACCATCCCTTTGTTCGTCTCGCCGATGTTGCCGGCTTCAAAATAGGGCTTGAGCGCAGGGAAGCGGTTCTTCATGGCCTCCTTGAGGGCCCGAATGGCCGGCGTCGAAACGCTCGTCGCCTCCTGGGCGTAGGCGGCGGGAACCAGGGAGAAGGGGGCGGACTCGTGGAGAGAGGCCAGTTTCTTGACGGCTTCCTGGCCGCCCTTCTCCGCGTCCTTCTTGCGGATCTCGTCGACGATCTCTTCGGCGGCCTGTTTGACAGTCGCCTCCGGGAAGTAGATGTTGACCGTGATGCAGGCCAGGACGAAGACGAGACCCACGGCCGCAATGCTGCCTACGGTGTATCGTTTTCTCATGTCGCTGTCCTCCTTACCTTGTGGGATTATTTTTCGGATCGGCCGACCCGTTTGAGCCGGTTCGTCATTTCCTTGAAGCTGATCACCTTGTCGGGCTCTCTATTAATGACACTTATACCAAAAAGCGACGGTTTCTTCACCAGGTATTCGACCCCTCCTTCATGGATCGTGCCGTTCAGGGTGAAGGTGTCGTTGCGGAGCGTGCTGACGAGGCCCAGCTTCTGATAACGGAAGCCCTTGATGAGGCTCATCCAGAAGCCACCGGTCCCGGCCGACGCTTGCTGGCCGGAACTGAGCACCGTCAGGTTGTCCACGGCCTTGAGGCTGAACGTCTGCGCCACCCCCTTGCGCGGCACGGATTCGAGACGGAATTCGAACCGTTCCGGCTGGCCGTAAGATATGACGAGGTTGCGGACTTCGCCGTTGACGATCCCCGTCACCTCGCCGAAAGGGACCTCGTCGGTCAGCTTCTTCAGGTCGAGGTCGAGGAGGTCGACGTTGAGCGAGATGGACCGGTTCGCGGCGAACGGCCTGGCCACGGCGAGGTCGCGGAGGACGACCTTGCCGCCGAAAACATCGGCTTCGCCCCGTCCGGAGATGGCTATTTCCCGGGAGCCGATTTCGAGGCGGGGGAACTCGGCCCGGACCTTCCCGGTCAGCTTGAACTGCGGCGATTGGATCGGGAAGCGGGAGATGTCGACCTCGCGGAGGGCCAGGGAGCCGATGCCCCGGAGAGAGCCGCTCTCCGGGTCGACGCGGAATGTCATCCGGCCGAGCTCGAGCCGGCCGCCGAAAAGCTCTAGTGAGAGCGGCTCGATGGCGAAGGCGTTCGCGCCGACCCGGAGCGAAACGGCCACGGGCTTCAAAGTCAGGAAGGGGCTCTGGAACTCGCCGATCCGGAGAAACCCCTCGTTCGGGAGCGGGATGTCTGGCGAACCCAGCGCGGCACCTCTGGCCTCGTAGTGGACGGGGATCTCGGCGGCGACGCCGAAAAGCAGAGTTTTCGACGAGGGGAGCTCGAGACTGGTATCGGCGAGAGTCAGTTTGCCCTTGACCGAGAGCGCGTCACCTTCACTCCGGACGAGCAGGCCGGCGCCGAGTGTCCCCTCGACAACCATCCTGCTCTCCTGGGCCACCCCGGCCTGGGTGTAAAGAGAATAGAGCGGTCCGAGGCTCAGCCGCGCCTCGGAGCGCAGGTCGAACGCGGGCGCGGGCCGCGAATGGACCGAGCCGGCGACGTTGACTTCCCCGATCGTCGGCAACAGGAAGCGGGCCGTGAGACCGTCCACTCCGCCCGAACCGGGATCGTAGCACCCGGCGACGGTCAGCTTGAGGGGATGCTTGCTCCAGGAAACGTAGACCGCTTTCCAGAGCGATTCGCCCCGGACGATGTCGAGGGCAGCCGTGAACGAGATTTCCTTCGAAGCGCCATATGCGCCTTCGACTTTAAATACGGGATCGAGGCCTTCGCCGGCGATCGTGAACGACGGGTCGTTGAACCGGGCCTGGGCAAGGGAAACGGTTCCCGAGAATCCCCAGCTTTCTCCTGAAGCGGCCGGGCGGCGGGCCTCGATCGAGAGGTCGGCCGTGCCGTCGAGGTCCCAGCCGGCAAAGCTCTCGGGGATGAACGGGGCGGCGAGACCGCGGAGGGCGGGAATGTCCAGGCCGCGGCTTTCGATCCGGACCCGCGCCACGCCCGATTTCCCAAACCCGTATCGTCCCGTCACGAAGAGCGGGCCAATGCCGGGGAACCGGACGTCGAGCGAATCGACGGCCACGGTTTTCCGGACGAGGTCCAGGCGCGACTTCCCGGCGAGCATGACCTTGTCGAAAGAGAACTTCTTCCCCTCGGCGACGTCGAAATCGAGACCCTTGAACGCGGCTTCGAGCCGGGAAATGTCCGCGGCATCCTTCGTGGCCGCCGCGACAATATGAACGTCGGAGTTCCCGACGGCGATTTTGTCCAGGACAATTTTTCCTAATGACGCGCGGAGGTCGGCCGAGAGTCGGGGGCTTTCCGATGGCCCGGCCGCGTCGATCCGGCCCGAGGCCCGGACATGAAGCGGAAGTCCGCTGACGACGTGGTCGAATTCAACGCCTTCGAGCAGGAGGGAGCCGGACAGGCTATCGTTGGTCTCCTGGCTCGAACGGTGGATCCCATACTTCCCCGAAAGCTCCGCCCGGCCCCGGAGCTTGGCGCTTCGGAACTCCGCGGGCAGACGGGGCCCGAAGAGGGCGGCCAGGTTCTCGAGCTTGTCGAGCCGGACTTTGGCCTCGGCCTCAAGGAAAACGCTGTGGCTGAACCTCCCCACGGCCGTCCCGTCGAGGTCGAGGAGGCCGGGAACGGCGATTCTCAGCCGGGGAACGGCGAGTTCTTTCGCGTCCATGTCGAGCTTGCACATCGTCTCGATCGTGAGGCCAGCGATCGACTGCTCAACTCCGGCGGTCGTGAGCCGCGTCGGGCCGAAATCGAATGCGGCGTCGAGGCCGAAGGGCGAAGCCAGGCGGAGCGTGCCCGAAGAGCGCAGGCCGCTCTCTAGGCGGAAGGCCCCGCCCTTGTCCTTGACGGCAATATCGCAGCGGCCGATGGAATAGGCGACTTCGCCGATAGCGTCTGCCGTCGTCAGGGAGATATCGAAGTTCCCCAGGCTCGTCTCCTGGGAGGCCATGGAGATGGACAAGCGGGCATTCGCGACCGAGATCCGCTTGGCCCACGCCAGGGTGTCCGAAGCCTGGAGGAGGAGCACTCCGATATCCAACGGTTCCTCGGAAACGGCCTTTTGCTCCAGGCGGAAGACGATGCCGTCGGCCTCAATCGTGGCCAGGGCCGGTTTCTTGCCGCGGACGAGCTTCCAGAAATTCCCCTTGGCCTCGAGATGGGCCAGAGAGACGCCCATCTTCTGGAAGGCGGTCTCCTGGCCGAGCTCGAGCTCATCGACCGTAAGGCGGAAGGGGAAGAGCGAATAGGCGAGCTTGCCGATGCGGACCGTCATGCCCGTCGTCTTCGCGAGCTGGCTTTGGAGGAGATTCCTGACGAACGGCTTGTCAAAGATAAAAAGGAGGGCCACGGCGACGAGGACGAGGACGGAGAGTCCGGCAGCGATCGTCCCGATGCGGAGGATCTTCCTGAGCGTTTTATTCATGGCCGTCCTGTCCGGATTATATCATCAATTGAGTCGGCGGAAGGCCGGCGAGAGGACGCCAAGATGGGGGCCAAGATGGGGTCAAACCTATTTTTTACGCATTTTTGCGTAAAAAATAGGTTTGACCCCATCTTGATCGAACGGCGTGCCGGCCGCGGGGAGGATCATCTGTCCGAGACGACAAGGGAGATGCGGCCGTCGAAATCCGCGACGACCACTTCCCTGCCGCTGAGGGGTGTCACTGTGTTGAGGAGCGCGACGCCGACCCGGTGCCGCCACTTGACCGCTCCCGTCGCGGCGTCGAGGGCTATGAGCAGGCCGTTTTTGGTTCCATAGAAAACGACGCCGTCCTTTTCGGCGAGCATGGCCGAGTTGATGTCGGTGCCGAACCCGGCATTGGTCTCCCAGGCGGCTTCGGGCTTGTCGGCGGCCGTCGAAATGGCTGCGATGACGTCCTGGGTCGTCCGGATATAGACGCGCTTGCCGTCTTCGGAGAGGCCGATGGATTCGCGGACGGCCCAGCGGTCGGTCCGCCAGATCTCGCGTCCGGTGGCCAGCTCGATGGCCGTCATCCGCCGGTCCGGGGCGACGACGAAGACGCGACCGTTCGCCGCGACGGGCCAGCACGCGGCCGGAGAATAAAGCGGGCTCGGCCGGTCGCCCTGCCACGTCCAGGCAAGATGCCCGGTCTTCTCGTCGAGGGCGTAGATGCGGCCATCCCACGCACCGAAGACAACCTTGCCGTCCGCGACGAGAGGCCGCGTCTCGACGAAGCCTTCGACGCTTTGATAACTCCAAACGCTCCGGCCCGTTGTCAGGTCAAAGGCGCGGAATACCCTGTCGCTCGAGCCGATGAAAACAATGCCATCGGCGATGCGGGGGCAGGCGACGACGGGCCTGGACGTCCCGACTTTCCAGGCGAGCCCACCGGTCTCGGCGTCCAGGGCATAGACCGCGCCGTCCGTCGATCCGAACACGACCCGGCCTCCTCCGACGTCCGGAGTCGAGTAAACAGGCCCTCCCGAGTGGAACTCCCAGGCAACGCGTCCGTCCGCGATGCGGAGGGCGCGGACAACGCCCGAGGCATCGCCGACGATGACCCTCTCGCCGGCGATGGCCGCGGAAGAGGCGATCGTCCAGCCCGCATCATACCGCCAGCGAACACGGACATTCGGGTAGAGGCCGTTCACGCTGAAGTCGGGCCGCGGCGGCGAACCGGCCTTCCCTTCCTCCGCTCCGGTTTCCTGCGCTCCCGCCGCCATGGGGGCACGGCTCTTATCCAGCTCGATCGTATGCCAAGGCGGGAGTGTCTTGCCCCCGGTCCTTTCGGAGAACATCATGGCTTTCGCGCCGATCTCGACAACCGTGTGGCCGGGGGCCACGTCTTTCGTGCCCAAGATCGAACGGCTCATGACGCCGGGAATGCCTTCGAAATCCAGGACACGGTTCCTGTGGCCGTGCCCGACCAGAACGGCGGCCGTCGGGATCGTCATCAGCTTATCCAGGACGACGTACCAGTTGGCGATGCTTTCGTCGAGCGGGTAGTGGGTGACGAAGACGGTTCGCTTCGTCTTCGCGCCTTTTTCCGCGAGGAGCCCAGCTAGCCAGCGGACGTCCTGCGGTGCCCAATGCCCGTCCCCCATTTTCATGACCGGCCCCTGGTGCATGCCGATGAACCGGAAGCCGCCGCTCGAGAAAACGAACCGGTCGCTCCCCCAGAGCCGCGGAAAATCCGTCGCGCCCGACTCCGACCATTTCGTGTCATGGTTGCCGGGGATGATGTGATACGGAAGGCGCAGGCCGTCGAGGATGGACTTGGCCAGGCGGAGTTCTTCGAACGACCCCATTTCGGTGATATCGCCTGTTACAAAGACGAAGCTCAGGCCCTTGGTCGCGTTGATGTCGGCGACGGCGGCTCTGAGATCGTCCGCGCCACGGTCCGATCCAACGTGCGTGTCGCTCAGCCAGGCGAATCGGAAGGGCCCGTGTGAACAGGCGGGGACGGCCGTAGCGATTATGACGAGGATAAGTATGGCGGCGGCAAACTTCACTTGGGAATTGATCCGCAAAAGTTTCCTCATGGCACCTTTCTTTCTGTCGACAGCCCAACTTGGCATCCGCCCAAATCCTAGGGCCGCGCCCCCGGGATGTCAATCCGCCGGTCCGGAGTTTCTTTCTAAACTCACCATTGGGGGGGCTAAATCGGCGTTTTAAGCCCGAAAATGGCCACTGAAATCACTGTATCCTATTGATACGTTCGACAGCGCCAACCCCGATTTGCAAATCTTTGCAAATCGGTGTAAAAGTACAGCTCAGTATCAACCCTGAGCATAACCCGGGCTTCAGACCGAGGAGTCGAATGGGTTGAGATGCACGCATGTTAGTACGGTCCGACCCCCCAACCTCGGTGACTAAGGATCAAAAAAATTGCCAGTTGACACTCTGATTTTCTGGGAGGGCAGGCGTGATCAGGAGTAACGGAACGTCGGCGTTCATCCTCCTTTCAATGCTCGCCATGACCTGCGCATGCCGGAACAGCAAAGCAGCGCACGCGCTGAGGGCCGGCGATTTTACGATCACCAAAAAACCCATTGGAAATTTATTCCGGTTTGGGATTATCGAAAAGATCGTCGTCCCGGAATTGACGGATGATTCGCCAATCGCTGAAGTCAGCCAAATCGCGTTCGACAAGAACGGAGACATCTATGTGGCCGATCTCTCATCTCGAGGAATTGTTCTGCGATTCGATGAGTCCGGTAAATATTTATCTCGATATGGGCGGCCTGGACAGGGGCCGGGAGAGCATGGCTCCTTGAGAGCGTTTGATATCGATGGGGATTTACGGGTTTATCTGATTTCGGATACGAAGATCATTCGCTACAGCCAGGCCTGCGAATTTGAAAAAGAGACATTGATAAGTTATTTCCCCGGGGATATCAAAATTGTCAAAGGCGGGCTCTACGCGCGGATCTTCGGGACCAGGGACTCCTCGGGCGGCCTGGGGCCTGCTATAAAAGTGTATGATCTGGGCCTCGCCGAACAAGGAGGCGTATCCCATTTTGATCCGCGGCTGAACTCTTATAAATTTCTCCCAAGAAGCAGTGTCGCGGTTTGGAAGGAACAGATCATTTTTACGGACATCTATGATCTCGCCTTCAATATTTACGACCCTCGCGCGGATCAAACTCAGCGGATTATCTTTCCCAATGATAACGGGAGGCTGGATTCCGTTTGGAAAAGGGAACACTTCGTCGAGGATGACCGATCTCATATCAGGGATAATATCCATCGTTTCAATGACGTATACAGTTTTGACGGGATCGTTTATTTAACCGAGATCGACCGGAAAAGAAACGAAGTGAATTTTTGGCTGATGGACATTGATCATAGGAATATTATCGTTTTCCCTCTCCTGGATATCATCGGGGCCGCGACAAGGACTTCTGCCTCCATCCACTTCGAAACCATCGTCGGAACTTACGAAAACGGGTTGGTGTTTGTCGTGGAAGATGAGGAGAAGATCCAAAAGATCCGGGAGCGATATCCTCAGTTTAAGGATGTCCGCTTCGGGGCCAATGATAACCCGGCCTTGGTTTTTTTCCGCGTGAACGGAATTTCATAGCCGCAGGGAAAAACCCGGCTTTTTGCCATTTGGGATCAAGCTTCTTCTTCTCTCCCTTTGTTCCCCGGGAATGCGTGTGCTATAGTGAGGGCGTGAAAATTATCATTGAATTCGATTCCTTGATCAACATCCGGCCTTCTCAGGGGAATCGCTCCCGGGGCGTCGATAATATGGAGATCCGGGAAAAGATCATTCAAGTGGTCCACAAACTGATATCGACATGACCATTCAGCATCGGGATCTAGCGGCCGGACGATGGCGGAGTTTGTCCTTTGTTGAACAGCTGGCCAACGTCGGGAGCGAGGTCGAGCGGGCGCTGAATTGGCGCCAAAAGCAAAACACCGATTACAGCCTCCTGGCTCTCGACCGAGCCTTGGAGCTTCTTGGTCTGACGATCGCCGACCCCCGCCACAGCCGCCGTCTCCGCGAGTTGACTAGGCTTCGCGAGACTCTCGTGGATTATTTCCTCGGGGATAACCAGTATGCTTCTTCAGATAAAATCTGGAGAAATTACTTCTACGCCTTCAGCTATGCCGCCGCTTTGACGAGAAGGCCATCGGATCAGAATCGAACTTCACGTTCTTAGCGCGCTGCGAAGAAGGGTCAAGGGACGAGCCTTCGCGGCGGAGGTGGACCCCCGGGCAAGGCCGGGGCCGGGCTTCCCAGTCCCGGTCCTGGCACCGGCTTTGCAGTGCCGGCGCTGGAGACCGGCAAGGCCGGGGCCCCGGCCGCTGTCGATTTAATGGGAGCAAGCCAGGGGTTAATTCCCGAAGGTCAGGTGCCGCCAGGCGGGGATTGAGGGCGGAGGACAAACGACCTCCACGTCTTCGTCTCTCGTCGGATGGGGAAACCGGATCTTCCAAGAATGCAGGAAATAGCCGCTGTCGCCGGGCCTAGCAGCCCACTCATCATCAATGGCGTCGGCACGGGGAATTCCACCCGCCTGATAGAGCGGGTCACCCACCAGAGGGAATCCGGCATAGCTGAGATGGATCCGGATCTGATGGGGACGTCCCGTGGGAATGGTCACTTCGAGGAGCGTCGCATTTTCCTCGGGGAGTCGACGGACTACCCGGACATGACTTATCGACGGCCGGCCGTCGGGGCGATACGCGTTGAGGGTTTCCGGAAGCCGATACGGGACGGGTCCGATGGGCGCGTCAACCGTGAAGGCGTCCGGCATCGCGGTCCCGGAGGCCAAGGCCATATACACCTTGAGGATCCGCCGTTCCTTCATGGCGGATGCTAACAATCGCGCGGCCCGGGCGCTGCGGGTGAAGAGAATGGCCCCGGAAGTACCGCGTCCGAGTCGGTGGAGGGGCGAACACCCGGGGCCATAGCGTTGCCGCACTAGGTAAAGCAGGGTGTTTTCCAAAAAAAAGCCTCCGGGAAGGACGGGCAGTCCGGAGGGTTTCGCCAGCACCAAGACATCGTCATCTTCGAATAGGGTCTCAAAACTCCTTGGAGCTTCGGGCTCCTCCCAGGGAAGACGATGATAAGTCAGGCGGTCGCCTCGGGTCAATATTTCGTCCGGCAATGCCTGCCGCCCGTTGAGCAAGACCTGCCCCGCCTGGATCCGCTGCCGCCATGTTCCCTCGGTCGAGTGAGTGTAATGAACCGTATAGAAAGCCGCGACCGAGACGCCTTCGTCCGGTTTAAGAATGCGATCGGGATAATTATAGCCGCTGTTTTTCATGATATCGTGCGGCGATGGCCGGCAAAATCAGCAAAGGGACGAATGCGCGTTCAAGCCTTGGACGTGTATTCACCCGTGCGGGTGTCGACGCGGATGACTTCCCCGGTCGACATGTACTCGGGGACCTGAACGACCAGCCCGGTCGACAGGGTGGCCGGTTTCGTCCGGGCCGTGACCGACCCGCCCTTCACGGACGGTTGGGTTTCGACGATGGCGAGGTCGATGAAGGTCGGTATCTCCAGGCCGAGGACGCGGCCCTCCGAGCAGATCGATATCAGTCCTTCGATGCCCTCGGTGAGATACGGCCACTCCTCCTCGATCTCGTCCTTCGTCAGCGTGAATTGACTGTAGTCCTGCAGGTCCATGAAGGCGATGCTCGAAGCGTCGCCGTACAGGTATTGCACCGGCCGCCGCTCGAAATCGGCCTCGGCCAGGACGTCGTCACCGCGCAGGGCCTGGTCGATTTTACGCTTCGACGTCAGGTTGCGGAAACGGATCTTGTACAGCGTCACCGCCCCGCGGGCCGAGGGCGATTGGACCTTGATTGTCTGGACGATATGCGGGTCGCCCTCGATCTTGACGACGTCGCCTTTCTTCAAGTCGGATGCCCTGAACATGGGAACGCCTCGATCTCACCCTTCATCTTGATGGCCCCGTTCGCGACCGGAAACAGACTATAGCGCCGGGAGGCCGCGCTGTCAAGGAACGGACTTCAACCCTAGACTGCCGATAGGATTCTTATTTACGGCGTAAGCCTTCCTGGTGTAAGGTTTTAGTGGAACAACAACCCTCACCCGATGGGTGAAGGACCTCAACCAGGAGGGCGGACTCAT
>Ga0214473_10003617_pt1 | contig 18698 bp, 14 predicted proteins | sample RVTome_7_FD_203509 | JGI IMG/M metagenome (GOLD analysis project Ga0214473, IMG submission 203509) | Soil microbial communities from uranium-contaminated site in the Upper Colorado River Basin, Wyoming, United States - RVT98D197 | ecosystem: Environmental > Terrestrial > Soil > Contaminated >... | reverse complement strand
CCGGCAGGAGCCCCCATAGGCGCCCCCCTGAACCCGGATATGGCGGTAGAGGTAGCCGTTGGAAAGTTGTCTCGCCAGGACGAAGAGGGCGGCGGAAAATGGATCGGCATAGGGCGGCGCTGCGAGGACCTTTGCCACATAACAGACCTGGGCCGGGATGGCGATGCCGATGTGGGTGCGGTCGCGGGTCGGTTCTTTCATAACGCCTGCGGCGCTTCCCTCCGGCAGGACCTCGATCAGCCTGCCGGCCGCCCCGGCGAGGCCTTTGAGCCCTTCCCCATCCGCCGTCAGATTCACGGTCAGGCGTTTCCGGGCAAAGACGATCTCTCTCAGACGCATCAGCTTCTCCTGGAGATCCTCCCGGAGATCGGGCAAACGGTCGGCCGTTCCGGTGATGAAGCGCAGCTGGGTTCTCCCGTGCCATTGCTCATTCCGCCAGGCCGTCAGGGAAAGGGAGGCAGCGGCGGCCATCTGGGCGAAGAGATGACCGGAGGGGACTACCGAGGCGTGGAGACCGTTCTTCTTCTCGAGGATCAGATCCCGCATCCGGGCGTCATCGGTCAGATCCCCCTCCATCAGGATGTCCCGGACGATCCCGAGAGCCTCATCCACGTTTCGGTAGAGGGCCTTCACGGAGAAGATCAGTTTCTGCCAGTTTCCGCTCCCGTCGGCGGTCAGGCTGGCGGCGAGGCCGGCGCCCAGTCCGCCGGTCCGAAGGACGATCCGCTTCGCGATCTCTTCGTAGGAGAGCCCCGCAGCCCCCATCTGGGTGGTGAGTTTGCCTAACAGCGGGAGGTAGGGCTGCAGCTCCTCGGGGACGTCGGAGACGTCGAAGGCCAGATCGAGATAGGCGATCCCGTTGGTGAAGAGATCGTGACTAAGGACGGGAACGCCGCCGATGGCCGCTGTGTCTGTGGGAATTGTCTCGATCTCGCGGGAGATGTCACTGATCTTCAGCTTCGGCAGTGTCGCGGCCGCCTCGGGAGAATCCGGCTGCTCCTGAAACTGCTTCAGCATCAGGGTTTCCTGCCTGATCCGCTCCCGCTCCTCCTGGGAAAGGGAGGCTGCGAGGCGGGCCAGGCGCTCGCGAACCGCCTGCTCCCGCTCTTCCTGAAAGGTCCTGCTCGGCTCCATGACGGAGAGCAGACGGTGGGGATTGTCGATCAACCATCTCCGCACGACCTCCTGGAAGAGGGCAGGGCGGGCCTCACAATTCCGGCGGATTTCGATGATGGTGCGGGTGAAATTCAGGTCCGTCAGGGGGTTCCCGTCGTACAGCCAGGTGTGGTAGGCGCGTCCCATGAGAACGATCCCGTAAGGATAGGCGCCGCGGACCATCTCCCGTCCGTGGAATTCGACCTGGTGGAGGGTGCCCTCGATCAGATCGCGGTCGAAACCGTTTGCCGCCACGTCCTGCAGCGTATCGAGGATCAGGGCCTCGATACGCGGGGCCTTCTCCGGGTCTGTTCCCCGCAGGCCGACGGCGAAGGTGATTTGTTTCAGATCCCTCTCCAGGCCTGTGACCGGCGAGAGATCCTCCCCGAAACCGGAATCGATAAGGGTCTTCCGGAGGGGTGCGGCGGCGCTGCCGATGAGCAGATCGGCGACGATCGTCAGCAGCATCGCCGTCTCGCTGTCGGTATTTTCCGCCGTCATCCAGGCGAGGTTGACCGTGGTTTTTCCGGTCAGCTTCTCCTCCCGGTTGATGGGATAGAAACCGCGAATGGACCGCGGTTCGCTCCAGCGATTCTGAAGGCCGATGGAGGAATCCACCGCGACGCGGTCGAAACCGGCCAGCACCTCCGCGAGGAAGCGCAGATGTTCCTCCGTCGGGATATCCCCATAGAGGAAGAAGCGGGCGTTCGTCGGCGAGTAGAAGGTCCGGTGAAATTCCCGGAATTGATTGCAGGTCAGATCGGGGATTGCCTCCGGGTCCCCCCCCGAGTCGCAGGCATAGGGAGTCTCTGGGTAGAGGTTTTCCTGGAGGGCTTTGAACATCAGGGTCTCCGGCGATGAATAAGATCCCTTCATCTCGTTGTAGACGATGCCGGAGATGGTCAGCTCGCCGTTCGCGTCGAACTCGAGATGATGACCTTCCTGGAGGAAGGTCGCCTTGAGGAGGCGCGGCCGGAAGACCAGGTCGGCATAGACCCGGGCAAGGTTGAAGAAATCGGTTCGGTCCTGGCTGGCGACGGGGTAGATCGTCTTGTCGGGGTAGGTGAAGGCGTTGATGAAGGTCTGGAGCGTCCCCCGGAGGAGTTCGTTGAAGACGTCCTTGAGCGGGTAGCGTTCGGACCCTGCGAGAACGGAATGTTCCAGAATGTGGGGGACTCCGGTCGAGTCCCGGGGCGGCGTCCGAAAGCCGACGGAGAAGAGCTTTTCCCGGTCGTCGCAGTGGAGGTGCAGGAGCTTTGCGCCTGTCTTTTCATGTTCGATCTCATAGGCGGTGACCCGGATCTCCGGGATCTGCTCGACCCGTCGTATCTGAAAACCGTACCGCGTCTCCCCGGCGCCGAGCGTCGGGGGCGGACAGACGGTTTTTACATTCATTGATCTTCCTTCCCGTTTTACCGATTTTTATCTCCTGACGAAAAATTTATACCGAAATCGGGTGAAAAAGTCAAATGCCGCCCGAGATTAATATTCCGGAAGGGGAGATGGGGCGCGCCCTGGTGGTTCGAGATGAAAAAAAGGGGGGACGCGGCGTCCCCCCTTTTTCAGTCCTTAGAACGGCGTTATACCCAGCCGCGGAGCTTCATCGCCTCGACAACGCGTTCGACCGCAACCACGTAGGCGGCCTGGCGCATGTTGATGTTGTACTTCTTCGAGGTGTCGAGGACGGCATGGTAGGCTGTCGTCATTTTCTTGTCCAGCCGCTTGTAAACATCCTCCGCCTCCCAGTAGTACATGTAGAAATTCTGGACCATCTCGAAGTAGGAGACGGTCACCCCGCCTGCATTGCAGAGGAAGTCGGGGATGACGTGGACGCCGTTCTTGTGGAGGATCTCGTCCGCTTCCGGCGTCGTGGGCCCGTTGGCGAGCTCGGCAACGATCTTTGCCCGGATCCGCGGTGCGTTTTCCTCGGTGATCACGTTCTCCATGGCGGAGGGAAAGAGGACGTCTACGTCGAGTTCGAGGAGCTCCGCATCGCTGATGGCCTTGGCTCCCGGGAAGTTGCAGACCGAAGAGGTCTTAGCCTTGTGCTTTCCGACGGCCTCCGGATCGAGACCATCGCCGCACAGCAAACAGCCCTTCGAATCGCTGACGGCGACGACCTTGGCGCCGAACATCGTCTGCGTGAGGCAGGCCGCATAGTAGCCGGCGTTTCCGTAACCCTGGACGGCGATCGTGGCCTTGGAGAGATCGATCCCCAGTTCCTTCGCTGCTTCGCGGACCGTGAAGAGACCGCCTCTCGCGGTGGCATCGCCGCGGCCTTGAGAGCCGCCGAGGGCGAGGGGCTTTCCGGTGAGAAGGCCGAACTGGTTCTTCCCGGAGAGCTTCGAATACTCGTCCATCATCCAGGCCATGATCTGGGGGTTGGTATAGACATCCGGCGCCGGGACGTCCTTCTCCGGACCGATGATCCGCCCCACCTGGTCGATGTAGGCCCGGCTCAGTCTCTCCAGTTCGCCTTGGGACAGTTCCTTGGGGTTGCAGATCACACCGCCCTTTCCGCCGCCCAGAGGCAGATCCAGAAGAGAGCATTTCCAGGTCATCCAGGCGGCCAGCGCGCGAATGGTGTCGATAGTCTCGTTGGGATGGAAACGGATCCCTCCCTTGCAGGGTCCCTTGGCGTCATTGTACTGGACGCGGAATCCCTGGAATACCCTGAGCGAGCCGTCGTCCATGCGGACCGGGATCGAAACATGAAGTTCGCGTGAGGGTACTCTCAGGATCGCCTGCACACCGGGATCCAGATGAAGTATCTTTGCGCATTGATCGAGCTGCTGTTGTGCAATTGCAAACGGGTTTACCTTGGCCATAAAATTTCCCTCTCTTTCCTTTCAATAATTTTAGTCGTTTTAATTTATACTGTGCCTATCTGCCCTTGCAGAGTTCCCAGAAATTCTGCAATTCCTGATACTCCATGACGGTGGACATCGCGCGGTTCTCCACCTCGATGCCCGCCTCGTGGGCGCAGGCAACAGGATTCAGCCCCCCATAGAGGATCATCCCCACCCGGTTCATGTCAACCGGGATCTGGCAGATCGGCTCGCCGATCTCGCCGATGGCGAGCACCCCCCCGATTCCCGCGTTTTGGAGGCTGGCGATCAGTTTATCAACGAGCTTTCGCGCCGGGACGGGAATCTCCCTGAAATTGGAGAGGATCTTTCCCTCGCCCTTCTCAGCTGCCTGCCGGACGGAGGTCATCTTTCCCCGGATGAAGACCTCCGAGGGATCGAGGGAGGATCCGGAATACTGGATCAGTTCGACGAAGCGCAGGGGTCTGCCGTCCTTGACCTGCAGGATGCCTCCGAACTTGGAGTCCATCGGGACGCCGCTCTTGAGGAGGATGCCGTTCACCACTATGCTGCAGACCGTGGCGAAGCCGACATAACCCACCGGGACCGTCAGCTCGCCGAGCCGTGCGCCCTCGTCGGCGCAGGCGACCAACTCGCTCACGTGGAGCCCCTTGCTGAAGGCGGGCTTCATTATCTCCAAGGCCTTCTTGAAGACCTTCACGGGGAAGAAAGAGACGTTGACGGGGATGAGTCCCTGCCTTTTGTCCAGATCGAGCGACGTTCGGAAGGCAAGGATTTCGATGCGGGAGATGGCGAAGCCGATCTTGTCATGGACCCGCGCGTTGCCGATCTCCTCGATCCCCTGCTCCGTGATGGCCCGGCCGTCATGCCGCCCGATGAGCCTGGTCAGCCCGCGGTCGTCCATCAGCTTCAGGTGGTAGCGGACCGCCCGCTCGCTCAGGGTTACGCCGTGGTCCTGCATTTGCCGGGCGATGAGACGGGCTCCCATCGGGTCCGGCGATCCATGGAGGATCCGGAGAATAAGGAGGATCTTCTTCTCGATATCTTCGACGTTAAAAATCTGATGCATCGGCATCGGTAATCCTTTGCCGATGCCTCTAACATGACGCCGATCCACTGTCAATAAAAAAATCACACCATGAAAAATTCCGGGGCAATCAGGGGAGACGCAGTGGAAAGGGCGTAAAACTAAAAATGGCCTCCGCCGGGTGGCTGACCCCCGGATGAAGGCCATGGATATCGCTGACCCAGTAAAAAATCAAGTTCCCGGCCCACAAGAGGTTCACGGTTGCGCTCCCGGTTCAGGGCCTCTCTCGGCGTTGCGGTTTATCCCTCTGTTCGGCAAGCTAACACGGCTCAGGACAGGCTCGACTGTCATGGGGGCTTTCTGGGAAGCTGTCAAACCTTCGGCTGCGGGAAAAACCCTGTCCGCGTCAGGATCTTCCGGAGCTCCTCCCGATCCGCTTCTCCCGTAGGCAAAAGGGGTGGCCGGGGGGCTCCGCCGTAAAGACCGATCATCTCCATGGCGGCCTTGAGCCCGGGGATTCCCCACCTGGCCGTGACCGCGTTGTTGCTGTCGATGAGATTCATCTGCAGGTCCCGGGCCTCTTTCATCTTTCCGGCCTCGAAAAGCGCCTGCAGGCGGGCGCACTCGTTTGGGAAAATATTAGCCAGAGCCAGGGTGCCCCCCGTGGCGCCAAGGGCGAGGCTCGCATAAAGGAAGCTCGCCGAGCCCGCAAAAACGGAGAAATCCGCCGGTGCGTTCCGGATAATGTCCGCGATCTGGACGATATTGCCGCCGCTGTCCTTGATCCCGATGATGTTCGGGTGTTTCGCCAGTTCGACGGCGAGCTTGGCGGAGATATTGATACCCGCGTTTCGCGGCATGTTGTAGAGGATGACCGGCAGCGGAGAGGCATCGGCCACATCCCTGTAGAAGCGCGCCAGAACAGGATCGGTCATTTCCCCCTTGTAGTAGTTCGGGGTGACGACCAGGACCGCATCGGCTCCCGCTTCCGCGGCCTTTTCATTGAGGCGGATCGTCTCTGCCGTGGACTCGGCGCCGGTTCCCGCGATGACCGGTTTCTTTCCTTTAGCCCGGACGCAGACAAAGCGCATCAGCTCTTCCTTCTCCTGCGGCGTCAGCAGGACGAACTCTCCGTTGGAACCCATGACCACGATGCCGGCCAGGTCGGATTCCAGCCAGAATCGCAGGTTCTCTTCCAGCCGGTCAAAGGCGATTTTCCCCTCCGCAAACGGCGTCGGGATGGGAGCATAGATACCATGAAGATTAAACATCAGACAGACCTCCTTTTCTGTATGCATTTTCTTTGGTTGACAATTTGAGATCTTGAATTTCTCCCGAAATTTCGTCATTCCTGCGAATCCCGGATCAGTGGTCAAGGGGACAGATTTGAAATCTGTCCCCCAATCTCCGTTTCCTCGGGTCGGGGGATGGATCCAGGTCCGTTCGTTCAAATCCGGGTGATGCAGAATAGTTCGTCATGCCCCAGCAGCTCCGCCCGGGATGGTTCTCCTGATGCGATCCTGACAACTTTCTCGAGCAGTTCTGCTCCCACCTCCGCGATTGTCGCCCCCTCCACGATCCGGCCGGCGTCGAAATCGAGGTTAAATTTCATCCGGTCGAAGGTGGCGCTGTTTCCCGTGATCTTGACGACCGGCACGCCGGGAAAGCCGGTCGGCGTCCCCCGGCCCGTGGTAAAGACGACCGCCTGGCAGCCGGAGGCGACCAGACCCGTGACCGCTTCACCGTCGTGGCCGATACAGTCGAGCAGGTAGAGCCCGGGGCTTGCCGGATATTCGCCGTAGCCCACGACACCGCTGATCGGGCCGGTTCCTGCTTTGTAGATTCCGCCTAAGGCTTTCTCGACGACTGTGGTGATCCCTCCTTCCTCGTTCCCCGGAGAGATAAGCGCCGAACGGTGCTGAATCACCCTGTCCGCAGTGGCGGCGCTCAGCCTCTTTTCCATGTCGCCGATCGTCGTCAGGATCTCCGAGGCGACCTTCGGGGTTGCCGCCCGGGCGGCGAGGATCTGTTCCGCCCCGATCAGTTCCGTGACTTCGGTGAAGATCGCCCGGCCGCCGGCCGCGACAACCCGGTCGGTGACCCAGCCGAGGGCTGGGTTTGCGGCAAGTCCCGAGGTGGCGTCCGTCCCGCCGCATTTCAGTCCGAGGCAGAACTCGGAGAGGGGAAACCCCTCCTGCTGCTGCCGTGATGCCTCTTCCACCAGCCGGCCGGCGAGAATGATCCCCTTTTCGATGGCGCGGAGAGTGTCCCCCTCCTCCTGAATCACCAGCATTTCCACTGGTTTTCCCGCCGCGGCGATGCCCTCCGCCAGCTCTCGGGCCCGGAAACGCTCGCAGCCCAGGCCCACGACAACCACCCCGTAGAAATTGGGGTGTTTCCCCAGCCCTTTCAGGCCGCGGGCGGTCAGTTCCAGATCCAGGCCCACCTGGCTGCAGCCCACCGGATGACAGAAAGCCACTGCGCCGGCGATATGTTCGGCGATCCGCCGGGCTACCGTATTGGCGCAAAAGACCGAGGGGATGACGGCGACCAGGTTCCGGATTCCCGGCAATCCCTGCGGCCTGCGGTATCCTCGAAAAGTTTTCATCGTGTCCTCACTGCTCAGCTTGATTTTCACGGCCCCGCCGGCAGTAGAGGTTGTGAATATGGATCCAGTCGCCGGCGCCTATCGCTTTCTGCGCCCTGCCGATCTCCTCGCCATACTTGATGATCGGCTGATCGACAGTCAGATCGTCGAGGGCGATCTTATGGCCAAATGCGATATCCTGCAGCGCGCGGATTTGGACCACGTCCGTATCGGTCATCACGCCGACCTCTTCGCCGGCCTTGACATCCGCGAGGACCACGGCAACGTTGTCGCCGGCATTGATTTTTAATGCCTTGGCCATGCTTCTCTTACTCCTTTCTCCAGGGTATTAAAAGGCCCTGCCCGTCGAATTCCCATTCGACGTCGCGCTGTTTTTCGAGGGGCGGCTCGCTTCCGCACTGGGCGAGCGCCGCCGGTGAGAGGGCGATCTGATCGAGCTGATTGGTATTCCTTATCCAGGCGATCTTGAGCTGATCCTCCCGGACGAGCGGAATGGAATAGGCGGCGTTTTCGATTGTTTCCCGGTCACTGCCGCCGATAATGGGGATCATCCCCCTCTGGACATAGGTGCTGGTCAGGGTGTTCTTGTAGGTTTTCTGCAAATCGATGCTCCGGAAGAGCCGCTCCGTGATCATGTCGGCGAGGCCGACTCCCTGAGCGTTTCCATGCGAAGAAGGATCGAGAGCCAGGACCGCCACCCTCTGAATCCGGGGTGAGTCCGGTTCCGGCTCGCCCCAGATACGCCAGCGCCCGATGACATGGGGGTCGAGGCCCGTGCCGCTGTAACGTTTGCCCATCTCCTCGACGACGAGGAGATCGAGTTCGGAAAGGGGCAGTTTGGCCGCGAGACGGAAGGCCTCCCGCAGGAGTCTCGCATCCGTCGCGGGGAACTCCTCCGGCCGGACCAGATCCAGCTTCGCAACCTCGCCGTAGGCGTTCTCGACGATGCCGACGCCTGCCAGCACCGGCGTCCGGCGGGCCAGCGTAGAGGCCACCTCCCGGATGATCGCCCCCATGCGGGAAGGGCCGTAACGGTGCAGGCGGGACGCCTGCTCCACCTTGCCCAGCCCCACCGTGCACATCTTGCAGAGTCCGCTCTGAATGGGACCGGTTACGGCAGTATGCGTTTTTATGCGGTTGATGACGATGATGTGATTGGCCTGCGCCGCATTCCGGTCGCAGAGGACGGGAAAACCGTCCGCCAGTTCGCCGACCTGGAGGATTTCCATGTCTACGGTGACCGGACAGCCGAGCATCTCCTCCGTCATCCCCAGGGAGGCCATGAGTTCCCGCTGTCCTTCGGTAGTCGCGCCGCCGTGGCTTCCCATGGCGTTGACGACGAAGGGCCGGGCGCCGAGTTCCTGAAGCGCCGAAACCAGCGCCTGCATGAGCTCTACGATAGCGCCAATGCCGCGGCTGCCGCCCGTGACGGCGACCGTCTGCCCCGGCCGGACCCTCTCCGGGATCCAGCTCGACCGCATGAGCGAGGTCAGGGTTTCTGCAGGCGCCGTCACAATATCCCGGAGGAAATGTTGACGGCAAAGGGTCATTTTCGGCAGCTTCATCTTTAATCCCCCCCCAATGCGGCGCCCACGCCGCCCGCCTTGACGAACTGGGCCAGCTCCTTATGTCCATGAAAAGGAATTTCTCCATATCCGAGCCATTTCCCCTTGTCAAGGAACTTTCCCCTTTTCTCTCGAAGAGAAAGACGGGAAAGTCTGCATCAGACCCTGCTAAACGGACCGGTTTTACCAGGGCTTCAACTTTTTGCGAGATGTGATATAATAATATTAGACTACAACGAAAAAAGGGGGATATAAAGGTGTCGGTAAAAGTAATATTTGTTGATGATAAAGGTATGGTTTATTTACTTTGTCCTTTTTGCGGGGGTGGCAGCAAGAGGCCGATAGAACAGTTCCCGTATATTCATAAACCAGTCACCATATCCTGTTCATGTGGGAATACTTATGATGTCCAAATCGACGCCAGAAAGACTTTCCGGAAAAAAACATCTCTTGAAGGTTTATATGCGAAGCTGGTTTCCCCCGGTGATTTCGAAAGGATGACTGTTGTCAATCTTACGCTCAGCGGTTGCGGCTTGCTCGCCTCTGACGAACCTGCCCTTAATCAAGGCGACTGGATTAAACTGGTCTTTAAACTGGATGACGCCAAGCGCACCGAGATTAAGAGGAAAGCGGTGGTTCGCAAGGTCATTGGGAATTACATAGGCTGCCAATTTACAGCCACAGCCGTCTATGACCCTGACATCGGGTTCTATCTCAGGACGAAATAGGGCGCAATGCATTAAATGAATCATTCTGCCAGTCTCTTCCCCGCCTCATATGCGTCCTTGAGCGCGGTGGAATGTTTCACGACATCTCCCTTGCCATCGACGCCACCATAAGCCAGCGTTTCATGTTCCGGCACGCTGACGGTCCTGAAGAACCCCTTTGCCGTAATCCCGGCGCAGCGAAGGCCATCCTCTTTTTTCATGCCGCCCACCAGCAGGAGCAGGCCCTTTCTGCCGTGGGGGCTGGAGGGAATGGTCTTTTTCAGGAGGTACTTTTCGCACCAGAAGGACTGGCACCGGTCCACCATGGCCTTGGTTTGGGCGCTCAAGCCGTAGAAAAAAATGGGGGAGGCGAGGATGATCCTGTCTGCTCCACGGATCGCAGCAAAAATCTCAGTCATAGCATCCTTGTGGATACAGACGCCGGTCTTGACGCAGCCACCGCAATCCTGACAGGGCTTGATGTTCAAGGTATTGAGATGATAGACCTCGACGTCGTGTCCCGTTCCTTGGATGGGTTTGAGGGCCTCGTTCATCAGGATCTCGGTATTGCCGTCAAGGCGCGGGCTTCCATTGAATGCTATGATGTTCAACTGTGATTCCGCCTTTGTAAATACCTGCTTCTACGATTTTTCAGACCAGGCATTCATTGGATGCCTCACCTTCCGCGGTGTAACCGCAGGGCGAAGAATTGCATCGTCGACTCAGGAAAGGGAAGAAAGGAAGGCCATCAGATTGGTCTTTTTGTTTTTGATGCCGAACTTGGAACGAAGGTTCTTCCTGTGGAAGTCCACGGCAGTTGCCGATATGTTGAGAATCTCGGTCATCTCCTTGGTCGTCTTTCCCTCTTTGACCAAGTTGGCCACCTGAATCTCTCTCGGGGTTAGATCGAGATAGCTCGATGTCAGATTGCGTAAAAATGGAGACACGATCTTCTTGATATTTCCCTCGATAATTTTAACCTGAGCGGCTTGATTTTCATTTAGATTAAGATGCTTCAGGTTTTCAAGGTAGGGTAGAACCAGTTTTCGAACATTGGCTAATACCTGCTCTTCAAGAATCGCTTTGTCTTCCTCCCGGTGTTGAAGCAGGACCTTCAATGCCGTATTGGCCTCCTCGAGGCTTCGGGATATCAATTCCAGCGCCTGTTCCCTTTTTTTCAGCGCCTCCTCCACCATTTTCCGTTCTGCCCGCTCCCTGACCTCCTGGAGCGCCCGGGTGACGGCCGGGCCCAGACGGGACAGCCGGCTCTTCAGCACATAATCCGTCGCCCCCTGCTTGAGCAGGTCAATGGCCGTTTCCTCGCCCAACGCCCCTGAGACGAAGATGAAAGGCACATCCGGACATTTCCCCACGGCCAACTTCAACGCCGACAGCCCGTCGAAGGAAGGCAGGGAATAATCCGAGAGGATAATGTCCGGACAAAATTCGTCCAGGGCTTCGAAATAGGCCGCCCGGTCCTGCACGGACTTCGAGGTGAAAATCATGCCGGCCTCCCTGAGTTCGTCCTTGATCAATTCGGCGTCCGTCGGTACATCTTCCAGGATCAATATGTGCAATTCACCACTCATGCTCCACCCTCCTTCCCTCCACGGCAAATGGGGTTCTCACAAGCCGTTCCCGCCTTCCTGATAGGACGTTCTATTCATCATGGACCAGTAGGTTCCGATATCTCTAACATAGCGCGAAAACCGATCCGCGTCGAGAGGTTTTACAATATAACTATTGGCCCCGAGCAGGTAGCTTCCGATTCGGTCCCTTGCTTCATTCGACGACGTGAAAATGATGGTGGGAATGTCCCGGGTCCGTTCATCGGACTTTAACCGCTTCAGCACTTCCAAGCCGCCGACCTTGGGGAGCTTCAGGTCGAGGAGGACGAAGCGGGGGTAGCAGAAGCCAGCGATCTTCAGACATCCCTGAGGGCCGAAAAAATAATCCAGCGCATCTGATCCGTTACACAGGACGTGAACCTTAGTACTGATGTTTTGCTCACGAAAGGCATCCAAGATCATCTCCACATCATGGCAATTATCCTCAACGAGCAGGATCTCAAAATCATTCACTTTGTGTTCCTATTCCTTTCTTCTGAGGGAGAAATAGAAGGATGCACTCTGGTCCGGTCTGCCTTCCGCCCATACCCGCCCGCCATGACGATGGATGATGCGCTGGACGATCGCCAAGCCGACCCCCGTCCCTTCAAATTCTTCACTGCTGTGAAGACGCTGAAAAACACCAAACATTTTATCGTGGTATGCCATATCGAAACCGATGCCGTTGTCGATGACATAGTAGACAAGCTGATTTCCATCGGCGTGTCCCCCTGCTTCAATTTTAGCACAATCGCAATATTTTGTGAATTTGATGGCATTGGAAAGAAGGTTGAGCAGCACCTGCTTGATGAGCGTTCTGTCTCCAAAAGCCGGCGGCATCCCCTGGACGTCCAAAATCATTTTCCTTTGCGGATGGATGATCTGCAGTTCTTTCCATGCGTCATTGAGAAGGCCGTCCATGTCCAGCTTCGACAGGGTGATTTCCTTCCTGCCCAGGCGAGAGAAGGCGAGAAGATCATTGATGAGCTGGCCCATCATCTGGGCGTTGCTTCTGATCGTACCGAATTTCTCTTTCGTATCTTCATCAAATTGATCCGTATGATCCCTGAGAATCATGCGTGCATACCCGTCGATCGCGCGCAGAGGGGCCTGAAGGTCATGGGAAACGGAATAGCTGAAACTTTCCAGTTCCTTATTGGCGGCTTCAAGTTCGGCCGTTCTCTCCGCCACCCGGCTCTCCAGTTCGTCATGGGATTGCTGCAACGCCCTCTGCGTCGTTCGGAGCTCCGTGACGTCGCGGGCGGCGGCAAAGACCCCCTGCACCTTCCCCGCCTCATTCCTGTATACCGTGGCATTATAAAGGACCTCCGTCGTTCGGCCCGATACATGGCAGATCGCTAAGGGGCAGTCCCTGATGAAGCCCTGCGAGAAAGCCGTCTGGTATCCCTCCCTCGCCTTCCGCGGGTCGGTGAAATAATCGGAGAAATCGCTTCCGATAAGCTGTTCCCGGGAAACGCCGGTGACGAGTTCCGTAGCCCTGCTGACATCCATGATTTTCCCGTCTGCACTGACCGTAACGAGGGGGTCGAGGCTCGCTTCAATCAGGTTGCGAGAGTACAGGGATGTGTCATGGAGTTCTTTCTCCTTACGCTTGAGTTCGGTAATATCGCGGTTAATTTCCGAGAAAGCAACGGGAATATTTTGGTCATTGCGCTGTAATGTCCAACGACTGAGCACGATGACTTGCGTGCCATCCTTTTTTATGTGAACAATTTCCCCTTCCCAGTAGCCGTAGCGGAAAAAGACCTCCTTGACATCTTCCAATTGCTTCACAAACTCCGCCTGCATAAGGCCTTGAATATTTTTCCCGATCGCCTCGTTTCTCGACCAGCCATAAAGATGTTCGGCGCCCTTGTTCCAGTAGCTGACATTGCCCTCGAGGTCGCAAACAATGATCGTATCGTTGGCCAGATCCAGCAATTGTGCATGTTTCTGAACCTCTTTCTCGGCCAGCTTTCTTCCCGTCACATCGTTCAGGGAATATACGAGAAAATCGATTTCCCCAGCATCGTCCAGGATAGGAACAAGCGTCCAGTCCCAGTAGGTGACCCCCCACTCGGGATGATCCGGGAAAGAAAAGGGCCTCGCGAAGGTCTGGCAGCCTTTTTTCGTTTCAACGACTTGACGGAAGATCTCCTCCGCATCGGAGGGATAGAATTCAAAATGGTTATGGCCGGGAAATTCTGAGACATTGCGCTGGCAGGCCTTGGCATAGGCCTCGTTGACCTCGATGAAATTGAAGCTTTTGTCGAGAAAGACAATCGGCGTCACTGAATACTTGAAAAAGGCTTCCAATAACCGTGATTGTTCATCGAGGTTCTCCTGAGTCCTCTTTTTTTGTTCGATTTCGCATGTGAGCTGCTTATTGGCCATGTCGAGTTGAGATGTACGTTCCCTGACCCGTTGTTCCAGCTCCTCATGGATTTTCAAAAGCGTTTCTTCGGCCCGCTTGAGCTTGGTGATGTCCAGTCCATAGATACGGACATGCCCGATCTCCTCCACGAAATACATCGTTTGATTGTACCATCTTTCGCCGACAGCGATCTCCCTCCGTCCCTCTTTGGACCGTTCATTGAGGAAGGCGCCGACCCAGGCTTCCCAATCCTTCAGCCACGAATGCCCCGGCCCGAGCCGGCGAAGATCGGGAAACAATCGCTCGGCGGCGGGGTTGAGGAAATGGGCCTGTCCCGACAGATCGACTTCGACGATGGGGTTGGGATTGAGTTTGGGGAAGGTGGCCAGATGCGTCTTTTCGGCTTCGGCCTTTTTCCGTTCGGTAATGTCTTCGCCGGCGCTGAGGGTGCCGGTGATCCGGCCATGTTCGTCCCTTGTCAGGCTATTGTGCCACCGGATCGCCCTCTCTTTGCCGCTTCTGGTCAGAATCGGGTTTTCATAAAAATCGATCCCTTCAAGGGCGCCGGTGATCAGTTTTGAAAAGGCGGCCTTCGCTTTACTCCGGATTCTTTCGGGGACAAACGTGTCGAACCCGTTTTTACCGATCACCTCGCTTTCCTCATATCCCAGGAGTTGACAGCCTGATTTATTGATCAGGGCGATTGTTTGATCGATGTTGAGGACGACGATGATCCCCGCAACATCAAGATAGCTTTGCGCCCTTTTTTTCTCTTCCTGGAGGGCTTCCCGTTGCTGGACGAGGTCTCTGAACAGGAGATTGTAGGGCTTGGTGAAAGCCGTTTCGACGACGGCCTTGTATATCAGGTAAAACGCGATGACCTTGAGAAAGTGACCGATAAGATTGGAAATATCGTAGACACCGACGTAAAACGTGAATAACAGTTCGGAACCGACGGTTGCGACAATAGAGGCGCCGATCCATCGCCACACCATGGTGTCGAAATGGGACCGGTTCTTATAAAGGAAAAGCAGGGCCATCAGGAGGATGGAAGAAATAATATACTCACTGGCAATTTTAAAGGGCGTTAATCCTGTCCCCTCAATGTAGCATGCGGGAAAGATGTTCCAGAGATAGATGGAACCTAAGATGAGAGCGGCAAACACGGAGTAAAGAAAAAACGTTGCCTCACTGTTTAATTTACGCTTCAGGAAATAAGGGGCGGCAAAAAGGGAGGCGCCCTGGAGGAACCGGGCGGCAATCCAAAGCTGTGTCGCGGGATTGGCGCTGTCGATCGCAAACACGCCCATCCCCTTATAGCTCAGGGTGTGAAAGGTATCCAGGACGGCTACAAACAGATAGGCGATACCGATAAACAGGATGTAATGGTTGGTTATCGTGCGCCGTAAATTCCAGGCAATGATGAAAAGGGTCAAGCCAATGACAATACTGAATAGTTCACCAAGAACATGAAACAAAAGGTAATTATGATGACTGATCAGGCATAGGCCGATGAGCGCCGCTAGGCCTAATAAGATCTCCGGGTTTCTGCCGGTTCTTAAGGACCTCGATTTCAAAATGGATTTCAATCTATCCGGAATTTCTATCACACCATCTTCATCCATCAGGCTATTAGGATCGTATCCGCAATGGTTGTTCGACTTGTGAAAAAAAATCGTTATCGCTTATCATTAATTTACTGAACGGACAATCGCCAAGATCTTCTCCCTGACTTTGTGTCAGCTTTCCCCCATTTCTTCAACCATTTTTTACGGCCTCGTAGAAAGTCTTATAGGTGGTGAAAAATGGGACGGCTTCGTAAAAAGGCCGCAGGCAAGGCGTGCGAATCCTGAGGAGTGAGGCGTACTTTGGCGTACGCCGCAATGACGAAGGATGAAGCGCAACGCAGCATCCGGACTTTTTACGAAGCCGTCATTTTTTACTTGACTTATTTTTCTCGAAATTATGACCGCACGCCCGTCATGTAGTCATTTCCTGACGTTCTTTTTTGCGATACTCGGACGGCATCTCCAGCAGCTGTACGATGAAGCGGGGCTTGTATTCGATTCTCCGCATATCGTTCTTGAGAGCCTGCCCGAGAAACCCTTCGATGTGAGTCTGAAGTTGCTGCCATCCCTGATCCGATGTCTTCTTATCCATATGTATTTCCTCCTTTTTTAACGAAGATGATCAATATTTCAATGCGGTTCAGGTCTCTCCCGACCCCTGCAGCGAGATGCCTTTCCAGGGTTGATCGGACCTTCGCACTTAACGGAACAGTTTAGCCGCGATCTCCGCAACGTGTTTACCCTGAAAGCGCGCTGCAGCGAGCTCGTTTTCGCTCGGCATCCGTTTGCCGTCGCTGCCGGCGATCGTGGAAGCCCCGTAGGGCGATCCCCCCGTGATCTCGTCGATGCGCATCTGGCCTGTAAAGGTATAGGGAAGGCCGACGATCACCATGCCTTGGTGCAGGAGCGTGAAATGGAAGGAGAGAATGGTAGATTCCTGCCCGCCATGCTGGGTTGCGCTGCTGGTGAAAACACTGCCCACTTTGCCGACCAGGGAGCCTTTGGCCCAGAGTCCGCCGGTTGCATCGAGAAACTGGCGCATTTGGCCGCACATGTTGCCGAAGCGGGTCGGGGTGCCGAAGATGATCGCGTCCGCCGCGGCCAGATCACCCACTTTACAGACGGGTACATGGGCCAGGGATTTTTGCGTTTCCAGAGCGCCCATCTTTTCCAGAACCTCCTCCGGGAGGGTTTCCGGGACGCGGCAGATCCGGACATCGGCGCCGCTCACGCTGCCGGCCCCTTCCTTCGCGGCCTCCGCCATCCGGTGGATATGGCCGTACATTGAATAGTACACGATTAAAACATTCATGATGCGTCTCCTTTCTCTTCAAGAGGTTATTTCTTTTTCCACAACAACCATCCCTTGTATCCGGAACAAGTCATCACATTATACACTGCCATAAGGTCGAAGCTAATGGAAAAAGAGGGCAAAGACAATGAGGATCGATGGTAAGCTCATTGGTAGGCAATACCTACCAATACGGGCAGCCGGCGAGGGTGATCTTGAATCCCTCGGGCAAGCCGTGGACAGGTGCAGTCGGATGACTTTTATGCGGTAGTTTTATATTGACACGCCACTCGCTTTTCCTTACACTTCCCGAGCAAAGAAGCGAATGCTTATCAAACAAATACACTAATGCCGTTGGCCGATAATACTGAATCAATACCGGTGTCCCCCGAAGCTTTTTTCGACTGGATAGGTGACGAATGAAGAAAATGAGCGTGCCAACAGAAGCCAATCCAGCCGATAGGCGATCCGAATGGTTCGTGCCAAAATTCGGGCCTGCGGGATTCAGGTCTTTTGTCGGTCTTCTTTTTCTGCCTTACACAGGGATGGTTCTCTCTTTTTCCGTCATCGGCTCGATGCTCGCCGAAAGCGTCCATTGGGACAGGGTCCTTGCTATTGTCCTTATATATTTCCTCGGGCTGGGTATAGCGGCGCATGCTCTGGATGCCCTGGGAAGCAAAGGGATAAAACCATGGGGAACCGTTTTTACGAAGGTTCAATTGTGGCTTCTGGCGGTCATAGCCCTGGTGCTTGCTTACGCTATCGGTATCTATTACATAGTTCGATACGCACCCCTTCTGTTGTCCATGGCCCTCTTAGAGGGGTTCTTTGTTTTCGCTTACAACCTGGAGTGGTTTCAAGGGAGGTTTCACACGGATGGGTGGTTTGCATTTTCCTGGGGCTTGCTGCCGGTCCTGTCCGGCTACATCATGCAGACGAACAGCATCTCTGCCGGGGCGTTGGCTCTGGCGGTATCCATGGCACTCTTCAGCCTTGTTGAGATAACCGCCTCGCGTCCCTACAAAGATCTCAAGCGGTGTTTACATACGCTCCGGGATGAAGAGAAAGCGCTGATGATCAGGTACGAAGCGATTCTGAAAAGTGTCAGTCTTGGCGTTATTCTCCTGGGCGGGGGATTATTGATCTGGCGGGTGGTCGGCTGACGATGATTACAGACTTTCAGGAATATCTTCTGATGCGCAGACCCCTACTGGACGAGGCTTTCAAAAGAACCTTATCCGGCCTGTTAGGGGGTGTTTCCCTGAGGGACGCCATTTCTCTCACGGCTGCCCTCGAGGGGGGGAAGAAACTGCGGGGATGCCTTTCCTGCCTGATCAGCGACGCCCTGGGTGGTCCCTTCGATGCGGTGATTCCCAGGGCAATTGCCGTGGAACTGATCCAGGCCGCCACGTTAATCCATGACGACCTTGTGGATCAGGACACGATGAGGAGGAACAGGCCGGCCGTCTGGACGGTAGAAGGGGCGCGGAGGGCGGTTTTGATTGGCGACGTGATCTTTGCCTCAGCCATAAGAATGATGAGCGAGCTCAGCCGGGAGGACGGCTTTGCCGCTTCCTACACGATTGCCGAGGTTTCGAAAGGGGCGCTCCATGAACCTTTTGATCCGCTGCGGCTGGCGGAGGATATAGCGTCAGGCAGGATAAATGAAGAGTTATATGAAAAGATCATCTATCTCAAAACCGGCATTCTTTTTGGAACCGCCTGCCGGCTGGGGGCCATTGCGGCAGGGGCCGGCAGCAGACTGACCGAGACCTCTTACCGGTATGGATTGCGAATCGGGGAAGCATACCAGATAGCCGATGATCTTCAGGAAGTGAAGCAACATCTGTTGAGACGATCCATCCAACCGGACCGGATGGTGGCCCTGGCGCCGGCATTTCTTCATTTTATCAGGGAGACGGGTCCCTATGTTCTCGCTGCCTTGCAAGGAGAATGCACGGATATGGA
>Ga0214473_10003616_pt1 | contig 18701 bp, 11 predicted proteins | sample RVTome_7_FD_203509 | JGI IMG/M metagenome (GOLD analysis project Ga0214473, IMG submission 203509) | Soil microbial communities from uranium-contaminated site in the Upper Colorado River Basin, Wyoming, United States - RVT98D197 | ecosystem: Environmental > Terrestrial > Soil > Contaminated >... | reverse complement strand
ACATCGAGAGGGTTGGCGATGAAGGGACCGTTGCTTGGGTGGTTGACGTCGTGGGCGGTCCTGGGTGTGCTCCTCGCGGCGCCCGGATGTGGCGGTCGCGACAAGGGCATCGACATGACGCCCGTGCCGGATGGCGGCCCCGTCGACGCATCGGACGTCGACTCGGGCATGGGCTTCCCCGACACGGGGATCGGCACCAACGCCCTGGTCGTCCAGCGCGTGGTGCCCGACCACGGGCCCTTCGTCGGCGGCAACCGCGCCATCGTGCGAGGCGGCGGCTTCACGGGTGATGCGGTCGTGCTGGTCGGCGGGCACATGGTCCAGCCCGCCGACACGGACCTCATCGACTCGCGCCGGGTCTCGATCGTCCTTCCCGCCGGCGAGGTGGGGCCGGCCGACGTCACGGTCCGTGTGGGCGACGAGGAGATCACGCTCCCGGGTGGATACACCTACGAGGCCATCTACGTCGACCCCAACCGCGGCTCCGTGTCCGGCGGGACTATCGTGAGCATCGTCGGGTCCGGGACGGCCTTCGAGGACGGTGACCAGGTCATCTTCGGCCGCTCCGACTGCGTGGATGTCGCGGTCGTCTCGACGACCCGTATCACCTGCCGGACGCCGCCCATGTCGGCCGACACGGTGGACGTGACGGTCAGGCACCCGGCCGACGAGTCCGAGATCATCGCTGAGGACGCCTACACTTACTACGACAGCACCGATCCCTTCGGAGGCGGGCTCGGTGGCGGTCCCATCATGGGCAACCTCAACGTCACGGTTCTCAACGGCGGCACGGGCGATCCCGAGCCGGACGCCTTCGTCATCGTGGGCGAGGACCTCGCGACCGAGCACCAGGGGCTCACCGATCTGCGCGGCCAGATCAGCTTCTCCGGTCCCGATCTCGTGGGCGAGCAGACCGTGCACATCGCCAAGCACTGCTTCGAGAAGACGTCCTTCGTCGTGTTCGACGCCAGCGATGTCACGGCCTTCCTGATCCCGTGGATGGATCCCATGTGCGGCATGGGCGGGCCGCCGCCCCCTGGCCGCGGGCGAAACGGCACGTTCATCAGCGGCGACCTCATCTGGCTCGGCCCCAACGAGTACGGGCCCAACCCCTGGGCCAACATTCCGGACCCGCGCGAGGGCGAGGTCAAGGTCGCTTACGTCTACACGACCCAGGACTCGGTCGATCAGCCCAACCCCGATCCGAGCCTGGGCGGGGCGGTCCAGCGCGTGCTCGAGGTGCTGCCTGACGATGGCACGCCTCACCAAGGCTATCCTTACCGGATCTTCGCTCGCCCGGCGGGCCTGGCGGTTTACGCCCTGGCCGGCCTCGAGAACACGACCACCGGCGAGTTCCTCCCCTACGTCATGGGCGTGGCCCGCAATGTTCTGGGTGGGCCGGGCGAGGAGGTCGAGGGCGTCGACGTCATCATGAACATCCCGCTCGACCACACGCTCGACGTGGTCTTGACGGGGCTGCCGTCCCCGGGCCGCACCGGGCCGGACCGGTTCCGGACGGACGCCTACATCGACCTCGGCGGCGAGGGCGTCATCGTACGCGAGGTCAACGGGGAGGCGCTCGACGTGGTGCGCGGCCGCACGACGGAGCGCCCCTTCCGCTTCTGGGCGCAGCCGGCCCTCTTCGGCGCCCTCTCGGATGGGCGCTATCGAGTCGTGGCGGGTTGGTACACGGGCGACTTCGACAGCCAGCCCTACACGGTTGCCGTGCGCACGGGCGTGCGCGAGGTGTCCATGCCCGTGGAGATGAGCGGCTTCGTCGGGATCCCCCAGGCGATCTCGCCTGCCTACGGGGAGCGCCTCCCGGCGGACCGTGTCCTTCGATGGGAGGCGGACGGCGAGCCGGCGGACCTGCAGGTCGTCCTCATGGTGGGCGGCGACGGGAACCCGGCCTGGAGGCACTTCGCCCCCGGTTCCGTGCACGAGGCTCCCGTGCCCGACCTGTCCACCATCCCGGGTATCGACGACATCTCGGCCGGGTACCTCACGTGGGTGGTCTATGCGGTCCGCATCCCCGGCTTCCGATTCGAGGAGATGAGTTACGCTCACCTGCAGGATCGTTTCTGGAGCCACTACGCCGTCGACTACTTCACCGCCACCCGGTGATCGCGCCGTGGCAGAACGAGTCCGTGAGAGCCCGCGGCACCCTCGCGGGGGAGGTTTCATGTTGCTGATCCGATTGTTCCTCGGGGTCCTGGCCCTGTCGTCGCTCGCCGCCGGGTGCGGCGATGACGGCACGCCCGGGCGCGATGACGCGGGAACGTCGCCCTTCCGGGACGGCGGGTTCTACTGCGTGTCCGAGGAGGCCGAGGCGTGCTTCAGGAACAGCCACTACAGCTGCGTGCGCGACGGCGAGTTCCTGCGCCCTGAGGTCGAAGACTGCGCGGCCGAGGGCAAGGTCTGCGTCGATGTTCTGTGGTGCGTGGTCTGCCGTCCCGGCGACATCGCGTGCATGGCCGGCGACGCCGTGCAGTGCCGAGACGACGGTAGCGGTTGGGACGTGATCGAGGAGTGCGATCTCGCCGCCGGCTTCGCGTGTCAGGACGGCATGTGCAAGAACCTGTGCGAGGCGGCGGTGGAGGATCGCAGCTACGTGGGCTGCGAGTTCTACGGGGTCGATCTCGACAACGCGTCCATCGCCGCAGGGCGGGATGCGTCGGCCCAGCAGTACGCCATCGTCGTGTCGAACCCGGGGGCCGTCCCGACGGAGGTCGTGGTCGAGATCGACGACGGCGTCTTCGGGGGGATGAGCATGCCGCGGGAGATCGCCCGCGTGGAGGTTCTGCCCGGAGACCTCGAGGTCTTCAGACTGCCCCGGCGCGAGGTCGACGGGTCGAGCAGCAACGCGACCTGTCTCCCCACCGACCGGACCTGTCCGGGCAGCGAGGTGTGCCTCTGCTCCCGCATGGACACGGTGGCGCCGTGCTTCTGCCGTGTGTCGCGCACGGCGAGCGGCATGAACGACGGCACCCATACGGCGCTGACGTCGCAGGCCTTCCGCGTCACCTCGAAGCTCCCGATCATCGCCTACCAGTTCAATCCCCTGGACAACTATGGGGTGTTCTCGAACGACGCGTCTCTCTTGTTGCCGGTCTCGGCCCTCGGCAGGGTGTACACCGTCATCGGCTGGCCCCAGACCATCGCCAATAGCGACGTCAACCCGGACCTCGACTTCGATCCCTCGCGCACCGACGAGGACCTGCGGGCGACGCTCACCATCGTCGGCACGGCCGAGGAGACGAATGTGCACATCCTGCTCGGCTCCCGCGTCCTGCGCGCCGTGGGCGGCGGAGTCCTGCCCGAGATGCTTCGGACCAACGACGAGATCGACCTCACCATGGGTCCCTTCGACGTCATCAACCTCGAAACGCAGGGGCTCAACGCCGATTTCACCGGCAGCACGATCGAGTCGACCCATCCTGTAGCTGTCTTCACCGGGAGCGAGGCCTCCGACGTGCCCCGGTTCGAGACCTACGCCACGCGCCAGTGCTGTGCGGACCACCTCGAGGAACAGCTCTTCCCAGACGACACGCTGGGCCTGCGATTCATCATCGGGCGCATGCCGCGCCGCTCGACCGCGCTCAACGCCGCCTTCCTCGACCCCATGACCGACAGCGTGCCCGAGCCCAACGAGCCCGAATGGGTCCGCCTCGTGGCCGTAGCCGGAGGGATCACGACGGTGACGACCACGCTGCCGCCCCCGTCGGACTGCGCACCGCGCGAGTGTTGCTACCCGAGCTGTTTCGTTCTCGGGCGGGGCGAGTCCGACATCCTCCGTGCGGATCGGGACTTCATCATGGAAGCGGATCAACCCATCGCGGTCCTGCAGGTTCTGCCGAGTCAGGAGGCGGTGGGCATCGGGTCCGAATACCCGGGCGGCGATCCGGCCATCATCGCCGTTCCGCCCACGGAGCAGTACCGCCAGGACTACGTGTTCCTCACGCCCGATCTCTATGCCTTCGACTTCGTCACGATCACCGGACCGGCCGCCGCGACCGTGCTGCTCGACGGTGCGCCCCTGGATCCTCGGGTGTGCACGACCTCTCCGGCCGATGGCATCGTGCGCAGGCCGGGGGACCCGCCGCCGATGGAGGTCGTCCACCGGTGCCAGTTCTCCTTCCCGGACGTGATCGGTCTGCCCAACGTGCGCGTGGAGGACGGCGAGCAGAACGACGGAGTGCACACGATCCTCGCGGACCGTCCGGTGGGGATCATCGTGTACGGTTTCGACGCCTACGTGAGCTACGCCTACGCGGGTGGGCTCGACCTCGACGTGCTTCGCTGACGGTTTGGAAAGGGGGAGCGGATGCTCGAACACGTGCGCCTCGTCATCGTGACGATGGCGGTGCTCGTGACGCCGGGTTGCGGCGGGGACGACTCGAGCGCTTCCGACGCGGGAGTAGATGCCCGATCGGGTTTCGACGGTGGCGTCGACGGGGGCATGGCCGTGGACGCAGGGCCTCGCCCGGACACGGGCCCGGTGCTCTGTGACCAGCTCCCGGCGCTGGTCGCGGCGTACAAGGCAGCCCATCCCGGTAACGGCGGCAAGGACTGGGACATCAACGCGTTGAGCCTGGCGGAGATCGCGGCCGACCCCGCCGCCCAGCAGTTGCTGGCCGTGTGCGGCGACGACCAGCGTCCCGTGTTTCCGTTGCTGGCGTGGGAGTACGGGGGCCTCGACCACCCGTGGATCAACCCGGACGCGTCAGCTCTCGTCTACTGCGTCTACATCCCGGTCGGTCCCTCGACCGACAACTGGGCCTACGACGCAACGGCCGATCATGTCACGGCCGACGTGTACATCCCGTGTCCGGACCAGAATCCGTGCAACGATCGCGTTGGCGCGAGCCAGGTCTCGGACTGCATCGGCGATTCTTCAAACCTCGAGATCCTCGTGGACACCGCCAGCCGCCATGACGGGGTCGATGTGGGGCTGTCGCTCTCCGAGGCCTCGACGGAGCTGCGGCTCGTCCTCGGCGACGGAACGAAGGTGCATCTCTACGACGGCTTGTGATCCGAGCTCGCGGTGCCGGCGCTCAGCGTCCGAGCGCGGCGGCGAGTCTCCGCCTGACGGCGTCGGAGGTCCACAGCGGCACCGACTCGTCGAGCCAGCGCTCGACCGCGTCGTCGGTGGCGAGGTCCTGGGAGTCGCCGCGTAGGTCGCGCTTGGCCAGCGCGTAAGCCTCGGACGGGTGCGCGGCGAGCTCGGCCAGGCGCTCGCGGGCGACCCGCGGTGCATCATCGACGAGCTCGTCGACGAGCCCGAGCGCGAGCGCGCGCGTCGGGTCGTGGAGCTTCGCGCCGAGGAAGACCTCTTCCGCGTGGCGGCGCGGCACACGCGCACGCATGGCCGCGAACGTGCGGGGGGGAAACCGCACCCCGAGGGCGACCTCGTTGAGGCCGATGCGCGTTCGCGGATTGGTGACAGCGACGCGCCGATCGCAGCACAGCATGAGCACGCAGCCGCCCGCGATCGCGTGGCCGTTCACCGACGCGACGGTCGGACCCGGGTAGAGAAAGAGCTCGGTCACGCAGGCATCGAGGAGCCGGAGAAACGCGCGCATCCCGACACGGTCGAGGCTCGCGACCTCGTTCAAGTCGAGGCCGGCCGAAAACGCGTCGCCGGCACCGCTGATGAGCACCGGCCGCCCTGCGGCCTCTCGAAGCCTGTCCACGACGAGCTTCATCATCGCCGAGCTCATCGCGTTCTTTCCGGGGCCGTCCAGGGTGATCTCGATCATGGCGGCATCCTACGACGCGGAGGGCGCCGTCGGCCATGCGGCCAGGCAAGGGCCGCCGGGCACGAGGGACGGGCCGACTGGGCAAGAGGGCCCAGCATGGCCTAGTCTGTGTACATACAGTCGCTCCCCACGCCGAAGGCACCGCCATGCGTCACCTGCTCATCGTGTCCACCTTCGCCCTGTTCCTGTGCGGTTGCCCTGCCGGCGGCCGCAATCGTCCGGTCGGACGGGACGGTGCCGTTCCCACTGACGCCGGCGTGATGGACGGTGCGCCCCCCATCGACACGGGCCGGCCGCCGATCCCCGACTCGGGTCCCTACGACCCGTTCGACCCCGACGCGTCCTGTGGTCTATCGATCGTGCCGACCGAGCGCGTTCCGGGAAGCCTGCTTCTGGTCTTCGATCGTTCGGGGAGCATGAGCGACCCGCCCGGCGGAGGCTCCTCCGGCCCGTCGAAGTGGGAGCTCGGCCGCTCAGCGATCAACACGGTTCTGTCGTCGGCGGCCGACGACCTGGGTGCGGGGCTGCTGCTCTTCCCCACGGGCGAGGGACCCGAGTGCAACGTGAGTCTGTCGGCGACGGTCCCCCAGGTGCCGGTCGCGCCGCTCTCCACGTCGAGGTCGATGATCTCCAGCGCGCTGACGAGCGCCACGCCGAGCGGCGGGGTGACGCCGATCTTCGATGCGGTCCGTGCGGGCTACGACTACCTCGACACCCTCGACACGATCGGCCAGCGCGGGCTCGTGGTGGTCACGGACGGTGCCGAGAACTGTGACGAGAGCGACCGCGACGCCGTGCTCGCGCAGGTGTCGTCCGAGCTCGCCGACAACCACTACATGACGTTCGTCGTGGGCCTCACGCAGAGCGACAACGTCCTTTCGACGATGGCGTTCAACGGCGGGACGGCGCGCAACGACACGTGCCTGCCGGAGTGCACCACGGATCTTTGCTCGAGCGACTCGGATTGCCCGGGGGCGGCCACCTGCGCGACCATCATCTCCGGCTTCCCGGGCTTCTGTAGCTGCATGACGGACGCCGACTGCCCGCCGCCCCTCCGCTGCACGACGATTCCGTTCCTCGGAGGGCAGTGCTCAGGCGACGCCAACTGCTGCCACTACAGCGCCACCGCGAGCAGCTTCGCGGCCGATTTCGAGGCCGCGCTCGACGAGATCGCCCGCCGCTTCCTCGAGAGCTGCGTGTTCGATCTACCGCGCGGGACCGACCCTTCCATGTTCGACCCGGCTCTCGTGAACGTCGGCGTCACCTTCGACGGGGAGGCACGCACCGTCCTGCGGCGCGGCGACGACGCAACCATGGACTCGTGGAGCTATACGACGTCGGACTACGACTCGATCATCATCCAGGGGCCCATCTGCGACCGCCTGCTCATGGGCGGCGCCGTCGTGGAGATCGTCCTCGGCTGCCCGACCATCCTGATCTGAGCCCCGGATGGCCCGGGCGCGCCGTATGGATGGTCAGGGAGTGACGTCGAACGCCCGGCCCCAGGCGGTACGGTCGCAGTACGGTGCGGCGGGACGCCGATCGCACAACTGCACGCGCGCCGTGTAGGTGGCCGGAGGCAGGACGTCTGCCTCGGCCACGGTGCTCGGCAGCTGCGGGATCGTGATCTGGGTGGTGCCTGGCGGTGCCAGCGCGAACCACCGGAGCGGGCCGCCTTCTTCGATCACACCGATGGCTACCATGACCGTCGGCTCGGGGTTGGTGATCTCATAGCGGGTTGCGAGCATGCGCTTCGCGACGCTCGCAACCCGCTATGAGTTAAAGTGGCGTTGGGCGCGAACTCGCACGCGTCCCCTTCGTGGAGGTTCCCATCGAACCGGCAGGTAAAGGATTGACCGCCGGTCTGGAATACGAGCGCGCAGCGTTCGCCGGCCGGGCAGGCCGTCGCGCCGCTGCGCGGATCGCACCGAGGATAGTCGACCGGTCCGGCGTCGAAGCCCGGTCCGGCGTCGGAGCCGGCATCGATCAGCGGCGCGTCCGTCGATGCGTCAGCCCCGCTGTCCGGCGCGGACGCGTCGTCGCCGCACCCCGCGAACGCCATGACGCAAAGCAGCACGGTGGTCCGTTCGAGCATCGTCCCTCCCCTGGGTGAGTTCTCGGGCCGGAGCATGTGGCTCCGCGGGCGGCCTGTGAAGTCAGCTCGACGGCGCCACCAGTCGCGCCGCACCACCGCCGTTTCACCGGCGCGCACCATCAGCAAGCTGTGTGGGGATGCGCAGCGCGCGGAGCCGGCGGGCCTTGACGTTGACCACGTCGTCGCGCCGCTCGAGGTCGCCCTCGACGACGAGGGCGGCGCTGTGGGCGACGACGGAGCGCTGTGCAGCGAAGAGCCGCGGCTCGACGATGACGTTGACGATGCCCGTCTCGTCTTCCAGGGCGAGGAAGACGAAGCCCTTCGCCGTCGCCGGCCGCTGTCGCGAGATGACGAGGCCAGCGACCCTGACGGTGCCCTTCGGGCGCTCGTGTAGGCTCCCGCTGCGCGTGACGCCCGCCCGGTCCATCCGGTCGCGCACGAGCTCCATGGGATGGCGATCGGCGCAGGCGCCGGTCGAGGCATAGTCTTGCATCACGCGCTCGCGCTCGCCGAGGGCCGGCAGCGTCGTCGGTCGCGGATCCTGCTCGTGCATGGGCGCGAGAGGGCCCGCCTCGCCGCGCGAGATCCGCAGCACCTCCCACAGGGCGCGCCGGCGATCTCCCGCGACGGAGTCGAGGGCGCCCGCAGCGGCGAGGAGCCGAAGCGAAGAGGGCGGCAGGCCGGTCCGACGGGCCAGCTCCGCCACGGAGGTGACGGGCCGGGGATGGTCCGTGCGCTCGAGCGCGACTCGAGCTCGCGGTCCGAGGCCGCGCACGAGACGCAGGCCGAGCCTGAGCGCGAGCCCCTGCCCCGCGCGGTCCGACGCTTCGAGGATCGTGTCCCACGCGGAGCGGGCGATGTCGGGACGCCGTACCTCGACGCCGTGTCGCCGCGCATCGGCGACGAGGGTGCCGACCGGGTAGAACCCCATGGGCTGGGCGTTGAGGATGGCCGCGTAGAACTCGGGGGCGTAGTGGTGCTTGAGGTAGGCCGACGCGTATACGAGCAGGGCGAAGGACGCGGCGTGGCTCTCGGGGAAACCGTAGCTGGCGAAGGCGGCGAGCTGCTTGACGATGCGCTCGGCCACGTCGCGCGCGATGCCCTGGGTCTGCATGCCGCGCAGCAGCTCGAGCGCGAGCCTGGCCATCCGGGTCTTCGATCGCTTCGAGCCCATGGTCCGCCGCAGCTCGTCCGCCTGTCCCGGCGTGAAGCCCGCGGCGACGATGGCGACGCGCATGCCCTGCTCCTGAAAGAGCGGAACGCCGAGCGTGCGCTCGAGGACGGGCTCGAGGCAGGGGTGCAGATAGGCGACGGGCTCCTGCCCGCGCCGGCGCCGCAGGTAGGGGTGAACCATCTCTCCCTGGATCGGCCCGGGCCGGACGAGCGCCACCTGTACGACCAGATCGTAGAAGCGCTCGGGCGCCATGCGCGGCAAGACCGACATCTGCGCGCGCGACTCGATCTGGAACAAGCCTACCGTGTCCGCGCGCCGAATCATCGCGTACACGTCAGGGTCGTCGGGCGGCAGCCGGGCGAGATCGATCCGCGCCCCGCGGTGTTTCCGCACGAGCTCGGCCGCGTCCGACAGCAGCGTGAGCATGCCGAGGCCGAGGAGGTCGATCTTGACGAGGCCGACGGGGCCCAGATCGTCCTTGTCCCACTGGATGACTGTCCGGCCTTCCATGCTCGCCGGTTCGATCGGCACCACGGTGCACAGGGGCTCGCCGGTTAGCACGAAGCCGCCCACGTGGATCGAACGGTGGCGTGGCAGCCCCTCGAGACCCCGGAGCAGCCGCACGAGCGCGCGCATGCGCCCGTCCCGTCCATCGATGCCAGCGCGCCCGAATCCGCCTTCGAGGAGATCGTCCGCGGCGGCGGCGCTCCCCTGGGCCGCGGCGTCGGTCGGCACCGTCGATCCCACCTGACCCGCGAGGCGGTTACCGACCTCGGCGGGAAGGCCGAGGACGCGCGCGGCGTCGCACACCGCGCTGCGAGCGCGCCACGTGACCACCTCGCAGACCATGGCGGCGTGGCGGCGGCCGTAGCGATCGTAGACGTACTGGATGACCTTCTCGCGGTCGCGGTGAGCGAGATCGAGATCGATGTCGGGCGCTTCGCCGCGGCTCTCGGAGAGGAACCGCTCGAAGAGCAGGCCGTGGCGGACGGGATCGATCGCGGTGATCCCGAGGCAGAAGCACACGGTGCTGTTCGCCGCGCTCCCGCGGCCCTGGACCAGCACGCGCGCGCTCTGGGAGAAACGGACGATGTCCCACACGATGAGGAAGTATCCAGCGAGGCCGAGGTTGCGGATCACGTCCAGCTCGTGACGCACCTGTCGCTCGTGCTCGGGCGTGGCCCGCTCGATGCGCGCGCGCATGCCGTCGCGGACGAGCGCCTCCAGAAAGGCATCCGCGTCGGTGACGCCTTCGGGCAGCGGAAACCGCGGCAGGGTCGGGCGCACCTCCCGGATGCGAAATCGGCATCGCTCGGCGACCTCGAGCGTGCGGACGACCCCGGCAGGAGCCGACCGCCAGATCCGCGATACTTGCGCGGGTGACACGAGACGTCGCTGGTCGTTGGGAAAGAGCAGGTCGCCCGCGAGCTCGACGGTCCTTCCGGCCTTGAGGCACAGCAACGCGTCGTGGGTCGGCTTGTCGCGGGCCCGGGCGTGACGTGCATCGGAGGTCACGATCCACGCTGCGTCAAGCCGTGCCGCGAGATCCATGCGCTCGCCGATGCGCCGCACGTCTTCGGACAGCCCGTGGTCCTGCACCTCGACGTACAAACGATCGCCAAACGCCTCGCGTAGGCGCAGGGCAAGCGCGAGCGCGGCTTCGTCCCCGCCATCGGCCTGCGCCATGTCCAGCGCTCCCTCTCGACCGCCGGTCAGGCATACGAGGCCCGAAGCCAGCTCACCAAGTCTAGCGACGGTCACCGCGGGCTCGCCGCGAGGACACGAGGTGCGAGCCTCGGTGACGAGCCTGCACAGGTTGGCGTAACCGGCGCGGTCTTCGCACAGCAGGACCACAGGGCCCGAGCCCATGAGGCTCAGCTCCGCACCCACGATGGGGCGTATCCCGTGCTCCTCGCAGGCCTCGTCGAAGCGCACGACGCCGCCGAGGTCGTCGAGGTCGGTGAGGGCGACGGTCTCGAGCCCGATGTCGGCGGCGTGACGCGCGAGCTGCTCTGGCGTGGAGGCGCCGTCGAGCATGGAGAAAGCGCTGCGCGCATGCAGCTCGGCGTACGCGACCGAGTGCTCCCCCGCCCAGGGTCCGCCGCTCGGTCGCCCGCGACCTCTCAGTCCACCCACGCGACCACCTCCCACTCGTCTTCGCAGCCCGTGTCGCATCGCGCGCGGAGCAGGGCGAGCACGGGCCCGTCGAGCTCCGCCCAAGCCAGCAGCTCGACGTGCCGTTGCCCGTCTTCCCACCAGGGCGCCGTCACGCGCTCCACCCGGCCGATCCGCACGAGGCGCCGCCTGCGTCCTGCCACCACCGCCTGATTCGAGCGAACGAGCGCGGGAGGCTCGATACGACGCCAGGGTAGGGCCTGACCGCCTGGCTCATCCGGGGCGCGTGGCGTTTGCTCCCAGCACGCCCGGTCGAGGGGCGGCCCCACCTCGACCCTCGACGCGCGGGTCACGGCCGCTGCGCCGAGCCGGCCGCGCAGGCGTTCGAGGGCGACCTCGCGGGCCCCCGGATCGGGGCCGGACCCGGAGAAGAGATCCGCAGGCCGGGTACGAAGCGCAGAGACGCGAGTCGCGCGCAGGTCGATGGCCGTGACAGCCGAGGAGATTCGCGCGCCATCGAGCCTCGCGCGGAGAAGCTCGAAGAGGGCGCGCCCGTCGGCGACGGGCGAAGCGGCGCTCGACCGGACGACGTGCTCGACGGACCCGCGAAGGGCCAGCGCGAGCTCGAGGCCGAGTGCGCCCACCTCGCGCGCGCCGAGGTCGCGGCCGAGGCGGTCGGCGGCTGGGCGCAGAAGGAAGAGCAGCGGCTCGAGCTCCTCGATGTCGTCGGTGAGATCGACGTGGACCTCGAAGGCCGTCTCGGCGCGCGGCGTGGTCGGACCGCGGGGATCCAGACCCTCGGCGCGTCGCCGGGCGTCCGCCACCGAGGCGCCGAACCGCATCCCGACGGAGAGGGGATCGAGGGCGCGGAGCTGACCCACGGATCGGATGCCCAGCGCGGCGAGGATATCCAGCGATTCGCTGTCGATGTCGAGGATCTCGGCGGGCGCGGCGTCGAGGAAGGCCTGGGCGTCGCCGGCATCGACGAGACGATCGCCGGGTCCGGCGCTACGAGCTGCGGCCCACGCGACGGTCGCGGTGGGGCCGACGCCGATGGAGACGGGACCGAGACCCGAGAGCTCGCGGCGCGCCGATGCGCACCAGCGCGCGAGCGAGGCGTCACCGGCTTCGACGGGCTCGAGCCAGAAGCGCGTGGGGCCGCTCGCCGAGATGCGGGGTGACACGGCGAGCAGGCGGTGGATCACCGCGCGCGTGGCCTCGGCGAGGAGATGCGGGTCGAGCTCGATCGATCTCAGGTCGGCGGCGCGGGCCTTCGCCGCGGCGAGGGTGCGACCCGGAGCCACGCCTGCCGCCGATGCGCGCCGATCGCACCACAGGATGCGCGCGGCGGTGCCGCGACCGCGGTGTACGGCGTGGGGCGCGTCAGCGTCGCGTTCGGGCTGAGCGTCCTCGACCGCCGGTGGCTTGTGGTGGGCGACGATCGGGAGCTCGGGGACGTGCACGCAGGCGATCGGTGGCCGAGTCGTCACGCTGCACCTCCGTGCGCTCACACGCGACCGTGCCGGGGGAGTCGAGGCTCACGCGCAGGGAACGAAGCTCCGGCGCGTCGCCCACGGGAGCCGAGCGCCACCGGACCTCGACCGCGCGCAGGGTCAGGTGCGCAGTCGGCCGGAACGGGGCCGGGCCCGTGAGGATCACGCGGCAACCGTGCTCGCGGCAGAGGCGCAGGAGCCGAGCGGCCACTCCCGGCCGCGGCGGGTCGGGCTCGAGCAGCACCAGCAGCCCGAAGGCGCCCGAACGCAGCGCGATGTCCAGGGCGGGCCAGGCCTCGGCGGGCCGGCGCGGTCGGACGACCCAGATCGGCGCCGGCGCGCCCGGAGGCTCGGTCCAGACGTGGGGCAGGGTGACCGACCCGGCATCGACGACGAGCGCGGCCTCGCCCCGCTCCGCCGCCGACCGGGCCCAGGATCCAGCCAAGGCGAGGCGGCCCGATCCGGGCGGACCCTCGAGCACGGCGGTTTCGCCGGGGCCGAGGCCTCCGTTCGGCAGGGCTCCATCGACAGCGTCCCAGCCGCTCGGCAACACGAGGCCGGGGCAGGGCCGCCCGGCCGGCCTGGGCGGGAGCGGTCCCAGGATCCGCGCCCGTAATTGCTCGATGATCTCCCGTCTTGCCGGGTTGGTCATGGCTGAACAAGCGATCAGTATATCCCCGCTCCAGGCAGGATCAAGCCCCTTCGGCTCCCTCTTCGTCCGGCTCCGGATCGCAGGGGCCGGCGCAGGTCGCGGCGCCGTCACGGCGGCTGCGCCGCGCGCCGTCAGGGTCGCGGGTAGATGTGCAGCCTGACCGAGCCCCTCGCCTCCTCGGGATCGTAGGCCGCGATCACGATCACGATGGATTCGCCCTCGGTGAGCGTGACGGTCACGGTCGAGGTCGCCACCGGGGACTCGTCGTCGTTACAGGCGAGCTCGTGGGCCGGGTCGCAATCCGGGCCCAGAACGTTCAGGACCGTGTCCAGGCCGGAGCCCCTCGTCGAGATGACGTAGTCGCCGGCCGACGGCGCCGTCCAGAGCAGGGCCAGGTCCGGCGTGTCCGCGCCCGTGCCCAAGGGCAGACAGTCGGCTGGCGGGTAGTCGTTCGTTTCCCCCGCCAGATCCCCCACGAACAACGCTACGCCGAGCTGGCGGCCCAGGTCGCCGTCCGCGCAGGTGACCATGGCGCACGTGGGTTCGCGTGCGCAGTCGGCGTCTCCGCAGTCGGCCACCATGTCGCCGTCGTCGTCGGTTCCGTTGCTGCAGTCCATCTCCCGGGTCTGAACGCACATGGGCGAGCCCGCGCAGCCCGGATCGGCGCAGTCGGTGAGACCGTTGGCGTCCTCGTCGCTGCCGTCGTCGCAGGACGCTTCGGGACAGGCCACGCTCGTCACGCACTCGTCGTCGGCGCAGTCGGTCCTTCCGTCGCCGTCGTCGTCCACCCGATCCGCGCACCGGCGCTCGTGGCAGGCGTTGCTGTCGGCGCAATCCGAGTCCGCGCAGTCGGTGTCCCCGTCACCGTCGCCGTCCACGCGGTCGGCGCAGTCCCCCTCGGGACACGGGGCAAGCCCCGCGCAATCCGAGTCCGCGCAGTCCGCGGCACCGTCACCATCGTCATCGGTGCCGTTGGTGCACGACGCCTCCCGGCACGCCGGCTGGCCCTCGCACACCGGATCGGCACAGTCGATCAAGCCGTTGCCGTCCTCGTCCACGCCGTTGCGGCACGACCCCTCGACACAGGGCGGGCGCATGGCGCAGTCCGGGTCCGCACAGTCGACGGTCCCGTCCTCGTCCTCGTCGGCACCGTCACCGCATTCGTACTCGTTGGTGGACGAGAGACGCGGGGTGCCGACCCGCGCGGTGCGCCAGAAGCTCAACGCCAGCTGTCGGGCGAAGGGTCGAGCGTAGATCGTGCCGTGCCCCTGGTCCACGTCGAGGAAGGTCGCCATCGTCAGCGGTTCGCCGTCCGCCGAGCTCTCGTTGCCCTGAACCGGCAGCGTCACGGGCATCCCGTCCCAGACCCCGACCGGATCCACCTCCCAGCCCGGCGTCTCGATGGGCGGCATGTTCGCCGCCATGGTCATGTGCTCGATCCCGCGGGGCGTCGTCGTCACGTCCTCGTAGCCGTTGGAGACGAACACGTGACTGCCGCGGGGGTTGCCGTCCCAACCATGCCAGCGCGGCACGTAGTTGTGCGGGTCGACGACCTCGGCGCCGAGCTGGATGATTTGGAGCAGAGGGTGGAATCGATCCAGCGTCCCCGTGAAGGCGTAGAGCGTCTTGATGATCGCGTCGAAGTCGAAGATGTCCTCGCGGTGGAGGATCGTGAGCGTCAGGTAGGAGCTGAGGCCGTTGAAGACGTAACCGCGGAAGTCGCTCTCCACCGCCGCCACCATGGAGCCACAGACGGCCCCCTGCGAGTGGCCTCCGTACACGGGGTTGTCCGTGTCGAGGTCGGGCAGCCCTGGCAGGCCGACGATTCGTTCGCGGGCGACGCGCAGGAAGTAGCTGATCTCGGCGGCCTCCTGCTGGAAGTTGGTGCGGCCGGCGGGGGGATTGGGGATGTTGAACGAGGCGATCTCCGTGTTGGCCGCGAACCCCGCGCGACCCCCATGGAACTGCGGCATGAAGGACATGACCACGTAGCCCTCGGCGAGCGCCTCGAGGATCCAGTTGCTCCCGAGGTGCTGCCACGGCTCCCATCCGGTCCCGTCCATGAAGACGAGCACCGGTCGCGGCCCGGTCGGCGGAGTCTCGGGCGTGCCGACGGCCACGGCGAAGTCCACGTCCTCCCAGCGCTGCACCACGGGTTGGCCGGCTGCGTCGAACACGAGCGCGCCGCCCGCCGATTCGTAGGGGCTCACGCCTTCTTGAAACACCGGCATCTCGAGGACGCCGGTGAACGTGGAGAGGTGCAACCGGTGGCGGCTCCAGGCCTCGGACGGCTGCCAGTCCCGAACGGGCCGTGTGTCGATCCGTGCCGGATCGGCGACGAAGTCGCGCAAGGCGTGCATGTCGGCGACCGGGTCTTGAGGCGTGAACACGGTGGCCACGGCCACGTCGTCGAGGTCCACGCCCGCATCGGGCAGGCACCGGCGCAGCGGGGAGAGCGAACGCGACAGGGCATCGGCGCCCTCCGTGTCGGCCAGGGCTCGATCGAAAGCCTGAGGGCGCGCGGTCGAGCGCGCCTCTTCGGCGCCGAAGGTGCGCAGCACGATCACCGCGTAGGGCCGCCGCGGGGTCAGCACCGTGCCGATGGCGTTGGCAACCTGGAGCGTGTTTTCGACGCGCAGACCGTCGGTCGCGGTCGACACCGCGACCTCGAGGGGGAGCCGCGCGCCACATCCGGCCTCGCTCACGTCGATCATCTGGATCGGGCTGGTCGGCGACAGCGCGTCGAGCCCCTGCGGCAACGCTGCCTCCGACACGGGCCCCGACAGCGCCAGGTAGACGACCGGCATCGTCGCAAAGCCCTCCACGTCTCTCTCGATCTCCTGCAACGTCGTCGCGAGCAGCCCGCGACGGCGCGGGAAGTCGGTCAGGTCGGGCGTTCCGCGCTCGGTGAGCCGCGCATCCGACGGCCAGGGCAGCCGGTAGAAACCCTCGCCGTCCGGCTCGAAGCGCACGTGGATGAGCGTCGGATCTGCGTCGGGTGCCGGATCGCCGGAGCAGGCGCACGTCGCGGCGACGCTCGCGAGCAACAGGAGGCGCAGGGTGGGCGTGCGGTGGGGCACGGAGCAGGGAGTATACCCTGCCGCGCGCGAAGAGGTGGTCTCGGCCCAACCAGACGTACGCTCGCGCTCCGTCAGGGCAATCCGTTGCGGCCGTAGTCGCCGATCGGGGCCGGGTCTCTCTGCCTTTCGCTGTCCATCAACGGAGTGTTTGTGGGCCCCGAGCGACGTGCGACACTCGGCGCCCGATGCGACATCGACCTGCCCACGTCACGCGATTCGAGCCACCCGCTTGGTTGCCGGTGCTCACCCTGATCGTCGCGTGCGGCGGCGGGGGCGCAGCGACGCTGCCGCCGGATCATTCGACGGCCGTGGCGACCACCGGCGCGCGGCCGGTGGGGGGGCTCGCGCCCGGGGATCCGGAGCTCGATCAGGCTTCGGCGCGCGGACCGATCGAATCGATCACGCCCGGGGACCTCGCACCGGGCTATCCGGCATTGCACGTCGTGATCGCGGGCGAGACGCCCGTCGCGGAGCGCTCCTTCTTCATCTCGCTACCGCCCGCAATCCCCGTCCCGTTCGCGGTCGGCGAATCGATCGTGCTGAGCATCGAGACGGTGCCCGGTCCGCCGACGTGGCACCCGAGAAACGTGGTCGTCACGACCGAGAGCGGCGAGCTCCTCGCGATGAACGGCGTCACGGCCCCGCCGGGCTGGGAGGTCCAGCGCGCGGGCGAGGTGCGACGCGTCGATCGCGGCAGCTACGACGTGGTCGAGCTGTTTGTCTCGTTCACGCATGGTGGCCGGAGCGCCGTCACAGAAGGTGGGCGCTGGCGCCGTCTCGCGTCCGCGGACGGCGACTGGTTCGTCGCGGGCAGCGCGCAGGATCTCGACGGCACTATTCCCCCCGACGGAGGCGCGAGCAGCTCGATCATGATCGTCCGCGCCCGCTGACGGTCGCGAGGAAGATGCGGCCGCGCCCGACGTACTAGGGGACGTTCGAGGCGCAGACCACGCGCCGGGGCCCGGTTTTGGCCCGCGAACGTGGTTCATCTACCCCCAACGGAGCGAAATCATGATCCCCACGATCTATCGGCGCGCTGCGCAACTGGCCACGATCTCCCTGTCACTCTCCGTGATGCTGATCGCCTGCGACGACGACGAGGTCGACACGAGCACCGCCCAGGTCGCCCAGGCGGCGCAGGCCGTCGCGGAACAGGCTGCCGCCCCGACCGCGGAGGCGGGCGAGACGCTGCCGACGACCACCGCGCCCATGGCGCTCAACCAGGGCGAGTCTCAGATCCCGGCGACCATCACGGTTCCGACGGGCTGCACGACCTTCAACGATTCCCCGACCACCATCCGCATCGACCACGGCGAGCACGGTGAGTCGTTCGGCGTTCAGGTGCAGGAAGGCAACGAGTTCAACACGAACCACGCCGAGTTTGCGGGTGATCTCCGGCGGAACCAATACGGCAACGTCAACGAGATCCTCGTCGAGGACGAGACGCTACTGCTCTGGAAGGCCGGCCGCGAAGACAGCGACTTCGAGAGTCACAACTTCCGGCTCATCGTGGTGCTCGCGGGCAAGCAGTGGGTCTGCTCCCAGGGCAACAACGGCGGCTGGACGCGCGAGCAGGCCGACCGTCAGATCGAGGCATGCCGCACGCTCGCCGCGCTCTGAGCGGGGAATCACGCCGTCGCCGACCGCGATTGGTGCGCGCCTAGAACCAATCGCGCTGTCCGCCGTCCAAGGACCCATGGCCGTACGGCCGCTGCTCCTTCTCGTGATCGTCGGCCTTTCGGCCGGACCCGCCGCCGCCCAGCCTCCGGTCTCACGGGCCCGCGTCGTGGGCGCGGACGGCGTACCCGGGCCGCGCCACGCCCACACGGGCGAGCCGGTCGAGCTGACCGTGGCCCTCGCGGGCCGCGGCCGCGCCCTCTCGCCCCTTCCGCCGGGCGCGCGCGTGCGCTGGCTTCGGGTCGCCCCACGGATACAGCACGTGGCGCTGCCGCCCCCCAACACCGGGATCCAGCAGTACAGCAACAGCGTCCTCTTCGGCCCGAACCACGGGCGCTGGATCGGCTACGACACCATCGAGTACGAGACGCTTCCCCTCGAGCCCGGCCCCAGCGTCGATTTCGACGGCGACCGGCTCGTGCTCACCGCCGCTGTCGGCGAGGGTTTGCAGGACACGCGCGGGACCGGCTCCGTGTGGATCGCCGCCGAGATCACGCTGCCGGACGGCACGGTGCTGCGCACGCCGGACGGGCTGAGCGTCGATCGCCTCGGCCTGCGCCCCGAGGTGATGCGCGTCAGCTTCCGGCGCGGTGATGGCTTCCTCGACTGGCTCGGGACCTATCACTACGTGCCCAATGTCTTCGGCTCCACCGGTC
>Ga0214473_10003615_pt1 | contig 18704 bp, 20 predicted proteins | sample RVTome_7_FD_203509 | JGI IMG/M metagenome (GOLD analysis project Ga0214473, IMG submission 203509) | Soil microbial communities from uranium-contaminated site in the Upper Colorado River Basin, Wyoming, United States - RVT98D197 | ecosystem: Environmental > Terrestrial > Soil > Contaminated >... | reverse complement strand
CGGCTCGTGCGTTCACCTGCCGCCGCAGCGGCACCGTCACCCACGCCGATGGGAGGAGTTATCAGGACCCTGAGTGTCAGCCTCATTGCAGTCGTGGCCATTGCCACCAGCCTTTTCATGGCGCGTACGCGTCCTGAACGGCCCGTGGATGACCGCCTCCTGACCAAGGGTGACCAACCCTCGGTCCAGGAGTTGGACGCCATCCGCGCCGCCGGGCTGTAGGCCGGACCGCGCCGGTACGTGCGGCGCCTTCGCCCCACATGGGGCGGGGGCGCCGCATTGTTTCGAGGGGGGTCAGCCGCCCGTGGTGTCGGGCGCGGCCCCCGCGGACGAGTGGTCGTGCATGATGCGCCAGCCATCGTCCGTACGCACCAGGATGAGCGTGAAGTAGCCGGTGGCTACCGCGTCCGCGTCCTCGCGGCCGGTCAGCACGTAGCGGCCATGAGCCAGGGCATGCCGCGCCCCGAGCGGCTGCACCTCCATGGAGTCGAAGGCCAGTTCCTGGGGCGGGATGCCGTCCGCCCAGTAGCCTTCCTCGTAGCGGCGCCGAACCTCGTCCCGTCCGTACGTGCGCGTGGAGCCGATGAAGACGGTGCGCGGGGAATCCAGGTAGTCGTCCAGGAAGCCTGCCAGATCACCGGCGTTCCAGGAGGAGGCCGACGCCTGCAGCATCTCGCGGATGGCGCGCGTAGCCTCCTGGCCGGCCACCGCTTCGTCATCGATCGCGCGGCGGGGATCGGTGGCGGTGTCGGCCTGCGTGGCGGGAGTGTCGGCGCCCTCCGGCGCGTCCCCGGCGCACGCCGCGAGCGCAGCGGCCAGGGCCAGGGGGGCGAGCCGGCGCCGACGCTTACTCAAAGTGGGCGGCGTTCTTCGCGATGTAGTTGGTCCATTCCGGCGGCACGTCGGTATCGGGGAAGATGGCGGTCACCGGGCACTCCGGCTCGCACGCCCCGCAGTCGATGCACTCGTCGGGGTGAATGTAGTACTGGTCCTCACCCTCATAAATGCAGTCCACCGGGCAGACCTCGACGCAACTCGCGTCCTTGGTCCCGATGCACGGCTCAGCAATCACGTACGGCATGCCGGATATCCTCCAGGGGTCGTTCGATCAGGTCGGGGTAGGGGAGCATAGTGTCACCGGCTCCGGAGACCCGCAAGAGCGGCGCCGCGGTGCTCAGTCGGCGCGCCCCCGCCAGGTGGTCTCCGCACGCCCCGCGTCGCGGTTGGCCAGCCGGGCCGCCACGAAGAGGTAGTCCGAGAGCCGGTTCAGGTAGCGAAAGGCGTCAGCATCAACGAACGTGGTCCCGGCCAGCTCCACCACCTGCCGCTCGGCGCGGCGGCAGACGGTGCGCGCCACGTGCAGCGCGGCGCCCAACGGCGCGCCGCCGGGCAGGATGAAGCTGGTGAGCGGCGGCAGCACCTCGTCGGCTTCGTCGATCCAGCGCTCCATCGCCGCGATCCGCTCGACCGGCAGCGGCGGGATGTGCGCATGCCGGGGAGCGCCCGCCGCGCGGGGCGTGGCCAGCTCCGCACCGAGCGCCAGTAGATCCTCCTGCAGCAGCTCCAGGCGCTCCCGCAGCGCGCCTTCCGCGCCCGCCGCGAGTGCCTGACCGAGCAGCGCGTTCAACTCGTCCACGGCCCCGTAGGCGGCCACGCGCGGGTGGTTCTTGGGCACGCGTCCGCCCGCGAACAGACCGGTCTCACCGCTGTCGCCGGTCCGCGTGTAGATCTTGCCGCTCATACGGATCCTCCTCCGTGGCCCACGCTCACGTCACCGCCGGCTCCAACAATGTAAGCGACCCGGCTCCATCCGCCGCCAACCGCGCCCGCACCCCGAGCGGCAGCGTCCAGTTCTCGTCCACGTGGCCCACGGGCAGACCCACCACCGCCGGCACGCCAAGGTCGCGGGCGGTCTGGCCGAGCAGCTCCTCGAGCAGCTCCGGCGGCTCGTCCGCGGGGCTCTCCGTGAAGCGCCCCAGAGCCAGCCCCGCCACACCCTCCAGCAGGCCTGCCAGCCGGAGCTGCGTCAGTCCACGGTCCACCCGGTAGGCGGGCTCCCCCACGTCCTCGATCACCAGGATGGCGCCGGCCGTCCGCGGCGCGAAGGGGGTGCCGCACAGGGCAGCCAGGAGCGCCAGATTGCCACCCACCAGGGGGCCCTCCGCCACGCCGGGCACGAGGGTGCGCGGTGGTGCGGCGCCGGGCGGCAGGGGCAGGGCGCCCGCGGCGTCGGCGGTGAAGAGGACGCGCCGGAACACCTCCTCCGTGGTGGGCGGAAAGGCGCCCCCCGGGTGGGGGCTGTGGAAGCTGACAAGCCCCTGGCGCCCGAGCGCCGCGTGCACGGCGGTGTTGTCACTGAAACCCAGGAAGACGCGCGGCCGCAGCCCGGCCGACTCCAGCCCGCACCGGTCCAGGATGCGCATGGTGCCGTAGCCGCCGCGCAGGGCCCATACGGCATCCACGTCCTCGTCGCGGAGGGCGGCTACCAGGTCCGCGGCGCGCGCCTCGTCGGTCCCCGCCAGGTAGCCGTGGCGGGCACGCGCCGCGGCGCCCAGGCGCGGCTCCAGCTCCAGGCGGGCGCACAGTTCCAGGGAGCGGGCCACGCGCTCCTCGGCCAGCGGCCCCGCGGGGGCCACCAGCGCCACCCGGGCGCCGGGGAAGAGCCGGGGCGGGCGGATCGGCTGCGGGTCACCTGAACTGTGCACGGCAGCTAAGCTATCCGGGTGGCCCCCCGGGGCAAGACGCCGGCGCCCCGGCGGGAGCTGATCGTAGCGCCCCGGCGGGAGCTGGCCCTGGCACCTCCCCGGTGCTGGTCGCGGCGCCCGCGCCGCCCTATGTTGCGCGGTACACTCTCCCCTCGCCACGGAGCCGCGCATGCCGGACGCAGCCAGCGCGCCCGAAGCCAACCGCCTCTACTGGGAATCGGATCTCCCGGTAGCCGCCATCGCGGAGCGCCTGGATACCTCCCGGCGCTCGCTCTACGAGCTCATCGAACCCTGTCCGGCGCCCGGTGCCTGCCCGGCCTGCGGCGGATCGCTGGGCTACGCCAACCGTACCGCCCGCGACCGGGGCATGACGGTGTGCGCCGCCTGCGGTGCGGAGGTGGAGGCCGCGGAGGCCACCGAGCGGCCTCCGGCAGCTGGATCGGCGGCGGACCGGGAAGCCGCCACGGGCAACACGCGCCCCGCCACGCGGGACATGGACGAGCGCGCGGTCGGAATCCTGGCCGCCGCCGTGGCCGGCGTTGCCGCCGGTGCGCTCGGCGTCCTCCTTTTCGGGGACCGGCGCTGAGCCCGTCCCCCCTCGAGCCGGGTGCCCTGCCGCGCCTCCGCACGCCGGTGCCCGGCCCCCACTCGCGTGCCCTGGCCGCACGGTTGGCGGCCGTGGAGTCTCCCAACGTCACCTGCATGATGCCCGAGCCGCCCATTTTCTGGGCGGAGGCGCGTGGCGCGGCCGTGCGGGACGTGGACGGCAACGACTTCGTGGACCTCACCGCCGGCTTCGGCGTGGCCACGGCCGGGCACGCGCAGCCGGAGGTGGCCGCGGCCATCGCGGCGCAGGCCGCGCGCCTGCCGCATGCGCTGGGTGACGTCCACCCCGCCGAGGCCAAGGTCCGCCTGCTGGAGCGGCTGGCGGAGCTGGCGCCGGGCAACCTCTCCGTGGCCATCCTGGGCAGCGCAGGTGCGGAGGCGGTGGAGGCGGCGCTGAAGACAGCGCAGCTGGCCACGGGGCGTCCGGGCGTCGTCGCTTTCGAGGGGAGTTATCACGGGCTCACCATGGGGGCGCTGGCCGTGACGCACCGGGCGGAGTTCCGCGCGCCGTTTCAGGTGGCCCTGCACACGGGCGTGCGCTTTGCCCCGTACCCGGGCAGCGCGCCGCGCGAGGTGGCGGCGGCGCTGGATGCCACGGCGCGGCTCATCGACGAGGTGGACGCGGGCGCGCTCATCGTGGAACCGGTGCTGGGGCGGGGCGGTCTGCGCGTCCCGGGGCCCGGCTTCCTGGAGGGCCTGCGCGCCCTCTGCGACGGGCGCCGCACGGTGCTGATCTTCGACGAGATCTACAGCGGCTTCGGCCGCACCGGCCGCTGGTTCGCGTGCCAGCATACGGGCGTGGTGCCGGATGTCATGACCGTGGGCAAGGCGCTCACGGGCAGCCTGCCGCTGTCGGCCGCCATCGGCACCCCGGAGATCATGGCCGCGTGGCCTCCCTCGCGCGGGGAGGCCATCCACACCAGCACCTTCCTGGGCAATCCGGTGGCGTGCGCGGCGGCGCTGGCGCAGCTCGAGGTCATCGAGCGGGACGGCCTGGTGGCGCGCGCGGCCGCGCTCGGTGAAACCCTGCAGACGCGCGTGGCGTCCTGGGTGGAGCGCCTGGACGTGGCGCTGGAGCCGCGGGGCCTCGGACTGTTGTCCGGCGTGCGCCTGGCCGACCCGTCTCCCGGTCAGCCACCCCCGGCCGCCTGGCTCATGGGTGAGGCGCTCCGCCGCGGCGTGCTGGTCCTGCCGGAGGGCCCGCGCGGCGAGGTGCTGGCGCTCACCCCGCCCGCCGTCATCACGGCGGCGCAGCTGGACGCCGGGCTGGACGTGGTGGAAGCGCTGCTCGAGGCGTGGACGGGATGAGCGGGGTGCGGCGCGCGCGTGCATCTCTGAGGCGACGCGGCCTGGAAACGCCCGCGTTGGCGTCAGCTCCCCGGCGCCGCCTCCCGTTCGATGCGGCCGGCCAGCTCCAGATCCTTGCGGGTGAGCCCGCCGGCGCTGTGCGTGGAGAGGGTGAGGGTGACCTGGTCGTAGGTGATGAGCATATCGGGGTGGTGGTTGGCGGCCTCGGCCAGCTCGGCCACCCGGTTGGCGAACGCCATGGTGGCCGCGTAATCCGGGAAGCCGTAGCGCTTCATGATCTCGGGGCCCTCGCGCGTCCAGCCGTCGAGTTGGAGCAGGGCGTCGCGGATCTCGTCGTCGTTCAACTGGGTCAAGTTCACCTCCCGGTGTGGTGCGTTGGGGAGGGGACAAAGTCCGCCTTTCCGATGGACGGTGCAAGCCCGGGAAGTTTCGCGGGCGGCTCCGTGCGTCCGACATTGCCTTTTGCCCTGAGCGGGGCCAGCTTAGAGGCGCTTTCGTGATGTCCCCCAGCGTCCTGCTGACCGGCGGCACCGGGTTCGTGGGCTCGCACCTGGTTGAGGCGCTGGCCGCGCGGGGCGTGGCCGTGCGCGCCCTGGTCCGCCCCAGCAGTCGCACGGCCATCCTGGAGCGGCTCGGCGTGGCCACCGTGGCGGGCAGCCTGGAGGACGGCCCTTCGCTGGAGCGGGCGGTGCGTGGCGTGGACGCGGTGATCCACCTGGCCGCCCTCACGCACGCGCCGCGGGAGTCCGCCTACGTGCGGGTGAACGCGGAGGGCACGCGGGCGCTGGCCGAGGCGGCCGGGTCCGCGGGCGTGGCGCGCTTCGTCTACCTCAGTTCGTTGGCGGCGGTGGGGCCGAGTTTCGCCGGGCGTCCGGTGGCGCCCGGGGATCGGCCACGGCCGTTGACGGCGTACGGGCGGAGCAAGCTGGCGGGCGAGGCGGCGCTCGCGGAAGTGGCGCCGGGGATGGCCCGGGTGGTGCTCCGGGCCCCGGCGGTCTACGGACCACGTGAGAAGGAACTGCTGCGCTTCTTCCGCCTGGCCAGGATCGGCATCCGGCCGGTGCCGACGGGGCCACCCAGGCTGCTGCAGATGATCCACGTGGAGGATCTTGCACGGGCCCTCGTGCTGGCGGCCACCGTACCGGGCGCCGAGGGCGTGGTGCACGTGGCCGACGCCGAAGCCCGCACGTTCGCGGAACTTACCGAACTGGTGGCGCGGGCGGTGGGCCGGCCGGGTGTGCGGGTGCCGCTGCCGGCCGGCCTGATCCGCGTGGCGGCGGCGGTGAGCGAAGCGGCCGGACGGTTGGGCGGCGGCAGCACCATCTTCAATCGGGACAAGGCGCGCGAACTGCTGGCGCCCGGCTGGCTGACGGAGACGGAGAGTGCCCGGCGCGTGCTGGGCTTCGAGACGAGCATAGGGCTGCCCGAGGGGCTGGCCGCAACTGCGGCGTGGTACCGGGAGCACGGATGGATATGAGCGGGGCGCGCGCGGCCGCGCCGGGCATGGATTGCGGGGGACGATGAGTCTGTTCGACAAGTGTCACGGGTTCACCCAGGCCCGCGAGGTGATGGCGCAGGGGTACTACCCGTATTTCCAGCCCATCGAGGCCTCCTATGACACGGAGGTGGTCATCCGCGGCGAGCGGAAGATCATGGTGGGCTCCAACAATTATCTGGGACTCACCCATCATCCGCACGTACTGGAGGCGGCGGAGCGCGCGCTCAAGCGCTACGGCAGCGGCTGCACGGGCAGCCGCTTCCTGAACGGCACGCTGGATCTGCACGAAGAGCTGGAGGAGCGGCTGGCCCGCTTCATGGGGTACGAAGCGGCGCTGGTCTTCAGCACCGGGTTCCAGGCCAACCTGGGCGCCATCTCCAGCCTGGTCGGCCGCAATGATCACGTCTTCTCCGACAAGCTCAACCACGCCAGCATCGTGGACGGCCAGCGCCTTGCCTCGGGAGAGGTGCACCGCTTCGCGCACGCCGACATGGTCGCGCTCGAGCGGGAGTTGCAGCGCGTGCCCGAGCAGGCGGGCAAGCTGATCGTCTCCGACGGCGTTTTCTCGATGGAGGGCACCATCGTGAATCTGCCGGGGATCGTGGGCCTGGCGGAGAAGTACGGCGCGGAGGTGCTGGTGGATGATGCCCATGCCATTGGGGTGCTCGGGGACGCGGGGGGCGGCACTGCGCAGCATTTCGGACTCAAGGAGCGCGTGTCCCTCACCATGGCCACGTTCTCCAAGTCGTTGGCCTCCATCGGTGGTGTGATTGCCGGGCCTGAGCCGGTCATGCACTACCTCCGGCACCACGCCCGCTCGCTCATCTTCAGCGCCAGCATGCCGCCTGCCTCGGTAGCCACCGTGCTGGCGGCGCTGGACGTCATTGCGGCCGAGCCGGAACGCCGCGAGCGCCTCTGGCGCAATACCCGGCGCATGCAGGAGGGGCTCATCTCCCTGGGCTATGACATTGCCAACAGCCAGACCCCCATCGTGCCGATCGTGGTGGGGGAGGTGCAGCACATGCTGGTCTTCTGGAAGGAACTCTTCGACGCCGGCATCTTCACCAACCCCGTCACGCCGCCCGCCGTGCCGGAGCACTCCTGCCGGCTGCGCATCTCACTCATGGCCACCCACACCGACGATCAGATCGACGCGGTGCTCGACGCCCTCTCCCGGGTGGGCAAGAGCATGGCCGTCATCTGAGGACGCCCTGGTGAGCGTTCAGATCCGCCCCCTTGCCGGCCGACGCGAGCGCGAGCGCTTCATCCGCCTGCCGTGGGCCATCTACGCAAACGATCCACAGTGGGTGCCGCCCCTGCGCGGGGACGTGCGCGCGGTCATGGACCGCGACCGCCACCCGTTCCACGCGCACGCCGAGGTGGAGTTCTTTCTGGCGTGGCGGGATGGTGCGCCGGTGGGCCGCATCGCCGCCGTGGTGAACCATGCCTACAACCGCTTCCACGAGGAGCGCACCGGCTTCTTCGGGCTCTTCGAGTCCGTGGACGACCCGGCCGTGGCCACCGCCCTGCTGCGCGCGGCGGAGGGCTGGCTCGGAGAGCGGGGCATGGCGCGGTGCCTGGGCCCCATGAACCTCTCCACCAACGAGGAACTTTACTCGCCCGGTGTGCTGATCGCGGGTGCGGAGCATCCGCCGGTCATCATGATGGGGCACGCACCGCCCTACTATCCGGCCCTTCTGGAGGGCGCCGGCTACGCCAAGGCCAAGGACCTCTTCGCCTACTGGATCGAGGGGGAGGAGCCGCCCGAACGGATGGCGCGCGGCATCCAGCGTATGCTGCGCCGCAAGCACGTGGAACTGCGCCGGCTGGACCTGGCCCGCTTCGACGAGGAGCTGGCCACGGTCAAGGCCATCTACAACACGGCATGGGAGCGTAACTGGGGCTTTGTCCCCATGACGGACGCTGAGATCGACCACATGGCAAAGAGCCTGAAGCCGCTCGTGGACGAGCGCCTGTGTGCCTTCGCCGAGGTGGACGGCAAGGCCGTGGCATTCATCCTCATGCTGCCCGATTTCAACCAGGTCCTGCGCCACATGAACGGCCGCATGCTGCCCTTCGGCTGGCTCAAGTTCCTGTGGTACAAGCGGCGCATCTCGCGGGTGCGTGTCCTCACGCTGGGCGTGGTGCCGGAGTACCGGGGGCTGGGGCTGGACTCGTTCCTCATTGCCCACGTCTACCGGACCTCGACCGAGATGGGCATGCCGCGCGGAGAGTGCTCGTGGATCCTGGAGGACAACGGTCCCATGAACCACGCCCTGGAACGCCTGGGACATGTCTACAAACGCTACCGCGTCTACGAGCGCCCCCTCGGGGGCTGAGGCCCGGGTGCGGGACGGCGTGGCCACGCCGGCGGCGCCCGCGGCGCCCGCGCCGCCTACCGTGCCTGCCGCGCCGGTGGGCGGACCTCGCCCGGTGGATCGGCTGCTGGCGCTCTATGCCCTGGTCGCGGGGGCGGCGCTGCTCTTCCCGGGCCGCCCGGCGGCGTGGCCGCTGCTCGCGTCGCTCCACGCGGCGCTGGCGCTGGCGGGCCTCCGGAGCGGACCCATGCGGCGCGGTCTGGCGGCGGTGGCGCGCCGTTGGCCACGCGGCGCCCGGGTGGCCGCGGACGGGTACCCGCTCCTGCTCGTGCCGGCCCTCTACACGGAGCTCGAGGCGCTGAACCTGGCCGTGTGGGGAGGCCGCACGTTCGATGCGCTGGTCATGGGCTGGGAGGCGGCGCTTTTCGGCGGCCACCCCAGCCGGGACTGGGCGGCGGCGGCCCCCGTGCCGCTGCTGAGCGAGGTGCTGCACGTCTCCTACCTGTCCTACTACCTGATCATCTACCTGCCGCCGCTCTACCTCTACGCCACGGGACGGCTGGAAGAGACCCGCCGCCTGATCTTCGTGCTCATGCTCACTTTCGTGGCCCACTATGTGTTTTTCATCTACTTTCCGGTGGCGGGCCCGCGCTACGGCTTTCCCCCGCCCGCGGGTGGGATCGAGCAAGGCTTCTTCTACGGGCTGGCGCACCGCGTCCTGGAGGCGGGCTCCAGCCGCGGCGCCGCCTTCCCGTCCTCGCATGTGGGGATCACCCTGGCGGCCACGCTCTGCCTGCTGCGGCCGCTGCCGCGGGTAGCGCCGCTGGTCGCGGTGCTCACGCTCGGCCTCACGGTTGGTGCTGTGTACGGCGGCTTCCACTACGCGGTGGACGCCCTGGCCGGCCTCCTGCTGGGCGGGGCGTGCGTGGCCACCGCGTCCCGGCTGCGCGCGGCGCTGGCATGAAGCGGCTGCTGCTGCTGGCGGGGGCGGTGCTGGCCGCCGGAGTGCTCGTCTGGCTGGCCACGAGCGCGCTGCCCGCCGCGGCGCGCCTCTGGACCACCCTCCTGCTGGCGCTCCTGCCGGCCATGCTGGTGGGGCAGGCGGCCGCACTCGGGGACCCGGCTGAGCTGCCGCGCAGGGGCATCTACACGAGCACGATCGTCTCCCTCTGGCTGCTGGCGCTGGCCACCGTGGCCATGACCGTGATGGCGGGCTGGGGGCCGGCCGAGCTCCTGCTCACCCGGGTGGCGCCGGTGCCCTTCCTGGGCTGGACACTCGGCCTCGTGGCGGCCGCCCTCGTGGTCTTCGTGGCGGGGCACCGGCTCGGCTTTCGGGAGCTGCCGCTCACCCACCACCTGCTGCCGGTCACCGGGGTGGAAAAGGTATGGTTCGTGGCGCTCTCGGTGACGGCGGGCGTCACGGAGGAAGTGGTCTTCCGTGGCTTCCTGCTTACGGCGCTAATCCTGGCCACGGGGTCCACGGCGCTGGCCGTGGCGCTGAGTGCGGCGCTATTCGGCGTCGTGCACGGTTACCAGGGGGCGTGGGGGGCGGTGCGCCCGGCCGCGCTCGGGGTACTGTTCGCGGTGAGCGCCGTGGCCACGGGGAGCATCCTGCCGGCCATGGTGGCGCACACCGCGGTGGACATCATCTCGGGGCTCTGGCTGGGCCGGCGGCTCACGGGCTAGGCCGCGCCGCCACCGCGCCGCGCGGAGCCGGGCACACGCGTTGCGTACCGGGAGGCCATTGAACACAGGAGGCAGCATGCCCATGCAGACCCGGAGCCGGCTGGCCGGCGGAGACGGCGCCCCGCCCGCGGCTGAGCCGTCCGTGAAGGAACTCGTGAAGCGCCTGGCCGATGACGCCGTAGGATTGATCCGGAGTGAGGTGGCGCTGGCCAAGCTCGAGATGCGCGACAGCGGCAGGCAGATGGCGCTGGACGCGGCCAGCATCGCTGCGGCCATCGCGCTGGCCGCGGTGGGTGGCCTGGCCGTGACGGCGGCCGCCATCCTGGCCCTGGGCCGCGTGCTCGACGGCCGCTACTGGGCGGCCGCGCTCCTGGTGGGCGCTGTCCTGCTGGTGACGGGCGCGGTGCTGGCCAGACGCGGGCTGAATGGTCTCCGTCGGGAGTCAATCAAGCAGGAAGCCACGCTCGAAACCCTCCGCCAGGACGGCGCGTGGGCGGGTGAGCAGGCCAGGCAACTGAAGGAGCGGCTCTCCTCCTGAGGAGCGGTCCGCGCCCCACAACCAGGAAGGATTCGGCAATGGATCAGGGCAATGGCAGAGGGGACATGGGCCCCGGCGAGCGGGAGCTGGAGCCCGCCAGCGCGGGCATCGAGGAGGCGGACCGGCTCCTGCCGCACGGCGCCCATCCCACCACCGGCGACCGTCTCTTCGAGGCCGGCCTCGAGCGCATGGCCGGTGGCATGGAGCGCATCGGCCGCGTCCTCACCGGCCGCGGGCAGGCCCGGCGGCGGCGTGGCGGTGTCGGCGCGGCGGTGGGCAGCGCCACCCTGCGCGCGGGCGATGCGCTGGAGAGCGGCGCGGCCTACATTCGGGAACAGGACCCGGCTGCGGTGCGGGCGGACCTGGAAGCGCGCGTGCGCTCGCGGCCGCTCATGGCCGTGGCCGGCGCCGTGGCGGCCGGTTTCCTGCTCGGCCGTATCGTGCGCAGCTAGGCGGCCGCACCCGCCCGGGGGAACGCGCGGCCGCGAGCGGCCTATTAGCCAGTGGGACCGCCATGCCGGTGGTCCGGGACGGAGAGAACGTGATCCTGCACTGCAACTTCGAGGAACTCACCGCGCTGCGGGCCGCCGCCGCGCGTGTGCTCGAGGGTGCGGGTCCCGGCGAGCTCTCCATTGCCGCGCCCACCGAGAGCATCCACGCCGTCCACGCGCTGGAGCCGTGGCTCGAGGGGGACATGGAGCTGGACTCGCTGGTGGAACAGCGCTCCGTGCAGCGCGCCATCCAGACGCTGCTGGCCGACGTGCGGGTGCGTATGGACCGTGAGGTCCTGGCCGGCCATGCCGCCGCCGAGGACGCGGTGGCCACCTACTTCGAGTACGCCCACATCCTCACGGTCCTGGATCGCGTGCAGCGCATCGGCGCGGAGATGGAGGCGCTCATCGAACTCATGACGGGCGCCCCGCCGGACGAGGCCTCCGCCGCCACCTTCAACTTCTCCGAATGAGCGCCAAGAGCGCTATGGGTGCCAGGAGCGCCACGAGTGCCAGCGCCAGGAGCGCCATCACCCCCGGCGCACGGGGCCGTCTGGCCGCCCTGGTCCTGCTCGTGGCGGTGGCGGGCTGCGCTAGGGCCGTATCCATCGGCACCGACCCGTCCCCCGTCTACGCCGTGGAGGTGCGCAACGCCACCGGCACGGCGGTGAACGTCTTCTACGAGGCGGGTGACGGCGAGCGGGTCCTGGGCAACGTCCAGGCGGGCGCCACCGAGCGCTTCGTGGTGGCCGGCTCCGCGCGGCCCGATGTGCGCATCCTGGCCCGCACCGCCGGCGGCACCACCTACGGCCCGTACGAAGTTCGCCTGGTGGCGGGCGCAACGCGTGCCGTGGTCATCGAATCCGCCCCCGCAGCCTACTCCAGACCCCCGAATAAAGCGCCTTCCCACGCCGATTTTCGGCGTTCGTTCGGTAATCCACCCGCCCGCTAGGAAACTCCCCGGAACCCGGTGTGTATCATGGCCGGGTTCGATTCGTGCAAGAGTAGCTCTACATCAGCTATTTGCAACGGTTTAGGCCTCATAGCGCGCGGTTTCTGGCGCCCTGGCCGACATCGACGACGATGGAGATACGCATGCCGATACGAGACCCGCGCGGCTGGTTGCGCGCGCGCCGCGGTCCGGCTTCGCGGTTGATCATAGGAACGGCGCTCATCGCGCCCGCGGCGGCCTTCATGTCCGTCACCACCCCGCCCGCCGGGGACATCGTGGACTACTCCGAGGACACCGTCTCGCGCTTCTGGAACGAGCGCGTGCTGGAGCGTCAGCGGCAGGGCCTGGCGCTTGAGTACGCCGTCACCTTCCAGATACCGCTGGACCTGGCCTTCCAGGTGCACGACGCGGCCGTGGCCGAGGACATCGATCCGCACGTGGCCTTCGGGCTGGTGCGCGCGGAGTCCAGCTTCCGCCGCACGGCGGTCTCCTACGCGGGCGCGGTAGGGCTCACGCAGCTGCTGCCGTCCACCGCCCGCTGGCTGGTGCCGGGCACCACCCGGAGCGCGCTCTTCGAGCCCAAGACCAACCTGCAGGTGGGCTTCAAGTACCTGCGCTACCTGATGGACAAGTACCAGGGTGACCAGCGCCTGGCGCTCACCGCGTACAACCGCGGCCCCGGCACGGTGGACGGCCTGCTGAAGCGCGGCCGGAACCCGGACAACGGCTACGCTGACATGGTGCTCACTGGGGAGAGCAAGCGGCACGTGGCCCTGATGCGGAGCTTCGGCACGGAGTAGGACGCGTCCGCGAAGACACGAGAAAGCCCGCCCGGCGCTGTTTGCCGGGCGGGCTTTTCACGTGGCGCGTGCGGGGCGTCGTCGCTTACGGACTCAGCCGCCGTCGGCCGCCCTGCCGCCCGGGTGCAGCGCCCTGTCGAAGAGCTCCAGGATGCGGCGGTACTCGTCCGTCCAGGAGGTGGGCTCCGCGAAGCCGTGGCTCTCCACGGGGTAGACGGCCATCTCCCAGTCCTCCTTGCCCAGCTCGATCAGGCGCTGCGCCAGGCGCACCACGTCCGAGAAGTGGACGTTGCTGTCCACCATGCCGTGCGCGATGAGCAGCGGGTCCTCCAGCCCCTCCGCGAAGTAGATGGGCGAGGACTGCTTGTAGGACAGGGTGTCATCCTGCGGCAGGTTCAGGATGCGGCCCGTGTAGCCGTGGTTGTAGTGCGCCCAGTCGGTCACGGAGCGGAGCGCGGCGCCGGCGCCGAAGTGCTCGGGCTCGTTGAAGAGCGCCATGAGCGTGATGAAGCCGCCGTAGCTGCCGCCGTAGATGCCGATGCGCTCGGGATCGATGCCGTGCTGGGCCTCCAGCCAGCGCGAGGCGTCCACGAAGTCCTGCAGGTCGCGCCCGCCCATGTGCCGATAGATGGCCGTCCGCCACTCGGCGCCATAGCCCTGTGAGCCACGGTAGTCCACGTCCACCACCATGTAGCCGCGCGCCGCCAGGATGTGGTGGAACATGTACTCGCGGTAGTAGCTGGACCACCACTCGTGCACGTTCTGCAGGTAGCCCGCGCCGTGCACGAAGAGCACCGCGGCGCCGTTGGGGCGCGCGCCCACGTCCTCGGGCCGGTAGACGCGGGCGGGCACCATGACGCCGTCGCTCGCGCGGAACTGGATGATCTCCGGCTTCAGCCACGGGAAGGACAGCCACTCTTCCGTAGGCGACGTCGTGACGCGCGTCACGCGCGCCGGCGCCTCGTTCGCGGCCACGTACAGCTCCTCGGGGCGGTTGGCCGCGGAGTGCACGATGGCAAGCCGGCGCCGGTCCGGGGACACGGTCACCGACTGATGGCCCACCATGTCCGTGAGCTGCGTCTTCCGGCTGCCGTCGAAAGCCATGGTCCACACGTGCTGCTGGTGCGGCGTGCCCTGGTTGGTCTGCAGGTAGAAGCGCTCCGCGCCCTCGGGGATCCAGACGCGGTAGACCTCCCAGTCCCCGCGCGTGAGCTGGCGCTCGCCGGTGCCGTCCGCCTGCACCGTGTAGAGGTGGTTGAAGCCGTCCTTCTCACTCGTGTAGTAGAGCGTCCCGGACTCCGGCAGCCAGCCGTTGCACCCCGTGATGGAGCACGGCCCCGCCACCCAGGCCTGCTGGTTCTCGTGCGCCACGGTGGTGAGCGCGCCGGTGCCCGCGTCCATGGTGAGCAGCCAGCCGTCCTTGAAGTCATCGGCGCTCACGCTGATGAGGGCGTGCGTGCCGGCGTCATTCCAGCCGCCGAAGCGGGCGCCCACCTCGCGCTCCTCGGCGCCCGCGGGCAGCACGTGCGCCGCCACGTCCACCCAGCGCACCGCGCCGCTGGCCAGGTCCAGCACGCCCAGGCGGCCGTTCGGGCCGCCGCCTGTGTCCCCCACCTTGGAGCGGATGCTGCGTGTTTCCGTGTAGCCGCTCTCCGTGATCCACTGCGGCATGTCCACCGAGCTGGTCCCGCCGCCGCCGCCGGAACGCCGCGTGGAGATGAGCGCGTAGCGCCCGTGCGGCTCGATCTGCAGGTTGCCGAGCTGCTCGTCGCGCTCCAGGTAGGTGGGCTGCTTCGGCTCGGCCTCGGCGCGGGCGCGGGCCTCCGCCTGGCGCTCCTCACGCTGCTCCACGGCCCGGCGGATGTGCTCGAAGAGCTCGCGCTGCTGCTGCACGAGGAAGCCCTTCTGGCCTTCCGGCGCGCGCTCCTCCGCCGCGCGGGGATCGGGACCCGTGCGCACGTCCGTCACCTGGCGGATGGCGCCCCCGCTGACGTCGAAGGCGTAGACGTCGTCACCCGACGTGTAGTAGAGCGTACGCCCCTCGGGGCCCCAGACCGGGCTGCCCTCGGAGGCGCGCGTTTCCGTGAGGCGGCGGTGCGTGCCGTCCCGGGTGTCCACGAAGTAGAGGTCCCCGCCCACCGAGACGGCGCGGGTGTACCCGTCCGGGCCGAGCGGGCCGCTGGCCAGCAGGATGGCGGCCGAGTCGGCGGCCCCCGGGCTCAACTCCTCCGGCGTGCCGCCCGCCGCGGGCACACGCCAGCTGCTCGAGGAGGCGTCCCAGGCCTGGCCGCCGGGCGTCCAGCGGAAGTAGATCCAGCGGCTGTCGGCCGTGAACTGCACGCCCGACGGGCCGCTGCCCACGTGCTCGGGGCCGCGCATGATGTTGGCCACGCTGAGCTCGAAGGCGGACCCCGTGGCGGCGGGCGGTGCGGCGGTGGCGGCCTGCTGGGCCTGGGCGGGCATGGCCAGGGTGGCCAGCCCGGCGAGGGCGATCATCGTGACCGGGGCGGCCCGGCCAGCGAGCGTGACCAGGGTGATCCGGCCGGCGTGGGCGGCCGCGGCGGCGCCCGGGATGAGGCGTGTCATGAACGGTCCTCCGTGGGTCTCTGCTGTGGGGGCTAACGGTACAAGGTATGGGAAAAGTGGCCGTGGGGTCCACCGGGCCCGCTTCAGTCTCCCAGGCAGATGCCCAGGTCGCGCGCGGTGGCCACGCTGTCTCCGTCCAGCGGCACCTTCTTGATCTGCCGGATGGCGTCCTCGATGGGCACGGCGCGGATGATCGGCGGGTCGAGCGCCACCATGGTGCCGAAGCTGCGGTCCTCCACGCAGCGCACGGCGGCCGCGCCGAAGCGGAGCGCGATGAGGCGGTCGTAGGAGGTGGGGGTGCCGCCGCGCTGGAGGTGGCCCAGAACCAGCGAGCGCGTCTGGCGGCCGGTGCGTTCCTCGATCTCCGCGGCCAGCCGCTCGGCCACGCCGCCCATGCGGGCGGCCCGCCCGGGCGCCGCCTCCTCCACGAGGCTCACCTTGCCGCCGTGCGGCACGGCGCCCTCGGCCGCCACCACGATGGCGAATCTGCGCCCGTTGCGGTAGCGCTCCTGGATCTTCGCCACGACGGCGTCCATGCTGTAGGGGATCTCGGGGAGCAGGATGACGTCGGCCGTGGCGCTCAGGCCGGCGTGCAGGGCGATCCAGCCCGTGTTGCGGCCCATCACCTCCACGACCATGACCCGCTCGTGGCTTTCAGCGGTGGAGTGCAGCTTGTCCAGGGCGTCCGTGGCGGTCTGCACGGCGGTGTGGAAGCCGAAGGTGACCTGCGTGACCGCCAGGTCATTGTCGATGGTCTTGGGCACGCCCACCACGGGCAGCCCCTTGCGCGCCAGCCGGTGGGCGATTTCCAGCGTGCCGTCCCCGCCGATGGCTATGAGGGCGTCCAGGTCGAGCTGCCGGAAGGCGCTCACCACCTCGTCGGAGCGGTCCACGGTGCCGCTGGTGCCGTCCCCGTTGACCACCGGCCACTCGAAGGGGTTGCCACGGTTGGTGGTGCCCAGGATGGTGCCGCCCAGGTGGGTGATGCCGCGCACGCTGTCCGTGTCCAGGCGGATGATCGACCCCTGGCCCAGCAGGCCGCCGAAGCCGCGGGTGATGCCGTGCACCTCCCAGCCGCGCCGCACGGCCGCCAGCACGGCGGCGCGGATGACGGCGTTCAGGCCGGGCGCGTCCCCGCCGCCCGTGGTCAGCGCGATGCGCCGGATGGGCTGCTCACTCACTCCGGCGGGCCTCCAGCAAGGGATGGATCTCCTCCCAGGAGGTGTGGCGGCCGGTCTCCTTCTTGGAATAGACCAGCTCCCCGTCCACGGTTACCTCGAAGACACCGCCGGAGGACTTCACCAGCCCGATCTCGGCGTCCGGAAAGGACTTACGAATCTCCGCCTCCAGACCGGAGGCGCGCGGTTCGTAGTTTCAGACTACGCAGTATTCAATGCGGACGTGCATGGATCATCTCTCCGGGCTCGGGTTTACAAGGGCTAACCTGCGCGTTGGTGCGTGGCCCGTCAATCGGGCCTGGCAAGAAAACCCTCGCGCGTGTGGGCGGAGCGTCCTATATTGGGGCGACTGCTGGAACCGTAATGTCGAGCGGTCCTGCCCGGCTCTCCCCCGGAACCCTCGCCGACAGCTAAAAGGAGGTGTCCCTTGAGGACGCTTCGAGTCGCGTTGCCACTGGCTCTGCTGATGGCGGCGCCGCAGGCCCTACACGCGCAGACATCCCAGGTCACGGTGGCCATCCTGCCCTTCAGCGCGTTCGCCATCGGGCAGGACGCCTCGGGGCTGCAGGATGCGCTGCCCGCCATGATCACCTCGGAGTTCTCCGAGCGCGGCATGGTGAAGCTGGTGGAGCGCGAGCGCATCGAGGCGCTCATGGAGACACAGGGCGCCATGGTCTCCGGTCAGCTCGACGAGGACGCCGCGCTCCGCGTGGGCCAACTGGCCGGCGCGCAGTACGTGGTGACCGGCCAGATCACGCTCACGGGCAACATGGCGCGGCTGGACATCCGCCTGGCCGACGTGGAGACGGGGCAGGTCTACCGCTCCTTCAAGGAGACGGCGCGGCCCGATGACTTCCTGGTCGTGGTGGAGAGCCTGGCCGACCGCTTCCTGACGGACCTGGAATTGCCGGAGCGGGTGGTGCTGGCCGCGGAGCTGGACATCCCGGCCGCCGCCACGCTGGCCTTCTCGCGAGGCCTGGATTACGAGCGGCGCGGCAACACCGCGCGCGCCGCCGAGATGTACGAACGGACGCTAGAGCTCTTCCCGGAGCATCCCGACGCCCCTGCGGCGCTCGAACGGATCAGATAGGGAGACCCATATGACCGGCACACGACACCTCGCGCGCCTGCTGGGCGCGGCCCTGCTCCTCGTAGCCACCGGCGGCGCCACAGCGGCCCAGGAGATTACCTTTGCCAGCGACCTACCGCGCACGCTGGTCTTCGTCACCGAGAACGGTGGCGGTGACCTGGCCGCGCAGGAGGTCAGCCGCTTCTTCGTTGAAGCGGGCTTCCCGCTGGTGGACCCGGCGCTGGCGCACACGGCGGCTCAGCGGGAGCTGGTCGAGGCCGCGCTGGGCGGAGACGAGCAGGCCGCCGTGCAGCTCGGCCGCGACTTCGGCGCGCACATGCTGGTGCTCGGCAACGCCGACTGGGAGGTGGTGCCGAACCCCGCCGACAATCGGCTGCGCACGGGCACCGCGTCCGTGGACCTGCGCGCCATCCGCCTGGACGCCGGCGGCGTGCTCTCCTCGCAGCGCACCGAGGGCCGCCGCGCGGACGCCACCGAGCAGGCGGCGCGCACCGGCGCCATTGCCGAGGCCGTCCGCAAGCTCATCCGCGAGACGTCCTTCGTGGGCGCGCTGGCCAACTCCTGGGACGAGGCCGACTGGAGTCCCACGGACTACATGCGTCCCGATCCGGGCTCCGTGGGCGCGGCGCTCGGCGGCGGTCGCAGCGGCGAGCCCCGCCTGGCCATCATCCGCACCGATGTGCTGCCGCCCATGGATGGTGACGTGGCCTCGCGTGGCATCGGCATCGTGAAGCGGAGCCGCGGCCAGGAGGTGACCAACGACGTGGTCATCGAGGGCATCGTGGACGGGGATGTGAGCACGGTGGAGGTGGCCGGCACGCGCGCCGAAATCGGCGCCGTGGACGCCGACATGCGCCGCGAGCTGGGGCTGCCGGAGAGCGCGCGCCGCTTCCGCGCCAACCTCTCGCTGCCCTCTTCAACGGACAGCGTGTACGTGGTGGCCACGGG
>Ga0214473_10003614_pt1 | contig 18706 bp, 17 predicted proteins | sample RVTome_7_FD_203509 | JGI IMG/M metagenome (GOLD analysis project Ga0214473, IMG submission 203509) | Soil microbial communities from uranium-contaminated site in the Upper Colorado River Basin, Wyoming, United States - RVT98D197 | ecosystem: Environmental > Terrestrial > Soil > Contaminated >... | reverse complement strand
CCTGGGCCCGGGCCCCGACCATTCGCGCCAGGGTCGGCGTCATTTCGGGCCGCAACGCGACCTCGCGGTTCCCCTTGTCCCGGAACGCGTAGAGCTGCCCCGCGATCTCCTCCCCGCTCTTCTGGGTGTACAGCTCCAGTGGCTCGAGCGGCGGCCCGTCGTACTCCTCGAAGCCGTACCGGGTGGCGACACTGCGCCACGTGGCGAAAATCTGGTTGCGAAGGGCGAGCTCGTCGGGATAGAAATCGCGAAAGCCGGGAAGCGCTTTCCCTTGCATCACAACAATTTAGCCGATCGGCGCAAACCCGGGCAAGCGCGCCATGGCATCCCCGACGGTGTGGAAGGAACCCGTGACCAGCATCGTCCGGGCGTCGCCCTGGATCGCGCGCAGGGCGCGATCAAAATCGGGTTCGAAGCGGACGGCGGGATCGTCGAGCTGGCCGGCGAAATCCTGCTCCGTCCAGCGCTGCTCGCCCGGCACGGATGGCGCGACGGTGAGCACCAGGCGATCCACCTCGGGTCGCAATGTGGCGAGCATCGCGGGCCAGTCCTTGTCGTTCCGAATCCCCACCAGGGCATGCAGCGGACGCGGCGGCCGGTACTCCCGCAGCGCCTGCACCAGCACTTGCATGCCGTCGGGGTTGTGCGCCACGTCCAGGATCCACCGGCCACGCACGTCGAACCGGCCGGGCACGTAGGCCTGGGCGAAACTCGGCGGTATCCACGGGCCCACCGGCCCGAACGGCGGTGGCAGCGTATTGAGGGCGCCCAGCGCCACCCAGGCATTGTTCCACTGGTGCGGGCCCCGCAGCCCGAGATTGAATCCGCCGGGAGGTGTCTGCTCCATGCCGACCCGCACAATCGGCTGGGCGCCGCGTCGCTGTGCTTCCTTGATCAGCTCCTGACGGATCGCGGGATCCTGCTCGCCGGTGACGAATGGGACGCCCGGCTTCGCGATGCCGGCCTTCTCCCGCGCGATCGACGCCAGGTCGTGCCCCAGGTAGTCGGCGTGCTCCAGTGCGATCTTGGTCACCACGGACGCGAGCGGGGTAATGACGTTGGTCGCGTCGAGCCGCCCGCCGAGACCCACCTCCACCACGGCGATCTCCACGTCGCGGGAAGCGATGTCCGCGAAGGCGATCGCCGTCATCGCCTCGAAGAAACTCGCCTCCGTGCGCTCGATGTGCGGCATCAGCATGGCGGTCCACTCGGCGAGGGCCGTTTCGCTGATCGGCTCGTCGTTGACCCGGACGCGCTCGCACACGGACACAAGGTGCGGTGAGGTGTACAGCCCGACTCGGAACCCCCGGGCCCGGAGTGCCGCCACCAGGAACGCGCAGGTGGAGCCCTTGCCGTTCGTCCCGCCGACGTGGATCGAGGGAAACTGCCGTTCGGGATGTCCGAGGGCCTCGAGCAGCTCGTAGGTGGGCTCGAGGCTCCATTTGATCCGGCCAGCTTGTCGGGGAAACAGGTACCGGCAGGCGTCCGCGAAGGACAACCGGTTCAGTCGCCGGTCTCCACCGGCGCACGACCCGCCATGTGCCGGAGCAATTGGGCGGTCGTCTCGCGCAGCTCGCTGCGCGGCACCACAGCGTCGATCATGCCGTGGTCGAGGAGAAACTCGGAGGTTTGAAACCCTTCCGGCAAATCCTGACCGATCGTCTGCTTGATGACGCGCGGCCCGGCAAACCCCACGACCGCCCCCGGCTCGGCCAGAATGACGTCCCCTTGCATCGCGTAGGACGCCGACACCCCGCCGGTCGTGGGATTGGTGAGGATCGAAACGAATGGCACGCCGCGCTCGGCGAGCTCCGCGAGCACGACCGACGTCTTGGCCATCTGCATCAGCGACAGCACGCCTTCCTGCATCCGCGCCCCACCGGAGGCCGAGACGATGATCAAGGGCGTGCTGCGATCGATGGAGCGCCGGGTGAGGCGGGCGATCTTCTCTCCCACCACGGAACCCATCGAGCCGCCCATGAACGCGAAATCCATGACGCCGAGATAGATCGGCATGCCGTCGAGCCGCGCGTACCCGCTCCGGATTGCTTCAAGCGGCCCCGCCTTTTTCACGGCGGCCGCCATGCGGTCGCGGTAGTTCTCGAATCCGAGCGGGTCGGCGGACTTGAGGCCCGCATCCAGCTCGTGCCACGAGCCTTCATCAACGAGGATGTCGATGTAGTCCTGGGCGCCAATGCGGCGGTGGGCGCCGCAGTTCGGGCACACGTTGAACGCGCGGATGAAGCGCTCTTTGATGTCGATGTGGCCGCAGATGTCGCATTTTTCCCACGCGTCAGCCGGAATCTCCAGCTTGACGCGCTCGGAGGTGCGCGGCTTGCGCTCCTTCTTAAACCAGGCCATGCGGGGGATCGTGGGGGTCCAAGAGGCCACAATTTGGACGGCCCGGGAACCGGGCGCCAGCCCTGAACCGGTAACTCATTGGGAGTGGTCCGCATAGCCGGAACTTCGCGACTCCCAGGCGACGCGCAAACTGACCCCGATCGCGAGCGCGCAGGTGAGGAGAAACGAGCCGCCATACGAGAAGAACGGCAACGGGATCCCCGTGACCGGCATCAGATTCACCGCCATGCCCACGTTCTCCACGATATGGGCGAACAACATCCCGGCGATACCGAACACGCAGAAGCTCGAGAACGGGTCGGTGGCCCGCCTCGCGACGCGCAACAGGACGAACAACAAGAGCGCGAACAGGGCCAGCGCGACGCTCACGCCGGCGAATCCCAGCTCTTCACCCACAACGGGGAAGATGAAATCCGTATGCTGCGCCGGGAGAAAAGCCAGCCGCTTCTGGGTGCCGTGTGTGAATCCCTTGCCGAACCAGCCGCCGGAGCCGATGGCGACCTTCGACTGGATGATGTGCCACCCGGTAGCCCTCGGGTCCGCTTCCGGATTGAGGAAGGCCAGCAACCGGTTTTGCTGGTACGGTGCCAGGTGCCGCCAGAACGGGAGCGCGATAACGCCCATCGCGACGTTGGCCAGCACCACCGCGAGTCCTTCCCAGATGTACGGGCGCACCCACAACACCAAACCGAACAGCAACACAATCCACGCCCCCCACACGGCTGTCGAAAAGGCGAGTACGAGACCGATGACCGGCGAACCGAGCAACAGCAGCAGCGCCGGTCGGGTCCCCGCCCAATAGAGCATGGAGAACAGGATCGCCACGAACACGATGGCGCTGCCCAGATCTGGCTGCAGCAGAACCAAAAGGAAGGGCGCGAGGGTGATCAGCCCGGGAAAGGCCAGGTCGCGCAGGCTGGCCGGCGGCTCGCGCCGCTCCGCCAGCCACCGGGCCAGCATGAGGATGACCGCGAGCTTCGCCAGTTCGGCCGGTTGCCCGAGGCGTACGCCGTTGATGCTGATCCAGGAATGGGTGCCGGCGGCGGTCCCGGCCCCCGTGCCGAACAGCAGGGTCAGAAACAGCACGAACACCGCGACGCCGTAGACGTACGGCGTGGCCCACTCCAGCAACCGCGGGGACAGCCGGAACACCAGCGCGGCGCAGACGATGCCCAGGGCCAACCAGATGAGCTGGCGCAGCCAGATGGTCGACACGATGGTCGGGACGTCGGTGCGGCCCGCCGAGTACAGCATGAGCAGGCCGTAGCCGGCCAGGGCGAGGACTACGCCCAGGAGCCGGCGATCGAGCTCACGGAATCGCTGGAGCACGCGTGCTGTCCGTCAGGCTGTCGCCTGGAGGCGCGCCGAGCACCCGCGTTTCGCGAGGGGCGCTGTCATTGGGAAGCCGGAATTCGTAGCGCGCGGCCGTCGTGTCGGCACCCAGATAGTGGGCGATCACCCGCGCCACGAGCGGCGCGACGGCGCTGCCATGGCGGGCGTATTCGATGACCGCCCCAACGACGATCGCCGGTTGCTCGGCCGGTGCGAAGCCGATGAACCACCCGTGGTCGGGACCCTGGGGGTTTTGCGACGTGGCCGTCTTGCCGGCGATGCGCAGCTCTCCCATGCGGGCGCTCCGCCCGGTTCCGCGCTCCACGACGTTGATCATCGCCTGCCGCAGTCCGGCCAGCTGCTCGGTGCTGAGCCCGAGATCGAAGGGCGGCTCCGGCGTCGGTCGCACCAGGTACGGGGTCCGCGACTTGCCGTCGCTCGCCAGCATCTGGTAGAGCCGGACCATGCTGAGGAGCGTTTGCGCGTTCTCCCCCTGCCCGATGGCGAGATTCAGGGTGACCGCCGACGTCCACCGTCTCGCCCCGTACAATCGGTCGAAGTATTCGGGTCCGGTCGGGAACGCCGGTGGCAGCTCCCCCGGAAGATCGACGCCGGTGCGCGCGCGGAACCCCCACGCATTCCCGTCTTCGAGCAGCGACGTCAGGCCTAGTTTCAGGCCGAGCTGGTAGAAGTACACGTCACAGCTCTGGGCGATCGCCTGCTCGAGCGTCAGGCTGCCGTGACCTTCAGCATTCCAGCAGCGGAAAAACCGGTCCCCGTATTGCAGTCCTCCACGGCAGGGAATCGGCATGCGAGTGCGCATCGTCGCAACCCCGCGCTTCAACGCCATCGCGGCGATGGCGAGCTTCCACACGGAGCCGGGCGGGTAGCGCGCCTGGACGGCGCGATCGAGGAGCGGGTGCGCGTCGCTGACGTTCAGCTCGCGCCAGTACTCGGATGACACGCCACCCACGAAGGCGTTGGGGTTGTAGCCGGGCGCGCTGTAGAGGGCGAGAATCGCGCCACTCGAAGGCTCGACGGCGACGATGGCGCCGCGCATGCCGGGTGGAAACACGCGAGCGATGTAACGCTGGAGATCGAGATCGATCGTCGTGCGCAGGGTCGCCCCTGGCTCGGAGGCGAGCCCTTCGGACCCGCCCTCGCGGACGACGGATCCGAGGGCGCTCACTTCCACGACACGGAATCCATCCTTCCCGCGCAAGGTGTCGTCGTAGGCGCGCTCCAGTCCGTCCTTACCGATCAGATCCCCTTGACGCAGCGCCGTGGGGCGGCGCCCGGCGAGATCCTGATCGGTAACTTCTCCCACGATGCCCACGAGGTGGGCCACGGCGCTGCTGTCCGGGTAGTGCCGCTTCGGCTCGGTCTGGATCACGAGGCCCGGAAGCATCAGGCGGCGTTCTTCCAGGACCGACACCACATCGAAGGGTGCGTCGGCCAGCACGACCAGGCGTTGATACCGCTCCCGCCGAAACCGCTGCAGTAGGCGCTCGATGTCGGCGGGCCTGAGCCGCAACAGCGGGGCGATCGCATCCAGCTGGCGCCGCATTACGGAATCCTCCGTCACGGGAAGGAGCGCCACCGTGTAGCCGGGGACGTTCTCCGCGATCACGTTGCCGTGCCGGTCGGTGATCACGCCCCGCGGCGCGGGGAGCGTGATGGGGCGGAGGCGGTTGGATTCCGATTGCAGCTCGTACTTGCCGTGGTCGACGACCTGCGTACGGAAGTAGGCGAGCCCGATGAAGGCAACGGTTCCCCACACGAGGAATCGCGCCGCCCGGAGCTTGGCGTCGAGCTGATGCGCGGGCAGAGGGCTCAACGCGCCCCCAGGCGGATCGACAGCCACTGCCGGAACAACGCGAGGATGAGCACGCCCGCAACTGCCGTCGTGAGCGCCTCGAGCGGCGACCAGATCAAGAGCTCCCAGACCAGCTGCGGGCCGACCAGTTTTCCCGAGGCGAGGGCGACGATGAGATTCCGTACCCACGTCGCCGTGAAGAACAGACCCCCATTCACCAGGAGGTTCTCCGCGAAAAACACCGTCTTCGCCCGGGACGAAAGGTATCCGACGAGGGTGTGCGCCAACGCCCCTGCCCCGAAGCTCGCCGGCGTCAGCGCGTCCCTCAGCACGCCGACGAGGAAGCCCGCGGCCGCGCCGGCGCCGGGACGGGCCCGGGTCGTGTACACGAGCAACGCGAGTAGCAGGAAATCCGGCGCGATGCGATTGGCGCCGAGCCGGTTGCGAACCGTGAACTGCAGCACCACCAGCACCACCGGGGCGGCCCAGGCGCGCACCAGCTGACCGGCTCTCACGGCGGGTTGCCGGAATCAGGGGCGAACGCGCTCCGCAAGTCCACGGGGTGATTCTCCAACAGCACCATCACGTGAGAAGCGGATCCTGGCGCCACGGCGGGACGCACGAGATACGTCCGCTCCCACCCCGATTCCCTCGCGACCGCGATCACGGTGCCGACGGGAACGCCACGCGGCAGGACACCGCCCAGTCCGGACGTGAGAATCACCGTTCCAAACGTGACGTCCTGGCGGTACGGCACACCCCGCAGCTCGAGCAGCCAAACGCCTGGGCGGCTCGTGGCGTGCGGCCCCACGATGCCGTACACACTGCCGTCGGCCGCCATACCGCTGGCCCGGAATTCCGGGTTCACCCACGTCGCCACAACGCTGGTCGTGGCCTCGACTCTGCTCACGTAACCGAGCAGGCCCTCCGGGGCGACCACGGGAGCGAGCACCTTGACGCCTTGCCGGGAGCCGGCGGAGATCACGAGCGTGAGGGCATCGGTCGCGGTGGCCTGATGCAGGACTTCCGCGGGCACGAATCCGATCCCCAAGCGCGGGCCGAGACCCAGGAGACCGCGCAGCCGGGCGTTTTCGGCTCGCAGCTCACCGAGCACGGCCGCCGCGATGGCAAACGAATCGCGCTCAACCGTCATCCGGGAGTACCGGGCGCGAGTCGTGCGCAACTGCTCGGACTGGGTTTGCAGCTGGAGCAGTGGCCACAACACGGTGCGGCGCAGGCCGCTGGCCAGCGGATCTCGGACCCGTGTCGGAAGACTCATGGCCACGAGGGAGAGGGCGACGCAGCCCAGCAGAACGAACGTGTCGCCGCGGGTGGCGTACCGATCCGCGCCGAGCGGCATAGGCTAGGTGGTCAGGACGTTGCGGTACTTCTCGGGATCGTCGAGGATGCGGCCCGTGCCGCGCACGACGCAGGTCATCGGATCCTCGTCGAGATGGATCGGGAGACCGGTCTCCTGCTGCAGCAGCACATCGAGACCACGAATCAGCGCTCCACCGCCGGTCATGACGATACCCCGGTCCACGATATCGCTCGCCAGCTCCGGCGGAGTGATCTCGAGCGCTCGCCGTACCGCGTCCACGATCTGCTGCACGGGCTCCTGCACGGCCTCGCGCACCTCGCTCGAGTGAACACGCACGATTTTCGGAATGCCGGAAACGAGGTCGCGCCCCTTCACCTCCATCTCCCGCTCTTCACCCACGGGCGCCGCCGAGCCGATCTGGATCTTGATTTGCTCCGCCGTCGGCTCGCCGATCAGCAGATTGTAATTCTTGCGCATGAACTGCACGATCGCCTGGTCCAGCTCGTCGCCGGCAGTCCGAATCGAGGTGTCCGAAACGATGCCCGAGAGCGCAATGACCGCGATCTCGGTGGTGCCGCCGCCGATATCGATCACCATGTTTCCGGTCGGTGTTTCCACCGGCAGGCCGACACCAATCGCCGCTGCCATCGGCTCGGCGACCATGTAGACCTCCTTCGCCCCCGCCGACTGCGCCGAGTCCCGGACCGCTCGCCGCTCCACTTCCGTGATGCCGCTGGGCACACAAACGATCACTTTGGGCCGCACCCGGAACACGTGCCGGTCGATGATCGTCTTGAGGAAATAGCGGAGCATCTTCTCGGTGACGTCAAAGTCGGCGATCACGCCGTCCTTCAGAGGCCGGACGGCCAGGATGCCATCCGGCGTGCGGCCCAGCATGCGCTTGGCCTCGAGCCCGATGCCCTTGATCTTGCCGGTCGCCTTCTCGATCGCGACTACCGAGGGCTCGTTGAGCACGATGCCCTCTCCACGCACGTACACGAGCGTATTGGCCGTCCCCAGATCGACGGCGATCTCATTCGCGGGGTAGAACGCCCCGAGATTCCATTTCGGCCAACGCAGCGGCACGGTCGGCGGTCGATTTCCGGTGCTAGGGGTGAGGCGGGTGTCGCACGGAAGCCTCAACCTAACGAAAAGCGTAACTCCAAGCAAGGCCGATGCTTGACGCCCCTCACCTGAACGGCTAGCCTACCCCCATGTCTTCTGTTCGTGCCGTGGAAATCGCGGTTGTGGACCTCGATCTGTGCGACCGCTGCGGCCTCTGCCTCCCACTCTGCCCCCCGGCGGCGATCCACTTGGAAGCCAACGACCTGGTGGTCGACCCAGTCGGCTGTACCGGATGCCGCAAGTGCATCGCTCCCTGCCCCGTAGGAGCGCTCGCCATGGTGGCGGCATGAGACCGGACATCGACGTCCTGGTGGTCGGGGCCGGCCCGGCCGGCTCCGTCGCGGCACGAGAGGCGGCGCGAGCCGGCCCCGGATTCCATGTCGTGCTGCTGGAGCGCGACCGCGCGGTCGGCGCCCCGGTTCGGTGCGCCGAGGGGGTCGGGGACGCCGGCCTGCGCGAATTTGCCAATCCCGACCGTGCGGACTGGGTCGCGCGCAAGATCACGCGCGTCATCTTCCTCGCCCCGGACGACACCGAGGTGAAAGTCGCCGAGCGGGACGTCGGCTGGGTGCTCGATCGCACTCGCTTCGACGCGTGTCTGGCCGCCGAGGCCGTCGCCGCCGGGGTGGATCTCCGGGTCGGCACCGAAGCGACCGAGATGACGCACGAGCCGGACGGCCGCTGGCAGGTCAGTCTCCGTGGACCCGAGGGCCGCTCGACCTGCCGCGCCCGCGTGGTGATCGGTGCGGACGGTGTCGAGACCATGGTCGGGCGGTGGGCCGGGCTGGACACGCGCGTGCCGGCCCGCGACATGGAATCGTGCGCGCAGTACGTTGTGCAGGGAATCGATTTCGATCCCGCCGCCATCTACCTCCAGTTCGGCGACCGGGTCGCGCCCGGCGGCTATGCGTGGGTGTTCCCCAAAGGCGAGCGGGTGGCGAACGTCGGGCTGGGGCTCGTGGCCTTGAAGACCGACGGTCGCAATGCTCGCCAGTACCTGGACGCGTGGATCGCGCGCCGCTATCCGAACGGCGCCCGGACCGCCTATACGGTGGGCGGCGTGATCGTGCATACGACCATCCGGAAGACGTATGCCGAGGGCGTCCTGTTGGCCGGAGACGCCGCCCACATGATCAACCCGCTATCCGGCGGCGGGATCGTGAACGCGATGAAGGCCGGCCGGCTCGCGGGCCGCGCGGCGGCGGCCGCGATCACCGCCGGCGATACGAGCGAGCGCCGGTTGTCCGGCTACCACGATGCCTGGATGCAGCTGTTGGGCGACGATCACCTGAAATATTACCGGATCAAGCAGGCGCTCGAGCGCCTGGATGACGATTTCTACAACGGACTGGCGCGGACCGTCAACGCCATCCCGGAGACCAAGCGCACCTTAGGCCGTATCTTCGCCCACGCGCTGGTGCGCCATCCGCAACTCATCCCGGTGGCGGCGAGATTTTTCGTGTGAAAGGACAGTCATGCTGAGCATCGATCTGCGCGGCAAACGGGCCTTGGTCGCCGGTGTGGCGGACGATGCCGGATTCGGCTTTGCCATCGCGAAAGCCCTGGCGGAGGCCGGCGCCTCGGTGTGCGTCGGCACCTGGCCGCCGGCGCTCAACATTTTCCTCAACTTGCTCGAGCGCGGCAAGATCGACGAGTCGCGTCGCCTAAACGACGGCTCGCTGCTGCAGTTCGAGAAGATCTATCCCCTGGACGCCGTCTACGATACGCTCGCCGACGCTCCAGAGGAGATTCGCACCAACAAGCGCTACAAGGACGTCGGCGACTTCACGATCGAGGGCGTGCGTCAGCGGCTGGAGCAGGACTTCGGCGCCCCCGCCCTCGACGTCGTCGTCCACTCGCTCGCCAACGGCCCCGAAGTGAAGAAGCCCTTGATCGAAACGAGCCGGGCGGGCTACCTGGCCGCGGTCAGCGCCAGCGCCTACTCACTCGTGTCGATGGTGAGTCGCCTGGTGCCCCTCATGCGCCCCGGCGGGGCGTTCGCGTCTCTGACGTACATGGCCAGCGAGCGGGTCATCCCCGGCTACGGTGGCGGTATGTCTTCCGCCAAGGCCGCGCTCGAGAGTGACACGCGGACGCTCGCCTACGAGGCGGGGCGCCGCTACGGCGTGCGCATCAACACGGTTTCCGCGGGGCCGCTCGCCAGCCGGGCGGCGAGCGCAATCGGAAAAATCGAACGGATGGTCGCGTATTACACCGCCAACGCCGCGCTCCCGGAGCTGCTTTCCGCCCGGGAGGTCGCGGCCGTGACCGCCTTTCTCTGCAGTCCGCTGGCCAGCGGCATTACCGGAACCACCATCTACGTGGACAAGGGCTACCACAGCATGGGGATGGCGGTGGCCGGCGTCGAAGGCCTCTAGCTCGCCGCGGCGTCCCGGCCGGGGGCCCATCGGCTCCGATAGCGGCCGGCGAGCGCGAGGGCGAGGCCCGTCCCGACCGAGCAGCGATTCGTGAGGTGGGCCACCAAGCGTCCCGCCGTTCCGCGCAACCCGGGCCAGAGGCCGATCGGCGTGTCCAACGCATCCCACACGTACACGGGCACGCGCGTCAGGCGCAGGGGATCGACGCCGCGATCCCAGGGACCGCCAAACCCCATCTCGAATCCGGCCTGTCGCGCCAGCTCCATGACCCGATTGCTGACGGCCGCGAACGGATAGGCGATCGCCCGTCCCGCCCCGGTACCCAGCCGCTGGATCAGCGCCTGCCGCGACCGGAGCAGCTCGTCGGTGACGACCGCGTTGCGGAGCCAGGTCAAGCGGCGGTGGGTCGCTCCGTGCGAGCCGAAATCGAACCCCCGGATGCGCCACCGCTCGATCGTACGCCAGTCCAGCTGCGGCAGGCGGTGCCGCGTGTAGCGCACGTCCCAGCTGTTATCCCGACCGACGTAATCGGTGATGAGGAACGTGGTCGCCGTGAAGCCGAGGTCGGCCAGCACCGGGTAGGCCGTCTCGGCCAGGCTCGCATACCCGTCGTCGAAGGTCAACAGGAAGTAGCGGGTATCGGAGGTCAGACGGGCGACGGGGAACAGATATGGAGACGCCGACCGGGCGAAGTCGTCGAGTGTCATGGTGCGCCAGCCTGCTTTGGCCAGCGCAGTCATCTGACGCGCGAACACCTGTTGGACCACCCGGGTCACGCCCACTTCGGGCGGGCCGCCGATCCGATGGTAGCACAGCGCGGGCGGCCGGATCATGCGCCGGTGCTCCCGAACCCTCCGCTCCCGCGCGCACTGGGCGGGAGCACGGTCACCGGCTCCAGGCGCACGTCCGCCACACGTTGAAACACGAGCTGCGCGATCCGCATGCCGCGCGTCACGCTGACCGGTTCCGTGCCCAGGTTGATGAGGGCCACCATCAACTCGCCCCGATAGTCGGAATCGATCGTCGCGGGGGAGTTGGCGAGGGTCACGCCCTGGCGCAGGGCGAGTCCGGAGCGCGGTCGCACCTGGGCTTCGTAGCCCGGGGGGATGGCCAGCGCCAGCCCGGTCCGCACCAGTAGCCGCGCCGAGGGCTGGAGCACGAAGTCCGTCTCGGCGCTGCACACGTCGTAGCCGGCGGCGCCGGCCGAGGCGCGCGCCGGCAGCGGCAAGCCGTCGTGGTGCGGGAGTTGGAGCACCTGCACCACCGGCGTGGAGCCCGTCACACGAGGGTCTGCGGGTCCACGAGTGGGAGGCCGAACGCCTCCGCGACGCCCGGGTAGACGACCTTTCCCTCGATGACGTTCAGGCCGAGCGACAACGCGCGATCGTCCCGGCACGCCTGCCGCCAGCCGCGCTTGGCCAGCCGTTTGGCATAAGGGAAGGTCGCGTTGGTGAGGGCCAGGGTCGACGTGCGCGGCACGCCGCCGGGCATGTTGGCCACCGCGTAGTGGATAATGCCGTCCACTACGTACGTCGGCTGGTCGTGCGTCGTGGGTTTGATCGTCTCGATACACCCGCCTTGATCCACCGCCACGTCGACGATGACCGACCCGGGCTTCATCAGCTTCAAGTCGATCCGCTTCACGAGGTGCGGCGCTTTTGCTCCCGGCAGCAACACGGCGCCGATGACCAGATCGGCCCGCTGCAGCTGCCCCAGGATGTTGTGGCGATTGGAATACAACAGATTCACGTTCGGCGGCAACACGTCCGAGAGGTAGCGCAGTCGGTCGAGCGAGACGTCGAGCAGCGTGACATGCGCCCCGAGGCCGGCCGCCATCTTGGCGGCGTTGGTGCCGACCACCCCGCCCCCGATCACCAGCACCTCGGCCGGCAGCACCCCGGGAACTCCGCCCAGCAGGATGCCGCTGCCCCCGAACACGCGTTCGAGGTACTTCGCGCCTTCCTGGACGGCCATCCGGCCCGCCACTTCGCTCATCGGCGTGAGCAGGGGGAGCTCGCCGGTGCCGAGCTGCACCGTTTCGTAGGCGATGGCGATACACCCCGAGCCGATGATGGCTCGCGTGAGTGGCTCGGAGGCGGCGAAGTGGAAATAGGTGAAGACCAGCTGGCTCTTGCGAATCCGCTTCCACTCCGGCTCGATCGGCTCCTTCACCTTCAGGATCATTTCCGCCTTCGCCCACACCTCGTCGGCGGTCCCCACGATCGTCGCGCCTACGGCGCGATAGGCATCATCGGCGAATCCGGAGCCAAGGCCAGCCCCCTGCTCCACCAGCAGGGTGTGCCCGTCGCTGGCCAGCGACTCGGCACCCGCGGGCACCAAAGCGACGCGATTCTCGGCCGTCTTAATCTCCTTCGGCACCCCGACGATCATCGTCGCACTCCGAATCGGTGAGTTTCAGTTGGGCCCGAGCCAGACCAGCGTCTGGCGATCGGGCGCGAAGAACTCGGCCGCGACGTCGGCGGCGGCGCGCGTCGTCAACGCGGCGATCTGGCCCAGCGTCTGGTCCAGACTCCGATACGGCTCTCCATGGACTGCCAGACCGGCCAAACGATACATCCGGGCCGTCGGGCTCTCCAGCATCAAGGTCAGCTGGCCTTGCGTCTGCTGTTTCGCCTGTTCGAGGGCCTCGGGGTCGAGTCCGCTGCGCGCCAGCTTGTCGTATTCCTCGCGGATCGCGTCGGCCGCCTGAGCCGCCGTCCGCGGCTGGGTCCCGACGTAGACGCCCAGCACGCCGACCTGACCGTGGAAATTCGTGAACGAATAGACCGCGTAGGCCAGGCCGAGCTCTTCCCGGATGCGCTGGAACAGCCGGCTGGACATGCCGCCGCCGAACACGTTGGAGAGCACCATGAGAGGGTACTTCCGTGGATCGGAGAAGCGCACGCCCTCGGTCGCCAATACGATATGGGTCTGGGCGGTGTCCTTCGGATGGCGCACTTCGCGACCGCGCACCGCGGCCAAGGCCTGCGGCGCGCCGGGGGACTGCCCGTGCCCGTTTGTCGGCTTCAGCCACCCCTGGGCGTCCACCAACTCGAGCAGCGCCACATGCTCGATATTCCCTGCCGCGGCGATCACACAGTTGGCCGGATGGTAGGCCTGATCGTGGAGTCGGCGCAGATCGGCCGCCTGGAGCGCGGTCACCGTTTCCCGGGTGCCCAGAATCGAATACCCGTAGGGATGGTCGGGCCACAGGGCTTCGGCGGTGAGATCGAAGACCAGGTCGTCCGGTGTGTCCTGGACGGTGTTGATCTCTTCCAGGATCACGTTGCGCTCGAGGTCGAGGTCGTGGTCCCGCAACGCCGGGCGGCGCACCAGATCGGTCAGGACGTCGAGCGCGCGGGGCAAGTCGGCATCGAGCACGCGGGCCTGGAACGCCGTGGTGTCCCGCGACGTGTAGGCGTCGAGCGAGCCGCCGCGCGCTTCCAGCTCCAGGGCGATCTCCCGCGCGCTGCGGGAGGTGGTGCCCTTGAACACCATGTGCTCGAGCAGGTGACTCACGCCCATCTGGTGGCGCGGCTCGTGTACGCTCGCCGTGCGGACCCAGATGCCCACCGCCGCCGAGCGCACGCTCGGCACCCGCTCCGAGACCACCGTGATGCCGTTCGGAACCTTGGTCTGGAAAACGTCGCGGTCGAGCTGGACCGTCTCCATCAATGCGACCGGGCGGGCTCCGGCTTGTCGAGCAGCGCCTTGCGAGACAATCGCATCCGGCCCCGCTCGTCAACCTCGAGCAGCTTCACCCGCACCTGGTCGCCCTTCTTGACGACGTCTTCGGTCCGCTCGGTCCGGCCGTGCTGGAGCTCGGAGATATGCAGCAAGCCTTCCACGCCGGGCAGGATCTCGACGAACGCGCCGAAGGCGGTGGTGCTCTTCACCATGCCCTCGTAGATCTTGCCCACTTCCGGAGACTGGATCATTCCGGCGATGATGTCGCGCGCCTGCTCGCCGCCAGTTCCGACGGACGAGATCGTGACCGTCCCCGAGTCATCGACGTTGATCTCCGCTCCCGTCTGTTCCTGGATGGCACGGATGGTCTTCCCTTTGGGCCCGATCAGGTCGCCGATCTTGTCCGGGGGAATCTGGATCGTGATGATGCGGGGCGCGTACTTCGACAACTCCTTCCGCGGCTCCGCAATGGCCCGCTCCATGTTGTCCAGGATGTGGAGCCGGGCGATGCGCGCCTTCTCCAATGCTTCGCTGATGATCTTGAAGTCGAGCCCTTCAATCTTGATATCCATCTGGATCGATGTGACTCCCTCGCGGGTCCCCGCCACCTTGAAGTCCATGTCCCCGAGGTGATCCTCGCTGCCGAGGATATCCGTGAGCACCGCCATCCGACTGCCCTCTTTGATCAGGCCCATCGCGACGCCGGCGCAGGCGGACTTCACCGGTACGCCCGCATCGAACAGCGCCAGAGAGCCACCGCACACCGTGGCCATCGACGACGAGCCATTGGACTCGAGGACGTCGGACACGATCCGGATCGTATAGGGGAAAGACTCGTAGGGCGGGAGAATCGCCTGGATCGCCCGCTCGGCCAGAGCGCCGTGCCCCACCTCGCGACGCGAGACCCCGCGGATCATCTTCACCTCGCCGGTCGAAAACGGCGGGAAGTTGTAGTGCAGCATGAACGACTTCGTCGTCTCCTGAGCCACATCGATCGAGTCGATCCGCTGCTCGTCCCGTGTCGTCCCCAACGTCGCGGAGACCAGGGCCTGGGTCTGACCGCGGGTGAACAACGCGGAGCCGTGGGTCCGCGGCAGCACGCCCACCTCGCAGGCGATCGGCCGGACCGTGTCGAGATCGCGCCCGTCCACCCGCTCCCCCCGCGACAACACCTGCTCCCGCATGGTGCGGTACTCGATGTCCTCGAGGACCGTCGAGACATCCTTCAGGTTGTCCGGGAACTCTGCGGCGATCTGCTCCTGCACCGTCACTTTGAGGGCCGCCAGCGCCTGCGCGCGCTCCGCCTTCGCGGGAAGATTCAACGCCTCGGCGATGCGCGGTTCGGCGAGCGCCTTGACGCGCCCCACGAGCGCGGCCGGCGGCTCCACCTTGATCCATTCCATCTTCGGCAGCCGCCGGTCCCCAATCAGCTCCTCCACCCCGTCGAGCAGTTCGCCGATCCCCTTGTGCGCCACTTCCAGCGCACTGACGATCTCCTTTTCCGACAGCTCCAGTGCGCCCCCCTCGACCATGACGATCGAGTCGCGGGACCCGGTGACGACCATGTCGGTGTCGGAGAACTCGAGCTGCTGGAAGGTCGGGTTGAGAATCCAGGCGCCCTCGACCCGTCCCACTCGCACCGCGGCGATCGGGCCGTTCCAAGGCACCTTGGACATCGAGAGCGCCGCGGAAGCGGCGGTCACCCCAAGGACGTCAGCATCGTTCTCCTGGTCGGCCGAGAGAACGTAGATGAAGATCTGGATCTCGTTCTTGAACCCCTCGGGAAAGAGCGGCCGGACGGAGCGGTCACACACCCGCGCCGAGAGGATTTCTTCGTCGGAGGGGCGTCCCTCCCGCTTCAGAAAGCCGCCGGGGATCTTGCCGGCAGCGTAACTCTTTTCGCGGTATTCGACGGTGAGGGGGAAGAACGGGAGGGGGGAAACGTTGTCGGAGACGGTCACGGTAGCCAGAACCACCGTCTCACCGTACTGCACCAAACACGACCCGGCCGCCTGCTTGGCGAGCCTCCCGGTCTCGAGCCGCAACGCGCGACCCGCAAAATCACGTTCCACGTGCTTCACATGTACCTCTGTTGTCTAGAGCACCCGATAATACGCCGAGCGCCCCGGTGCTCTTCCGGGGCGCCCAACGCGACGCCTATGTCCACTAGTGGCGGAGACCCAGCTCGTCGATGAGCTGCCGATACTTCGCGAGGTCGGTCCGCTTCAGGTACTCCAGCAGGCGGCGGCGCTTCGAGACGAGCTTCAACAGCCCGCGCTGCCCATGGTAGTCCTTGGCGTGCACCCGGAAGTGACCGGTGAGATGGTTGATCCGCTCGGTGAGCAGCGCGACCTGAACCCGGCTGGAACCAGTGTCCCGATCGTGTTGCCCGTATTTCGTGACCGGCGTCGTCTTCTCGTCCATGCGTCGACATTCCCTAATCGTTGTGAGCACACTAAGTTAGACCGCTCATGCACCAATGTAAAGGGCGCCTGTGACCGGCTCAGACGCATCAGACACAAGCCTCGTCGGGACATCGCTCGGTCCCTACCGTCTGGAGCGCCTATTGGGTCAGGGCGGATTTGCCTGGGTCTTCCTGGGTCGGGACCGGGATGGAGGCCAGGCGGCCGTGAAAGTACTCAAACCCCGCTACGCGGGCGACCCGCAGTTCGAGACCCGCTTCCGCAACGAGAGTCAGACCGCTGGAAAGCTCGAACACCCGAACATCATTCGGGTGCGCTCCGTGGGCAAAGAAGACAAGAACGTGTACTTCGGGATGGACTACTGCCCCGACAGTCTCGGCGCGCGCCTCGCCCGCGAGGGGCCGCTTTCCGAGCCCGACCTCCTGCGCATCGCGCTGGACGTCGTGCGCGCCCTGGGATTCGCCCATGCCCAGGGCATCATTCATCGCGATATCAAGCCCGACAACGTGCTGCTCCGGGAGGACGGCACGGCGGTGCTGACCGATTTCGGCATTGCGCGCGCCGTCTCCGGCTACGTGGCCTCCACGGGCCACAACATGACGATCGGAACCCCCCAATACCTCTCGCCCGAGCAAGCCCAGGGCCGGGAGCTCGACCCCCGAGTGGATTTCTATTCCCTGGGCGTCACCCTGTACAAGGCGGCGACGGGGGAGGTCCCGTTCAACGCCACCGATTGGTTCGAGCTGGCCCGCATGCACGTCGAAGACCCCCCACCCTCGATGCGCAAGCGACGGCCGGAGTTGTCGAAGCGACTCGAGCGCGTGGTGGTCAAGTGCCTGGCCAAGCACCCGGACGATCGCTACCAGAGTGCATCCGAGCTCGAGGCGGATCTGCTCGAGGTCCAGAGCGGCAAGCGACCCACCGAGGAGGTCGGCACCAAGCCGCTGGCCAGCCGGGAGTTCGTGGCCCTGCGCAACGTGCGCCCGGCCAAGCGACGCGGGGCGTGGATCGCCGTCCTCCTCGTCGGCGTCGCGCTCATCGCGGCGATCGCGCTCTTGATCAGGGTGATGCGCTGAACAGCCGCCGCACGACGCGCACCAGCCGCGCCAACAATCCCGGAGCCGATGCCGGGACGGGTGGTGATTCGGACACCTCGGCGAGCGCGGACGCCACCGCCTGGCGCAGCGCGTCCTGGTCGCTGGAGGGAAACGGGCGCTCCGCGAGGCGGATATCGAATCCCGCTCCGCCTTCGGTGCGCGCCAGCTGGCCGACACCGGGCGCGGCGCGTTCGATGACCTCCATGATCGGGCGTAACATCTCCCGGGTGCGGCGATCCACCGTCCGGTAGTACTCAGCCGCCACGGCTGGCACCAGACGTTCGGCCGGCACCCGTCCGCCGAGATACCCTGCGAGCAGTCCCTTAACGGCGTCCGAAGACATCGTTGAAAATGGCGAACACCATGATGGCCGCCACGACGATCAGCCCGACGTTGGTCAGCCGCGCCCGTAGCTCGAGCGAGAAAGGCCGGCGTCGGATCGCCTCTCCCAGAAGAAAGAGCAGGCCTCCACCGTCCAACACGGGAATCGGCAGCAGATTGAGGATGGCCAGATTGATCGACAGCGCCGCCATCAGCGCGATCAATGGGCCCGGCCCCATCCGGGCAGCCTCTCCCGACACTTGGCCTATTCGGATGGGCCCGCCCAACTCGCGTACGGATACCTGACCCGTCAGCAAACCCTTCAGGGCGACGAGGACCTGTCCCGCGACCTGCAGCGTACGGCGGCCACCCTCGCGAACGGCTCCCAGCACACCAAACCGGATGTGGACGACCGGTACCTCGGGAGTGATCCCGAGGTACCCACTGATCGTCTCTTGGCGGGTGTGGGGATCGGTCACGGCCCGCCGCTCCGAGGTAACGATGATGGTCGCCGGCGCCCCCGAGCGCCGGACCGTCAGGGCCAGCGGCTGACCCGCGCTGCCGCGCACGATCCGGGCGAACTGATACCACGATGCCACGCCTGTGCCGTTCACCGTCAGTACGGTATCCCCCACTCTCATCCCGTCACGATCGGCAGGGCTCTTGGCCAGGATCTCGTGTACGACGGGAGCGAACAGGGGCTCCAGCGCACCGACCAGGGCGTTGCGGGCGCTCTCCTCGAGCGGAACGCTCAGCGTCAAGGCTTCGCTGCGCCCGTCGACCTCGACTCGGATCGGGGGCGCAGCCGTGAACAGGCGTTCCTGCAGATCCTGCCAGCTCATGAC